>Ga0116151_10004612_pt1 | contig 12036 bp, 12 predicted proteins | sample AD_UKC117_MetaG_FD_89893 | JGI IMG/M metagenome (GOLD analysis project Ga0116151, IMG submission 89893) | Active sludge microbial communities of municipal wastewater-treating anaerobic digesters from Hong Kong - AD_UKC117_MetaG | ecosystem: Engineered > Bioreactor > Anaerobic > Digestate... | reverse complement strand
AGGTATGTTCTATTTATTTAGTCGAGTATCAGGGTATCTCTATTATATAAATTATTAAGCGTCTTTAAACGCTTAGGGTGGTGTTTTGTCTTTCTTATTAAGTGACTCTATAATCATTAATTATTCTATTCAAAAGCAGGTCTAAATAAAGAGACCGGGAATTGCTGATTAAATTATGGGCTAAGGCAATCGCAGCAATTTGGAGATTGTATGGACCAATCGGCGTGCCTGCGCGGGCCAAAGTCGCCCGAATATCACCAAATTGTTCGGCGGAAGCATCATTAAAACTCAGACTGGGCAGGTTATTGAAAAACGTCTGTAACCGAAGTTGATTTTCCGTAACACGCTGGCTTTTGAAAGCCCCAAACCACAATTCAGCCTTGACTGGCGTACACAGCCAAACATTGCCTTCTCCAGCTTTGATAACACGCTCAACAACCGGCGAATTGTTTTGTAGCCAGGCAATGCAGGCATTCGTATCCAACAGATAACGGCTCATTTCAGCCCTTCTCGCGGCGTATCTTCCCCTAAATCCGCATCATCCACATCTTGCGGAAAATCATCACTTAAAGTACCGGCCAAATTGCGCACCCGCTCTTCCCAACTGAGTGAGTCCGATACTGTAGAGTGAACCGGTAACACAATAATTTCTGCAAACTGGCAGCCCGTGAATTCAGGAGGCAAATCAAATTGCACATGCAAATCATGCAAGGGTATGAATAATACGGTGGGCATACATGGAATTTTTACCTCCCCGCGTGGGATGGAAATGATTGAGCATCGCATAGTGTGCTGGATGGGGGTCCAACATCATCCAGTAGGCAGTCGAACCAGGATTAAAACGGCCAGTCAGTCACCATTTTCACCATCTTCGGCCATTTTTTCATTCATCCCGGTAACCTTCACCCGCAACCGCGCAATCTCGTCCACCAGTCGCTGACGGGCCTCCGCAAAATACTGCTCCCAGTCGGCAATCCCCACCAGCGTCTGATACGTCTCATGTTGCCGCAGCGCCTGCACTGCCGCCAGCAGGCGTTCCACTTCCAGCCGCAATTGCGCCACTCGCTTGCGCAGTTGATCGCCTTCAGTCAGCACGGTAGCCGGATCGGCAAATGGCCGACCACTCTTCAATTGCCGATGCAGCCGTTGCAACGTCTCCAGGTCGCCTCGCTGATACGCCGCACGGACCTCAATAAACAGCGCCTGTGCTTGCGCCTGGTCTGCCTCCGTGACCCGATCAGGATGACACAACATGCTGGTCTCCCGGAACAGACGCTTGAGTTCCGCCTGCTGGTCAGGGTCCAATGGGGGCGTTTGCGGCAACGGTTCCGCCGCTGCCCGGCTGTTCTGATAATCAGCATAATCGGTGCGGGCCTGACTGTAAGCCGTGCGCTCTGCTTCGGTGGCCGCCCGGTGTGCGGCGCGCTGTTGCCAGTACTGTTCCCGCAAGCGCAACGCTTCCTCCAGGAAATCGCCCAGCGCCGCCTGCTCACAGCGGGCAAATTCCTGAATCAGCCGCTCCACCTCCGCCTGTTCCTGGCTCAACGCCACCACCTGCGCTTCCAGAGTGCGTAATTCCAACCGGAACGCCGCCAGTTCCGGATCTTCATACGGAATCAGCGCCAGTCCCCGCGCTAATAACGCCGCCAATTGGGCTTGCGCCGTCGCCCAATCCTGCCGTTGCAGCGAGTCGAGAACCTCGGCCACTTCCGGCAATGACCGGGCCGCCGCCAAGCGGGGCAACTGCCCTGCCAGCGATTCATAATCTTCCAGCAACAGCAGATTGTGAATCACCTCCAGCCGGCGCAGCACCTGCTGGCGATCCGGCGCCGGTTCGCGCGGTTGCACACAATGCTTGTCCAGCAATTGTGCGAACGCTTCAACATAACCCGCCGCCAGCGCCGCATCGCCCCGCACCCGGATGATATTCTCATCCGCCCGCGCTGCCCGCCGCGTCCAGTTGTAGGAACCGGTAATGACGCAATCGTGATCGATCACGCAAAACTTGTGGTGCAGCGAACCTTGATTGCCCAAGGCTTCGGGAATCCAGAACACCTCGCCGCCCGCCGCCCGCAACCGCTCGGGATTCAGCCCGGACTGGTGGTTAATGGCGTCATTCAGCAAGGCTAGTTGCACCCGACACCCACGTCGGGCCGCCTTGAGCAGCACCTCGAACAGCGCCGGGTCAGTCAACCACGCGACCGCCGCGACGATAGACTGCCGGGCAGCGTCAAGTTCAGCGCTGATTGTCGAGCTAATGTCAGCAAAGCAGGCTTGAATGTCCAATAGGTCTCCTCGGCGGGTCCGGGGAACTGAACAAGCGTAACGTTCAGAACCGCCGGGTTCAACATACCCGGTTTTTAAGCAAAGTCACCGGGCAGGAGTATTTTCAGGAGGATATCTCGCGTCAAATCCATGCTGATAAAGCACTCGGGTTTGCTGCATCCGCCTAGCGGTAACGCAATTCCTGAAACCCCAAAACGACCTGGAATTCTTCGCCAATCTCTTCAAAGCGGATGTCGCGCTGATTTTTTCGGGCGGCTTGCCAGACCATGGGCAGGCCGCGCCCCAGCCGATCCACATAGCGCATGTTCTCCATGAATTTGACAATAATCGGATTAACAGCGTAGGAGACTCCTATGGGCAACTTGGCGATGCTGACGGAATTTGGCAATCGGCCCGGGCTGATAAACTCAATGCGGTCGGTGAAGAGCTGGATACGAATACGTGACCCGGTGATCGCATAGTTGCGATGCGCTACAGCGTTGACCAGCAATTCGCGAAACACTTTTTCGGGATATTGAAAGCGCGTGTCCTCGGTGCGCGCGCCTTGAATGCGACTGGGACGTTGCAAATTATGGCGAATCACCGCCAGCGCCGAATCAACCTGAAAACTCAAGACGCCTTCGATGACCTGCTTATCAATCAATTCCTCGGTGATTTCGCGACCGGCAAAATGGGCAAAGGAAATCCCTGCGTATGACAGGTAACGCTGGGGGTTGATGCCAAACAGCAGCAGGCCGGCGACGGTGGCTTCTCCGGTCTCAGTCATGATATCGGCATTGGCCAAGATGCGCGGTTTATCGTCCTCGGCGCTGAGATCGAAACCGTATTGATTGAAATAGCGATCCAGCGCGGCCAAATTGAGACCGGCAATACCCGTTCCCTGGACTGCGGTGGCGTCATAGTGAAACAGGCCGGCCTGTTGAAACAGGCGCAAAAGCTCGCCCTGAGTCGCGGTGCGGTTCGTCGAACCGACCCGGATCAGGAATTGATTTTGCGCGGTCTGATAGGGACGATCTCGACCTCGATCCACCTTGACCAGCAAGACCCGACCTTCAGACATCTGAACCATCGCCGATTCGATGTTGATCGGGGGATTGACGTTATGGCGCGCAATATTGGCGATGCGCTCTTCGTAGTCGAGGGTTCCAGTCAGGCCGGAAATACGGCCATCATCTTCCACGCCGATCAGCAGCGTCCCTCCCTGGGTATTCGCGAAGGCAACCAGTTCCCGCGCTAGGGAATCCGGATGCGCATTGGCGGATTTGAATTCGACCGAGCTGTTTTCGCCCTGGCGAATCACCGCCAGGACTTCTGCGATACGGTAATCGCCAGGAGGATCAGTCATGGTGAATCTTGCTCAAACAACTGCTTAATCTGCTCCAGAGTAAAACCATGTTGGCATAAGACCCGCGTTTGTTGCATGCGCCCGGCGACATCCGCCGGGATCAGGGACTTGAAACGCTTGCGATGAAATTCCCGCAGTTTGGGCAACCATTCGTCCTCCAGTTCCGCCAGCATCCGGTCAACCAGTTCTTGCGGGACGCCGCGTTCGCGCAATTCCCGAGCGATGCGCAAGGGTCCATAGCCTTTATCCGCTCGGCTACAGGCATAAAGTTCAGCGTAACGGCTTTCGTCGAGCAAGCGTTCCTCGGTGAGTTGATCCAGCACGGGATCGATGTTCTCAACGGGAAAGCCGCGCTGTGCAAGCTTCTGCCGCAGTTCCAGACGGGCATGTTCGCGCCGGGCCAGCAACTCCAGAGCCTTGGCGCGAATAATCGGTGGTTCCGCCGTCTCGCGGTCGGCGGATGAGCGATTTTTAGAGGTCCGCGTCCAGCTCATCGGGGGAACCGGGCAGGTCGTCCTCACTCTCCTCACCCTGTTCCGGAGTCGTCGGCACCGCATCCGGACGCGCCAGAAAATGGGTGCGAATCTTGTCCTCCAGTTCGCGGGCCAGATCAGGATTTTCCTTCAGATAAGCACGGACGTTTTCCTTGCCCTGGCCGATGCGCGTACCCTGGCAACTATACCAGGCGCCGGATTTGTCGATCAGCCCGAGTTTAACGCCGAGGTCGATGATCTCGCCCAGCCGGGACGCGCCTTCGCCATAGAGAATTTCAAACTCGGCTTGTTTGAAAGGCGGCGCCAGCTTGTTTTTAACGACTTTGACCCGGGTTTCGTTGCCGATGACTTCGTCACCTTTCTTGATCGAACCGATGCGGCGGATGTCCAGGCGCACCGAAGCGTAGAATTTGAGCGCATTGCCGCCTGTCGTCGTTTCCGGGGAATTGTGGACGACAACATGATCGACCAAATAGGTATGACGGCCTTGCACTCCCAAATCAAAACGGATGCGGTGGCGCGGCACAGCCGGACGGGTTTCCTTACGAGTCACCTGCATGGGCGCCGCGCGTAACTCGGTGCGGGCAGCAAGCTGACGATCTTTTGCATGAGGATCGATTTTTTCCGGCTGCCAATGAAATTGCCCCCGCAAATCCGGGTGCAGTTTGTAATCCAGGGAGGGATGTAAATAGGGAGCAATCTTCTCATGAAGCGCGCGTGTCCGTTCTCCGCTGAATAACAATGAATGCTCGCGCACGGTAGGACGCCCCATACCCAGTTCTTCCAACCGGGTTGCGAGTCGTTCCTTATCGGCCATCGAGAGACTAACACAGCCAATCTCGGCCTTGCCGTGTCCCCAGCATTCGTAACTTCCCGAGAATGTACCGTCATCGCCATACCACACCGCCACTGCGCGGGCATCCAGCGCCGCCAGCATCGCTTCGCTGATTTGACGACCTTCAGGGCCATACGCTTGCTTATACAACTCGGCAAGCTGGCGCATGGGAAGGGTATCAAAGCCAAAGCCTTTGCCGGTTTTACCGATTTTGTTGGCGAACGGAGCCAGTATCTCCCATTTCCATTGGCAGTAAGATCGTTGCTGCTCGCCATGCCCTACTCGGAAAGAGACATTTTGCTCCGACGCATAACGCAGGGATCCATCTCCTAATAGACTCCCCAGGATCAATTGGCGCTGATCTTCGCTCAAAGCGTAATGCTTGGCGGCCACCAACACTTCATCGCCGATTTGCAGTTGGCCTGCACGGCGCTCACCATTTGGAGTAAAGATCAAATGGTTGGCGGTGCAAGTGAATTTGCGGCGCCCGGAACCGCCACCCGCTGCCGCCTCGAAATAAAGCCACTCATCGGTTGCGCCATTGCGGAACCATTTGACGACTGGACGAGGTTCGATACGACCCGTCTCAGGATCCATGGATAACACTTCGACAGGGCGTTTTTGATTGACGATCTTGCCAATTTTCTCTGTGGAACCATCCGCCAGAACGACCCGCGCGCCATAATTGAAACATCCGAACATCACCCCGATTTTCATCCTGATTTGATTGATAAAAATAACCAGGGTATTCGAGCGTTTGATGTTGGCGGTGAGCTTGCGCAAAGCCTGGCTCATCAGGCGGGCGTGCAGACCGACGTGGGAATCGCCCATGTCGCCTTCGATTTCGGCCTTGGGGGTCAGCGCCGCCACCGAGTCGATGACCACGATTTCCACCGCCCCGGAGCGCACCAGCATGTCGGCGATTTCGAGCGCCTGTTCGCCGGTATCTGGCTGCGAAATCAGCAAATCATCGACATTGACGCCCAGCTTGGCGGCGTATACCGGATCCAGAGCATGTTCGGCGTCGATGAACGCCGCGCAACCGCCTGTCCGCTGAACTTCGGCGACGACTTGCAAAGCCAACGTCGTTTTTCCGGACGATTCCGGACCGTAAATTTCCGTCACTCGTCCGCGCGGTAGTCCTCCAATACCCAGGGCGATATCCAGACCCAGGGACCCGGTGGACACCGTCGCTACATTGCGCACCGCCGCACTGGTGTCGCCCAGCCGCATAACAGCCCCCTTGCCAAATTGACGTTCAATCTGCGTCAATGCACCCGCCAGCGCCTTTTTCTTGTTGTCATCCATCCCTTGTCTCCCCCTTCAATCAAATGAGAATGTAACAATTATCCCATAAATAAACTGTTTAAACCTAGCCCTCCGGCCAACGGCGCACCACCTCATAACGGGAACCCTCTGGCGAGGACAGCGATTCGACCAAAGCGATTTCGTTGACCTGCCAGCGCACCGGCATTTCCAGCAGTTCGGTGGGAACAGATCCATTAAACCGCCGGGCCAGGGTGATATGGGCCTGAAACGCCCGTCGTTCCGGAACAAAGCCACAACCACGCAAACGTCGGTGGAGTTCCGCGACCAGCTCATACAACTCCGGCGGCGTGCGATTGGACCCCAGCCACAGGATGCGCGGTTGCGGCCAGTAGCCGTAGCGATCCAGGGCCAGTTCCAGGTTGGGTATCGCCACATCGGCCAACGCAGTTTGGTAGGCTGCTAACTGATCGGGAGTCGTCGCGCCCAGAAAAACCAGTGTGAGGTGCAGATTGGCGTCACGCACCTGCCGCCGACCAGCGACCTGCGCCGCCAGCTTTGCCATCTGCTGACGTTCGCTCTCCTCGGGCCAAAGCGCCAGGAACAGGCGCCGTTGTCCCTCAGGGGCGTTCGATAAACTCATCCAGTATGCCCTGCAAGGCCATTGCAACGGTTTGTCGCCGCACCGCTTCGCGATCGCCGGCAAAGCGGCAAACTTGCGTCTGCATTAGGCCGCTGCGCAACGCCCAGGCCAGATAAACCGTCCCAACAGGCTTTTGAGGACCGCCGCCATCCGGACCCGCGATGCCGCTGACGGCCACCGCAATATCCGCGCGACTGCACGCCAGAGTCCTCATCGCCATCTCGATCACGGTTTCCGCGCTGACTGCGCTATGTTTGGCCAATGTTGCTTCCTGAACGCCCAGTATCTCGGACTTGGCCGTGTTGCTGTAGGTGACAAAACCACAGTCGAACCATTTGGAACTACCCGCCACATCGGTAATCACCTTGCCGATCCAGCCGCCGGTGCAGGATTCCGCAACCGCCAGCATCTGATTCCGGGCGCGCAGGGCGTCGCCTACTTGCACGGCTAATTCATAAAGATTCTGATCAGTCGGATTCGTGATGGACATGGCGTCTCCAATGAGTCAGGAATGGAAAATCTACTTCAACCAGCCCTTGCGGAAAAAGAACCAGAACGGCGCAGCGACCGAAGCCGCCATCAGCCCAAGTGCAGTTGGATAGCCCAGTGCCCATTTCAGTTCGGGCATGAACTCGAAATTCATGCCGTAAATACTGGCGATCAGAGTCGGCGGCAGCAAAGCTACCGAGACTACCGAGAATATTTTAATGATTTTATTCTGGTTAATATTAATAAAACCGACGGTTGCGTCCATCAGAAAGTTGATTTTCTCGAACAGGAACGAAGTGTGCCCGTCCAGTGATTCAATATCCCGCAGGATTTGCCGGGCTTCTTCAATCTGGTCGGTGGAAAGCAGCCGTCGGCGCATCAGAAAGGAAATAGCGCGGCGCGTATCCATCATGTTGCGGCGAATCCGTCCATTCAGATCCTCTTCCCGGGCGATGCGGGCCAGAACATCGCCCGCAGCCTGGTCAGTTAAGCGGGCTTTTAACACCCGGTTACCGATCTCCTCCAAAGCCGCATAAACGCCCTCCAGCGAATCAGCGGAATACTCCACGCTGGTCGCGTACAGGTCGAGCAGCACATCGCGACTACTCTCAAGATAACCAGGTTGATGGCGGGCGCGCATCCGCAGCAGACGAAAAACCGGCAAGTCCTCCTCGTGAAGACTAAAAAGAATATCCTGCTTGAACACAAAGGCAACCGGTATGTTGCGCGATTCATCTTCTTTGCTAATCAAAAAATCAGAACGGATCTGCAAAGCGCCGCTGGCATCCTCAAAGCAACGGGCGCTGGCCTCAATATCGCCAAAGTCGTCTTCATCCGGCAGCGTCAGCCTGAACAGTTCCTTGGCCCAAAGCCGTTCCTCATCATCAGGCGCATCGAAATCAATCCAGATCGGCTTGGTGCGTTCGAGGTCGGCCTTGCTTTCGATTTGAATTTGCTGGAGGCGGCCATGCTGAAGTTCAAAGGCGTTGATCATGTGGTTTGCCCGACGGTCAAATGGCGCGGAACATAGTCTGAAACCGGCTATGGATAAAGCGAATTGTGATTCCCGTACTGTTTTCCTATCTCTCTACCTTACACCATCGCCCGCTCGTAACCACTCATCCACAAACCGCTCAAACCACTCATCGAGTTCCGCGTCATGGCGGATATGATGTTCGCGCTGTTCAGCAGCGGACTGCGCGCCAGGATGACTTAACTCATCGGCGCCTTCCACCAGCCAGCTCTCCATGATGGTCTGATCAACTTCCGGATGGAACTGCACGCCAAAAGCATGAGCGCCATAGCGAAACGCCTGATGGGGAAAACGCTCGCCCGTCGCCAGCAGCTCCGCGCCAGCGGGCAGCTCAAAACCTTCATGATGCCAATGATAAACATGCAATGAGGTACCGAACAGATTCTGACCGGCTGCCGTGGATTCAACCGGGAAATAACCGACTTCCGCCAACCCCTCCGGATGGGGTCGAACCGTTGCCCCCAGCGCCCGCGCCAGTAATTGCGCGCCCAGGCAAATCCCCAAAAAGGGTCGCCCGGAATCCAGTGCTTCGGGAATCCAGTCCAGTTGCGCGCGGATGCCTGGCCGTCTGTCATCATCGTTGGCGCTCATCGGTCCGCCAAACACAATGGCCCCCGCGTAACCGTCCATCCCCGAGGGCAGGGGTTGACCGGACAGCGGGTAGCAATAATCCAGCCGGTAGCCGCGCTTGCGCAATTTGCGCGCGCAACGGCCGGCATCGGCGTCGGGCGTCTGCATGACCAGCAGCAGTCGGGGACGGGGTGATTGATGCTTCATATTACGGTGTCCTTCTCCCGGTTCGATGAGTTTTCCAGCCGACAGTCCCGCCGGGAATCCTTGAGCATTTCAGCGATAAGAAACGCCAATTCCAGACTTTGCGAGGCGTTTAACCGCGGGTCGCACTGCGTGTGATAGCGGGCGGCCAGGCCCTGCTCGGTGATCTCCTGAGCGCCGCCCAGGCACTCGGTTACATCCTGGCCGGTCAGTTCAAAGTGCATCCCGCCGGGAATGCTGCCCTCGGCGCGATGGATGGCGAAAAAGCACTGCGCTTCGTCCAGGATGCGGTTAAAGGATCGGGTCTTATAACCGGCGTCCGTTTCCTGAGTATTGCCATGCATCGGGTCACAGGACCAGATCACCGACCGGTCTTCGCGCTGCACCGCCCGGATCAACGGAGGCAAGGCGGTCTCGATGCGCTCCGCGCCCATCCGGCTGATTAGGGTCAATCGTCCCGCCTGGTTGCCGGGATTGAGGGTGTCGATGAGACGCAGGAGGGTATCAGGGTCGACCGTCGGCCCCAGCTTGAGTCCGATGGGATTGGCGATGCCGCGCAGAAACTCGACGTGCGCGCCGTCGACCTGCCGGGTACGCTCACCGATCCATAAAAAGTGCGCGGAACCATCGCACCATGCGCCGCTGAGCGGATCGCGCTGGGTCAGCGCCTGCTCATAACCGAGCAACAACGCCTCATGTGAGGTGTAAAATTGCACCTGCCGCACCTGCGGATCCGTCGCAGCGTCCAGCCCGCAAGCGCGGATGAAGGCTAGGGTTTCGCTGATGCGCCCGGCGAGATCGCGGTAACGGGTCCCCTGCGGACTGGCGCGTAAAAAATCCAGGTTCCATTGCTGAACCCGGTGTAAATCGGCAAAACCGCCCTGGGCCAGCGCCCGCAGCAGATTCAGCGTTGCCGCCGACTGGGAATAGGCGCGCAACTGGCGGCGCGGATCGGGCCGGCGCGCTTCCGGGGTAAAGTCGAGACCGTTGACCATATCGCCCCGGTAACTGGGCAGATTGACTCCCTCGCGAGTCTCCACCGGGGCGCTGCGCGGTTTGGCGAACTGCCCCGCTAGCCGCCCGACCTTGACCACGGGACAGGCCGCAGCAAAGGTCAGAATCACCGCCATTTGCAACAGCACCCGGAACGTGTCGGTGATGGCGCGCTCGTTAAAATCGCCAAAGCTTTCGGCGCAATCGCCGCCCTGCAACAGAAAAGCGCGGCCAGCGGCAACCTCGGCCAGTTGTATGCGTAAGGCGTCGATTTCGCCAGTAAATACCAACGGCAATGAATGCGCTAGCCGCTCCTCGACCTCAGCCAGCGCCACGGCATCTTCATAATCCGGCATCTGCACCGCTGGCCGGTTTCGCCAACCGTCCGGGGTCCAGGGAAATTGCGCCTGTGGCGTCGGTTCGGGCATCGCTATTCCTGAAAGTTGCGTATGATGGGGCGGGAGCGGCGCAGCCAACTAAACCGAATGCGCGTAAATCCCGTTGAAAAGTAAACGATCGTCCATCCTCATGAATCCATCTTCCTGGCATCCCTCGCCCTATTTGCTTTTGGTGCTAACTACCTTGTTCTGGTCCGGGAATTTTGTCCTGGGCCGGGCGGTGCATACCGTTTTCACGCCCTTTTCCCTGTCATTCTGGCGTTGGGCGGTGGCGCTGCTGATTCTACTCCCTTTCGTCTGGAACTCGCTGCGTCGACAAGGCCCACTGCTGCGCCGACATTGGCCGATCCTGTTGTGGCTCAGCTTGCTGGGCGTGGTGAATTTTAACACCTGCGTCTATATCGGCCTGCAAACTACCACCGTGACCAACGCGGTGATTATGTTGTCCATCACGCCGGTCCTGATTGTCGCCCTGTCCTTCCTGCTGTTGCGCCAGACCGTGACCGGCTGGCAGATGCTGGGCATTGCTTTGTCGCTGTCGGGCGTGTTGGCCATTGTCAGTCGCGGCGCCCCAGGGAATTTGCTGGCGCAGCAGGTCAATTCCGGTGACCTGTGGATTCTGGCAGCGGTGTTGAGTTGGGCCTTGTACTCGGTTTGTTTACGCTGGCGCCCGGCGCAACTGGAGCCATTAAATTTCCAGGCGGCGACCATGATCATTGGCGTTATTCTTCTGACGCCGTTGTATGGCTGGGATCTGGCTCATGACCGATTTTTCATGCTCAATACGGCAACCATCGTCAGCATTCTCTATCTGGCGCTGTTTCCCTCCATTCTGGCCTACATCTTCTGGAACCGGGCGGTAGCCGAATTAGGCGCCAATCGCGCCGGCCAGTTTCTACATCTGATGCCGGCCTTTGGCGCGGTGCTGGCGATGATTTTCCTTGGCGAACGACTATACGTTTTCCACGCCGCCGGGATTGCCTTGATTGCTTTGGGCATTTGGCTGGCGACGGTGTATGGGCGAACAGCCGGCTGATTTGAAATTCAGTCCGCCAGCAGCCAGTCGCGTACTACGGCGATTTGATCATCGGCCATCAGCGCCGGGGCATGGCCCATACCGGGAAACTCGATCAATTTCGCCTTGGGGCCGCGTTCGGTCATGGCGACCGCGTCAGCATGATCCAGTATGTCGGAGTATTCGCCGCGCAGTACCAGGGTTGGGCAGGGTACAGCGTCCCACAATGGCCACAGGTCAATATCCTTCAAGTCCAGCGTCTTAAAATTCACGGCGATGCCCGGATCGTAAGCCAGCGTGTAGCGGCCATCCTCCAGTCGCCGGGCGCTATGCACCGTCATATGCCGCCATTGCTCATCCGTTAAATTGCCGAATGCGGCGGCGATCGTGCGCAGGAATCGCTCCATTTTATCAATGCTTTCAAAGACGATAATCTGGCCGACATAATCCGCAACCCGCTCCAGT
>Ga0116151_10004606_pt1 | contig 12043 bp, 6 predicted proteins | sample AD_UKC117_MetaG_FD_89893 | JGI IMG/M metagenome (GOLD analysis project Ga0116151, IMG submission 89893) | Active sludge microbial communities of municipal wastewater-treating anaerobic digesters from Hong Kong - AD_UKC117_MetaG | ecosystem: Engineered > Bioreactor > Anaerobic > Digestate... | reverse complement strand
GCACTGCTGGCGATCGGCCGGCAGAGCACGACGGGCTTGAGCAAGACACAAGAGGACTTCTTGGTCTTGATCTTGTCGGTCAGGATCTTGTTGCCGACCTTCGTGGGCTGCGGCTTGTGCAGCGTCACGTCGATCGGGCAGATCTTCTTGACCACGACCGGGCTGACCACAGGCACTGTGATGGTGTCCTGAGCGCTGACGGGTTGGCCGGTGCGGTCCTCGCCAGAGACCACCGCAGTGTTTGTGGTCGCCACTGTAAGGACCTGGCTGCACTCGAAGATCCAGGTCTCGTCAACCTGCAGCTTCTTGTCGGAGTTCGTGTCTCCGGACTTGTAGTTGACCGGGGAGCACTTGTCATCGGTCACGTTGACGTTCAGCAACTCGATGTCACCGGTGTTGGTCACCGTGTAGGTGTAGGTGACAGTACCGCCGACGTTCACTGACGATGCCGAGGCGGTCTTGACCACCTTGAGACCCGGCTTCGGAACGATCACCTTGGCCTTGTCGGTGTCCTCGACCGGCTGGCCGGTACGGTCCTCTCCGGTGGCCACCGCGGTGTTCTCGGTGGTCTCCTTCAAGGTGGTGGTGCAGGTGAACGTCCAGGTCTCCTTGAGACCGAGGATCTCGTTCTCGTCGGTGTCGCCCGACTTGTACTCCACCGGCGCGCACTTGTCGTCCGTGACCTTGACGTTGAGCAGCGGGGTGTCACCGGTGTTGCTCACCTCGTAGGTGTAGGTTACACTTCCGCCGGCCTTGACCTCGGCCTTGTCCGGGGTCTTGACCACGTCGATGCCTGGCTTCGGCACAGTCACTGTCGCCTTGTCGGTGTCGGTGACCTTGTTCTCCTCCGGGTCGTAGCCGGTCGCCAGGGCGGTGTTCGTCGTGGTCTCCGTGAGCTTGGCCGTGCAGGTGTACGTCCACGTCTCGCTCGGCTGGAGCTTGCTGTCGGTGTTGGTGTCGCCGGACTTGTACTCCACAGGGGCGCACTTGTCGTCGGTCACCGTCACGTTGCTCAACGGGGAGATCCCGGTGTTGGTCACCGTGTAGGTGTAGGTGACGCTACCGCCGGCCTTGACCTCGGTCTTGTCCGGGGTCTTCACCACGTTGATGCCAGGAGCGGTGTAGGTGTTGGTGATCGTGCAGGTCACGTCCTGACCCTTGTTCACCTTGACCTTGCCCGCATTGACGGTGACAGTGGCGTTCTGCGCGTCCTTGCACGTCCACGCCGAGGCGGTGTAGTTCGTGCCCGGGTTCGGGGCCTCGGCCAAGGTGTAGTCCACGCCGGACCACACGCTGGTGAGGGTTCCCTGGCCGCCCTTGTTGCTGACGTTGGGGGCACCATTCGGCCCGGTCGCGGTCAGCGTCCAGTCGTTGGCGGTCTTGCTGCCACCGCTGACGTTCTTGACCAGCTTCAAGCGACCGGTGTCGCGGGTGATGGTGTTGGTCACCTTACCCTCGCGCGTGGCGTCTTTGACAACGGTCACCGTCTTGTTGAGCGGGTCGAACGTCGGCGTGCCGAACGTCCAGTTGGCCGGCGCTGTAGGCAGGCTGTTCTCACTGATCGTGCAGTCGCCCGTGGGAACGCCGGTAATCGTGGCGGATTCCCCGGCGCCGAGCTGGACGCTGCCGTCCTTGGTGGTGCCCACGCAGTCGTAGCCGATCGTGAACTTACCGGTGAACCCGGAGTCCTTCGGGTCGAAGAGCTTAGTCAGTTTCAGCGTACCGGTGTCGCGGGTGTTGGAGACGGTGCACGTGGTCTTCGTTCCCTTCGGGACGGTGACCTGGTTGCCGTTCTGCACTGTCAGACCGGTGCAGCTCCAGTTCCCGCTCTGTGAGTACCCTGCTGGGCCGGTCTCGCCGAGCGTGTAGAGGACTCCGCCCTTGATGGGCTCGAAGGTCGCGTTGTCGCCCGGCTTACTGTAGTCAGGCGTTTGCGAGCCCTGCGGTGTCGCGGTCAGCGTGAAGTCCTTCGCCTCCGCTGTCCCGCCGGAGACCGTCTTCGCCAACTTCAACTGCGTAAGAGTGTTCTTCGCGGTGCAGGTGACGATCTCACGTGGGCCGATGCTGCCCAGGTTCCAGTTACCGTTGCCATCGACGGTGGGTGTGATGTCCCGCTCGGTCGGCGGGTTGGCCAGTATGTTCTTTGCCTTACACACCAACTGCGGATCTCGTTCGTAGCCGCTCTTCAGCGTCTCCTTGACGATCACCGGGTCGGTGGCGACGTTGGAGTTGGGCTTCCACTGGAAGTTGACCGCTCCGCTGTTGGCCGTGTCCGCGGACTTGGTGCTGGCAACGTTCGCCGCGATGGCATCGGTGGTGGGGTTGACCCACTTGCCCGCGGTGGGGATTGTCACCGTGGTGTCGAAGGTCCATCCGTCAGCAGGCTGGAAGCCCTGAGTGTCGGGGGTGTCCGCCAGTTTCGTGATGGTCAACGATGGCGCGCACAAATCGACGGCCAACTCCCTGAGTTGCTGCTTGAGCGTCTGGTAGTCGGGCGTTTGTACGTAGCCGGCCGTCGGGAAGTTGGTGCCGGTATAGGCCTCTTCGTTGGTGACCGCCTTGATGGGGTTCAGGGAAACGCGGCCCACCGCGATCCCGAACATCTTCGTGCCCGCGAGTTTCATCGCGTTGGCAACATCGATGGCCGGGTCGACTGCCCCCTTGGCGCCGTCACTGAACGCACCGCCGTCGTTCGAGTCGATGGTGTTGGGGTTGCCGTCGGTGATGAAGACCATCAGTTTCGGCTTCCACGACTTGGCCGGCGGGTAGTAGTCCTTCATGTCCTGCAGGCCTTGTCGCCAGTTGGTCCACCCATTCGACTGCAGGCCGCTGTAGCTGGCCTTGACCGTGGACAATGTGGCGCTGGTCAACGCCGTCGGCTCCAGGTTGGTGCCGCCGTCGCCGGGGCTGCCCGTGGAGAAACTCGTCACGGCGACGTTGGAGCCGGTGTCCACCAGCGCATCGACGAAGGCATCAGCGGCCGTTTTCAGGTTCGCGATGCCAGTGTCCCCGATCGATCCGGACGCGTCGAGCACAAGCCCGAAGTCCAGCCCGCACTGCGAGGCCAGGGTCGGGTTGTTCTGGGAGTCCTTGTACGGCGGGATGTTGAAGGTATCCACCGCCGCCGCGGGCGCCGCCACAGCGACCGCTCCGGCCGTCGCCAAGCCGGCGACCACCGCTGTGGACGTCAGCCCGGACAATAACTTCCTAAACATGGTTGTGCCTCCCGTTGTTCATGCGGTCAACGCTGACCACGGTTGTATGAGCCTGATTGCAGGGCGGACAAGGTGGGCGTGCCGAAGCCCTTCGCGAATGACTGTGAGTAGTCACCATGCCCTCCTCGGCCGCCTGATGGCTTAGAGTCCATCAACTCTTCGGCTGATGAAAGGGTAACTCCCTGTTGATCTAGCCGTACATCCCCCTATCGAGTTACTTCGGCGCGCGAGAAGCACACGGCTGTGGGGAGTTCGCAAGTTGTTGGCGGGTGTGTCCGAATCGTTACCTTGCGGATCGCCTTGCCGTGACGTAGCCGCCAGCGGCGACATCGCGGTCCCGCCGGGGGTGGGAGAGCCGTACAAATGTGACCGCGGTCACTGTCCGTGATCGAGAGCGGCTTCTCAGTGCGCCGGGCCCCGATCTCCGGCTCCCGATGGGCGAGCCCATCGTGCTTCGCAGCAGCGGCGCCATGCGTCGGGCTTCCCGCGATCAACGAATCGCGGCTTCACCTTGAGGGAACCCGCCCTTCGGGGGAGTTGCCGAGATAGGGGCCCCACACCGTGCGGTGCGGGGCCCCTATCCGTTCAGCTGTCCTGGGTTATGTCAGTTTCCAGGACTTGCGCCAGGTGTCGGGCTTCCAGCGGTCGGTGAACCCCGGCTTGGGCTTGGTGCGCACGACGACCGACACCTTCACGCCGTCGTAGCCCTTCGTCTTGACCACGATGCGGCCCTTCTTCGTCACCTTCGTGTCGCAGAAGGCGGTCTCACCTGCCGCGCTGCTGGCGATCGGCCGGCAGAGCACGACGGGCTTGAGCAAGACACAGGAGGGCTTCTTGGTCTTGATCTTGTCGGTCAGGATCTGGTTGCCGATCTTCTTCGGCTGCGGTTTGTGCAGCGTCACGTCGATCGGGCAGACCTTCTTCACCACGACCGGGCTGACCTGGGAGATCGAGTTGACCACAGTTACAGTGGCCGTCTCATCCTTGGTCGTGACCGTCGCGGTCTTCGACGGACTGTAGGTGGGCTGGTTGAACGTCCACCCCGTCGGGTTCGCCGGTAGCGCCGGCTCGTCCACGGTGCAGGTCGTCCCGGTGGGCAGACCCGTGATCGTCTCGGACTTGCCTGCGGCCAGGCTGACCGTGCCGTTCTTCACCGGGGTCGCACCATCCACACAGGTGTAGGTGATGTCGAACGTCCCGGTGAATCCGGACTGCTGCGCGTTGAATTCCTTGGTGATCGTCAGCGACCCGAGGTCCCGGGTGTTGACGATCGTGCAGGTGACCCGCTGCCAGGGCATCAGAATCAGCTTGTTGCCCTTGAGGTTGACCTCCTCTTGGACTTCCGCGGGCACGATGTCATCTACCTCCCTGGGTTCACTCACGCAACTCCAGTCGCTGCCGGAGTAGCCGGCAGGACCGGTCTCGCCGAGGGTGTACTCGATGCCGGAGTAGACGGTCTCGAACTGGCCCGACCCGCCCTTGGTCGACACGTTGCGCTTGTCGTTGGGCTCGTCCGCCTTCGCGGTCAGGGTCCAGTCGTCGGGATTCGCGCCGTCCACCTTCTTGACCAACTTCAGCTCGGCAAGGCCGCGCATGTTGTAGACCTCACAACTGACGGACTCGTCGGACTTCAGTTCGACCTCGAAGTAGGCCTTGTCCCCATCGATAGTCAGGCCGCCGTAAAGGTCGTCCGGCGGATCGAGGCCCTTGAACGTGCAGTAGAACCAGCTCGGCAGGTACCCGGCCTTGACCGTCTCGGAGATCCGGACCGTGCGGGTGGTGGTGTTCTTCGGCGCGTACTGGAACTGCGCGACACCGTCTGTGGCGGGAACCCCGGGTGTGCTCTGCGTCGTCAGGCTGGCGGTATTGGTGGTCTCGCCGGCCGGCTGCAGCCATGTGAAGTCGTCGGGCACCTCGCCCGGCGTGACGGTGGCGTCGAACTTCCACCCTCCCGCGGGTTGGTAGTCCCCAGGAGTGTCTGCGTCGGCGAACTTCTTCACCGTGATCGAGCCCCCGCACAGCGAGGCGGCGACGCGCTTCATTGCGCTCTTCAGGGATTCGAAGTCATCGGGGACAAGCACGTCAACATCGTTGATCGTGTCCGGTGGGACGGTCAGATTCGTCTCGAACTGGTCGCCCGATATCTGCATCAGGCGCTTGGCCTGATCAGAGTCAGGATTCTGATTCATGCCGATTCCGACGGCCAGCATGCGGTTGCCGGCCGTCTTGAGAGCATCCGAGTAGACCTGCGCCGCGTCCGTTGCGTCCTGGGGGTTTGAGTTGTTACCAGTTGCGTTCTCCAGACCCACCGTGTTCGGGTCTCCGTCGGTAAGGAGTACGACCAAGCCCTTATCCAGGCCCGGGTCGTTCTGGGTTGCCCGCCACAAAGGCGACTCCCAGTTGGTCCATCCCCCGCCTATCGGAGAGCTGTAGTAGCCGGTGTCGATGGCGTTTTCCAGAGCTTGGAGATCCGTGCCGGTCTTGATGTCCGTACGGGCGATCAACTCGCGGGAGTCGGTGGCGAAGTCGATGATCCGCGCGGACGATCCCGTGTCTTTCAAGCCCTGCAGAAACGCCTTCGAGGCGTTGCGCATTTCAGTCTGGTCGTCGACGACGGAGCCAGATGCGTCCATGATGAGGGTGATCGGGATACCGCAGCCCTTGAGTTCGGGGTTGTCCACGGAGTCTGTCGCCGACGCCGTCGTCGCCCCCATCGTCATCAGTCCTGCTGTCACCCCCACCGCGGTGACTGCCCCCAGAAGTTTCTTGCCTAACACGTCGTTGCCTCCCTGTGTGGAGACCCGGCTGAGGTGCCGGGTCGATGCCAACCCCGGATGGCGGCTGCAGCAAGAGCAGGAGCGACGTCGATGGGCGAGAGGTGACCGTCAGTATCCACAACGGGTCCTTCCGCCCCCCGTTGTAGCGACATGCCCCTCCGCCATTCGGTGGATCAAGCGTAACCAGGCGTGAGCGATCACAAATCGGACGTTCGGGTGAGGGTAGGAAACCCAAATGTTTGGTAACAGCGCTCGGGTCGTTGTCGTGGTCAGGCGTGCGACACCCGCAAACCCCGCCTCACCACAGCTTGCGCACGGCCTCCAGCGCCGGCTCGCGCCAGGCGTCGACCATCGTGATCCGCAGCCGCGACTCGGCAGCTTCCTCGGGGGTCAAGGCTCCCTCAGCGTCCCGGGCCCAGCCGACCTCCACCGCAAGTGCCGGGGTGCCGTCAACATGCTCGCCGAGCGAGGGGTCACGCTCCACCGCCTGCTGCAGCACCGCTGCCTCCGACCCGAAGCGGCGCACGAGCCGGTCCCGGCTGCGGCTGTCGCCCGGTGCACCCACCAGCGCGATCTCAGCGGTCCGGCAGGGCTGGCCGCTGATGAGGTCGACGGCGTCCTCGGCCATCTTGCGATAGGTGGTGAGTTTGCCGCCGGTGACGGCGATGGCGCCGCTGGGCTGGCGGGCGATGAGGTGCTTGCGGGAGATGTCGGCGGTCTCAGAGTGTGCGTCGCTGACCAGCGGACGCAGGCCGCTGTAGGTCCCGATCACGTCCTCCTCGCGCAACGGCACCGCGAGCGCGGCGGAGATCCGTTCCCGCAACCAGGCCAGTTCGTCGGCGGTGGGCTCCGGGGGATCGGGCTGTAGCGACTCGGTGGCCAGGTCGGTCAGACCCACGTAACACAGACCGTCCGGCTGCGGGATCGCGAAGACGAACCGGCCGAACTCCTCCGGGATCGCCACCGTCATGCACGCGGTCGGGTGGCCGAGGCGCTCGGCGGGGACGATGAGGTGTGAGCCGCGGCTCGGGCTCAGGCGGATCTCGGGGTTCAGCTCTTCGGTCCAGACCCCGGTGCAGGTGATGACCTCGTCGCAGGTGATCGTGAACTCGCCGTCCTCGTCGCGCAGGGTCGCGCGGCCCTCCCCGACCGACACCGCGTCCACGTGGGTGAGGATCCGGGCGCCGTACGCGGCCGCCGTGCGGGCCACTGCCACGACGAGCCGGGCGTCGTCCTCCACCTGCCCGTCCCATCCGACGATGGCGCCCTTCAGGCCGTCGGTGCGCAGCGCCGGTGCCATGTTCAGGGCCGTCGCCGCGTTGACGAAGCGCGCGCGGGGCAGGGTGCCGCGCTTGGTGCCCGCCATCGCGCGCAGCCCGTCGCCTGCGACCAGGCCCGCGTAACTGATCAACGGGTCCTTGCCGCCGTAGTTGGGGATCAAGGTCGGGATGGCGCGCACGAGATGCGGTGCGATCGTCGTCATCAGCAGGTGGCGCTCCTTGGCGCTCTCCATGGCGACGTCGATGTGGCCGGAGGCCAGGTAGCGCAGCCCGCCGTGGATGAGCTTGCTGCTCCAGCGGCTGGTGCCGTGGGCGAGGTCGTGCCGTTCCACCAGGGTCACGTCGAGGCCGCGGCTGGCGGCGTCGAGCGCGACGCCCACCCCGGTGATCCCGCCACCCACCACCAGCACCTGCGTGTGCCCGCTGTCTCGGAGTTCCTTCAGTTCGGTGCTGCGGCGTTCGGCGTTCAGCAGGCTGCGGGGTTCGGCGGGGCGGATCACGAGAGGTATCCCTTCACGAGCAGTCGGAGCTCTGATTCGTTCCCACCGATGCGGTGGGCGAAGACGAATGTCTGGGCGACCAGGACGAGGGTCAACGACATTTGGTCCGGATTGCCTGTGCGGATGCTGCCGTCCCCGGTGCCGGGTTGGCCCTGCACGATCAGGTCGCGCAGGACGGTGCGCGCCATACGTTGGGTGCCTCCGAGCCGGCCCGTGATCCACTCGGTGAGTTCCTCGGGTTCGTGACGCAGCACGGCCTGCATCAGCGGGTGCTCGTTGATCCCCGTCACCGAGCCCGCGATGGCCTCGACGATGCGGTCGCGCTGCGTCGGCGCATCGATGGCGCTGGTCTGGGCGACGATCGCGCCGAACTCGCGGTTGAACAGGGCGGCGAGGATGGCGTGCTTGTCGGGGAACTTCCGGTAGACCGTCATCCGGGAGACCCCCGCGCCGTCCGCGATGGCGGACACGGTCAACGCGCTCGGGCCACCTTTGACGATCAGTGTGGCCGCGGAGTCCAGCAGGCGGTTGCTCACTTCATCAGTGATCGGCTGTGACACCATGCGTGTTAGTGTAACACTTGACGAGGTACGAAGCAGTTGCTGAGTGTTCACCGGAGGAAGCCATGGTCGTGTCCACAGAGGTCGTTCAGCGGTGGGGCGGCGGGGGCCACGGGGTGCCCGTCACCCTGCAGGAGTTCCTCGCCGACCGTGGCATGGGCGCGGCGCAACCGCGGCCCGCACTGGACCTGGCGGCCGTGGACGTGCGCCCGAGCCGGATCGCAGCAGAAGAGATCGCCGGCCTGGGATGTGCATATGAGTACGACGACGTCGTCCGCCTCCGGTGCTCCGGGGGGTTCTCCTTCATCGACCTGTGTCATCGTCGCTGGCCCGACTCGGCGCTGCCGGCGGTCGATGTGGTGCTGCTGCCGCGTACCCACGACGATGTGCGCCGCATCCTCGACGCCGCCAGGGAGAAGCAGTGGGCGGTGGTTCCCTTCGGCGGCGGGACCAGTGTCGTCGACGGGGTCGACGTCACCGAGCGGCAGACGGTCGGGGTGGCTTTCTGGGAGATGAACTCCGTGCTGGACCTGGACACCGAGACCGGCGAGGTGCGTGTGCAACCGGGGATAGGCGGTCCGGAACTGGAGCGGTGGCTCGAGGCCCGCGGCTTCACGTGGGGGCACATCCCGCAGTCCTGGGAGCGTGCGACGGTCGGCGGCTATGTGGCCACGCGCTCGGCGGGACAGACGTCGACCGGGTTCGGTCGCGCCGACGCCACCGTGACGAGTCTGCGGGTCGCGGCGCCGGCGGCCGACTACGCGTTGGGCAAGGCGCCGGGGACCGCCGCGGGACCGGATCTGCGGCAGGTGTTCCTCGGCAGCGAGGGCGCCTACGGGGTCATCACCGAGATCGGACTTCGGGTGCGTCCGCTGCCGGAGAAGAAGGTCTACGAGGGGTTGTTGTTCCCGAGTTTCGCCGCGGGTAAGCGCGCCTTCAGGCAATTGGCCCTCGAGCGCGTGCCGGCGGACATGATGCGGCTGTCCGACGCAGAGGAGAGTGCGGTCAACCTCGCGATGAGCGGGTTGTCCGGGGTGAAGAAGCAGGCGTTCGACCGGTACACCGCGCTGCGCAAGGTCGCCGGTGGGTGTCTGGCGATCGTCGGGTGGGAGGGGCCGGAGGAGGTTGTCGCTGTCCGCCGGGCGCACGCGTACCGCGTGTTCAAGGAGTTCGGGGCGGTGCGCCTGCCGGCCACGGTGGGCCGGTCGTGGGAGAAGAACCGCTTCGCTGCGCCCTACTTGCGCGACGACCTGCTCGACGCGGGGTACCTCGTGGAGACGCTGGAGACTGCCAACGAGTGGTCGCAACTCGACGCCACCTACGACGCCGTGCATGCGGGGTTGCGGGATGCGCTGGGTGAGCCTTTGATCGGGACGCACCTTTCGCACATCTACCCCACCGGGGCGAGTCTGTACTTCACCGTGATCACGCCGCTGGCCGACGACCCGGTGGCGCAGTGGCAGGCCGCCAAGGCGGCGGCGACCCAGGCGCTGGTGGACACCGACGCGACGATTACCCACCACCACTCGGTGGGCCGCGACCACGCGCCGTGGATGGCCGGCGAGGTGGGGGAGTCCGGGGTGGATCTGCTGCGGGCGATCAAGGCCCACGTGGATCCCGACGGGTTGATGAACCCCGGGGTGCTGGGGTTGGGGTAGGGCACCGGGTCCGAGTTGTCGGACGTCCTTCCGGGAGTGTCACGTTGCTGCAGGCCTTGCGCCGCGAGTGCCACGAACAGGTCGGTTTTGAGGAGTGGGATCGGTCATCTTCGTGGCACTCGGCGTGATCGGGCCGCGCTTTCGTGGCGGTCGGCGTGATCGGGCCGCGGTTTCGTAGCGGTCGGCGTGATCGGGCCGCAGTTTCGTAGCGGTCGGCGTGATCGGGCCACAACCTCTCCTGCCTGGCGAACGTCGCACCTGCGTACCCTCGGAACATGCCCCTTGAACTGCTGCCCGCCGTCGATGTCGCCAACGGTCAGGCCGTGCGCCTGGTCCAAGGGGAGGCCGGCTCGGAGACCGACTACGGCGACCCGCTGGCCGCCGCCCTCACCTGGCAGGAGCAGGGTGCGCAGTGGATCCACCTCGTGGACCTCGACGCCGCCTTCGGCCGGGGGAGCAACGCCGAGCTTCTGGCCCAGGTCGTCGGCGCCCTCGACGTCGCCGTGGAGATGTCCGGTGGCATCCGCGACGACGAGTCCCTGGCATCTGCGCTGGCCACCGGATGCCGGCGGGTCAACATCGGCACCGCCGCGCTCGAACAGCCGGAATGGTGCGCGAAGGTGATCGCGGAGTACGGCGACCGGGTGGCGATCGGGCTCGATGTGCGGGGCACGACGCTGGCGGCGCGGGGCTGGACGCAGGATGGCGGCGAGCTCTTCGAGACCCTCTCCCGCCTCGACGCCGAAGGGTGCGCCCGCTACGTGGTCACAGATGTGCGCCGCGATGGGACGCTGACCGGACCCAACCTCGACCTTCTGCGCGACGTGTGCGCCGCCACCGACCGCCCCGTGGTCGCGTCGGGCGGGGTTTCCACGCTCGATGATCTGCGCGCCATCGCCGGGGTGCCCGGGGTGGAGGGCGCGATCGTCGGCAAGGCGCTGTACGCCGGGGCTTTCACCCTTCCCGAGGCGCTGGCGGCCGTCCGATGAGTCTGGCCGTACGGGTCATCCCGTGCCTGGACGTCGACGCCGGGCGGGTGGTCAAGGGTGTGAACTTCGAGGGTCTGCGCGACGCCGGGGACCCGGTGGAACTGGCCACCCGCTACAACGCCGAGGGTGCCGACGAACTGATCTTCCTCGACATCACGGCCAGTTCCGGTGGGCGGGCGACCATGCTCGATGTGGTGCGCCGCACCGCCGACGCCGTGTTCATCCCCTTGACCGTAGGTGGCGGTGTGCGCAAGGTCGACGATTTCGACGCGCTGCTGCGGGCGGGGGCGGACAAGGTCGGGGTGAACACCGGAGCGATCGCCGACCCGGATCTGCTGACCCGTGCGGCGCGGCGCTTCGGCAGCCAGTGCGTGGTGCTGAGTGTCGACGCACGACGGGCGCGCGGTGCGACCAGCGGCTTCGAGGTCACGACCCATGGTGGTCGCAAGGGCACCGGCATCGACGCGATCGTGTGGGCGCAGAACGGCGCGCGCCTCGGAGCCGGCGAGATCCTGCTGAACAGCATGGACGCCGACGGCACTACTTCCGGATTCGACACCGAACTGATCTCGCTGGTCCGGGAGGCGGTGGACGTCCCAGTGATCGCCAGCGGCGGTGCGGGCAGGGTGGAGGACTTCGCGCCCGCTGTTGAAGCGGGTGCTGATGCCGTGCTCGCGGCCAGTGTCTTCCACTATGGGCAGTTGACGATCGGCGAGGTTAAGCAGGCGATGGCCGAGCAGGGGATCACGGTCCGACTCACTTGACCTGCGTACAGGTGTTCGATAGAGTGTGAACGTTGGGCTTCCCCCGATTCCCCCGCCGGGGGAAGCCCAACGCTTCCCGCCGGTTCTGATGCTTGGCCAACGCTCCCGGCGGTTGTCACGAATGGACAACGCCCCCGCCGGTCCCCATGTGTGACGAAGTTGTGGGTCCTCAATCCCGGTTTGTTACGAAGGTGCGGGGTCTGGGGGCCGAAACCCCGCAACAACGTGACAGACGGGATTTGGCGGGGCTCACCTTCGTCACAATTGGGTGGGGAGGGTCGCCAGGGGCCGGTGGGGAGG
>Ga0116151_10004604_pt1 | contig 12045 bp, 13 predicted proteins | sample AD_UKC117_MetaG_FD_89893 | JGI IMG/M metagenome (GOLD analysis project Ga0116151, IMG submission 89893) | Active sludge microbial communities of municipal wastewater-treating anaerobic digesters from Hong Kong - AD_UKC117_MetaG | ecosystem: Engineered > Bioreactor > Anaerobic > Digestate... | reverse complement strand
GGCCCGGAATACTCGAGGAAATCGACCAGCGCATAGGCCCCGACATAGGCCGGGATGGCCAAGGGCAGCAGCAGGAGCCATTCCAGAAGGCGCGACATCGGAAAACGGTACATCGTGACCAACCAGGCCGCGCCGGTTCCCACCGCCGCCGCCAGCATCCCGGTGCCCAGCGTGAGGATCGCCGTATTGCCCAGATACCGCGGCAGCGTGGTCGAGATGAGATGCGGCCAGATGTTCTCGCTTGGCCGAAACGCGATTGCCACGACCGACAGGATCGGCAGCAAGACAAGCCCGGCGATCAACAGGGCGGCCAGCGACCAGACCCCGCTGCCCGCGGATCGGCCCCTGGAAGAGGCAAGCAGGCCTGGGTTGGTTTTCGGACGGGCGCGCATCATGGCGAAGGGGTTAGCGGAAAGCGGTTTTCCTGTCCAGAAAGCCCGTATAGTGTCCGGCCGGGTATGTACAGGCGGGGGATCCTCCGGGGATGCAGGTCATCTATCACATCGGCGCGCACTGCACCGACGAAGGCCGGATTCTTCGGGCGCTTCTCAAGAATCGCGGGCTTCTTGTCGAACGCGGGGTCGCCGTTCCCTCGCCCGCTCAGTTCCGCCCGGTCCTGCGCCGGGCGATGCAGTCGCTGTCGGGCGGGCTACTGGGTCAAGACACGGGTCAGATGATCGTCGAGGATCTGCTGGACGGTACGCCCGCCGACCGGCTGATCTTCAGCCACGACTTCCTGATGTCGATCCCGATGCATTCGATCGGCGAAGAGGGTCTTTACGCCAATGCCGCGCGCAACATCGCGGCACTGACGCGGGTGTTCGAGGTTGGCGTTTGCGAATTTCACATCGGCCTTCGCAACCCGGCCACGCTGGTGCCCGCCCTCGTGAGGCTGCAGCGCGGACAAAGCTACCGCGACGTGATGGGGGCGGCGCACCCGCTGGAGATGCGCTGGCGGGCGGTGATCGAACGCATCTTCGAACGCGTTCCCGACGCGCGGCTTGTCCTGTGGTGCGACGAGGACATGCCCTTCATCTGGCCAGAGGTGCTGCGGCGCCTTGCCGGTCTGGATGCCGGAACCCAGTTGGAGGCGGAAGACGACTTCCTGGCCACGTTGCTGACGCCCGAGGGCCTTTCGCAGTTCAGGGCGCGCCTTGGCCCCGGCCTGCCCGACATCGAGACGCGGCGCGAGGTTACCGCGGAACTCCTTGCCACCCACCTGCGCGAGGGTGCCGCGGAAGAGGCGATCGACCTGCCGGGCTGGACTCAGGCGCTTGTCGACCAGATCACAGCGGAATACGAGGCCGACGTGGCCGCGGTGGCGGAGTTTCCCGGGGTGGAGTTCCTTTGGCCCTAAGGCCGGTCAGCCCATGCCCAGCGCGGCCTTGTAAAGCTCAAGAACTGCCTCTTCCTCGGCGATGTCGTCCTTGTCGCGCTTGCGAAGGGCCACGATCTTGCGCATCACCTTGGTGTCATAGCCGCGCGCCTTGGCTTCGGCCATGATCTCCTTTTGCTGTTCGGTGATGTCCTTCTTCTCGGCTTCGAGATGCTCATACTGCTCGATGAACTGGCGCAGTTCGTCGGCGGCGACATTGTAGGTGGCGTCGGACACGGGCTGGTTCATCGGTCACTCCCTTCGGACAGGCGTCCTGACTAATGCCTTGCGCGCGAGGCTTCAAGGGGCCGCCCGGCCAAGCCTTGCCCTTCGGCGCGCCCCGCGCTAGGGCAGGCGCAGCGGCAAGGGGGAATGGGCATGGGCTGGCTGATCTGGACGGGCGCGGGTGTGACGCTTTTGGGGCTGGCAGGTCTTGTGGCCTGCATCGTCGCGGTCACGCGGGCCCGCCGTGCCGGGCTCGATGACGCCACCCTTCGCGCCAAGCTGCAGCGGGTCATCGCCTGGAACCTGGGGGCGCTTCTGTTGTCCGCGATCGGCCTGATGATGGTTGTCGTGGGCATCGTCCTGGGCTGATCCTTCTGTCTGACCTCAGGGTCCGTTCAGGTCTTCGAACCGCCTGCCGGTCTTGATCAGTTCGTCCCAGATTGCCGCGGGCCGCCAGAACCGTTCGTCGCGGCCCTGCGCCAGCTTGCGAAGTGCGTTCCGCATCGCCAGAAGGCCGGTGCGGTCGGCCACCTGCATCGGCCCGCCGCGCCAGCGCGCAAGCCCGTGTCCGATCACCATGACCAGATCTATGTCCGAGGGACGGCGGGCCACCCCTTCTTCCACCAGTCGCGCGCCCTCGTTCGCCAGCGCCGCAAGAAGTCGCGCAAGAATCACGCCGGAAGTCACGCCGCGCACCGGGGCGCCGCGCGTCCCGGTCAGGACCGACAGCACTTCGGGATCGGGCCAGGCGTTGCCATCCGCGTCGTAGCGGTAGTAGCCAGCCCCGGTGGATATGCCGCCACGTCCCATCTCCAGAAGCTCCAGGCCGATACCGGCAGTCCCAAGCGGATGTTCGTCCTCGGTCTCAAGCCGCGCGCGCCATTCCAGATCGGCGATCAGCCCCTGCCGGTCCAGCGCCGCATAGGGCCCGATCTGCCAGCCATGGGCCTGCATCGCCGCGTCAATGTCATAGGGGGTCGCGCCGTCCTCAAGCAGGCGGTCGGCGGCGAACCGGAGCGCGCCCAAAAGCCTTTCAGACAGGCTGCCGTCACCCAGCCCGGTACGCACCACCCGCCGACCCGCCCCGCGCATCAGCGCGATCGTCGCCGCCAGGATCTCCCGATCCGTGATCGGGCTTGCCGCCAGTTCGAAAAGCCGGTCGGAAGCCGGCCCCGCCGGGCGCAGCCCCAGAACGGCGCGCGGCCGTTGCGACACCGTGATCGCGGTATCCAGGTCCGGCCCCGTGGCGGCGGTGGCCAGGATCGCCCCTTCGGCGGCGAAGCGGCCGAAATCGGCCATCCGCGTCCGTGCCCCCCTGCCCGCCAGTTCCGACAGGTCGAAGATCATGTCGAGCCCGTCCAGATCGCGGGGTTCCGTCGCGCCATCAAGCCGCGACCATTCCTGCCGCCGCATCTCGGCTGTCTTCCGCCCGCCCGGATCTTCGCGTTCGTAGCCGGCCGCGACCAGACCGATGGTGCGGGTAAGCACCTCGGTATCGTGGTCAAACAGCGTAACCCGCATCCCGCGGCCAAGCATGTCGCGGGCAAGATCGGCGGCCAGCGCCCCCTCTCCCGCGATTGCGATGGTGCGCCGGGCCAGCAGCTCGATCCCCGCCAGATCGGGGTTCAGCCCCAAACGACGTTCGGCCCGCGCCAGATGACGCAGCGCAGCCGATGCATCGCTGGCGCGCAGCTCCTCAAAGACCGCCCGCTCATATGTGCGACCCTCATCCTCGGGCAGCAGCAGCGCCGCCTCGACACAGTCGACGATGCGCGCCGGGGCGGCAGGTTCAGGATCGCGGGTCACGGCCCGGGCGGCATCGACCGCCGCAAGGAATGCGCCACCCCTTGCCGGGCCGTCCGGCGGGGGCGTCCGCGTCGGCGCTGGCCCGCCTTCTGCCAGGGCGCTTGCCGCGGCAACGGCTTCGGCCATCGGATCCGCCGCAATCCGATCGACAAGGCCAAGCGCCTTGGCCCTCTCGACGCTGATCGTGCGCCCCGACAGAAGAAGCCCAAGCGCGGCCGAGGCGCCGATCAGGCGCGGCAGGCGCTGCGTCCCGCCCGCACCCGGCGACAGCCCCAGCGCCACGCCCGGCAACCCGAGTCGCGTATTCACCGCGGCGACGCGCATTTGCGCGCAAAGCGCAAGTTCCAACCCGCCGCCCAGGACATTTCCCTTCAGCGCGGCCACGACCGGTTTCATGCACCCCTCGACCGCCAGGCACAGGGCGGCAAGTGCGAGGGTGGCATCCGGCAGTTCCAGATCGCGGATGTCGGTCCCTGCCGACCAGTGACGCCCCTCTGCGGCGATCACCACGGCCATGACGGCGGGATCGGCCTCGGCCGCGTCGATCGCGGCCAGAAGCTCTGCGCAGACCCTCTCGGACAGCGCGTTCGCCGTGGGATTGTCGATCAGGACCCGCGCGATACCGCCGCTTGTCGCAGTCGTCACCCGCCCCGCCATGCCTGCCCTTGCTCCGCCCTTGTCGTCCGGTTCAGGGTGCCCTGACACCGGGAACCCTGCCGTCCGTCACGAAGCTTACCGTGGCGGCGGCGTTTCGCAACCGCCCGGTCGCAAGTTCAGCGGCGCGGCGCGCAATCCTTGCAAAAAGGCGTGGCCGGCAGGACCTCCAGCCGTTCCTCCGCGATCTGCGATCCGCACTTGACGCAATAGCCGTATTCGCCCTCATCGACCCGCTTGAGCGCCGCTTCGATCATGCGCAGCTCGTGCTGGGCGGACAGGCCAAGATCTTCCAGCACCTCATCGGCCTCGCGTTCGACGGCCAGTTCCTCCCAGTCCTTGGAATCGTGGGCGTCAAGTTCCTGCCCGATCTCCTCGATCCGGGAAAGAAGCACGCCCCGACGCGCCTCAAGTTCTGCCTTGCGGGTCTCGACGGATTTCATCGGCGTCTCCTTGCGGTTTCGGCTCAGTTATTCAGGCTCTGCCACTCGCGGCCTTGATGCAAGTCAATCCGTCGCTGGCAACGCCGGATGTGTCGGATCGACATGGCCATTGCATTGCCGCGCCGCCAAGGCATAACGGTCTGGCGAAGAAAGGGAGCATCCATGCAGGCAGACTGGATCTGGGGGCTTGCCGGTGGCACGATGATCGGCGTCGCAGCGGCGGCCTATCTTCTGCTGAACGGCAGGATCATGGGCGCGTCGGGTATCCTTGGCGGGATCGTCGACGGCAGCGAATGGCGCGCCGGGGCGGCTTTTGCGAGCGAGAACCTGGCCTTTATCGCCGGGCTGGTCCTGGTGCCCGGCGGTCTGTGGTATTTCCTTGGCCGGCCGGAAACCAACCTGACCGCCAATCCGGCGATCCTGGTCTGTGCCGGGCTTCTGGTGGGGCTTGGCACGCGCCTCGCAAACGGCTGCACCTCGGGGCACGGGGTCTGCGGGCTGTCGCGCCTGTCCTTCCGTGGCTTCGTCGCCACCGTCTTCTATCTGATGGGCGGCGGCCTGTCGGTGATCCTGTTTCGCCATCTCCTCGGGGTGTCGTGATGCGTCTTGTCTCTGCCTTTCTGTGCGGCGGGCTTTTCGGGGCCGGCCTTCTGGTGTCGGGCATGACCGATACGACCAAGGTCATCGGCTGGCTCGACATCTTCGGTGACTGGGATCCGACGCTGGCCTTCGTCCTTTTCTCGGCCATCGTGCCGATGACCGTGGCCTGGCGAATCGCCGCGCGCCGCAGCGCCGCCGTCTACGGCGGCACCCTGACACCGCCCCCCTTGCGCGACGCCGACCGCGCGCTGGTGCTCGGCTCGCTCGCCTTCGGTTTCGGCTGGGGGCTTGCGGGCCTTTGCCCCGGCCCGTCGCTCGCCGTCCTGACCTTCGGCGGGTGGAACGGCCTGCTCTTCCTTGTCGCCATGATGGCGGGTATGGTCGCGGCACCTTTCGTGCGGGTGCGGATCGACCGCCTCGCCGCCGGCTGAGGAGACGACGATGGACATCCGCAATCTGACCGATGGCTATGCGGTATCGCCGCAGATCACGCCGGAAGACGTACCCGCGCTGAAGGCGGCGGGCTTCACGGTGGTGATCTGCAACCGCCCCGACGCGGAAATCCCCGAGGGCATCCAGGCCGCCGACCTGCGCGCCGCGGTCGAGGCGGCAGGAATGGCCTTTGTCGAAAACCCACTGGTTCCCGGCGCTTTCACCCCGGAAAACATCGCGACCCAGGGCCGCGTCCTGGCGACAGCCAGCGGCCCGGTCTTTGCCTACTGCGCCTCGGGGAACAGATCCTCGATCGCCTGGGCGATGAGTCAGGCAGGCCGTATCCCGACCGAGGAGTTGATCGCGCGGGCGGCGCAATGGGGCTACAACCTGGAACCGTTCCGCGCACGGCTTGACGATCTGGCGCGGGGCTGAGGCCAGCCTAGCCGGCCCTTCGTTCCGCCGCCCCCTCCCCGCCCGACTGCGACCCGCCCGACTGCGACCCGCCCCTGGCAGGCGCCGGAGCGGCCCCCCTTTCGACGACGTTCCGGTTTGTTGCGCGGCTGTCTGCCTGCCCTGCCATGGCGCGCGCCTGTCCAAGCCCGTCTAGCGGCGGGGACAGGGGACGAATGATCGCGGGTGCGTCGGGCATGTCGCCGTCAAGAAACTCGTCGATGCGAAGCGCACGCGCGCCGCGGAGCCGACCGAGACGACCGCGGGCGAAAGCCCCGGCGGCCCCTACCTCAAGGGTCACCCTGCCGACACGGTCCCCGGGAAAGGGCAAGAGCATTCCGGGCTTCAGCGACATGACCGTAGCGGCAGTGACCTGAACCCGCGCAATCATCGCGTCGACCTCGATCGGTCCGCCCAGAACCGCCCGCTCCAGCCGCAGTCGCCAGTCCCGCGCCGCGGGCGAGGCTTCGGGATCCTTCGGATCAACCTCATCCTCGCGGCCGGCCGGAAGGGCCAGAAAGATCGTACCGTCGCGGTCGTCCCCCTCACCAAGCCGCAGATCAAGCCGAAGAACCCGAAGCGGCGCGTCCTCCATCACCAGTTGCAAGAGGCGGGGATCGTCGAGGCAGGACCCATAGCGAAACCCGCGCACCCAGGACGCGTCTTCCGCCGCCTCCTCGGCCAGGATCGAAAGGGCGGCGTCGACAAGACCCGCCGCGATCGCTGCATCTGTGCGCGTCGGTCGGCGCGGGTCCGGGGCGACGGCGGCAAGCCGCCCGGTCGTCTGCGCCTCGATCAGCGCGGACAGAAGCCCCGGCCCGACCGCGCAAAGCCCCGTCGCCTCACCCGGTCCGTCGAGAAGCGTCAGAAGCGCATTGTCTTCCAGCAATTCGGGCAGTTCTGCCAGTGAACGGATCGAATCGGCCAATGCGGCAGCGCGCAGCGGCAGGGCAGCCGCATCGTTTGCCGCCCGGGCCAGCGCCTGCGCAAAGGCGCGCGCGGCCCCGCTGGCCAGCGCGCCGTCGCCCGCCGCCGCGACCTTGCGTTTCAGAACCGATGCCGCGATCGCCATCATCCCGATGCCTCGCACCCCCGGGACCATCTGTCGCAAGGAAGGCTTAGCAAATCATTGACGCCAGACGTCAGGCGGCCTGCGGGGCACCCTTGCGCACCGGCAGCGTGACCCGGAAGGCCGCCCCGCCCTGCCCCGGAAGGTAGGTCACGGACCCACCGAGATTGGCCATGATCTCGCGGCAGATCGCCAGCCCGAGCCCCGCCCCCCCGGCACGGCTGGTATCCGTCAGCCGGGCGAACTTCTCGAAGATCAGCGATTGCGACTTCTTCGCGATGCCCGACCCGTTGTCGATGAAATCCACCTCGATCCGGCTGCCTTTGCGGCGCACCTTGATGGTCAGTTCCGGCCGTTCGGCGTCGCAGTATTTCCGCGCGTTCGAGATGAGGTTGATGAAGACCTGCACCAGCCTGTCGGTATCGGTGAAGACGGGCACATGTTCGGCAGCGATGTCGCGATGGATCAGGAACGACCGTTCCGGCCGGGTCGATCCCGCCGCCTGCAGTGCCCTGTCGATCAGGTCATGCAGGTTCGCGACCCGGATGTTCAGTTGCACCTTGCGGTTTTCCAGCACCGACAGGTCAAGAAGATCGTTCAGGAGCCCGGTCAGTCGGATCGCCTCGTCCTGGATGATGCCCGCGTATTTCCGCCGCATCTCTGCGGGCAGTTCCTCGTCCATCAGGATCTCGGAAAAGGCCCGGATCGAGGTCATGGGGGTGCGCAGTTCATGGCTGATCTGGCTGAGGAACGCATCCTTCTGAACCGAAAGCTCGGTCAGCTTTTCGTTGGCGTCGCGCAGCTGGCGGGCAGTGCGGGCCAGTTCCTCGGACTTGGCCTCAAGCTGGGCGGAGTACTCCATGATCTGCTGCGCCTCGGAGGCGACAGCCATCAGATCCTGCGCCGAAACCGCCGAGCCGACAGCAAATTGCGAGATCATGGCATGCGCGGTGGCCGAGCCGACCGAACCAGCCAACCGCCGTTCGAGCCGTTCGATGAAATCGGGCGTCGTATCGGGCAAGAAGCCCGCGCGGCCCTGTGACGCCGCCTCGGCGCGAAAGAACTCCTGCGCCTCCTCGGCGCCAAGGATGCCCTGCGACATCGCCAGCAGGTCCTCTGCCTCCGCCCCGCCGCGCGACCATCCGCCCTGCCCCGTCGCGTGGTCGAAGACATTCACGAAGGCAAGCCCCTGCAGCCGTTCCAGCGGTGTCGGGAAGGTCAGGAGTGAGCCTGCGAGAAACGCGAAGGTATTCAGCGACAGGGACCAGAACACCGCGTGAAGAAGCGGGTCAAGAGCCTCTGCCCCGAACAGGGCCTGCGGCCGCAGCCAGGACAGGCCCCAGGGGCCTTCGGTCAAGACGGCGTGCGACAGGAGCCCTTCTTCCCCGAACGATGGCAGATAGAGCGTGTAGAGCCAGACAAGAAACCCCGTGACCAGCCCCATCGCCGCACCGCGCCCGGTTGCCCCCCGCCAGAACAGCGCGCCAAGCATGGCCGGCAGGATCTGCGCGACGCCGACAAACGCGATCAGCCCGATCGCCGCCAGAGCCGCAGAGCCGCCCGACAGGCTGTAGTAAGTGTAGCCAAGCGCAAGAATGCCGGCGATGGAAACCCGGCGCGACATCAGGACCAGCCCCCGCACATCCCCCGGTGCGCGGGCGCCCCCTTCGCGCAGCGCAAGCCACAGCGGCACGATGATGTGGTTCGACACCATCGTCGCCAGCGCGATCGCCGCAACGATCACCATGGATGTGGCCGACGAAAACCCGCCGAGGAAGGCAAGCATGGCCAGCTTGCCCTGGTCGAAGGCCAGGGGCAGCGTCAAGACGAAAAGGTCAGGGTTCGCGCCTGCAGGCAGGACCGAAAGCCCGACGACCGCGATCGGCACGACGAAAAGGCTCATCAGCAGCAGATAAAGCGGGAAGGCCCATGATGCGGTGGCAAGGTGGCGTTCGTCGGAATTCTCGACGACCATCACCTGGAACATGCGGGGCAGCGTGACGACCGCCGCGGCCGAAACCATCGTCAGCCCGATCCAGCGCGCGGGCTTCAGCGGCCAGTCCGCGATGGGCGAGGCGTCAATGCGGGCAAAGACCTCGGACCAGCCGCCGGCCACGCCCCAGACGACAAAGATCCCGACCGCCAGCAGGGCGATCAGCTTCACCACCGCCTCAAGCGCGATCGCCATGACCACGCCGTGATGGCGTTCGTTCGCATCAAGGTTGCGCGTGCCGAAGAGGATGGTGAAGATCGCAAGCCCCCCCGCGACCCACAGGGCCGTCGCGCCCTGCCCCGGCAGCGCCCAGCCCTGCGGCGCGCCCGAGGCGAAGACGGCGAAGGACAGGGTCACCGACTGGAGCTGAAGCGCGATATAGGGCGTCGCCGCGACGACGGCGATCAGCGTCACGATCACCCCCAGGATGTTCGATTTCCCGTAGCGCGAGGATATCAGATCGGCGATCGAGGTGACGCGCTGCGCCCGACCGACCCGGACCAGTTTGCGCAACAGCCACCACCAGCCCACCATGACAAGCGAGGGGCCAAGATAGATCGTCGCGAATTCGAGCCCCGAGCGCGCGGCATAGCCGACTGCGCCGTAGAAGGTCCAGGCGGTGCAGTAGATCGACAGCGACAGCGTGTAGACCATGGGCGATCGCAACCAGCGCGCGCGCCCCCGCGCCGCACGGCGTTCCGCCGCCCAGGCAACGACGAACAGAAGCCCGACGTAGAACAGGCACACCCCGACGAGGATGTTGAACGGCACCATCAGCCCTCGTCCCCGGGCGGGCGGCGATCATCTTCATCCCCGAGCATCCGTGACAGAACAAATGCCGCCAGGATCAGGCCGAACCAGACCGTGAAAAGGTAGACGCCGCCACGGACCGTGTCGGGCGTGGGGCTTTCGGCCGGCAACCAGAGGATCGGCACCAGCACGAGTACGAAGCCCAGCAATGGCAGCACCCGCGCGGCATCGGCCATACGCCGCCGCCGGTAGCTGCGCCGCTCCAGAAACAGGGGCCGCGGCTTGCGGCTCATCGTCACCTCCCCCTTCGTTTCGCCGGATCATCGCGACTGCGGGCCCGGCCTGTCAAAGGAAACCGCTCAGACACCCTCTGCCAGGATCGACGGCTCGCGCCGCGCCGGGCATGCGGCGCGCGGGCAGATCCGGCAGGCGGCGCCGACGTACCGTTCCCCCTCGGCCCGTTGCGTCGCGGCGGGCATGACCAGCATCGATGCCATCGCGATCGTCGGACCGTCGAATCCCTGCGGATGGCTCAACTCGCCGATCGCGAAGACCTCGAACCGTTGCGGCACCCTTCCGGCCATCTCCATCACCGCCCGGATCGGCACGCCGGGGCGCGCCAGCGCCTCGTAAAGCGGCCAGAGCGGGCAGGCCGCCCCGTGGCGCGGCAGCGCAAAGCCCGGCGCCGGCTTTCGGAAGGTAAAGGCGCCCGCCGCGTCACAGACGACAAGCCCCACGGGCCGCGCGCCTTCTTCCGGCGGCAGGCTGGCCAGACGGCGAAAGACCGCGGCCAGCCCGGTCCCGAAGGCCGCCGCCAGCGGCCCCGGATCCTGGCCGAACCGGGCGACGGCGGCACGAAAGGCTCGCAGCGGCATCGCCGCTGCGTCGGCGCGGTAGCGTTCAAGCCGCTCGACCGCAAGCCGCCGCGCCGGCAGCGTCACCAGATCCGCCGCCCCCTGGATCAGGCCTTCCGGCGCCGCGCCGGCGGCACGTTCCAGGGCCGCGATGTGGTAATCCTGGCCCGCAAACCACGCCTCCACCTCCTCCAGCGGCGAAAACGGGCCGGTCTCTGCCTCCTTCGCGACATCGAGATAGGCCACCAGCGCCGCCGCCGCCTGAGACAGACGCAGCGAATCCGACCCCAGGTTGCGGTGGAAAAGCGCGCGCCACTTCGGATCGATCTCCTCGGTCTCGGCAAGGATGGCAGCGGTGGAACGGACCGAGGTCACCGCCGAAAGAACCTCGTGCAATGATGCGGACAGATGCGGGTCATGGGCCATCCGTTCGGTCAGCGCCTCGACCGTGCGTTCCAGATGCCCCATGCGTCGCTGGCTGGCGGCCAGAAGCCCGGCCCATCCCGGAAACCGCCCTGCGAACTCCTCGATCCGGTCAAGCTCCGGCGGGTCCGCGACAGCGGGCGCCGCGGCAGCCGCCTCGCGCAGCGCCTCGAAAAGCGCGCTTTCCGTCCCTTCGGCCAGCGCGGCGGGTTCCACGCCCAAAGCCTCGGCGAGTCGCGCAAGAATCTCGGGACCGACTCGGCGGCGGTTGTGTTCGATCAGGTTGAGATAGGCCGAAGAAATCCCGGCGACCCGCGCCAGTTCGGCCTGCTTCATGCCAAGCAGAGTGCGCCGCTCGCGCACACGCGATCCGGTCAGCGCCCCCCTGGGCATGGCAATCCCTCCGCGACAAGCACGCACCTCGGGGTGCGCGCCTGCAGCTTAACAGGATTCCTCTGGAACGATAGCGGGTTGCCGGCGGCTTTACCGGTCAGCAGTTCGGCGGCGCGACATCGGCCGTGCGGGAAATCTCTGCCACGCCTTCCTCACACTGGGTCAATTCGACCTTGTCGCGATTGCACCCCGCAACGATCAGTACGGCAGCCATCGCGATCCAGGCCCCTCTGGCTTTACCGAGCACGCATTTCCGATTCATGACATCCCCCAAAAGCAAATCGGCCCCCTCCAGATAGACCGTGATCCGGCCTCAAGAGCAAGTTGAAACCAGCCCGGCACGATTGACCATGCGCCAGATCAAGCGGCGGCGAACAAAACGGGTGTATCCTTCCCCGGGACTGCAAGAGGAGGACAGGATGAAACGCCAGACCCTTATTCTGACGATTGCCGGGCTGATCTTGTTGACGGCCTGCGAAGACTGGAACCGGCGCGACCGGATGGTCGCCGGCGGCATCGCCGGGGCGGCCATCGGCGGCCTGACGGCGGATGCAATTAGCCATGACGATGACTGG
>Ga0116151_10004603_pt1 | contig 12046 bp, 9 predicted proteins | sample AD_UKC117_MetaG_FD_89893 | JGI IMG/M metagenome (GOLD analysis project Ga0116151, IMG submission 89893) | Active sludge microbial communities of municipal wastewater-treating anaerobic digesters from Hong Kong - AD_UKC117_MetaG | ecosystem: Engineered > Bioreactor > Anaerobic > Digestate... | reverse complement strand
CTGACTCAGGCGCCGATCATGCCCTCATAACCGGCCTGCCAGAAAGTCTGAAGCGGGACAGTATCCATCGTCGTTGACAACTAGAACCCGCTTCAATGTGTGACCTCCAGATTCGCCGGCTGCTGCTTGACCGCAACCGTTCACCGTCAGTGTGGCGGCAGCGTGCGAGCATCCCTGTCTGGATGCGGATTTCCGAGTTGAAGCGTGTGCACTCGGCGAAGTCAACGGGTGTCGTCAGCGAGGTCGGCTCGAACTCCGACTAAGCCAACTTCCTGAGTCCGAGGCAGAGGCCGAAGTCGTGGTTCACGATGCGCACCAGATCCGCTACTGTGGGGCGCCCGACGAGCGGAGGACGACGATGATCGACGGTCAGCAGGTGACCCTTTTGATCAGCTCGCGGAACCGTCCCAAGTTGCTAGTTCAAGCTGTTCAGTCCGTCCTGGCAGGCGCGGTATTGCCGGACGAACTGATCGTCGTCGATCAAAGCGATACTCCTAACGAGGCACTTTCTACGCTGCAGGCTCCGAGAAGCGTGGCGTTCCGATACCTCAGGTCTGACACCACGGGAATCAGCCGCAGCAGGAACATCGCCTTCGAACACGCAGCCCACCCTGTGATCGTCGTGATTGATGACGACTGCTTGGTGGCGTCGGACTGGCTCCAAACGATCGTTCGGGCGCTTCTCCGAGCGGGCCCGAGGGCGGTAGTCACCGGTCGGGTACTGGCTGGCGAAGCCGAAGAGGAAGGGGCGTTCGCGCCGTCCCTCCACACAAGTTCGGAGCCTGAGACGTTTACCGGTCGAATCACGTCAGATCCCTTGGCCACGTTCAACTTCGCCCTGTTTGCTGATACGTACCGAGAGATCGGACCGTTCGACTTACGCATCGGCCCGGGTACTCGGTTCCCGTCGTCTGAGGACAACGACTACGGCTACCGGCTGTTAAAGGAGGGCTACAAGATTGTGTTCGAACCGACCGCAGTGGTTTTCCACCGAGCATGGCGAACGGAAGAGAATTATGTTTCGGTTCGATTTGCTTATGGCCGCGGTCAAGGAGGCTACTACGGAAAGCACCTAGGCGATGGCGACGTCTACATGCTGTGGAAATTCGCTCATGCACTAAAGCGGCGCGGACGACGGATGCTGGAGGGAGACAGACTCGGAGTTTTCGGCGAGTTGGCGTGGATTGCGGGTTGGGTCACCGGAGCCGCCGATTGGCTGCTTCGGCCGACGCGGCTCGACGAGCGCTTCTCCCGGTCTCCAGATGGGTCTAAGGGGTGGTGACTCGGCCCGTTACCGGGCCCCGTCGAAATGAGGATCTGGGCGGCCGCACGGTCTTGGTGACTGGTCACAGCGGGTTCATCGGCTCATGGCTTTGTGTTCTGCTCCGTTCCGCTGGTGCCCGGGTCGTCGGCTATTCCTTGTCGGACGACCCCTCCACCAGCGGGCGGGCAGACGGGCTCAAGCGATTGCAGGTCTCAGACGTCCGAGGGGATGTCCGCCATCTTCCGGACTTCCTCGCATCGGTCGAGGAGTGCCGCCCAGACCTGCTCATCCATCTCGCAGCGCAGCCCCTCCTTTCTCGAGGGTTCACCGAACCACACCTCACCTTCGACACGAACGTCAACGGATCTCTCACCGTTCTGGAGACGCTGCGACGCGGCAAGGTCACGGCGCTCATCCATGTCACGTCAGATAAGTGCTACGCGCCAAACAGTTGTCCGGTTCTAACTGAGGAGTCACAGATCGGCGGCGAGGGTCCATACCCCGCTTCGAAGTCGATTGCCGAAACCCTGTTCAAGGAATTTGCTCCCCTCCTGCCTCGCGGCCACACAATGGCTTCAGTACGGCTCGGTAATGTGATCGGCGGCGGTGATTATGCCGATCGCCTTGTTCCCAACGCCCTCCGCGCCTTTCAGGCAGGTGCAGAGTTCAATGTTCGCGACCACGCCGCAACGCGTCCGTTTCAACATGTCCTCGACGTGACGGCCGGCCTTACCAAGCTTGCCTCCGCTTTGCTCGCGGGCCGCATCTCTAGCGGTATGCCGCTAAACTTCTCCCCACCCAACACCGGCACGACCGTCGGAGATCTAGTTGCGCGTCTCGCACGATCGTGGGGACCCGGAGCCGTCCTTGGCGATGAACCTGAACTCGTCGACTTTCCCGAGCAGCGGCTCCTCCAACTTGACGGCACACGCGCGGCGACGATGCTGAATTGGCGCCATCGTCTGGATCTCGACGGCATGGCAGACCGCACCGTCGCATGGGCGCGACTCGTCAGTGCTGGCGCGGATCCCATGGACGCCACGTCGCTCCAAGTTGGGGAGTTTTTGGGGGAGTACAAACGCGGATGACAGGCACCATCGTCATTCAATCCGCACCGTTGCGCCGCCCAGGATGGGTAGATACGTGTCTGGATTCATCGAAGCGGTGGGCCGCCGCCCAAGGCGCGGACTATGAGTTGATTGACGATTTCGAATTCTTCGCTCCCGTTCCAACTTGGGTTAGAAGCAAGTGTGACACTTGGATAAACCCAGTGACAGACGTTGCTCGGCTCCTCGTCGCGCATCGCATGCTGGATAGGTATTCGAGGGTCACGTGGGTGGACGCCGACGTCCTCATCTGGGCACCCGGCGCCCTCAAACTTCCCGACGGCCCGGGCCCAGCTTTCGTGGCCGAGCGTTGGATGGAACGGTGGCATGACGGCAGTCTCCGGTTCCGTGCGAACGTTTCGAACTATCTCTGCTCATTTTCCCGAGGAGATTCGTTTCTGGATAGGCACATCGACGAGGTTCTTGATGCTATTCGTAGGGCACCTATGCCGGTCAAACTCGGCGTCGCAGGAACGTCACTGTTAACTACGCTCGCGACCAGTCACGAGTTCGAGTTGGTTCAGAACGTCGCGAACTTCAGCCCGGTGCTGATGGACAGCCTTCTTGACGCGAACTTCGATGAAATATCAGCGTACGAAGTCGGACTCCCAGAGCCCCTCTCGGCCGCGAATCTCTGTCTATCCCACGCCCACCGGCCATTCCAAGGGCGTGAGCCGCGACCGGAGAGACCACTCAGGATTGCCAGCCTGCTCGTTGAACTCGCAAGGCCAGTTTGGCCGTCAGAGGTTGCTGCACGAATTCATTGACTTTGACCCGTCTATAATGCGGCAGCCAAGATCAGCGGCAACAGTCGCTCAGTGACGGATTGCTTATCAGACTCGGTCTGAAGCGCATGATTGAGGAGCATGGTGGCCCTGGCGGCTGTGAGGATATCGAGTTGGCGAGAGTCGCGGACAGGCCAAGGCCTGACGCTGCGGTATCCCTCCTCGTACGCAGAACTAAGCGCCCGATAGTCATTTCTCTCTCGCCCATAATAGAGCGTAATCGCGATGTCGAGCACCGGATCGCCGTGCATGACGTCCTCAAAATCCAGTAACCGCAGTTCGCCAGGGCCTGTAGTAAGTACATTCCACATTTCAATATTGCCGTGCAGGTAGATTCCATGTGCCTCCCGAGCTAGCTGCGAAAGCTCTGCGTCGGCGGCTGCCACGACCTCCTTCACGATTCGCGCTTCTGAAGTCGAAATGAACGCCCGGTACTGAGGATCGACGACCTGCAGTCGAGAACCCTCGTAGTACATCGTCTGGTTCCACAGCAGCGGCTTCAGTCCCTCAGGTGGCTTCCACCGAGCCCCGAACTCATGGAGCGCAGCACTCAAACGTCCCAGTTCCCGGTAGTTGGTCTCAGTTAGGTGGGCCGCCAAGGGTTGGCCGTCTGCCCACAAGAAGAGGGTGCACTCCACAGTCTCACCGTTCGGTCCGGTAACACGGCGTACGGTGTCGGCGGCGGCCTCTGCATATGTTTCGACCACTCGAACACTGGTTCCCCGACGGACTGCCCTGAGCCACTCCAACTCCGTGCGTACGTCGACTCCGGGAGCTTGTCGAAGGCGAAGCGCTAAGGACGGGGCTCCTGGAGAGACGAGTCGGGCGGTCACGTTGGAGTGCTTTGTCAGGCTGGCTACCTCGTACCCATCCAAAGCAAACGCGGCGAGGGCCTGCTCAGCGACAGTCCTAGACCGGAGCGCCTCGGCATCCACGAGGTCCTTTATGCCAATGCGTTGCGGGGGTACGTAGATGGAGCCGCCAGACACCTCAACTCACCAACCTATCTCGCGAACCTCCGTCGCTAGATAGGATGATGCCCAGGGCCTAGCGGCGTCTAGGGCAGGGACGAGACGACGAAGGGCAGAAGCGGCGGCGATGACTTTTGCATCACGTTACATCGCGGGTTGGTTGCGAGTGTCCGCAACGCTCGACGTGGCCGCAGTCGACCATGCTGTGAAGGTCCTTGGTGAAGCCCGTGAACGTGACGCGACCGTCTGGACCGCTGGGAACGGCGGCGGCAGTGCCCTGGCATCACACCTGACCATCGGGCTCACGGTCAACACGCGGCGCGCCGGCGGGCGGCCTTTCCGGTCATCGAGCTTGGGCGCCGACGCAGCTGCGCTCAGTGCCGCGTCGAACGACTTCGGCGCCGAGAATGCGCTGCGAGCAATCTTTGAGTGTAACGCGCGCAAAGGGGACATCCTTTGCGTAATTTCCGTGTCTGGTAAGAGCCCCAACATCGTCCACGCGTTGAGGTCATCGACGGAGCTCGGGATCACAAGCATCGCCCTAGTCGGCGACGACCGAAGCCCAATCGCGCAGCTCGCGAATCACACGATTCTGCTTGGATCAGTGGAGCCTGGGATAGCCGAGGACGTAGCCTCGGCCGTCGTCCACTCGATCTATTGCACCTTCATGTACGAGCACAGCGACACGCTTCCAGGTGAGTTTCGGTGATGGTCCCCGACCGCGGCGTCCTCGTCGTCACAGGCGGCAGCCGAGGCATTGGCGCGGAGGTCGTTATGCAGGCCGCTTCCGATGGCTGGACCGTAGTGTTCAGCTACCTCGACGCCGAGCGACGGGCACAGGACTTGACCGCTGCCGTAGGGGCAGCGGGCGGTGCCGCGTACGGCTTCAGGACCGACATCTCCGACGAACAGGACGTGGTTGACCTATTCGTGTCTGCGTCCGACCTGGGTGTCGTTCGCGGGCTAGTCGCGAATGCGGCGATAGTTGCTCCCCCAATGCGAGTGGCCGAGTTTTCAGCAGAACGAGTGCGTCGTGTACTTGAGGTGAACGTGTTCGGGACGATCCTTTGCTGCCGCGAGGCAGTCCGTCGAATGTCAACGGCGCAGGCGGGGGCTGGCGGATCAGTCGTCCTCGTTTCTTCCGCAGCAAGCCGCCTCGGATCAGCAGGAGAGTACGTCGACTACGCGGCTAGCAAAGGCGCGATCGACAGTCTCGGCATCGGTCTGGCCCGCGAGGTCGCGGCCGAAGGCGTTCGGGTTAATGTCGTCCGCCCCGGCACGACACTCACCGAGATCCACGAGCGCAACGGCCAGGTTTCGCGTGTGCGAGAGATCGAGTCCATCATCCCCATCCAGCGAGCCGCCGATCCTTCCGAGGTGGCGGCTTCGATCCTCTGGCTGCTTAGCGATGCAGCCTCATATTGCGTCGGCTCCATCCTCGATGTCGCTGGCGGGCGGTGAGTGCACACCCTGCCCGTCAAGATGAGGCAGGAGCATCGCTTTGACCACGCGTCCACCAGCCTGTAATTCGAAGCCCTCAGCCCACTGATCAAGCGAACCTTCCCAGCCGATGATCTGTTCCACCACTTCACCAGCGCCTGCAGCGAGGATAGCCAATACCCTTTCCCAAACGGCCCACGTGTGCGAAAAGCTTCCTCGGAGCGTGAGTTGCTTGGCAACGATCGGGTCCAACGACTTACCGAAAGGCTCGGGCCCCCAGCCAACCTTTGTAATCTGTCCGGTTGGCCTCGCGAGTTCAAGAGCGGTCTCAAGCGCCTCGCTCGCACCAGCCGCGTCAATAACGACATCGGCACCATCACGGCCAAAGTCCCCAAGCAGCGATCGTGCCTCGGCAAGTGAGGTAGCGAAGGAAATCGGCGCAAGCATCTTCGCGATCCGTGCGCGCTCAGCGTCACTCGGCAGGCCAACGACGACGACGAGCCCGGCGCCAGCACGGGAGGCTAGCCATGCGCTAAGCAAGCCAATCGTTCCGGCGCCAACGATGACCGCTACATCCCCGGGTTGGATGTCAGTTCTGACGCACGTTGCTTGGAATGCAACGCAGATCGGCTCAACAAGCGCCCCTTGCTTGAATGTGACCGGATCAGGCAGCAGATGGAGGCAGCGCTCCGGGACCGCTACTCGCTCCGCCATCCCACCGTTAGCTCGCGCGCCAAAGCCCCGACGATGTGGGTCGAGGTTGTAGGCGCCAGTCCGATACCACTCCGCGTCCGTGTCCACCCACGCTGCGGTCTCAGAGACCACTCGATCGCCTATGGAACGAGTAGTGACGTCCATGCCCACCTCGACAATCACGCCCGAGAACTCATGTCCCAGGGTTACGGGGTACGACATGTCCCAAGAGACGTTGCCGTGCTGGATGTGGACCTCACTACCGCAGATCCCGACAGCTTCCACCTGGATGACCACTTCGTCAGGGCCACACGCTGGCTCATCGACGTATCGCAGGGCCACCTGGTTCGCGCCAGCGGCCTCTGCTACTACCGCCTTCACTGTGCGCCCCTGTCCGGGTTGACCGCCATGTCCTTCGCAACGTCCATGATCGCGTCCACAGTGCGAGCCAGGTCTTCTTCTGTGTGCTCTGTTGAGATGTACCAAAGACCACGGGCCGGAATGAACATGCCTCGGTCCAGCATGCGTGCGGCGAACTGACCATATGCCGCCGGATCGGAAACGAGGCGATCATCGTGGTTGAGAACTGGCTGATCCGAAAAGAAGCCAAACCCGGCCCCAACGGTGTGATTGAAAGCGACCGGCAGTCCGTGATCGGCGCGTGCACGCTCAAACGCTGTTGCGATCTGGCGGATCGACGCGTCAAGGCGCGGGTATATTTCCTCCTTGCGATCCCGGAGGTAGTTGAGTGTGGCTACGCCAGCGGCTGCGGCGAGCGGACTCCCGTTGAAGTTTCCCATGTGATTTACGGACCCCGACGCCACGACCGAGAGGAATTCACGAGTGCCGCACACCGCGCTGATCGGCAACCCAGAGCCAAGGGCCTTCCCTAGAACGGTCAGATCCGGGACGAGGTCGAGCAGTTCCTGAGCTCCGCCGAGCGCAACTCGGAAACCAGTTATCACCTCGTCGAAGATCAATAGGGCACCCGCAGCGTGCGTGAGGCGCTTCGCCTCTTCTAGGTATCCCGGTTCAGGCAGGAAGCAACCACCGTTAATATTTATTGGCTCCATGATCACCGCCGCGACATCCTCAGCGAGTGCCGCGCGGAGGGCCTCCACGCTATTCCAATCGCAGACGGTCGTCTGCTCAGCAGCCATTGAATCTTGTCCGCCAGTTCCAGCGCCGTCACCCGACAATCCCGGGATTGCCACATGCACCGAATCAAGCCAGCCGTGGTAGTGGCCCCGGAACTTGATCACGCGGTCACGACCTGTCGCCGCGCGGGCTATGCGCAGCGCGGCCTGCACAGCCTCAGTCCCCGTGTTGCTGAAGACGACCTGCTCAGCTGATGGCACCACATCGCAGATCAGCTCCGAAAGAGGGGCTTCGTGGCGGTTCCCAGCACCGAAGCCGATCCCCGCGTCTAATTGTTGCCGGAGCGCATCCACCACAACCTTCGACGATTGCCCCAACAGCATAGGGCCAAACGAAAGAGCGAAGTCGATGTACTCGTTGCCATCGACATCCCAGATATGGCTCCCAACGCCGTGGCTCGCACATATTGGAACCGGCGCTTGCGTCGCCTTCATTGCGGAGGAAACGCCCCGCGAAAGCGACCGCCTTGCGCGGTCGTGGTATGCGAATGAGTGGTCATACCGGCCCACGGACTGTTCCTTTCGTTTCTGCTCGGCGGGCAACACAACCCGACCGATTACCAACTCTGGACGTACAGTGACACGAATCGCTCGAGTCTCGCGTCGATTGGCACGGTGATCCTTACAGGTCGTCCGAGGTCCTCAATCAGCACAAGCTCTAGCCCGTCAGTTGACCGCTTCTTGTCCTTGGCCATTCCGTCGATAAGTCGATCAGGCGTGACCAAGCTGAGTTCAAAGCCATCGACGATGCGACGCACCACCCGTTGCACACGCTCGAGAACGCGCGGACTTGCTAGGCCTCGAGCTGCTGAGTAGGAGACAGCCATATCCACTCCGTACGCGACGGCAACACCATGCGAGATACGCGCGCCGGAAGCGAATTCGATTCCGTGTGCGAATGTGTGTCCGAGGTTCAAGTTCTTGCGGACATCAGTATCGAACTCATCGGCTTCAACGAAGGGCCTCTTCACCCTCATCGCGCTCATCGCATGAGCGGACATCTGGTCGGGCCGCATCATCTCCCACCCCGCGAGAAGTCCTTGTTCGAACGCGTCGAAGAAATCGGTTCCCCCGAGGACCGCGTAATGCAAGATCTCCCCGAGCCCCGCTCGGACCTCTTGGGCAGTTAGCGTGCTGAGGAAGCCCTCGTCAATGATGACCTCGGAAGGCGCATAGAAGGTGCCCAGTTGGTTCTTGTATCCCCCGTGGTTGAGAGACGACTTGCTGCCGATACAGCTGTCTCCTTGGGCCAGGAGGGTCGTCGGAGCGAAAATCCAACGCACACCTCGATGCAGGATGGAAGCAACGAACGACGCCGCGTCCTGGACAGTTCCGCCTCCGACAACGTAAAGCGTGCCAGCACGGTTGAATCCGGAGTCGAGTAGCCACGACAGGATCGTCCCGACCCCATCGAGCGATTTGAGGCCCTCATCGGCCTGGACAACAAGCATCTGGCTTTCGGTGAAAGGGTTCGTTACGTCGGAGTGCAGACGCTGCACCACGGCGTCCACGATTAGCCGATCGCCCGAAAGTGCGCCGGCAGATAGGGCCGAGCGGAGCGACTCCCGCCGGACCTGGTAGGGCCCCCGGTAGGACGACACGCGAAACGATTCCGATCCGCTCAAGCTGACCTCCTTCGCTTCGCACTCACGCCAAGAGCCTAGCGAGCCACGAACTGTCGGCCTGTTTGACCAGCGGACTGCGTGTAACGCTTCCTCCGCAGCCCGGAGCGCAGTTCCCGCTTCCTAGCCGTTCGCCACAACGCCCCGGAAGAAGTGTCATGACGTCGGGGTCAGCGAGGCCGGGTTGACTCGCCTGGCCTTGGGGCGGGAGCGAGCCGTGGCGCTCCGAGGGCATGCGGTGAGGGGTTTCGACAGGGCTCGCGGGCGGCGGAGGATGAAAATCGCACCCGGACGGCCGAGAGGTCGTTGATCTCTTCTTCGGTGATCGTGCGCGGATCCTCGCTCCAGCTGCGGAGGATGTCGACCAACTCACGGCGGACCCTCGCTGGTGGAACGCCGGTGGTTTGGGAGATCCGTTCCACGCCGTCGCTCCAGTTCGTCGGGTGATCGGCGGCCAGGACCCTTGTGGCTGCCCGGGCCGCTTCCAGCCCTTCGAGGTGAGCGAGTCGCTCGGCCAGTAGGTGCTCCGCCAGGCGGTGCTGGTTCTGGAGGAGTTGGTGAAGCGGCTCGGCTCCGTTGAGGGCAAGCATGTCGGCCGGGTCCGTGCCTGGTCGCATCTGGACCGTTTGCGGCGTGAGACCGTGCTGGGCCAGGAGCCAGTAGTCGCGTTGGGCGGCGATCTGGCCGGCGAGGTCTGCATCGGTGGCCACGACGGGCGTGCTGTGGTGGGCGTGGGACAGGCGGGCGAGTTGACCCGCCTGCTCCTCAGTCAGTGAGGTGCCCAGCGGGGCGAGGCCGACGTAGTTGCCGCGGCCGGCGATCGAGACGGCCAGAGCGTCCAATGGCCCTTCGACCAGCACAGGGGTTGCGCCTCCCGCGAGGAGGTCCTCGCGGACGATATGGAGCTGTGCGCCCTTGTGGAACAGGACGGTTTCGGGGCTGTTTAGGTACTTCGGGCCAGCGTCCGTGCTTTCGAGGCTTGGGTGGCGGCGGCCGACGAACCCCAAGGGCTCGAGTTCACCGGTTGTGCTGGTGCGGGTGATCGGGAAGACCAGTCGGTCGCGGAAGCGGTCGATGACGCGCCCGTTTCGCGCCACGCTCGCCAGTCCGGATTCGGTGAGCTCAAGGTCGGTGACGCCGGCGTGGCGGAGATGGTTGACGAGGTTCGTCCAGCCGGCTGGTGCGTACCCGGGTTGGACGTGGGGGTCGCCGGTGAGGTCAACGCCGACGCGCTCGACGAGGTAGGCCTGGGCCCAGGAGCCGACGAACTTCCCGCTGTAGTAGTTCAGCGCCATTCGGTTCAGCTCAAGGATCCGCTCGGGGCTGACAGCCGCAGTGTCGGCGTCGTAGGCGCGGGCGAGTTGGGCATCGATCTCGCGGTCCGTTGGCGGCAGCGGTGTTGCGAACTCGCGGGCGCGCCCGGCCCAGGCGAGGTATCCAAGGTTGCTTTCGTCGTCGTCTGGGGCGATGTCGTCGACAAGGTCCGGGAGGGACTCTCGGTCGGCCGCTTCCACGGGTTCGTCGGCATCGACGGGGCGCAGGCCGTCCCACTCCTGCTCGGTGGGTGCCCACTCGGGTGCCGTGTCCCAGAACGGGTTGTCCTCGTTGTCGAGGACCTCGTCCAGGTCGGGCCAGGAGGCGCGGTCCTGCTCGGTGGGGGGCGGGTCGTTGAGGACGGAGATCCGCCAGACCAGCGCTTGGCATGGGTCGAGGTCTTGGGCGTCGAGGGGAGTGTGTGCGAGGAGGTCCTCGAGGCGCCCGCCGCGGGCGACAGCTTGGTCGACGACGGTGACCAGCGTGGGCCACCAGATGGACTCGCGCACGTGTGCAGCGAGGTCTGGTCCAAGGAGGCCGGGGAGCTGGTCGGCCCAGTCGGTGCGCAGGTGGTGGTCTCCGGCGGCCTGGGCTGCGACGGCGGGGGAGAGGTGGCCGGTGATCCGCCACCACAGGGCGGCGGCGTTGTGGTCGTCCGGGAGTGGGCCCTCGGCCAGGGCGCGGCGGACCATGGTGGGGGCGTCGATGCCGGCCCGGGAGATCGCGGAGAGTCGTTCGGCCAACAGTGGCGTGAACGGGTCGCGGTGGGGGTGGGTCAGGACGCGCTCGAAGATGTCTCGCCATTCGGCCAGCGCTGGTGTGCGGTTGCCGGCGAGGCGGGCCTTGAGTCCGGCCTGCCAGACGTAGGCGGCTTTGCTGATCTGGGTGGGTCCGGTGGGGCGTCGATCGGCGGGGTCGACGCCGGTGGCGGCGCGCCAGACGGCGACGTCGATGAGCAGGTCGGTTGCCGGTCGGCCTTGACCCTGGCGGGCCCAGTCGGGCAGAGAATTAACTGCAGTGACCTGCGCGGTGACCTGTCCGCTCAGGTCACGGACGCGGGCGGCCCGCGCAGCCAGGTACGGGCCCCACTCGGGGTTGTCGGCGAGGTCCTCGGGTACGCCGGGCAGCCAGGGGAGGGGGCCGGTGCCGGCGCTGCGCAGGCCGGTGTCGTCGAGGCGCCAGTCAATGACGGAGGCAACGTCGGCGGCGGTGTCGACCTCGCGCATGGTGGCTGCCGTGTGCAGTTCTCGGACCGCGTCGAGGCCGTGCGCGGACAACAGCAGCAGGTGGGCGCGCAGGGTGGGCCAGGCGTCCGCTCTGGTCAGGTCCGGGACGATCGTGTCGGCTGCGGCGTCGAGTCGTGCCACGTGGGCCGGGCCCAGTCGGGCCTCGGCGGCGACGTAGAGAGAGTCGACGTAGCGGCTGACCTCGTCGACGAGTTGGAGGGAGGGGTCGTTCGCGTCGCGGGCGGTGGTGGTGGCGGAGCGGGAGGAGTCGTCGCGGGCCAGGATCTGTTCGAGGATGTCGGTGGCGGTGGCCGGGTGGGTGTGGTCCGGGCGGATCACGTTGTGTTCGTTGCCGTCGCCGACGACCTCGAGGTAGAGGTGGTTTGCGTTGCGGCCGCGGGTGAGGGCGGTGTAGGCGAGTTGGCGGGGCTCGGCGCCGCTGAGCAGGGTGTGACTGGTGTCGGCGGT
>Ga0116151_10004602_pt1 | contig 12050 bp, 9 predicted proteins | sample AD_UKC117_MetaG_FD_89893 | JGI IMG/M metagenome (GOLD analysis project Ga0116151, IMG submission 89893) | Active sludge microbial communities of municipal wastewater-treating anaerobic digesters from Hong Kong - AD_UKC117_MetaG | ecosystem: Engineered > Bioreactor > Anaerobic > Digestate... | reverse complement strand
GTTCTCGCCTCCGCGAATCGCGGTTTGCTGTACGTGGACGAAGTCAATCTGCTCGATGATCATGTGGTTGACTTGCTGCTGGACTCGGCCGCGATGGGCGTTAACGTGGTGGAGCGGGAAGGGATCAGCTTCACCCATCCGGCCAAATTCATCCTGGTGGGCACCATGAACCCGGAAGAAGGGGATTTACGTCCACAGCTGCTAGACCGTTTCGCCTTTTCTGTCCACATGTCCGGCCTGAACGACCCGGAGCAGCGGGTAGCCATTATGGAACGGCGTATTGCTTTTGAAGTGGACCCCGATGGCTTCTACGATAAGTGGACCGAAAAAGAGCGGCAGTTGTCGGAACAAATTGCGCGGGCCAAACAGCAGGTGAACAAAGTTCACTATACTCGCCGCGATCTCTTGTCGATTGCCGGGTTGACTTCCTCATTGAAGGTGGATGGGCACCGTGCGGATCTGGTGATTCTGCGCGGGGCGCAGGCGCACGCGGCTTTCCAGGGACGCACGCAAATCACGGATGAGGACATCATTCTGGCGGCTGAACTGGCGCTGCCGCATCGCATTAAGGGACGGCCGTTCCAAGACACCGCCATGAGCGCCACCGACCTTGAGCAGCGGTTGGAAGACGTGCAAACCGACCTCGGCATGTCCGAAGAAGGCGAACCCACCGAAGAACAAAACGAAACTACCGCAGAAAAAAAAAAGCTCTAGACTCGGAATCTGAACTGGACGACGGGGCCGACGTCGCCCAAACCGAAGCCGGCCCCCAGACCGTGCCTCAGACTGCCCAGGAAGGCGAGTGGTGGGAGGGCGGTCAGAAAATCCAGTCTAAAACTGAGTTCACCGCCCGCCGCCTCGATACCCAGCTAGACCGCCTGACGCGCAGCCAGGCTGGCCGCCGCTCAGTTACTAAGACTGAACGCAAACGCGGCCGTTACATCCAATCCCGCCTGCCTAAAAAAGATCGTGTCACAGACCTGGCCTTTGATGCCACGCTGCGCGCGGCTGCGCCCCATCAACGCGAACGCGACCGGGACGACGTGGCCCTGGCCCTGGAAAAGCAAGACCTGCGGGAAAAGGTGCGGGTGCGCCGCTCGGCTAACCTCATTTTGTTTGTGGTCGATGCTAGTTGGAGCATGGCCGTAGCCGAGCGCATGGAAGCCACCAAGGGAGCCATCATGTCGCTGCTGACGGATGCCTATCAGCGCCGCGACCGGGTTGGCCTGATTGTCTTCAACAAAAACGACGCTCATCTCGTTTTGCCTCCCACTAATTCCGTGCAGTTGGCGCGGCAGGCACTGGTGGACATTGCCGTTGGTGGTAAAACCCCCTTATCGGCTGGTTTGCTGCTGGCTTTTGAAGTGTTTCGCAAAGAATCTTACATACATCCGGACGTTATGCCCCTGATGATTTTGCTGACAGACGGCGCGGGCAACGTGAGCATGTCCGACCTGCCGCCGCAGGAAGAGGCCCATCGCATCGCCACCCTGATCCGCGATGCCAAGATTCGCTCGATGGTTATCAATATGGAACATGCGGCGTTTGACCAGGGGTTGGCGCGGTTGTTGGCGCAAAAGCTGGACGGGCCGTGCCACGCGCTGGAAGATTTGCGCGCCGATACACTGTATCGGACGGTTTTGGATGGTTTAGAGTAGATTCCGGGTGTGGGGAGGTGAAAAGAGAGAGGGGGAAACGGCCGTTTCCCCCTCCCTCTCTTGTTGCTTTAAAGACTCTGCCTGCCGCGCTTACCGGCCGAAGTGCATGGGCATGATGATGTGGACAAAATCATTGTCGCCTACCGGCTTGAGGACGCCGGGTTCCATCGGGCCGGTGGTTTCCAGTGCCACCTGTGGTGTGTCGATGACGTTGAGCACATCGGCCATGTATTTGACGTTGAAGGCAATTTCGACGGCCGTTCCATCCACGTTCGCGTCAATCTGGGCGATATTGTCGCCGGTTTCGTTGCTGGTGGCGGCGATGACGGCGTGGCCGGGGGTGATCTCGTCGCCCGGCTCGATGCGTACGCGCGCCGTGTGGCTAGATTCGCGGGCGAAAATCTCGGCCGTCTTGCACGCTTTGCGAAAATCGGCCGTGCCTAAAACGGTACGCGTATTGCGCCGCTTGGGAATGATGGGCGTGTAGTCGGGGAAATTGCCGTCGATGAGCTGGGAGACAATGACCACGTTTTCCAGATCGAAGATGATTTGGTTACGGCCGTCGGGCAGCGAAATGTAAATCGCTTCGGCATCTTCGGGGGTTACACGGGCGACTTCCATCAGGGCACGCGAAGGGATGATGACACTGGTGGCGCGCTCCACGTGGCCGGGAATATGGGCCGAGCGGACGGAGAGGCGGAAGCCGTCGGTGGCGGCCATCGTTACCTGGCTGTCGTCGAAGCGGGTGGAGACGCCGGTTAACGTGGGGCGCGTGTCGTCGATGGCGGCGGCAAAGGCGACCTGGTTGATCATCTGTTTGAAGACGTCGGCTTCTACGCGGATGCGATGGTTACGGTCTGGTTCTGGCACGAGGGGGAACTCCTGGGCGTCGATGCCTTTGATGTTGGCCTCTGTGCGGGCGCAGGAGACGTGAAGCGTTTGCGTTTTTTCGTTGAGCGCCAGATGCACCTGCTCCTGCGGCAGCGTGCTGACGAGATCGTTGAGGGTGCGGGCGGGTACGGTGATGGCTCCTTCCTCTTCTACCTTTGCGCCTACCCAGCAGGTGATAACGATTTCCAGGTTTGTAGCGGAAAGTTTGAGACGGCCGTTATCCGTAGATAGCAGTACATTGGCCAGCACCGGCAGTGTGGAGCGCGTGCTAACTGCCCGCCCGACGATGCTTAACCCTTTAGCCAAATTTTCTTGCAAACAGGAAATCTTCATGGCGCTTCTCCCGAAAGTTTTGTTGTAATACCCCGCATGTTGTAATGGAAGTAGTATAACAAATTAACACTTAACAATCAACAGTAAACAGTTAACTGTTAGTGGTTAACAGTTCTAATGTGGTACAGCACCACGCTGAGGGCTACGTGCACGTTAAGCGACTGCCCTTTGCCGTACATGGGCAGGAAAACGGCCCCATCGCACGAGCCTAACGTGGCTTTGGTTACGCCGTGGTCTTCGTGGCCGACCACCAGGCAGGTCTTTTCGGGATAATCGTATGCGTAGTAGGGAACGGCCGTGTCCGTCAGCTCCACCGCTACCACGTGGTAGCCGTCTGCTTTCAGGCTGGCGATAGCCTGAAGGGGGTCTTTCTGGTATTGCCAGGGCACACGCAGGCTCTTGAAGCGGCCCACTTTGTCGATGGTAGGGTGCGGCGGCGTGGGCGTAATACCCGTCAGAACAAGCTGCGTCACGCCTGCGCCATCGGCGGCGCGAAAAATCGAGCCGACGTTGGCCGGATATTCGATGCTTTGCAGCAGCACAGCCAGATCGTGAGTCAGCGGGTGAGCGCGTTTGTAATCGCGCAAAAAGCGTTTAAGTTCGGTGCCGATAAGTGGTTTCATAAGATACTTGTCGTATAACGCGGAAAATTAAACAAAGGAATCGTATCAACATGGAAGATTTGTCGCAACCTTCGTCGTTATCGCCTGTTTCGCCGGTATGGGGAAGGCGGGTAGGCACGGCCGTTCTCTTTGCCGTAACACTGGCTGTACTGGCTCCAATCGTCTGGTTGGCGGTCTGGTTCCTGTTTATGTCGCTGGCCCGGAGCGACGGCGCACTGCTCGTTCTCGGCTACGTGCAAATCGCCCTCTTGCCCATCAGTGTGGGGGTCGGGATTGTGCTGGGAGGCGTGCTGGGTCTCATCCAGCGCGGCAAGGCACTCACGCGCTGGCTCATCGGCGCGGCTCTCGTGCTGCTCCTGGCGCTGATTGTCAATGGCGGCCTGTCGTTTTTGCTTTGGTGATGGCTTCTCGCCCGGGTCATGCCATCCTGCAAGCCCGCACTAGGGCAGCAGGACAACTTTGCCGTAGACCGTGCCGGTTTCCAGCATCGTAAACGCTTTGTCGGCTGCGGCAAGCGGCAGGGTAGCACCGATAATGGGGGCGATACGGCCGTTTGCCAGCAGCACCAAAAGCTCAGCCAGCGTTTGCCGGTACCACGTTGTCTCCTTTTCCGCGTGCGTAGGCGTGCTGCCAAAAAAGATGGCCCGTTTGCCATCAGGCCGCAGTCTGTACCCAAAAAGGCGCAGGAAACTGGCTACGAAGTCAACACCGCTGCCGTTCGCGGCGCTGAAGAAGCCATAGTTGATCAGCCGCCCGCCGGGCCGCAGCAGCGCATAGGAGCGGGCCATCGTTTCACCGCCAATGGGATCGCATACCACATCCACTCCATCGGGTGCTATCTGGCGAATACGGGCCGCGAAATCTTCTGAACGGTAATCAATAGGTGCAGCACCCGTCGCGGCGACAATGTCGAGTTTGCCGCCGGAGGCTGTGCCAATCATCTCCAGCCCGGCGATTTGTCCCAGTTGCAGCAGGGCTGTGCCCACACCCCCGGCGGCGCTGTGCACCAGAACCCGTTCGCCGGGTTTCACCTGAGCGTTGATGTGCAGTATGCGATGGGCGGTCAGATAGTTCAAAATGACGCTGACCGCCTGGGAAGGGTCTAGTCCTGCAGGTAGGGGCACGCCCAGCTTTGCTGGCAGGCACACATATTCCGCGTGGCCGCCGAAATGGGGAAGGATGGCGGCCACCTGCTGTCCCATCGACAGATCCGTCACGCCGTCGCCTAGAGCGTCGATCAGGCCCACAATGTCGTAGCCGGGCGTGAAGGGGAGGCGCGGCGCGCCGGGATAGCGCCCGTTCCGGGCCAGCACGTCGGCGAAGGCAAGTCCGGCGGCCTGCACCCGGACGCGCACTTCACCGGCAGCCGGTTGGGGCAGCGGCTCGCTGATGGCTTCCAGCCTGTACGGTTTGTTCTGACCTGTAAGTATCAGGCGCTGGTGGGTGGCGACGGCCGTTTTCTCGTTCATTGTTTGGGTTAACATGTTTATCTCCTTTGAAAGTTAGTTAACGCAGAGGCGCAGAGGCGCAGAGAAAAAGAGGGTGGTTTTCATTGATGGTGTTGTCTTTCCTTAATAAACGTGGGTATTACACTGTGATCGATATGGTGGGAGGCGGACGAGCAGAACGGCCGTTACCCTATCCGGTCCGGTATACATTCACACGTTGATAGTCTCTATTTGTAACTTCTGTGGTTTTATTCCAGGTTAAACTGCTGGCACATGGCGGTAATCTCTACCTCAAACAGATCGCCCGAATCGGCCATGTGGGGGGCGAAATGGTTATATAACTCGCCCCAGACCAGGCCGTGCAGGCGGCTCCAGACGTAAATAGTTAACAGAACGACGGCCGATGAAGGGGCAGGGTCCGCCAACTGGCTGGCCAGCAGGTCCAGGTCTTGTTGGAGCGTGGCAGGCAGAGAGGTGTAGGCGGGTGGGGGAGCGAGACGGCCGTCTTGAAGCGCCTGTCCCAGCACGGCGCCGATGGCGACGTTCACCCGCACAGCCGGGCCGACGGTGCGCTCGCGGGGCGCTTCATAGCCGGGAATGGGAGTGCCGTAAATCAGGGTGTAGTCCTGCGGGTGGTGGATGGCCCACTGGCGATAAGCTGAAGCGGCCGCGCGAAAGCGGGCGGCGTGGGCGGTGGGGAGTTGGGAGGCAACGGCCGTTTCCACCGCCAGCGCCAGGTCTGTATACGCTTCGACGATCAGCTCCGTCACCAGCGTATCCCGGCTGTCAAAATAGCGGTACAGCGCCGGAGCCGAGAGCCCCATTTCTCGGGCGATGGCGCGCAGCGAAAGAGCCGCTGCCCCTTCGACAGCCATCTGGCGCCGCGCCACCTGTTTGATTTCCGCCTCTGTTTCTGCTCGCAGCGTTTCTCGTCTGGACTTACTCACGTGCGTCTCCATACAAAAGTTTACACCGTTAATATGGTTAACAGTGTAAACTTTTTACGGCCGTTTGTCAAGTAATCCAGCCGATTGTTTGCCCCTATCCGGACTAATGCTGCGGCAAAATGGCTAATCGGCCCAGGCGGCGAACAGGCAGGCGTCGTATTCGTAGGGAATGAGGCGTTGGTAGCTCTGGTCGGGGGCCAGCAGGCGCAGGAAGCCATCGTCGGCGATGACGAGCCAACGGCCGTCCTGAGACCAGTCATAGTACGGAAAGCGCATCGGGTAGGGCGGATAGTCGGTGACGAGGACCTGGGTTTCGTTGCGCTCCAGGTTGTGCAGGTAGAAGGTCCACGATTCGCGGAGTTTGCTGAGGACGAGCCAACGGCCGTCTGGCGAGACCTGAAACGGGGGATAGCCCAGCGGCGTCAGCCAGGCCGGGTTGCCATTAGGCGAGCCGTCTAGCTGCAGGTGAAGGGTGACGCCGCCATTCACTTCGTAGGTGAAAATATAGTATTTTCCGGCCAGATCCCCAATGCCAGAAGCGCCGACAATGAGCGTGCCGGGCTGGGCGGGACTGGGCACGATGAATTTGGGAAAAACGGCCGTGGGCACTGCCGAATCTAACGCCGCCTCTAAATCCGCGCTGGTGAACAGCACGGCCGGTTCCCCGCCGCCCACCAGACCGCCTACCACCGAAGCTATCACATCGCCGACCGGCTGGTCGAAACGGATATAGCCGTAAGTCTGGCCATCCAGCCAGAAGGGGCTGAAGCCTTCGCCCAATGGCCTCTGAATTTGTCCCTCGCCATCGCCCAGGTAGAGGCTGGAGCCGTCTACCAGCAGCGTGTCACGGCCGTCTGGCGACCAGACCGGGTATCCGGCAATTTCCTCAGGCTGGCAGGCAGACGACTGGCAGGCGGCCACATCCAGCCAGCGGTAAAAGGCGGCGCTGGCGGCATCGGTTCCCTGGAAAATGAGGCGCGGGCGGTCTGTGGTGTCGGCCCAGCCGATGGGACGCAGCGGGCTGGCTGTATCGGGCAGGCTGAGCAGATCGGCGGCGGCTGTGCCTTGAACGGACGTCAGATGCAGATAAGCGGATTCCAGCGTGGGCGGTAGTTCCTGCACGATGACGCCCTGGTCGTCGGGCAGGGGCATGAGGGTACGGAAGGCGGTTTCAGGCAGCACGGCCGTCCACGTGTCTTGAGCCAGATCATAGGCAAACAGGCGCAGGCCAGGGGCTTCTGGTGTGTAGCAAAGGGTTTGCAGTGATTCGTTGGGCAAGGGGAAGGGAGCAAAAAGATGCGTGCGGAAGTTGGCGACAATGCGCCGGGTAAGCCCGCGATAGAGGGCTTGATAGCTGGCCTCGTCTGTGGGCAGGCCGATGAGCGTGGGCGTGGGCAGACGGTAGGCACGGCCGTTCCAGGCGGGTGTATTCAGATCGGTCAGGTCGGCCAGACTGGCCGGATCCGTAGAAAACAGCAGGGGCACACGTTGGCGGGCGGGGCAGCCGCCGTCAGACAGTTCGGCGCAGAGGGCGGCCAGTTCGTCGGCCAGATCATCTCCCAGCCGCCGCACGATGGCCGCATCGCGGGCCGGGTAAGTGAGGGTGAGCAGGCCGATCTGTTCGCTGGTGGTGACCCCCCAGAATGCCGCGTCCGGCGGGATTTGCAGCCAGCGGCTGTTTTGCTGGCGATAGACGGCCGTCTGTTTCAGGCTGATGGGGGCAGCGATGCCCAAGTCGGCGGTGGCGGTATAGGGCAGGGCGAAGGTCAGTTCGGCCTGGCGCAGGTTGGGCGAGAGGTTGACGACGGGGATGGGCACGGCCGTAGGCACGGGCTGTAGGCCCAGCGGGGCACGATCCAGCGGCAGTCCGGCGGCGAAAAGGCGGCGCTGTGCGGCGTACCAGGCCCGGTCCTGCGGCGAGAGCAGTTGGGCGTATAGTTCAGCGTCGTGGCGGGTGATGGCTTGCTGGGTGGTGGTGAAAACGGCCGTAACGTCCTCCGTAATGCGGGCCACAGCCTCGTGCTGGCGGCGATTCACATAGAGCGCGGCGCTGGTGATGCCCAGCAGCACAACGATCAGAGCAAAATAGAGCGAACGGTAGCGGCGTTGGGCCGGTTTGCGCGGTGGCGGTGTGGTCCAGTCATCGTTTGTTTCGTCAGTTTGCCAGTTAAAGGATGGTTTCATAGGCTGCTGCCAGTCTCTGGTTTTTCAAGTGTCTGCTAGGTGAAGTATAATCAGGCTCCAGATTACAATCTTGAACAGATATTACCAAAAATTTGGAGTTGCTATATGAACAAGGTGTTTAGTTTTTCAGCCGGCGCTATTTGTGGAGCGTTGGTAGGCGGGGTGTTGGTTTTGCTATTCACACCGGCTTCCGGTGAAGATTTGCTTCAGGCGGCCAATGATCGCTGGCAGTCGGCTCTTAATGAAGGGCGGCAGGCGATGGAGGCGCGGCGTCGGGAGCTAGAAGGACAGTTTCGTCAGACAACGGGAGTGGTTTGACGGCGGGTTCAGATGTTTCCGTGCCCAGGCGGCCAGGCGAACACCTGAACATCCTGGCTCTACTCGCGTGCGAGCGTTAGCCAGTAATTGGCCGGTTGGTCTATAAAGGGTGTCAGGGGGATGATTGCCAGTGTGGCGTCCCCTTTGCCAATTTCCACCGACCACTGTCCTTGATTTAATTCGTTTAGCGGGAGCCGCGTTACGGTGGGCGCCGGCCCACTTTCAATGAGCTGCACAGACCAAAGCTGTGGCAGCTGCCAGCCGGTTTGCACAAATCCATTGGTGATCCATTCCGGGCTGTTGTTTTCGGCGTTGTTGGTATAGCCGAGTTCCGGGATGGCGATGTCGTCCAGGGCAAAGCCGCGTCCGGAAACGGCCGAATCGGTTAGCACTTCAAAACGCACCATCACTTGCTTGCCCGCATAGCGATTGAGCGAAATTTGCTCTTTAACCCAGCCGTTTCTGTGATCGGGAGTGTCGTCGGAACGGCCGTTAAACGCTGGCCCATATTCGCCGGAAGCGGCGTGGGCGGGCACGAGCAGTTCCCAGCTTTGCCCGTCATCCTGGGAAACGGAAAGGTAGGCAAAGTCGTATTCTTCTTCCAGATCGTACCAGGCGGCGAAGTTGAGGGTGGCGCTGGTGAGGCCGGTGAGGTCGAAGACGGCCGTTAGCTGCGCGTTCGTTTCGTCCTGGGCGGGAGCGTACCACATTTGTTCACCGCTGGGGGGGGCGCTGTCGATCAGGGGGATCACCGTGTCGCCGGCAAAGGTGATCGTTAATGGGCCGCGCACGTCCAAATCGATGTAGTGGACGCCAAACTGATCCAGTTGGCTGGTGGTTGTCTGAGGAAGCTGCTTGATGCGCCAGTCGAAAGACGGCCGTCCCAGGTCTAGCGTTTCGTAGTTATAGCGCGGCCCGGCGGCCGGATCATCGAGGAAGTTAGCGGCCACCCAATCGGCCGTAAAATCCGTCAGGCTGCGATCTGGGGCATAGCCTTGCAAAATCGTATTGATCCCCGCCAGTCCATTGCCCGGATGGCGTGATAGCTCCTGGATAGCCTGCTCCCCTAACTGCTCCCACAGATAAACCGAATAGAGGTAGGCGGCGCTGTAGTGGGCATCCACGTAGTCGGAATCATAATCCCAGGAATTAAGGCGCGTTTCCGGGCGGCGCGTGTAGTCGATGGGCGTGGCGGTATCGAAGCCGACGTAAATCTCGGCCAGTTGCGACAAACCTTCGTTTAGCCAGGTGGCTTCGTTGGGGTCCACGTACCACTGGATGAGGTGCTGCAGCTCGTGTACCAGCGTGCCGTAGTACAACTCTTCGCCCAGCTCCAGATTACCCATAATCAGGTAAACCATTTCCTGCTCGTTGGAATCGGTGTAGAGGCTGCGGGGGTACTCATCGACGCTGCTAAAGTAGCCCAGTTCGCTGCTGTGGCTGGAGCCGGCCAGGTGCAGGATGGTGAAATGCGGGTCGTTATCGACGCCAGGCTGCCATTCCTGCCCAAACAGGTTGACCAGGCGGGTGTAATATTCTGTTTCCAGCCGATCGGCGGCCGTTTGCACATCTTTCTGGTTGTAGTTCAGGCCATCTTCCACCCAAAAATAGGCGTGGTCTGTGAGGCCGAGCAGGGTGGCCTGGATGTCGCCATCGTCGGTGATGAAGGTTTGCCGGTCGCCGAGGCGATAGGCCGGGGTGGTGATAGTGCGCTCGTCGGTTTTGTTGTTGGTGAGGCGCTGGCTGGTCTCGAAATAGTCGTGGGGGGGGTAATTTGTTTGCAGCAGGGTTTGCAGGTCTTGGCGGCTGCGCTCGGTAACGGCCGTCTGGTTGATGGTGTCTGGGGGGATGATGGCCGGTATGGGGAGAGGCGTTGGCAGGCTGGGGACTTCGACTGTGGGGGCGCTGCTTGCTGCGGTGCTGGTGGGCGGGCTGGCAGGCGGCCGGGTAGCGGTGGGGATGACGGGCACGGTGGGGGGGAGGGAGGAAACGGCCGTTTCCACACCCCCGCGATTCACCTGCTCGTCGTACCGCAGCCACACAATCGCCCCTGTGGCAAACACGCCGAACGCACACACCGCCATAATAGCCACCACCAGGCAACCGCCAAGCAGCAGCCAGATGGTATTGTTGGTCGATTGGCGGGTCGGTTGATTGGTTGGTGGCATGGTATTTATGAACGGAGAGGAACGGCCGTAACCGCTACTCCTTCTCCGGAACAATCGCAAATTGGTAGGGCGCCGTTTGGCGCGTTACCGGCGTGCTGCCGGATACCACAAGGATAGCTTCGCTGTGGTTTCTGTCCATGGGGAAGAGCCACTCGCCATGCTGATTCTCATCAAGCGGTAAGCGTTCGATCTGGATGCCTTCAAAGCCTACCAAGACCCGCTGCACGATGAAGGATTGGGGCAGGGTGTTGGTCACGCGCAAGATGCCGGCTTCGGTCCACTGGCCGGGCTGCTCGGCGTCGTCCTGGTAGTTGAGTTCGGGAATGGCAATGTCGTCCACCAGGAAGCCCTGCTCGGTGAGCGCGCCATCCGTAAGGGCGAGGAAGCGCAGCAGGATTTTTTGCCCGGCGAAGGGGGTAAGATCGGCCGTTTCTTGCTGCCAGACGGCCGTTTCTCCGCCGCCGCTGATGCCCGTATACCCTGCGCCCAGACTGTTGCCCTGCGGATTGTCCAGAGTGGTGGTGTCGGTGGAGAGGAGCTGCCAGGAACGGCCGTCATCGGCCGAGACCGCCACGTAAGCATAATCCCAACCCGCCTCAATGTCGTACCAGGTCCAGAAAGTCAGCGTGGCCTTCTCCAGTCCGGTCAGGTCAAAGGCGCGCGTAAGGCTCATTTCCGATTCGTCGGCGGGCAGGCTGGCGTAGAAATAATCACCGCTGTGCGGCAGCGCGTCCACCAGCTTCACCTGCTGCGTGCCCGTGAAAACCACCGTCACGGGATTTGGGCTGCTGATGTTGAAGTAATCCGTGCCATATTGGTGCACGGTGTCGCTGTGCGTTTGCGGCCAGGGCATTTCGCCAAACATTTGTGGGTTCATAGCCGCAAAGGCGGTAGATTGATACTGGTACACTCCTTCGCCGCGCCCCAGGCTTTGCAGCACGTTGGCCAGCGCCCAGTCGGCAAATAGATCGTCGAAGGTAAGGCCGGTATTTAGCTTTTGGAGAACGGCCGTAATCCCCGCCGGGCCGTTCGCAGGTTGTTCCACCAGCGCCCGGGTCGCTTCCGGGCCAAATCGATCCAGAAAGTAGGCGGCGAAGTAGTAGGCGCTGGCATAATGCGCCCCAATCGTTTCCGGATCGTGGGTCAGCGCTGTCAGTTGGGTGTCGGTTTGATAGATCAGGTCTTCGGCCCGGTCCACGGTGAAGCCGTTAACGTGGGCGGCCAGTTCAGCCATGCCTTCGTTCAGCCAGCCATCTTCGTGCGGATCAATGTGCCACTGAATGAGGTGCTGCAGCTCGTGGGCGATGGCGTGGTAGTAGTTGTCGCTGCCCAGCCGGGCGTCTTTCAGGCTGACGTAGAGCATTTCGCGCTGGTTGGAGTAGGGATTAACGGCCGTTACATGTTCATCGCCCGACCAGAAATAGGCCACGCCAATATCGCCAATCTCCTTAAGGTGCAAAATGTTCAGGCGGTTGTCGCC
>Ga0116151_10004601_pt1 | contig 12051 bp, 9 predicted proteins | sample AD_UKC117_MetaG_FD_89893 | JGI IMG/M metagenome (GOLD analysis project Ga0116151, IMG submission 89893) | Active sludge microbial communities of municipal wastewater-treating anaerobic digesters from Hong Kong - AD_UKC117_MetaG | ecosystem: Engineered > Bioreactor > Anaerobic > Digestate... | reverse complement strand
GGGTCATCCCCGAGGTCCGCTCCGTCCCCAGAAACGCCGCCAGCATGTCCTCGAAGTTGCCTTTCCCGTTGGATCCGCCACCGAAGAGGAGGATCCAGGCATCGAAGGGGACTCTCAGAGCCGCCGACGTTGCGATGTCGATCGCCTGTAGCACGTCCCTAGGATCGGGGAGCGTACTGCAGAGCTGCCATAAAGCCAGCCTCCAGTCTCCGCCACTAGGGTCGTACGATGCGTTGTACTTGAAGGTGAAGAGGTCCTCTGGTCTGTAGGGCCTGATCGTCCTGGTCCTCAAGTCCACCACCCCGTTCTGGAGGGGCATCAGGAACGGATCTGGGGTCAGAGTTAAGGGTCGCCTCTTCAGCTCCGCCAGGACGCCGTTGGTGACCTCGTTGATCTGACGGGTCTGGGCGTAGTCGCCGCAGGTCCTCCGCAAGGTGACTGCGATCAGAGAGTCGGCATCGGCCCTGTAGATCTCGTCGTCAAATCGATAGATGTCCTTGTCCTGGCGGGTAAATCCGGTTATGCACAAATTCATCTTGCCCAGGATAGATTCGATGGCCTTCGTCGGCGAGAACTTGTAGACGTCCTCGACGACCTTCTCTGTTTTGCCAGTCTCCTCGTCCTTGACTTTCCTCTTGACCGTCTCGTAGTAGCCGAAGTCCTCCTTCGTGAACGTCGGCTCCACCGCCCCGGCAGGGGCTGTCCCATACTCTCCTGGCCAGCGGCACCCCTGGCACCCCTCGTCTGGAGTGCAGAGCCCGAGCCCTCCGAATCCGAGAGATGGATACCCCGAGCTCGTCCTCTGGATCGTCTCGCAGCTGGGGCAGTTGATGACGCCGTAGGACGTGAAGAAGATCCGGGTCTCGACATCGGCCTTTGACGCTATTGGATACCAGAGGTCGAATGCATCGTTCTCGCCCCAGCCCGCTTGATAAAGCCATGCCGCCAGCGCCCCGAGCGCTCGATGCTTCCCGGTCGAGTCGCCATACTCGAGGATCTTCTGGCAGAAGGGACACCACTCATCCGGAGGGACGAACGGAAGCCGCCGGATCTCGCCCGTCGTCGCCGCCCTCCCGCGGATCTCCTCGTCCACCTTCTTGGCGTAGGGCGCCAGAAGCTCTGCGAGGGTGTGCCTCTCGTCGTGGGTACACTCCCAGGTCTCCACCCAGCTCCTGGCCCGCTCCAGCATCTCGTTGGTGAGGGGGGTTCTGGCTGCGTCGAAGTCGATCTCTATGTCGTCGGGGTCCAGAGGGACAACGGCGAAAGGTAGGATCCGATGGATCGAGAGCAGGCTCTTCAGCTTCCGCTTCTGGTGGTTGAGCTTGTCTATCTTGACCCGCCCGACGTGCTCGGGGTGGTCGGCGAAGAAGTCGGCCTCGACGTCGGCGAGGAAGGAGTTGAACGCCTCCAGCCACACCTTGTAGTCGCGATCCATCTCGTCGAGGTCGAGCTCTTCACCCTCTGCAGGGTCGAGTCGTTCAGACAGCCCCGGATGGAGGATGACGTATATCCCCTGGCCAGAGAACGCCACCCTTACCGCCTGGTAGACCCTGGCCTCCTCTAGCCTGTCGATGAGGTACCTCGCCGCCGCCTCGACGGCCTCCTTTCTTCCCACGTGGCAGATCTTGGATCGGGGGTTTCCGTCCTCGCCACCAGCGTCGCTGGGGTCCTTCACCGCGTCGATGTCAGCGAAGAGGGAGTAGGCCAGGAGGTCCCTCCTTGTTCCGATGGGGTTCTCGGGACGGCCTTCGCCCCCTCTGCCCTCCGTCCAGGGCTCGGTCTTCTCGAAAACCTCGGGGGCGAAGACGTCGGCGGTGATGTAGATGGACCGAGCTCTGGAGATGGTGTCGTCGTAGTCCTCGGGTCCTCGCAAGCGAACCTTCCCATCCCGGTGAAAGTACCATCCGTCGTCTCCATTGAGAGCTCGAAGGCCTCCTCCGTATCGGCAGAGCTGGAGAATAGTCTCCCGGACCTCTGGTCGACGGTAGTGCTCGAGGGTGAGGTCGGAGGAGGTCATGTGGACCCCCCATTCCTGCCCTTGTAATACCCTAGCTGCTCCATGTATTCCCGAGAAGAATCGAAGTAAGGCTCCCGCCCCAGTCTCTGGACCTCCGCCTCTGGCAGCGCTGGGAGAGCGACGTCGACTTCGTCGAGACCTTCTTCGACGGCTTGTCGGAGCGTTTCCAGTTCTTCCAGGAGGGGGTTCGCCTCGGCGTTGAACGCATCAACGTGCTTCTGGCCGATGGCTCGGATACTCTCCTCCAGTTCCAGGAGCTTGTCTTGGTGGGGGGTGACGACGTCGTTCCATGCCTCTTGGTGCACCTTATCTGCCTCGGATAGGGCGCGTTGGTATTTGCCCTGGAGTTCACTGTCCTGGAAGAGGTCGATCGCCTCGTTAACGATCCGGGCCAGTTCGCCAGGGTGGAGCGCCTCCAAGGCGTCGAGCTCGGTCGGGCCTTCTACACCGTATTGTTCGAGGAAGAACTTGATCCGCTCGTCTGTCTTCTCCTTCTCGCCGACGGGCAGAGATCATGAGACGGGGCGGTTTCGATGCGGTGATCGGGAACCCTCCGTACATCAGCATACAAGCGATGAAACAATGGGCACCTGTTGAAGTTGATTTTTACAAAGAACGCTATAAAGCTGCCAAAAAAGGGAACTATGATATCTATTTAGTTTTTGTGGAGCGTGCACTAAACCTTCTTAGTAGCAAAGGGAAAATGGGTTATATATTACCTAATAAATTTTTTGTGACTGATTATGGCGAAGAACTACGAAATATAATCACCAATAGGAATGCCTTAGAAAGAATTGTGGATTTTGGATATGAACAAGTATTTGAAAAAGCGACAACATACACGTGTTTATTATTGCTATCGGGTAGCCCATTAACGTCCTTTAGATACGTACGAGTCTCACCTTCGCCTCAAAGTTTGATTGCAGATCTAGAGTCCGATACTTATCCATCCAATTTGATTTCTGGGGGGACTTGGCAATTTATGTCAGAATTAGAAACAAATTTATTTAATAAAATCGGAATGGAAGGTGTTCCTCTACTCGAACTACCGGCAACGATAAGTCGAGGATCAAGCAGCGGTAACGACAAAATTTTTATGTTAAAACGTACACTTTTGCCAAACAAGTACATAACCTTTGATGGCGAGGAAGTTGAAATAGAGGATAATATTTTGAGAGTTCCTGTATTCGCTACCGATTTTACTCGCTATAATTTTACACCGAAAAACGAAAAAGTTATAATATTCCCATATTTCAGGCGCAAGAAAAACTTTGATCTTCTGCCAGAGATTGAATTCAAAAAAAATTTCCCTCTGGCTTTTAACTACCTTTACTCACGTAAGAAGGAGCTTGAACAAAGGAAGCAATACAGGGCTTGGTATGGCTTTAGTGCCCCGAGAAATCTATCGGTCCATGAAAATGCTCAAATGATAGTACCATTACTTGCCAATAAAGGATTGTTGGCCGATCTGCCAGAGAATCGAGAAGATTACTGCCTAATGGCAAGCGGAGGATTTAGTATCACAATAACAGAAAACAAACATTTACTACCCAGGTACGTGTTGGGAATTTTAAATTCAAAACTACTGTTTTGGTATTTGGAATTCATTAGTAATCGATTTCGAGGGGGATGGATAACGTGTACAAAGCAGTATGTTGGCAAACTTCCCATCTACACCATCGACTTCTCCGACCCCCAGGACGTCGCCCGCCATGATAATATGGTGAAGCTCGTCGAGAATATGCTCGACCTGCACCGGCGGGTGGCGGAAGCGAAGACCGGCCACGAGAAGACCCTACTCTCGCGGCAGATCGAGGAGACCGATCGGCAGATCGACAATCTCGTCTACGAGCTTTACGGGCTCTCGGAGGAGGAGATTAAGATCGTCGAAGAGGCAACGGCCTGAGCCTTCGAATCCAAGATGAGCCCCACCAGCCCCGGCGAGACCCCCGCCTCCTCCGCCACGATCTCCCCGGAGTCCATCCCATCGGCCCGAAGCTAGTGTTTCAATGACCCGCGTTTACCGGCCCGGACGTCGTCGGTAATGAAGAGGGGGCAATGAGGGGCGCCCGGACTGTCGGCCGCAGGGTAGTGGAGAAGAGGAGGGATAGATCCTCCTCTAAAGCCTTTTGCCGCCAGCGTCTCTTTAGGCAATGGTTTACGGCACTCGCCCTCCTCCTCTCTCGTCGCCGCTGTCGTGCATGGGTCACAGTGGAGCCCTCGCCAGCGTAGCGGGATTGCAGAACCCCCTGGAGGAGGTGGCGGGTAGCCTCGCCCTCGCCTCCTGTCGTCTCTGTCGATTCCTCTCGTCTATCCTCGCCTTCCTCTCCAGATCGCCCCGGGTGGCTCGCATATGCTTGCATACCGCCTCTGAATCGATGGGAGGGACAGGAGCATTGATCCCGCCGGACCATATAGTAACCGTCTCCCTTCGACGCCTTCACGAACGCCACAGGCTCCGAGAAGCCCGCCGCCTCTCCGAATATCAGCTTATCGGGGAGCTTCCCATCCTTGTATCGGAGCCCGCGGAGGCTCGCCAGGTATTCAACCGCGCTCGGTGCGTGGACCCCCTCGGGGAGGTCACAAGCTGCCGGTTCTTGTGCTGTTGTTTTAACGACTGTTGCCGTCATTTGGTTTCACCGTGACACTATAACACTTAAACACTATTTAAGAGTTATGGTTACTTAACACCATAACCCTTTTAAACTAATATAATATAGTAAATAGCATGGCTAGAATCGGCGTTTATCTACCAGATGACGTAGAGAGACGGCTCAAAGACTACGTCTACAAGAAAACCGGATCGTTCCGAGGACAAAGTGAGATAGCGGCAAAGGCCATTGTGGAATATCTTGACCACCATGAAGAAGAGGCATTAAGCAGCGGTCAAGAGGACCCTCGTAAGGCCCCCATGACCGCCTGAGTCATTTTAGGTCGGTGAAACCAAATGACAGGTAAAAATAGTCACTCCCAGGAATATGAAGTTACCGATCATGACCAAATAGTCCCTGTAGCATCGCCTCAGCTCCTCCTATCCCAGGTCCTGGAGAAGCTCGCCGCCCTGGAGGAGGAGAACCGCCAGCTCAAGGCCGAAGTCGTATCCTTGAGGGAAGATTCCGCCCTCGAAAGAGCCCACGACCGCAAAAGGATTGCCGATCTGGAAGACCTGGTAGAGCGGGAAGGCCTAGAGGCCGCCCGGGCCCGCCAGAGGATCAGCAAGCTTGAAACCCCGGCCCCAACTCTTCGAGAGGAGACCGCCGCCGGGCACCTAGGCCTCCTGGCATCTGAAATGAGACGGTTAGGTCATAAGCAAGTGACCACGGGAGACGCCGCTCGCCTTCTCGGAGTCAGTAAACGGCATATCAACCGACTGGAACCGCTATTAGCCGCCGATCATCGTTTCCAGATAGTTAGAGATCCTCACCATAAGCAGCGCCATCTTATCAGATTAGTTTAGAAACTAAAACCGAGACATGTCTCGGTCTCGGTTCTGAGAAAGAAACGCTAGCGGCTAAAAATCAGATCGTTGAATGTGACGGTCATTCAATAAAATATGGTGTGGTTTAGTTGTGGATATAGATATAAATACAGAAATACTATATAAGCAAAATAGAAAATCGACATCCTGTCTTGTTTTTCACCGAACCGAGACCGAGACATGTCTCGGTTTTGTCTCGGTTCTCTTCTTGTAAAATTTATAATTCGCCGTGATCGTTGGTTCTGTGATATTGTCTTTGATGTAGTCTCGAAGTATCACAGAACTGACTGGCCCCGGCTTGGTTATGTGACTATAAATCTAACAAAACTTATGGATTGTCACATAACTATGAGGTGGACGAGATCAGAGCCCAAGGGATTCATTTCTCGAGCTTCACTTCATCTGATGAGCTTGCGGGCCAAGACGACCACGAACAGCGCCATGAACAGATACCCAAGTATTGCTTCTATCATAGATAGACTTCTCAACCAGCGTCCCGGCTCCAGGTTATTTGGATTCCCCCCGGTAAACGTCATCAAGCTGAAATAGAAGCTTTCAAACAGCGAGTCGAAATAACCTAAAAAAATAATCCCGCTGACGAAGACAACACCGAACATGCAGAAGACTGTATGAATAGGGCGAACGCCGTACCCGCAAGTTATCCAGGCGATGGTATCTAGAAGTTTTGACCGATCCCAGCCGCTCTTTTCGCTATACCATTCTTTCAGAGCTCGACTCTCTTCTCGATATTGATAGTAACAATCGTCAGCGTCGCTGAATCGCTCGATAACTTCGAAGTTTTTTATTAACGCTAAGTAAGCAGGGCCATCGTAAACCAGATTATCTCTAATCGAGCTCCAATTTATATACAAACGATCAAGTTTCAAATTGTCTAAGTTCAATTCTTTATCGAACTGAGCCCCCCTGAAGTCGGCATTGCCGCTGAACTGAGCATCGGAGAAGATGACATTGCCGCTGAACTGAGCATCGGTGAAGTAGGCATTGCCGCTGAACCGATCGCTGGAAAAGGAGGCATTGCCGCTGAACCGATCGCTGGAAAAGGAGGCATCGCCGCTGAACTGAGCCATGAAGAAGTAGGCACCGCCGCTGAACTCAGCTTTCGTGAAGTCGGCATATCTGCCGAACCAAGATTAGTTATGTGACCGTAACCGGTATTTCACACAAAAGAGTCACATAACCAGCAGCGCAGGAGTTTGGCCCAGCTGCCGCCTGCTACTGCTTTCTCGGATAGTATATAAGCTACAGAGGATCAATCGGACAGAGTATATAAACTCTGTCCGATTCCAGGAGTTCTGCCCAGTTTCGCGGAGACTCTTGATCTTGTGATGGTACTGATCAGTTCCAAAAACCAGTACCAAAAAAAACGATAACAGGCGACCACCTTGGTACTGATCGGTTTTTGATCAGTATCAACAAAAACGATAACAGGCGGCCACTTGATACTGATGATACTGATATTTGGGATAATAAAAGGGCGAAAGGTTACGCTCCAGCATAGCCCCGAATTTCTTATGTAACTCATCCACCCACGAAGCCCCCATCGGTTACATAAGATGGTGATGAACAGGGCTAGCTGGAGAAGATCGCCCCCACCGCCAGGAAGGGGCCCACCACCGCTTCGCCTGGCGAGGGCCACCAGGCCCGGAGATAGTCCGGACCCCCAGAGAGATACCCTCCAGAAGCCACGTAGAGCGTTTTAAATCGAGGTAGAATAAAAATAGGCGGTGGCGGGTTTATTCCGCCACCTCGGGCCCCAGCCGCGCCAGATCTTCGGGGAGGTCATTCAACAGTAGCCATGCCAACGACTCTGAGACTACCGAGGACGACGTCATAGTCAGACGCGAAAAGGGTGAAGTGGTGGGGATGATTTTCCTCAATGCGTCTAAGAGGGATGGTATCGAGTTCGATCAAGGTTCGTAGGCGTCTAAAGCAGTAGCCCACTTATAAGCCTTAACAAGAGAAGAATCACAACAGCATATGCAACATAACCAACCAGTCTTACGTTCTTACTACTGCTGTTCAATAGCGGCAATTTCTCTTTCAATTCCATGTACTCTACCTTCTGTGCATTGATACAGTGATAACCCACGAAAAGGATTGCGGTCGTCACCTCCTTCACCACGATCTTCTCTGAATCCAGCTTCGAGTTCCCGGCCCCCTGGAGAAAGGGATAGAGCATACTGCAAGGGGAACCCCAGAGAGCTTTCGGGGCGAAGCTGGAAAGATGCAAGGTACATCCCCTCTTGATCGCATCCCATCTATGCCTGTTGGCCGCTGAAGGCGGGAAGGCTTCGAGGATTCGATCAGAGCTTTAAATATCAAGATAAAGGGTAAGTACAGCATCACCGTTACCGAACATGGAGGTAGGGAGAAATTGGCGGCACCTCAGGCGATAGTAGAGTTGGTTGAACGATTCGACCGCAACATCGAATCTTACAGGTCCGGCCAGTACAACGAAACTCAGCTCCGACAAGAGTTCATTGACCCCCTTTTCAAAGCCCTCGGATGGGATGTGGACAACGAAAAAGGCTATGCTGAGGCTTACAAAGACGTTGTCCATGAAGACGCCATAAAAGTAGGCGCCTCGACCAAAGCCCCTGATTACTGTTTCCGGATCGGTGGAACCCGCAAGTTTTTCGTCGAAGCCAAAAAACCCTCCGTCAACCTCAAAGACGACATCAGCCCCGCCTTCCAGCTCCGCCGTTATTCGTGGTCTGCTAAGCTCCCCCTGGGGATTCTGACCGACTTCGAGGAGCTGGCCGTCTATGATGGCCGGGTCCAGCCAGTTAAAAACGATAAAGCCTCCAAAGCCCGTGTCAAGTACTTCACCTACAAAGAGTACGTCGACCGATGGGATGAGATCGCCACGATCTTCTCCAGGGAGGAGGTCCTCAGAGGCTCCTTCGACAAATACGTCGAATCTTCCAAGGCTAAAAGAGGCACCGCGGAAGTAGACACCGCCTTCCTCAAAGAGATCGAAGCCTGGCGGGATATGCTGGCCCGAAACATCGCCCTACGAAACCCCGATCTCACAACTCGAGAGTTGAACTTCGCGGTCCAAAGGACCATCGACCGGATAGTCTTCCTTCGGATATGCGAGGATAGGGGCATTGAAAAGTATGGCTGGCTCCAGTCCCTCCTCGACGGCCAGAGGGTCTATCCGAGGCTCTGCGAGTTCTTCCGCCGGGCCGACGAGCGTTACAACTCAGGCCTATTCCACTTCTCGGAAGACTCCGCCCGCCAGGAGCCCCCCGACGAGCTAACCCTCAGCCTGGAGATCGACGATAAGATCCTCAAAGATATCATCCGAGACCTCTACTATCCAGACAGCCCGTATGAGTTCTCGGTTCTTCCCCCCGAGATCTTAGGCCAGGTCTACGAACAATTCCTGGGGAAGGTGATCTCCCTCTCCCCCGGCCACAGGGCCAAAGTCGAATACAAGCCAGAGGTTCGGAAGGCTGGGGGCGTCTATTACACCCCGTCTTACATCGTCAAGTACATCGTCGAGAACACCGTCGGAAAGCTCCTCGAAGGCCAGACCCCCACCACCGCCTCGGAGCTGAGGGTTCTTGACCCAGCCTGTGGTTCGGGCTCGTTTTTGATCGGCGCCTATCAGAGGCTCCTCGACTGGCATCGAGACTGGTATGTCGATAAGCTCGTCCCCCTCATGGAGGCAGGCCAAAACGCCGCCTCGAAAGAGGTCCAAGCCCTCCTCCCCGAAGGGTACACCGCCCCGAAGAGGGGAGGGAAGAAGAGGAACCAGTCGAACGGCAACCATTTTCCCATCTTCCAGGCTCAGGGTGGAGAGTGGAAGCTCACCACAGAGGAGAGGAAGCGGATCCTCCTCAATAACATCTACGGGGTGGATATCGACCCCCAGGCTGTGGAGGTGACAAAGCTCTCCCTCCACCTCAAGGTCCTGGAGGGCGAGAGCGAGGAGACTCTTTCCAAGCAGCTCAAGCTCTTCCAGGAGCGGGCGTTGCCTGACTTGGGCGAGAATATCAAGTGCGGAAACTCTCTGATCGGCTGGGATATCCTGGAGGCCCATCCCGATTTGTCCGAGGAGGAGATCGAGAGGGTCAACCCCTTTGACTGGGATGGGGAGTTTCCTGAGATCATGGGCCGGGGCGGATTCGACGCGGTGATCGGGAATCCGCCTTATCGTAGCCTATTGCTCGGGAAAAAACAAAAATCTGAAGAGGATGATATAATTAAATACTATAAAACGAAATTGCCTCACGCTGCACAATATAAAATGAATTTGTTTGGGCTTTTTATAGAGAAATGCTTGCATTTATTATCATCAAAAAGTTATTTTTCATTTATTGTACCTAGTTTATTTTTTACAAGTAATTATTTTAAAGATTTGAGAGAATTGTCGCTGAAACGGGGAGGATTTGTCCAAATATTCGATTTACGGTATAAGGTGTTTGATAGTGCCGAAATTGGGGGCAGTGGTATCTTTATATACAAATTAGATCCTAACACAGAACAAGCGACAATACTAACAGCAAATTCGCTACAAGATTTTAAAATACCTGCCAAAATTAAGACTGTTAGAAGTAATTTCGTAGAGGATCCCACGTTCAATCTTTTGGTGGATCCGAAATTAAAAAAAATACTAACAAATATCGACTGTGCACCTCATGTGAAGCTGGGTGAAATTTGCACGATTTATCAGGGAATAATCACTGGAGACAACAAAAAATATCTATCAGATGAACCTCTTAATGAGAATTGGAGAGAAATACTTAAGGGCCGCGATATCAATAAATATTATCTAAAATTTAATAATAATTATGTATTTTACAGTCCTAAAGACCTTTGGAGTAATACTAATATTGATATGTTCAAAGTTTCAGAGAAATTGATAAGCCGCCAAACAAGTGATCACCTGGTAGCAACTCTGGACACTGACCAATATTTCACACTTGATAGTACACACGTAATACATCTCAAAAAAAGTATATTCTCGATTAAATATCTTCTCGGAATATACAATTCTAAACTAATAAACTTTATTTATGCAAATAGTGTGAAAGAAGCCGGAAGAGTATTTGCACAGGTGAAGGCCGTCAACCTCAAATCTCTTCCCATCCGCACCATCGACTTCTCCGACCCTCAGGACGTCGCCCGCCACGATAAGATGGTGAGCCTCGTCGAGAGGATGCTAGACCTGCACAAGAGACTGGCTGAGACTAAGGCAGGCCACGAAAAGACCCTCCTCCAGCGCCAGATTGAAGCCACCGATAAGCAGATCGACCGCCTCGTCTACGAGCTCTACGGCCTGACTGAAGAGGAGATCAAGATCGTCGAAGAGGCGACGGCTTGAGCCTCGAACCTAAGATGAACTCCACCAACCCAGGCGAGACCTCCAGCTCCCCCGCCACCTTCGCCACGATCTCCTCGGGGTCCAACCCCTCTGCCCGGAGTTCCCTCGCCCTCTGGAGGATCACGCCGTCGTCGACGGTGTAATATGCGTACATGTCCGTTCTATGCCCCTGAATCGCGCCCGGAAAGATCTTCACCCCTTGGACCTCCAGAAAGCACAAAGAAGGCTCGGACAGCCTCTCAAATCGTGATGGATGGACCTGGACCGCCTCCAGTTTGGGGCATCTGTTGATCAGCTCTAGAAGGACGAGGGCAGTTGGAGGGGCGACGAGATGAACCACCCTCTCCTTTGGATTCAGTTGGACAATCTCGTCCTTTGAACTCACCACCCGGATCTTCATGGCGGCTTGCATACCCCACAGGGAACGTATCCCGCCGCCCTGGCCTCCTCGGAGCTGGAGAACCAGATCTCATTTTCAGGCAGGATCTTTTTCGCCCACCGGCAACTCGGATAATGGTACTTATCCGACTCCAGAGAGCCCACGAACTGCCCCCCTGTGGCCGCCGGGGTGGTGGCGAGAACTGGCGCCGGGATCGGGTCGGGCACTGGTATCCCCTCAGCCCACCACGCCGCCGGGTCGAATTCGTTGTTGGTGAAGTCCTTAACCACAGCGAAGCCGGCATCTACCAGAAGCCGATTGAAGGGGTGGGTGGTGTTGATGGTCCCGTTGAGGTCCTCCAGGTAGACCACGCAGATAAGACGATCGTAAGGGCCGCGCCCGTCCTCTGACTTATCATCGATATCTAGCCAGACCTTTTTCCCCAACAGGGTATCGGTGGAGAAGACCTTCGCCGGCGGCCCCTCTGGCGTGCTCATCTCCGGGGAGTCCACATCCGCCAGCCTCACCCGCTCGATTTCGTAGATGGTCCGGGGGTCGGTCTTCTCGATTCGAAGGTCGAAGGTGTCGCCGTCTACGACGTAGGTAACTATCCCGCTCGCCTCGTCGGGGGCCGCTAATGCGAGGATCGGCAAAAGATAGGCCAGCAACAGCAAAGCCAAAATCGGTTTCGGTCTCGTTTTAATCTCCCTCCTCTGGCGTGGTGGACTGTCATGATCACCGAAAAATGTTACGGTGTTAGTTATGTGACCTTAAAGCAATATATGTTATATTATGGTCACATAACCAGAAGAGGGATCAGAGCC
>Ga0116151_10004598_pt1 | contig 12053 bp, 9 predicted proteins | sample AD_UKC117_MetaG_FD_89893 | JGI IMG/M metagenome (GOLD analysis project Ga0116151, IMG submission 89893) | Active sludge microbial communities of municipal wastewater-treating anaerobic digesters from Hong Kong - AD_UKC117_MetaG | ecosystem: Engineered > Bioreactor > Anaerobic > Digestate... | reverse complement strand
CGGCCCGGGTCGAGGCATCGCCGCAGATGAACGCGAGCGCCTCCTACCGGGCGACGGCGGAAAGCGCACTGCGGGCCGTGCTTAATCCTCGTTGCCATCCGTTCAACTTGCCGGCAGAAAAGTTCGATCGCTGGCAAACGATGACGCTCGTTTTCGATCCGAAGGAGATGCTGGGGACATGAGGGACGCGGTCTGGCGCCGATTGCAGGCCATGATAGGGGCGGTTGCGCTGGCCCTTGTCGTCGTTGCGGGGCTGCCCGCAGCCGCCGATCTGCGGATCGACATCACGCGTGGTGTTGTCGAACCGCTGCCGATCGTCATCTTGCCGTTTCCTTCGGCCGGTGGTGACCAGGCCTCCGATGTCGGCACCGAGATAACGAACGTGATAGCCGCGGATCTCGAGCGCTCAGGGCTGTTCAAGCCGCTCGATCCGCGACCGCTCTCGGTTTCGCAGCCGTCCTTGGACACGTTGCCGCTGTTCGCTAATTGGCGTCTCGTCAACACGCAAGCCCTCGTCCATGGCCGCACGACCGCGCTGCCCGACGGCAGGCTCAAGATCGAGTTCCGGTTGTGGGATGTCTTTGCCGAGCAGGAGATGCTGGGCCGGGCCTATTCAACGCCGGCCGGCAACTGGCGCCGGATCGCACACGTGATCGCGGACGCAATCTACAAGCGGATTACGGGTGAGGACGGGTATTTCGACACCCGGATCGCCTACATTGCCGAATCCGGCCCGCGCAGCCGCAGGACCAAGCGGCTCGCGATCATGGACCAGGACGGCGCCAACCACCAGTTCTTGACCGAGGGCAACAACCTGGTCCTGACGCCGCGATTTTCGCCCTCGTCCCAGGACATTGCCTATCTGCGCTATGCTGACAGCCAGCCACGCGTGTATATCCGCAACCTGACCACGCGCGCGGACGAAGCCCTGTCCGGCATTTCCGAGATTACCTTCGCTCCGCGCTATGCTCCGGACGGGGAACGCCTGATCGTGAGCATGGCGGTTGATGGTAACACCGACATTTACACGTATGATTTGAACGACCGCACCCGCCGGCGGCTGACGACCACTTCAGGGATCGATACTTCGGCCAGCTATTCCCCGGACGGCAGGCAGATCGCTTTCAACTCCGATCGCGGCGGCAGCCTGCAGCTCTATGTGATGGACGCCGACGGCTCGAGCGTGCGCCGAATCAGCCGCGGTGATGGGCGCTATGCGACACCGGTGTGGTCGCCGCGCGGTGACCTGATCGCGTTCACCAAGACGCAAGGAGGGCAGTTCCACATCGGGGTTATGCGGCCGGATGGTTCGGGTGAACGGCTGCTGGCACAAGGGTTTCGGGTTGAGGGACCGGCGTGGGCACCCAACGGCAGGGTGATTCTCTTTTTCCGTCAGGAGCCGGCCCTGAACGATGCGCAAGGAGGCCGGTCGCGGCTGTTTACCGTTGATCTGACCGGGCAAAACGAGCGTGAATTGGTGACTCCGCTCGATGCGTCGGACCCGGCTTGGTCACCCTTGCGACCCTAGGGGCGGACTCCTATAGTGCCAGCCGTTGTGTGCGGGTGTGAGCTGATGGCGTGGACCTGCCGGCGGGTAGCTGCCGCGACCCGGCCGGGAGCACCGGCGGCTTGCAGCATGCCGGGGCTCAAGAGCCCGAACGAGACGTAGACCCAGGAGGATCAGGTCTGATGAGAAGCAGGTTTCTTCTGCTGGCGCTTTTCCTTGTCGCAGCGTGTTCGTCGACCGATGCCGATGAGGCCAAGCAGGTCGCGACCGGACAAGACACCGGTGCTGCGGCGGCGGCCGGCGGATTGTCTTCGACGAGAACCACGCCGTCCCGGCCTTCCGGGTTCGACCAGGGTGGCTTGCAACCGGTGGAGAGCGCGCGGCAGCTGACCGAAGCCGGAGCCGACCGGGTCTACTTTGCCTTCGACAGCTACGACCTTGACGCCCAGGCGCGCGGAATCATCGAGCGGCAGGCACGTCTCCTTACGACGCAAGGCGCGATCAATGTCACCATTGAGGGGCATTGCGACGAACGCGGAACGCGGGAGTACAACATCGCGCTCGGCGAGCGGCGGGCGAGTGCGGTGCGCGATTATCTCATCGCGCTGGGCGTTGCCCCCAACCGCTTGCGTGTCGTCTCCTACGGCGAAGAGCGGCCGGCAGCGATTGGCTCGAACGAGGACGCCTGGGCACAGAACAGGCGTGCCGTCACGGTTGTCATGGGAGCCGCGGCGGGCAGCTAGCGGCGTTTTCTTGGTGCGAACGATTGCGCGGGTTGTTGTGACACAGCTTCGTTTATTGGATCGACCGTTTGCCGGTACGTGCCACGGCATCGCCGCGTGCCTCCGTGGAGCCGGATCGTCTTGGCTCGTGGCGCTGCTGATGAGTGCGGCCGTGGCGCTGATGGCGGGCGGATTGGCGCCGCGGACGGCGGTAGCGCAGTCGCTTTCAAGCGACCCTGCAGCGTTGCTTAACCGCATTGAGTTTCTTGAGCGCCAAGTGCGTTACCTGAGCGAGCGCCAGAATGACAGCCGGCAGGTGACGGAAACCCGGGAGGTCAAGGAAGTCCCCGTCGTCGATCCGGCTGCAACGGCTGCAGCGACCGGGGGAGGAGCAGCGACGGCGCGGCTTGCCGTGCGTATCGGCGAGCTGGAGCAGGATATCCGCTCCGTCACCGGCCGAATGGAGGACGTATCGTTTCAGGTCCGACGGCTGAACGAGCGCCTGGATAAGCTCACAACCGATCTCGAATACCGCTTGAGCCAGAAGCCGCCGGGTGAAGGTGGCGCAGTGCCTCCGGTTGCGACCGGGCGTTCAGAGCTCGGCAATGCCGGGACTGGCGTCAGCCGGCCAGCGTCACCGCAAACAGGCCCGGTGGTCCTGGGAGCGGTGCCGAACCAGCCGGAGCCTACACCTGTATCTCCGCCTCCGGCGCCGGCACCGGCTGTCGCTCCGCCTGCTGCTCCACCGGCAGCGCCGCAGGGTGCAGCCGCGGCTCAGCCCTCGACGCCGCGCGAGGTCTACGCGGGCGCGTTCGCGCAGCTGCAGCGGGAGAAATACCAGGAAGCCGAAGCCGGCTTTCAGCAGTTCCTAACGCGCTATCCGGACGATCCGCTGGCGGAGAACGCCAACTATTGGCTCGGAGAGTCGTACTACGCCCAAGGCGACTACGCCCGTGCCGCGACGACCTTCCTCGAAGGCTACGAGAAACACAAGAAGGGCGCCAAGGCCTCCGACACGCTCCTCAAGCTGGCGATGAGCCTCGGCCGCCTGAACAAGAAGCCCGAAGCCTGCGCGACCTTACAGGAACTGGGGCGCGCCTTCCCCGGGGCGCCGTCGGCGGTCAAGAGCAAGGCCGGGGAAGAGCGGCGGCGTCTCGGCTGCGGCTAGCGTAGCGGTGACGGACGCGCCGGCGCCGATCGACAGCGAAGAGTTCGCGGCGCTTATGCGCGCCGTCGGCCCGTTCGAGCCGGCGCCGCGGCTGGCCGTCGGCGTTTCCGGCGGACCGGACAGCCTTGCGCTCGCACTCCTGGCGGCCGACTGGGTGCATGCGCGCCATGGCTCACTCAACGCGCTCATCGTCGATCACGGTTTGCGGCCGGAGGCCGGGGACGAGGCCCGGCTTACCCGGGCGTGGTTGCATGCACGCGGTATCCGGGGCGAGATCCTGCGCTGGGAGGGTGCAAAGCCAACATCCGGCATCCCGGCGCACGCGCGCGACGCCCGCTATCGGCTGCTCCTGGAGCGGTGCCGGCGGATGGGCATCGTCCACTTGCTGCTCGGCCACCATGCCTTCGATCAGACGGAAACGGTTCTGATGCGCCTGTTCGGGGGCAGCGGGATCGAGGGACTGGCTGGTATTCTACCGATCCGATATACGCCGCTCACCCGTATGGTGCGGCCGTTGTTGCCGATTGACCCGGCGCGTTTGCGTGCAACCTTGACCGCCCGGGGCCAAGCCTGGCTGGAGGATCCGACGAACTTCGACCAAGCCTATACCCGCGCTCGCTTCCGCCGTGCCTTGTCCGCTTTTCCGGCAGCGACGGGGATCCGGGACGAGCTGACGAGCTTGCGGGCTTCGGCCGCGCAGGCGACGGAAAGGCTTGATGCCGCCATCGACGACAGCTTCGCACGCTGCTGTGAGATTGATCGCCTCGGTTTTGCCTGGGTGGACGAGGACGCGCTCGCGACCGTACCGGAAGAGATCGCCTGGCGGCTATTGGCGAGGGTCTTGTGCGGAATCGGTGGCACCGCCTGGCCGGCCGCGACGTCTTCGGTGCGGGCTCTGCGAGGTCGAATTCTGAGCCGTGCTAGCAGACCCTCCGGGAGCCTGGGCCGGTGCCGGCTGCTACGGCGCGACCGGCGCCTGCTCATCTGTCGCGAACGCCGCCATCTGCCAGCGGCGGTTGCGGTCGAGGGCGGTGAAACCGTGCTGTGGGACGGACGTTTCCTGGTCCGTATCCCGCCGCGGCGGTGGCTTGGGGGCGGCCGCTATCGGCTGATGCCGGCGCCGCAGGAGGTGTGGCGGCGACCGCAGGCGCCGGCTGTCGAACCGGCACTGAGCCGGGTGCCGATGGAGGCTCGCGTGAGCCTGCCAGTGCTGATGGGGGAAAGCGGCGAGGCAATCTTGCCGCAGGCGATGCCGCCCGATGGTCGCCAACTGAAGGACGCGAGCCCGCCGCGCCTCGCGATCGCGTTCAGTCCAAGAAGAGCGCTGAAAGGGACGGGAAGGTTCCTTGCCGTCGGCCAGTCGCGTATTATGTTGTGGGAGGAGGCGCTACCCGCCGTGCTTGCCGTTAGCGGCGAGCCGGCTGGATCAGGCGCGGAACAGGAAGAACAACGTGAATATTAGCCGCAACCTTGCACTCTGGATCGTGATTGCGCTCCTTGTGTTCGCTCTGTTCAACTTTTTTCAGAGCACGACGCCCCGCGGCAATAATACCCCCTTGGGCTACTCGGAGTTTCTCGCCCAGGTGGAGAGCGGCGATATTCGCGAGGTCACGATCAAGGGCCGGACCTTGACGGGCCTGCACCGTGACGGCAGGCCAATCTCAACCTATGCGCCCAACGATCCGCATCTGATCGACAAGCTGCAAGAGCACAACGTGCGCATCACGGCGCAGCCGGCGGAGGACTCAACGCCGACGCTGTGGAGCATCTTGCTGTCGTGGTTCCCGATGCTTCTCCTGATCGGGGTGTGGATCTTCTTCATGCGGCAGATGCAGGCCGGCGGCGGCAAGGCGATGGGATTCGGCAAGTCGCGCGCGCGCCTGCTGACCGAGAAGACGGGGCGGATCACCTTCGAGGACGTGGCCGGCATCGATGAAGCCAAGCAGGAACTGCAGGAAATCGTCGAATTTCTGAAGGATCCGCAGAAGTTCCAGCGCTTAGGCGGCAAGATTCCGAAGGGGTGTCTCCTCGTCGGCCCGCCGGGAACCGGCAAGACGCTGCTCGCGCGCGCGATTGCCGGCGAGGCGCGGGTGCCGTTCTTCACGATTTCAGGCTCGGACTTCGTTGAGATGTTCGTTGGCGTCGGCGCCAGCCGGGTCCGCGACATGTTCGAGCAGGGCAAGAAGAACGCGCCATGCATCATCTTCATCGACGAGATCGATGCCGTCGGCCGTCACCGCGGCGCCGGACTTGGCGGCGGCAACGACGAGCGCGAACAGACGTTGAACCAGTTGCTGGTGGAGATGGATGGCTTCGAGTCCAACGAGGGCGTCATTCTGATTGCGGCCACCAACAGACCCGACGTGCTCGATCCTGCGCTCTTGCGGCCGGGTCGCTTCGACCGCCAGGTCGTTGTGCCCAACCCGGATATTCTCGGGCGCGAACAGATCCTGAAGGTGCACATGCGCGCCGTGCAGATCGGCCCGGACGTCGATGCCCGCGTGATTGCGCGCGGCACGCCCGGCTTTTCCGGCGCCGATCTCGCCAACCTTGTCAACGAAGCCGCACTGATGGCTGCGCGCGCCGGCAAGCGCCTGATCGCGATGATCGACTTCGAGGCCGCGAAGGACAAGGTGCTGATGGGGATGGAGCGGCGCTCGATGGTGATGACGGATGAGGAGAAGCTCCTCACCGCCTATCATGAAGGCGGGCACGCGCTGGTCGCGCTCAACGTCCCTGCCCATGATCCGTTGCACAAGATCACGATCATACCGCGCGGGCGGGCCTTGGGCGTGACCGTCTCGCTACCAGAGCGCGACCGCTATACCTTCTCGCTTACCGAACTGCAGTCCCGGCTTGCGGTGGCCTTCGGTGGCCGCATCGCCGAAGAACTGGTCTTCGGCCCGGAGAACGTCACCACGGGCGCAGGCAACGACATCAAGGTGGCAACCGAGATGGCGCGCCGGATGGTGACCGAATTCGGCTTCAGCGAAAAACTGGGGCCGCTGCGCTACGCCGACAATCAGGAGGAGATCTTCCTCGGCCATTCCGTCACGCAGCAGAAGCACGTCTCGGATGCGACCGCACGGCTGATTGACGAGGAGGTGCGGCGCCTGATCGATGAGGCCGAACAGCGGGCGCGGGATATCCTGACCGAACACCGCAAGGATCTTGATTCGGTGGCGACGGCCCTGTTGGAGCACGAAACCCTCTCGGGCTCGGATGTCCGCGATATTCTCAATGGCCAACCGATCCATCGGCCGACCGCCACGGCCGAGGACGTGCGTGACAGCGGTCGCCGTTCCTCCGTACCGACCAGCGGCAAGAGGTCTTCTCAACCGGGACCGTCTGCGGGGCTCGAGGCCGACCCGCGGCCGGGCTATTGAGAGCGGGCACGAATACGACCGCTGGGCTTTCGGCCGGAACGCGAACGATGGCACGGATGTTTGCCGGGCGGGCGTTGGACGCGCCGCTGATCATGGGGGTGGTCAACGTCACGCCGGACAGCTTCTCCGACGGCGGCGATCATTTTGGCCACGAAACCGCGATCGCTCACGGCCGCCGCCTCGTCGCCGAGGGGGCGGCGATCATCGACATCGGCGGCGAGTCGACCCGGCCCAATGCCGAGCCGGTCGCTCTCGAAGAAGAGCTTCGCCGCGTCATTCCGGTGATCCGGGACTTGGCCGGCACCGGGGCGATGATCTCGATCGACACAAGGCATGCCGGCGTGATGGCCGCCGCGATCGCGGCTGGCGCTTGCATCATCAACGATATCACCGCGCTCACCGGCGATCCTCGGGCCTTGCCGCTTGCGGTCGAGGCGGGGGTGTCGGTGATCTTGATGCATATGCAGGGCGAGCCGCGGACGATGCAGGTTGATCCCCGCTATGAGGACGCGGCGTCCGAGGTTTACACATGGCTTGCCGCTCGGGTCGCTGCCTGCCGCGCGGCGGGGTTGGCGGAGGAGCAGATCGCCATGGATCCCGGCATCGGCTTCGGCAAGAGCGTCAGCCATAATGTTGCCATTCTTTCGCGCCTGTCTCTCTATCGCAACCAGCGATGCGCGCTCGTTGTGGGTGTGTCCCGCAAGAGCATGATCGCACGGTTGAGCCGCGACGAACCGCCGAAGATGCGGCTCCCCGGCTCGCTCGCGGCCGGTCTGGCCGCGATTGAGGGCGGGGCAGACATCCTCAGGGTTCATGACGTCGCCGAGACTGTCCAGGCGATGGCAGTGTGGCGGGCCATTGCGGCCGGTGAGCAGAGCCCGGCAAGAAAGGGGCAATTCTCGTAACTTCGCGTGCGCGTGGCAGGCGTCACAGACGGCTGGCAAGCTGCCGGAGCAGATTGTCACGTGGATAGCACGAGGCGAAGGGGAGAGGCGGGGTGGTGAAGAAGAAGCTTTTCGGCACGGATGGCATTCGGGGCACCGCGAACCGCGAACCGATGACGGCCGAGACGGTCTTGAGGGTCGGCATGGCGGCCGGCCTGCATTTCCGCCGCGGCACTCATCGCCATCGCGTCCTCATCGGCAAGGATACCCGGCTGTCCGGCTATATGCTGGAGCCGGCGCTCACCTCCGGCTTCATCGCCATGGGCATGGACGTGATTATTGTCGGCCCGATGCCGACGCCGGCGGTGGCAGTGCTGACGCGCTCGATGCGCTGCGACTTGGGCGTCATGCTGACGGCCTCCCACAATCCTTACGAAGATAACGGCATCAAGCTGTTCGGGCCCGACGGCTACAAGCTTTCCGATGAGGTGGAAGCCACGATCGAAGAGCACGTGGCGAACGGGATGGCGAATAAAGTTGTTGCTGCTGGCGATCTCGGCAAGGCCAAGCGTCTCGACGACGTGCACGGCCGTTACATCGAACACGTCAAGCACTCCTTTCCGCGCGGCCTGACGCTTGCGGGCCTGCGGGTGGTCGTTGACTGTGCCAACGGTGCCGCCTACCGCGTCGCACCGGAAATCCTGTGGGAGCTGGGCGCGGAAGTGATTCCGCTCGGCGTGAAGCCCGACGGTGTCAACATCAATCAGCAGTGCGGGTCGACGGCGCCGCAGGCGATGTGCGAGGCGGTCGCCCAGTACCGCGCTGATTTCGGGATTGCCCTTGACGGCGATGCCGACCGGGTCGTCCTGGCCGACGAGCGCGGCAACTTCATCGACGGTGACCAGGTGATGGCCCTGATCGGCCAGAACTGGAAGACCGAAGGCAAGCTGCGCAACGACGGCGTCGTCGCCACGGTGATGTCGAACCTCGGCCTCGAGCGCTATCTCGAGGGGATCGGCCTCCGATTGGAGCGGGCGCAGGTCGGCGATCGCTATGTCGTCGAGACGATGCGCCGGGAGGGCTACAACGTCGGCGGCGAGCAGTCAGGCCACATCATCTTGAGCGATTACGCAACCACCGGCGACGGGCTGATCGCGGCGCTGCAGGTGCTGGGGGTCGTTGTTGCCTCCGGCAAGCGTGCGAGCGAGGTGTGCCGGTTGTTCCAGCCGCTGCCGCAGATCCTGCGCAACGTGCGCTTCGGCGGTGGCAAGCCGCTCGATGCCGCGATCGTGCAAGAGGCGATCAATGACGGGCAGCGCCGGCTTGGCAATGCCGGGCGGCTGTTGATCCGCCCCTCTGGCACCGAGCCGGTGATCCGGGTCATGGCGGAAGGCGAGGACCGCGGCGTGCTCGACGGCGTGGTCGAGGACATCTGCAGCGCCATTCGCAAGGTCGCGGCCTGAGCTCCGGCACGCGCGCAATGGGCGGACGTGTACTGATCGTTGCCGGCTCCGATCCCAGCGGCGGGGCGGGCATCCAGGCCGACATCAAGACCGTCACCGCACTCGGCGGCTACGCCATGACGGCGATCACGGCGTTGACAGCGCAGAACACCGAAGGCGTGTTCGGTGTCCACGAGGTGCCGCCGGCCTTCATCGCCCAGCAGATGCGCCTGGTGCTGAGCGATATCGGCGCCGATTGCATCAAGATCGGGATGCTGCACAGCGCCGAGGTCATCGCCACGGTTGCCGACGTGCTGGCGGCAGACGCACCGGAGGTGCCGCTTGTGCTTGATCCGGTCATGGTCGCCAAGGGTGGCCATGCGCTCCTGGAGTCGAGCGCGGTCGCAAGCCTCAAGGCGCGCCTGGTTGGCCGGGCGCGGATCATCACCCCCAACCTGCCTGAGGCGGCGGCACTTGCCGGTGACGACGGCGATGGGGGCAGCTTGGCGCGCCGGGTGCTGGCGCTGGGACCGCAGGCGGTGCTGCTCAAGGGCGGTCACGGTGCGGGCGATGACGTGACCGATATCCTGCTCGAAACGGGAGCTGAGCCCGAGACTTTCGTCAGCCCGCGCCTTAAGACCCGGCACACCCATGGCACCGGCTGCACGCTCGCTTCTGCGATCGCGACCGGCGTGGCGCAGGGGCTCGCGCTGCGGGCGGCGGTTGTGCGCGCCCGCGCCTACGTGCTGGAGGCGATCCGCACCGCTCCCGGCTACGGCAAGGGGCATGGGCCGCTGAACCACGGGCATACGGTGCGCCCCTTCGCCTGACCGCGCTGTGGTCGCAGTGCACGCGCTGGTAACGTTCTGTTAACTTTTCGCCGCTAGCGTGCCTTCACCTGCTGATGATGGAGGTGAAGATGACCTACGGTCTCCCCGCTCTTGTGCCGACGACGGATGTCCCCGCTCAGTTGACGGTCACGCCCCGTATGCACCGCCTCGCGATGGCGTCGCTCAGCCTCTACCGCCTGCGTCTCGCCTACCGCGCCGCATAGGGCAGACGCAGTTACGTGCGTCACGTTCAGCAAGTTGAGCATGGTCGCGGCGCGCCTTCGTCTGCGCGCAATAGTTAATTTAGCAATACTGATATGCGCGCAACGCGCTTGTTGTTGCGCGCGCGCGTGGTAGCCTATCCGGTTCAAAAGAGACAGAAAGCGGGCGCCGGGAGGCGCCACTGCCTAACGGGGGTCGCGACCTTGCGGAAGCTGGCAAGCAAGGCTGGGCTTTCGTACGGCTGACCCCGCTGAAGTGCTCCCTCCCCGGCAGCTGCCCGCTTTCGGGACCTTGAGGAGGGCGCCATGCCGATCACCAGCATCATCCGCGTCTCGACGGCCGCCGATGGGACGCAAGGGAATGGCTACAGTGGGGATCCGGTCTTCTCGCCGGACAACACCAAGGTGGCGTTCTACAGCGAAGCCTCCAACCTCGTCCCCGGCGACACCAACGACACTTCCGACATCTTCGTCAAGACGCTTGCCACCGGCGCGATCGAGCGCATCTCGACTGCCGCGGACGGCACGCAGGGGAATGACATCGCCGGGAATCGTTATCTTGGGAACTCAGTTCAATTCTCGCCCGACGGCACCAAGGTGGCGTTCTTCAGCGAAGCCTCCAACCTCGTCCCCGGCGATACCAACGGCTGGGGCGACATCTTCGTCAAGACCTTGGCCACCGGCGCCATCGAACGCGTTTCCACGGATGCCGCCGGCTCGCAGGCCAACTGGGCGAGCGGCGATCCGGTCTTCTCGCCGGACGGGACCAAGGTGGCGTTTTATAGCCTCGCCTCCAACCTCGTTCCCGGCGACAGACTCTGGACTGACGTCTTCGTCAAGGATCTCGTGACCGGCGCGATCGCGCGCATCTCCACCGATGCGGCGGGCGGGCAGGGGAATGAAGGCAGCTACCATCCGGTCTTCTCGCCGGACGGAACCAAGGTGGCGTTTGATAGCGATGCCTCCAACCTCGTCCCCGGCGATACCAACAGGTGGACGGACGTCTTCCTCAAGACATTGGCCACCGGCGCGATCGCGCGCATCTCCACCGATGCCGCGGGTATGCAGGGAAATTACTGGAGCAGGGATCCGATCTTCTCGCCGGACGGCACCAAGGTGGCGTTCGCGAGCTACGCCTCCAACTTGGTGCCGGGTGAAACCAACGACATGCCCGACATCTTCGTCAAGAATCTGACCACCGGGGCCATTGAGCGCGTCTCCACCGATTCCTCCGGCGGGCAGGCGAATTGGGAGAGCGAGGATCCGGTTTTCTCGCCGGATGGGACACAGATCGCGTTCCGAAGCGGCGCCTCCAACCTCGTCCCCGCCGACACCAACAGTGTTTACGACATTTTCATCAAGACCTTGGGCAGCGGCGCCATCGAGCGAATCTCCACCGGCTCCTTCGGCGTGCAGGCGAATGGCGGCAGCGGGGGGCCAGCCTTCTCGCCGGACGGGACCCAGATCGCGTTCCAGAGCGAAGCTTCCAACCTCGTCGGGGGCGATACCAACAATGCTGGCGACATCTTCGTGGCGACGCTTGGCGCCACTCCGCCGGTCACAATCTTCCATGACATCACCGACAACACCAACCGCAGCCAGTTCAAGGCCGCTTACGTCGGCAACGATTCGATTGACGGCACCGGCAGCGCCGACCGCATTCGCGGCTGGGCGGGGCGCGACACCATTCTGGGCGAGGGCGGCAACGACGAGATCCGCGGTGATGGCGTCGGCCTGCCGTACGATCCGGATCTGCCCGATACCGATCTGGCCAGGTTCGCCGACAGCATCCAGGCCGGCGCCGGCAACGACTCGGTCTGGGGCGGCGGCGGCAACGACACGCTCCTCGGCGAGGACGGTAGCGACCGGCTCTACGGCCAGGGGGGCGGCGAT
>Ga0116151_10004596_pt1 | contig 12055 bp, 12 predicted proteins | sample AD_UKC117_MetaG_FD_89893 | JGI IMG/M metagenome (GOLD analysis project Ga0116151, IMG submission 89893) | Active sludge microbial communities of municipal wastewater-treating anaerobic digesters from Hong Kong - AD_UKC117_MetaG | ecosystem: Engineered > Bioreactor > Anaerobic > Digestate... | reverse complement strand
TGTCCTGAGACGGTAATTCCCTGACAGTGGTCACGTTGGCGGCGCGCGGACCGGTAACGAGTCTGGCGCGCGCCGCCGGCGTGGCCATGCCGCCTCCGGGTGGGGTTTGATGGTGTTGCAAGCAACATCGTTCCCCAGACCGGAGAGCAACATGACCACGGAGAAGAAGGTAGCACGCCGCAAGCTGAGCCTGCTCGAATTGGCGGCCGACCTCGGCAACGTCAGCAAGGCCTGCAAGATGATGGGCTACTCACGTCAGCAGTTCTACGAGATCCGCCGCAACTTCCAAACCTACGGCGCCGACGGGCTTATCGACCGGCTGCCCGGCCCGCGCGGGCCGCACCCGAACCGGGTCCCAGCGGAGATCGAGCAGGCGGTGCTCGACCACGCCCTTGCCCATCCCTGCCACGGCCCGCTGCGGGTCGCCCAGGAGCTCGTCCTGCGCGGGCTGCAGGTGTCTTCCGGCGGCGTCCGCGGCGTCTGGCAACGCCACGGCCTGTTGACCAAGCACGACCGGCTGTTGCGCCTGGAGAAGGCGACATCCGAGCGCACGCTGACCCTCACCGACGAACAGATCCGGCTGCTCGAACGCTTCAGCCCGGAATTCCGCGAACGCCACATCGAAGCCCCGCACACCGGCGCGCTCGTGGCCGTCGACACCTTCTTCGTCGGGGTGCTGAAGGGCGTCGGCAAGGTCTACCTGCAGACCGCCATCGACTGCCACAGCCGTTACGCGTGGGCCCGGCTCTATCCCAACAAGCTGCCGCTCACCGCCGTCCAGTTGATGAACAACGACATCCTGCCTACCTTCGAGGCCGAAGGAGTGGCCATCGACGCGGTGCTCTCCGACAACGGCCGCGAGTTCTGCGGCCGGGAAGATCAGCATCCGTACGAGCTGTTCCTCCAACTCGAGGGCATCGAACACAAAAAGACCCGCGTCAAACGTCCGCAGTCGAACGGCATCGCCGAACGCTTCCATCGAACCCTGCTCGACGAACACTTCCGCGTCGAGGGTCGCAAGACCTGGTTCGAGACCATCGACGAGATGCAGCGGGTGCTCGACGACTATCTCGTCGGCTACAATACCAGCCGACCGCACCAGGGCCGCGGCATGCACGGCAGAACCCCGCTGCAGGCCTTCCGCGACGGCATCCACAAACAGAAGAAGGAGACCCCCACACCCAGCCTCAAACCCGCCGCCTGATACCCCCTCCAGAGGCGGTACCTGTCAGCCAATAACCGTCACTGTACAGATGGTGCTCGACGGGCCGGTCAACAGCGCATGGTTCGAGGCCTACGTGGACCAGATCCTCGTACCCGAACTGCGTTGCGGCGATGTCGTCATCATGGACAACCTGTCGAGCCACAAACGCGCGTCGGTCCGCGCAATGGTCGAAGCCGCCGGCGCAACAATCATGTTCCTGCCGCCCTACAGCCCCGACTTCAATCCGATCGAAAAGGCCTTCGCTCGCCTCAAGGCCATGCTTCGAAAGGCCGCAGAGCGCACCGTCGCCGGCCTTTGGGGCCTCATCGGCCAACTCGTTGACATCTTCCAACCCGCCGAATGCGCCAACTACTTCAGCTCGTGCGGCTATGACCTGGATTGATCAGAAACCGCTCTAGGGCGGCGCTTCATACGGGCGATTGACGCCCCAAAGGGTACGAGGGCCGATCACAAGGGCCCTGGCCAAACGTACACCCACGCCCGCCGGCACGGCCGGCTCCTAACGCAATTTTAAGTAAAATTGCGCAAGTATCTTGGCGCGTGAATGATCTCACGCCCCTTCCGGGTCGCCAGGATCAAGGAGCCGTTCTCATGACGCACCTGTCTCCGCTGCACGACGGAGGGGCTGTCGCAAGCGGATCTGGAAGCGATAGCTGCGCGCTCGCGACGAAGGCGCTTGCAGCGAAAGCGGCTACCGGTGCGAAACAGGAGCGCGAACTGATCTCGCTGGTCAAAGATACGATGCTGTTGACCAGGATTATTGGCGCCAATAGGCACGAATCGCGCGAGGACAGCCTGTTGATCGTGTTCTCGTGCGCAAATTCCAAGTCGTTTACGTTCTACATCAATACACAATCCATGCCGTGCGACGTTCTTTATGTGCGCGATCCTTTTCTTAATCACTGGTACCAGAGCGGCGTTGAAGCATCCAGCAATGTCGATGCATTAGCGGCAGCACTCAAACGCATTTGCGAGTCCTACCGGTCGGTCTACTGCCTGGGCTCGTCTATGGGCGGTTACGCGTCACTCCTGTTCGGCGCTCTCCTGCGCGCCCGCCGCGTCATCGCGCTGGCGCCGCAGGTCGTCCTCGATCCCTCCTTCCCGCGCTCGCCGCACCGGGATACACCGCTCCGCTACGCGGACATTCGCACCCTCGTGAAGGAGGCGACCGATACCGAGATCCTGATCGCATTTGGCGACCTCGATCCGGTCGACAGCTACAACATCAGCTGGTTGCAAGATGGCGGTTGCTTTCCCGAGCACATGTCCGTCGTTTCGTACCTTGGCTACGATCATCTTTTCCCGAAGGCCCTGCAGAAGGCCGCGCCGCTGGATCAATACTTCTCCCAGGTCTTTACCGGCTTCTCGCCGGAGAAACACGGATTGCCGTTCCGGGCCGGGCTCGACCTCTCTCCCGCGCAGATCGAAGCCATCCAGGCGGCGGTTCCGCTCTACTTCAAGAAAGACCACGCCGCTGCGTTCGCGATCCTGAAGCCGCTGATCGATCGTTATCCCATCTGGTGGGCGGCAAAGCACCTGTGCGGCATGGCGGGCCTTCATGGGAGTATCGAACCTGAGCTCAGCAGGCGTTTCGTCATCGAGGCAGCCGACAACAACCCGCGCGCGTTCGAATTTGCCCACGACGCGGCGCTCGCGGAGATCGCGGCGGGCAATGCTGAAGGAGCCCGCCACTACGTCGGGCGGGTCGATTCGATGCGAAAAGGCCATACGGCATCGCTGGCCTTGCTCGACAAGTATTCATCCGCGTTTCAGTCCCAGGCAGCGTTCGACAAGGATAACGTTCAATGAGCGACGACGAACAGGTACGGTCGGCACTGCGCGATATTGTCGACTATGAGCGGCAGATCGGGCAGCTACTGAACAAGATCAACGCCTATAGTGCGACCATAGACGGCCAGAACAAGCATATTCAGGATCTGGAGAAGAAGTGCGCCAAGCTCTACGATGGCGATTTGTTCTCATTCTTTATCCGCAATGCCGAGCAGCAGCAGCGGCAGATCGATCGGGTCAACGAGCTCCTGGTCCGCCTCCTCGGTAACAAGGAGGCAGAGGCGGCTTCGCCCCGCGCGGAGAAGGCCGAAAGGCCGGCAAAAGACAAGGCTGGCAAGCCGCCAGCGGCGGAGAAAAAGCCAGAAGCCGCTCCGGAGGTGATCACCGTTACGAAGGACCTCCCGAAGCCTGCAAAGGCGGCAGCAGCGCTTGACCAAGCGGCAGCACGCCTGGATCAGGCAGCCAAAGCGATCGGCAAGGCGGCAGCCGAGACCAAACCCAGCAAGGTCGAGCAGTGCCTGCGGACGATCAACGTCGACATCGCGGAAGTGACGCGGTTTCACCCAAGCCGGGCATCCATCGAGAAGATTGTCGATACCGACACGAAGGGCGCGGGAGTCTTGCGCGTACGCGACACGAAGGGGCACGGTCTGCACGGCGTGACCATCCCGGCCGGGAGCGTCAGCACCTCGGCCCTGCGATCGGTGACGCTTGTGCTCAAGGATGATGGCGCCCGCTACGTCCGCATTCGCGTCCGGCAGAAGGGCAGCGGCAGTAACAATGCCGTCTGCTCGGTCGACCTGCGCGACGGCAGCGTCTGCAACGTCGCGTCGACACGGGCCGATGCGAGCGGCGACGCTCAGGTCCGCCGTCTCGCCAACCGGTGGTTCGAAATTGCGTTTTCCGCGCCGCTGCAGCCGTCGGCCGAGACGGTCGAGCTGCAAATCATAACCTTGCCGAAGTTCAATGCTAACTCCAGCCTGAAGGCAGGCGTGCCTGGAAAAGGCTTCTTCATCCGCAGCGTGAGCCTCGCGACCGCGGACGAAGCGATCGCGACCGCGAAAGAAGTGCCAATGGTCGCGAAGCAGGCTCGATCCACTGCCAAAGCCGTCGTCGCAACGACCAAGGCGCAGCGGGAGGAGGAGCGGCGGCAGCAGAACAGCAGGGCCTACCTGGAATCGGGCGCCTACGATCGGATCGCGGCCCTCGCCGGCCTGCATGCCGGCCGGCGCGCATTCATCATCGGCAATGGCCCCTCGATCAACGGGCAGGACTTAACGCTGCTCCAAAACGAGATCACCTTCGTTACCAACTGGTTCGTCAACCACCCGCGCTTCACCGAAATCAATCCCGCCTATTACTGCGTTTCGTCGCACGAGATGTTCGGTGGCTGGAACAATCCGGCGCCGTCCGCCAATCCGGACTGGCTCAAGGCCATGACCGCGTTGGCCGGGCGCTCGCACAAGATCTTCTCATTCCGTTTCAAGGACTACATCGACAGCAGCCGGATTTTTCCGGCCGGAGAGTGCGATTACCTCTTGTTCGATCGGCCCAAACAGGTCGTCGATGCGAGGGGTGATATCAACCTCGATCTCAGCCAGCCGATGGATGATGGTTATACGGGCATCATCACGTTCTGCCTGCCGCTGGCGCTGCACTTGGGCATCCGCGAGATCTACCTAGTCGGCTGTGATTGCGACTACGGTCTGGCGACCCCCGATGCGCCGAAGAAGTACTTCTACGATTATTCCCGCCACACCACGAGTACGACCAAGTACGACAGCCTGAAGCGGATCTGGGCCGACGACGGCCCGATTTTCCAGGCCTATCAGGTCGTGGCCGAGCGGTTCGCCGCGGCAGGCGCGCGGATCGTCAACTGCACGGCCGGCGGCCGGCTGGAGGTGTTTCCCCGCGCCCGCTACGAAACCGTCGTTGGCCGCAATGCGATCGCTGCTTAAGAGGGTGCCAGCCATGCGCAACGATACCGTCGCCTTGTGTTCGGTCGTCAACGACCCGTTCGTTCCCGGCTTCATCTGCATGGAGCGCAGCCTGCGCCGTACGAATCCGGATTGGGACTTTCCTCTGTTCGTGTTCTATGAGGATAATATTTGCCCACTTTCGGCGGTATCGAGGCAGATCATCGACAAATACTGTGACAATGTGCGCTTTGTCTGCATCGATGTGGAGGGTTTCGCCGAAGTTTTCGAGTATGCGCGAACCGTCATTGGCACGCCGGAGCGGCTCATGCCGGCCTTTTTTATCCTCGAAGCATTTCGGATGAAGACATTTAGCAGGGTGATTTGCCTCGACAGCGACATCCTGATCCGCGGTTCTCTTGATGAGCTCCTCATCACCGATTTCCCCTTCTCGGCCGTGCGCGCCGCCGATGGCGTCACCAACGAGCCCAGGTCGTTTGTCAACACTGGCCTGATGGTGATCGGGGAGCCATTGTTGCGGGGCTTCGATCTTTGCGCTGCCATCCATTCCGTGCGGGACAAGCGCCCCGCTCCCGGCTCTGGCAAGGCGGACCAGGCAATCATCAACATGCTGTTCGACAACGACAGCATCGGCTACCTGCCACGCCGCTTCAATTACACGAAGCGGATGCTGATGATTGAAGCAGGCGCGCTCAACGATTGTGACGCCTATGAAGCCTTCCTCACCGCGCGCGATGTCCGCATGTTCCACTACGTCGGGGAGAAGCCTTGGAACCTCAAGGTCCGCAACGCCGAGAACGGGTATGGTGCGATCGAGGAGCTGTGGACCCGCGAGCTGATGTCGTTCGCCGATCGTGACCTTCTGGTCTTTCTCGACGATATGCGCCGCTCCTGGTTTCGACGTTACGCAGACGCCGCCTCCTCCTGCTCTGGCAAGAATGAGGACGGCGGCAAGGGCGGCGGCGGACACCCGCGCGATCTGTTCGAAAAGCAGGTTGCGAAGCGGATGGGGTTGTGAGCGCCGATGCCTGACACCGCGTTGTTGGACGCCGGCAGCCCAGCGCCCCTCGGCCCGGCAACCACTGAAGGTCTGGCGGCGCTCGGCCTGGTAGTGAAATCCCTTTCGGCCCTGCCCGCGACCCTCGAAGCCGAACTGCCGGTGCGTCTCGCCGGCGTGTCGATGAAGGGGGACTGTGCCGTCGGCGCCTTCACCTACTTCGGCAGCCAGTGTTCGCTGCGCTCGGTGCGGATCGGACGCTACTGCTCGATCGCGTCCCGTATCGTCATCGCGCCTTCGGAGCATCCGCTCGACTGGCTCAGCACCCATCCGTTCCAGTACGACGGTGCGCACTCATTTCGCAAGGCACCGGAATACCGCCGCGTTGCCGGTGCGCGCACCTTTGTCGGCAACCAGCGCAGCACCGTCATCGGCAACGACGTGTGGATTGGCGAGAGCGTGTTCATCAGAAAGGGCGTCACCATTGGCGATGGCGCCGTCATCGCCGCCCAAGCCTGTGTCACGCGTTCGGTTGAACCCTATGCGGTGGTCGCCGGAACGCCCGCCCGCCCCGTCCGCTTTCGCCACCCGGCACCGCTCATCGAGCGGCTGCTGCAGCTGAAGTGGTGGAACTACGACCTCTCGGCGATCACCCGAGAGCTCGCCTACGACGACTGCGAGGCGACCGTTAGCCGCCTCGAACAGCTGGTCGAAGCGGGCGAACTGCCGCCGTTCACCCCGCGCGCTATCGTTCTCACGCGGAGCCGGGACGAGCGCGGCAACGGCGAAAAAGATGGCCAGGGCGCTTGTGGCGCAGGGACGATCTCGATGTGCGTTCGAAGCTGACCGTCGCCCTTCCGCTCCCCGCCAACTCCCTCAGCGCCGAGGCTCGCTGCATCACGACGGGTCGAGCTCTGTATCCCAGTAGAGGAAGTCGCGCCAGCTCTCGTGCAGATAATTGGGCGGGAACAGGCGGCCGTTCTGCTGCAGCTCGTAACTCGTCGGCTGCATCGGCGCGCGCCGCGGAAAGATGCCGCAGTCGGCTGGCAGACGATGGCCTTTGCGCAGATTGCACGGCTCGCATGCCGCGACGACATTGCCCCACTCGGTCCTGCCGCCACGAACCTTGGGGATCACGTGATCGAAGGTCAAATCCTCGGCCACGAAGGAGTGACCGCAGTACTGACAGGTGAAATGGTCGCGCAGGAACACGTTGAAACGGGTGAAGGCGGGCCGGCGATCGACAGGCACGAACTGTTTCAGCACGATCACGCTGGGCAGTCGGATCTCCCGGCTCGGCGAGCGGACCGAGCGTTCGTACTCGGAGATGACGACGACGCGACGCAAGAACACCGCCTTCACGGCTTCCTGCCACGGCCACAGCGACAGCGGAAAATAGCTTAACGGGCGAAAGTCCGCATTGAGCACAAGGGCCGGATAGTTCTGCATACCCGTTGAGCCGATCGCCACACTAGAAAGCGCAAGGTACGCTACTCGATTTTGCGATCGGATGCCAAAGGGTCTCGGCGTGAAAAATTCATGAAGCGTGGCGCAGCCGCCTTGCGGCCACGGAGACTTAAGGCACAGGCATGAGACGAGCCGTGGCGACCGGCAGCGACCGCAGGCCATCCGCAACCGCAACGTAGTCAGCGTCATCCGGATCGAGGTGGCCGTGCCGCATCAGGAAATCGATCACCACGAGGGCGCAATTGAACTTGAACGCGTCGCTATCGCGAACGGTCTCGATGACTTGCTCGATCGGCCACAGCTCGAACGCCGCGATCTCGTCGTCGGTGTTGACCGGCACGAAATCCTCGGGCAACTCGAGGTCATAGAGATAGAGGACGTCCCGCCGCAGCCCCTCCGGCTGCCGGGTCGCGTAAGTTATGGTACCAACCGCTTGGGCAGAACGAATCAAGGCGTCAGAGATGCTCGCCTCCTCCGCTGCCTCCTTGATGAGCGTCTCCCGCACGGTGTAGCCTGCCGGGCGGCCGCCGGCGACAAGCTGGTCGAGCTTGCCCGGCGCGGTCGGCTTGGTGAGGCTGCGGCGGCCGACCCATATCTTGAGGCCCTGCTCACTGCGGACAAAACCGTTGAGGTGAACGCCGCTGGCGACCAAGCCGAATCGGGGCACCGCGGCTCGCTCGACCGTCAACAGGGCTGTTTCCGATCGGCTTGAAAGCACCGGATAGGGCTCATCGCGCCAGCCGCCGAGCAGGCCGCGCGTACGCAACTGCTGCAGGGCCGCCTCGACGGCCACTGTCCGTTGGTGCGCGGTCGTGAGAGTGGAAGAGAGCTCCAGTCGCCCGCCCGTCCATTCAAAGACGGAAGGAAACGCGGCCAGAAGGGCGCCAAAGTCGGGCTCGACGAAGCCCACCACCTCGCCTTCAACAACGAACGGCCGGTAGTCGCTTGGATCGAAGCGAGCGCACGCACGAACACGATCGAGGAAGCTCAACGGTGGACTCCTGAGACAGCGAGCGACTGTGGTACGCCGCTCGTGCTGCTTAGCCGTTGCCGCGAACCTTGGCCGGCTTGATATAGGCCACGGCGCAGTGCTTGGCGCAATACGGCTTGCCGAGGACTTTTGGTCCGCCGCAGAAATGAAATCCCTCGTCAGACGGATTTCCGACCGGCCAACTGCACATGTCGGCACTCAGGTTATCAAGTCGGATAACATCGGCCGGCTCCAGCTCTTGCTTTGGCGACTGCCGCCGTTTGGGCAGCCCAAGGCGGTGAACCTTGCCGATGACCGCGTTCTTGGTGATCCCGAGCCGCCGGCCAATCTCGCTGGTCGGCAACTCCTCGGACCAGAGCGCCATCAGGGCGGCAATTCGTTCCGGTGTCCAGTCGTTGTTCGACATCGCTCCCTCAGCCAGCCAGCCCAGCGCCGAAGCCGCACGGCGGCACACTCTGTGCCACACTCGGCCGCGGCGCGGCCCCACGAACGTCCACATTGTTGCGGGTTGATTCCCGCAAGTCCACTACATATTGCGTTATCCACAATATTTATCGCTGGCTAGGGCAGGCTTCGCGCAAATGTTGATGCCGATTGTCGGGTTCGCGGGAAACGAGTCCTCCGATCGGACGTCTGGCGCCGAATCTAGGGCGGTCACTCACCGGGTCGATAGAAGACGAACGTGCCGATGCAGGCGCACGACGTGCGCGGCCACGCCCAGGGCGGGAGCACTCCACTGGGGTGGAAATCCGTTGCACCGCCGGTGGGATCCTTAAGCGCCCGCGAAACGGCGCGCACGGCAGTGCGCAGGCACAGCGCCAATCTCGGGTCGGCAAAATCGGCTGGGAGCGGAGGTTCAGGTAGTTCCCTTTTCAAAACCGACTGCAGAGCAACGAGCCAATCTGCAAACGCAAGGCCGCTGGCAGCCGAGATCGCAGATGAGCCTGGAGGAGTACGCCCTTCGGCGCGGTTGCACAGGGCTGCGGCGATGCCTTCAAGAGTCCGCAACGGCTCATCTTGCGTCTGGCGGGCTAGGATGAGAGCGAGATGCCGAGTCAAACGGCCAAACGTGATGGCAGAAGCATCGCCGCCCGCGTCTGGGCGCCGCGCGTGAGTCTCGTCGAGCATTGAACACCTTACTCAAGTCAAGTTATTGGAAGAACGTGAGTTGCGGGAAACGCAGGCGGGACCGGCCGCGCTGGCTGCGGGCCGGCGTTGATTGGTGGGGGCGTTGGGGGTCAGAGAAGGATCGAAAAATCGTGGTCTGCCGCGGCCACCGGCTGCGATCGCCAAAGTGTACCGGCCGATGGCGGTCCTGGCGGCGCATGCCGCGACAGCCGGACTGGCTCGTTCAAGAGACAGCCAGCAACGGCGTCTAGTCCGTCATCAGCCGCTCTGCCGCCTGGCTGCCACTCCCGCATTTCCTCAATGAAGGGCGTCTGCCAGACGCCCCGGTGCACCTGCAGACGATTCGCCGCCAGCACTGCATCGAAGGCATCGAGGATGCGCATGTCCTTGTTGCGGGTTGAGTTCTTCTCGATAACAGCGCAGTTGAGATCGGCCCGGCGCAGCTCGTTGCGGAGCAGCCCGGGAAGAAACCGGCCGATCCCGTTGCTCTCCAGCGTCAGCGCCGGGATGAACAGTGCCTTCAGGAACGCCGCCACTTGCCGGCAGAGCTGGGTCGCCGCATCGACATCGCCGAGCAGCGCAGGATCGTGCTCAAGATAGCGAATGCGGTGAAGCCAGTAGGCGCCCTCCTCGTCGGTGAACACGGCTGCCACGACACTGGCATCGCCTTTGCCGGGGGCCCCGTAAGCGGGATCCCACCAGCACGAGACCGACACCAGCTTGCGGCCGGCGAGCGTCAGCAGCGCCTGGCGGTTGCCCTCGGCATAGACGAGTTCATCGTCGTAGGGGCGAAGCAGGTTGGGGTCGAGGCGGCTCTCGGTAATGCTGCGGGGTTTCAGCATCATCTGGCTATCGAACTTCGCCGGCCCGGTCCGCTGCCTGACTGCCTCGATCTTCTCGAGCGGAAACCGCTCCGGCCAGCGGCTTTGTCCTCCGTTGAGGACCGCCATCTCCAAGCGCTTGAAGCCGTCGAGGAACGGACGTGTCTCAGCCACCTCCGCGCGCGCCTCGTCGGCATAAATGGTGTAATAGGTGTGCGGCGTGCCGACGAATAGCTTGAGGCCGCCCGGAACCAGGACGTAGTCGATCTCGTGCAGGCGCTGGCGCAGGTCCTCGCGCTGGGCCGCCGTGTCGCAGGTGTTCGGGACCTCGACATCATCGCAGATGACGACATCGGCCCGCAGGCCCGTCACGTTCGCGGCGATGCCCTTCGCCAGCATTGACGGGTCGCGGAGCTCGGCCTTGCGGGCCACGGTGAACTGGTCTGCGGCCCACGTATCGGTTCGCCGCGGTCGCAAGCGGGCCGTCAACGGATGACGCTCGATGATCCGCTTGACGTTGCGGACCATCTTCTTCGCCAGCGCAAAGTCGCCAGCCAGCACCAGAATGCGCGTGTCCTGCATACGCAGTAACAGCCACGCGCAAAACAACCCAACCAGCGTGGATTTGCCGGAGCTGCGAAACGCGAGTAGGAGCAATTCCCGATCGCCGTCGCGCCAGCGCTGCATCAGCCAACGCGCCATGGCGACATGCAAGCGCGGCGTTTCGAGGCCTTGGTGCCAGTTCCAAATCCAGACGAATTGCGGAAAGTCGACCTCCCGCTTCCCATTCATAGTCCGTGCCCCCTGATCCCGCGCTCCGTCCGCGGCCGGGACGATCGGCGCCTTTGCGGCGAAACCGCGCCCGGCCTCCAGTCCCGAGAATAACCTTCTGAGGCGGCCGCATTCATCGCCGGTCGTACCCTCCCGTTCGGGTTGAGAGATCGAGGCACTTGTCCCTGGTCCGTTCAGGTACCGCAGCGCGGCCGACGCCGCTCGCGTCAAGCCTCCCAGTCGTCGTGCCCGTCAAGCGCCGCCTTGGCCGTCTCGATCAGCGTTTCGAGCTCGGCATCGGCTTCCGCGGCACCGACCGGCATGGCAGCGCCTTCACCTTCGGCACAGGCGGCAAGCTTCAGTAGCAGCTGGATGTGCAAGATGGCGGCCCGGCACCCGGACTGGTAGGCAACAAACGACTTTGCGTCCTCAGGGGCCGGGCCCGCACTGAACCGCCGATAGGTGTCGATCGCGCGACGCAGTAGGGCAGGCAGGCCGTGACGAAGATCCTGTCTGAGATCGGTCACTGCGGGCATGGCTCGTTCCCGCGGCGATGCGCGGTCAGTCTCCGGACGGACGGGCGAGGCCTTTTTCATCGTTCGAAGCATCCACGACCGTTGGCAAGCGCTATCTCACTCTGCGTCGGCGCGCCGTGGCGCGATCGCTGCCGGCCGCCGCACGAAAACCCCTGCCGAGCGCTGCTCAAGGCCCCTGAAGGAGTTTGAGCTTTTCGATAAACTGCGTCAGCGCGGGTGAGTTTTCTTTGACGATCATACCGGTCGCACCGGCGATCAGCGCCACCACCCAGGGAAGAAAGCAGCGGAAACAGATGCGTGTAAACATTGTCTGTGTCGCTGCAGCCAGGCGCAGAAGGCGAAACGCTGCACGAATTTGCCTTGCGTTCTCGGGCGTCGCCGCACTCAGCTC
>Ga0116151_10004592_pt1 | contig 12058 bp, 10 predicted proteins | sample AD_UKC117_MetaG_FD_89893 | JGI IMG/M metagenome (GOLD analysis project Ga0116151, IMG submission 89893) | Active sludge microbial communities of municipal wastewater-treating anaerobic digesters from Hong Kong - AD_UKC117_MetaG | ecosystem: Engineered > Bioreactor > Anaerobic > Digestate... | reverse complement strand
TCACCGCAGAGACCGATGGGCTGATTGGCGCGCGCGAGCTGGCGCTGCTGCCGGCGGGCGCGGTGCTGGTGAATGTGGGCCGGGGGAAAATTGTGGACGAAGGGGCGTTGTATGAGGCGCTGCATGACGGCCGTTTGCACGCGGCCGGGTTGGACGTGTGGTACAACTATCCGGCAGATGAAAACGGCCGTGCCCACACCTTACCGGCCACCTACCCCTTTCATGAACTGGATAACGTGGTGCTGAGTCCGCATCGCGGCGGGCAAACTTTGGACAGCGACCGCCTACGCATGAGCCATCTGGCGAATTTGCTCAATCATGCCGCGCGGGGGGAAGAAATGCCCAATCGGTTGGATTTAAGCAGAGGTTACTGAGCAAGGCTAAGATCCAAGGCTCTTTGGAGCCTCATGGGGTGATGACGACGTGACGCATGGTCAGAGAGGCTTCACGCAGCACGTGGCACGCATCAGCCAAAACTCCACGAAATTCTGAAGACCCAGAGCCATTTACTGCGGTTTCCACTCATACAGTGTGTAAGCATCGTCCCATTTCTGCACGACCTGCAGTTGATTAGTCGTTAGATCAGACAAAATTTGCAAGTCTTCACTGCGTATAGAGCCGCCAATGGGATTGTAATCGGCCGCATCGAGCAAGAATTGCAAGCCGCTGTTGCTGATTAGCACGTGGGTAATACCTTCAGCTTCCCATTGCTGACGAATTGCTGGGGCATCATACTGTAAATGCTGCGTTAAGTGTAAAAAGCGGCCTAAAATCGGGTCTGGATGACAGACGACCTGACAGGCATAGGTGCGCGTTTCCCACAGCATCATCACGCTGGCGTTGTCTGGCAGATGGTTGATGCCTTCCTCTATGGCAACGCTATACGCGCCGAGCCGCCGGTTCAAGTAGGCTTGCCGCTCTTCCAGACCCACAACCACCGGCAGCGGATCGACTTGGAGGAATGCCAACATCTGCGTGAAGAAGAGCAACACGAGCGTCAAGCTGAGAATCGTCTGGATCAACCAGCCTGCGTCTAGCGATGGAGTCTTTAGTGTACGTAGTTTTGCCAGAATCAAGCCACCCAGAACGGCCGTTACCCCCCATATCAAAAACAAGAGTCGCGCCTGTAGCAAAAGCGCCGTACGCGCCAGCCCCAACAACCACAACAAATAATTCAGGCCAATGAGCAGCAGCAGATAGCCAGTCATCGCTTTCTCGGAACGGGAAAACGTGCGCCACACCAGCGGGAGCAAAAAGAGAACCCCCAGAATCAAAGGGCCAATTGTGGCATCATAAAAATCGCTGCCTTCTGTACCGGCAATAGTTGTCTCTAGCGGCGCCGTGAGCAGACGCCAGGGAGTGGTAGAGGCGAAGCCTGTACCTGGCAAGTCGTACCACCAGGCCCACCAGTCATCCCAATATTTGCCATTGCTAAAAAAGAAGGGATAAACCGGATTGCCAGTGGTTAGATAATTTTCTAGCAGCCAGGGCATAACCAGCAGCAGGGCAATGCCACCCACCAGCAATAGTCGGCGCATAATAGTCAGCACACCATCTTTGCGCGAGGCCCAGATCAGGCTAAGGGAAATGGTGATGGGGGTGGCAACGGCCGTATACTTCAATCCGCCACAAAAGCCAATCATCATGCCCATGACCACCAGCCAGCCCGTTTGTTTATGCTGCTGCCAGCGATAAAAGGCGTAGAAGACGGCCGTTGTATAAAACATCAAAGTCACATCCACATACGGCCAACTCATCAAGGTGAAAAAAGTAGGCACTGAAAGTAGCAGAAGCGCCGCAAACCAGGCTGCTTCATCGCCAAACATCTTCCGGGCCAAAACCACTACCAGAGCGAGTGTGAGCAATCCGTAACCAAAGTGAAATAACGCGGCCACACCATCGCCTACCAGCAGCATTCCCAGAGTAAAGTGCATTTGACCCAGCAAAGGGAATCCTAGCTGCGGGATATTGAGAGGATGAACAAAGCGACCAGCTTCAATGTACAACTTCGGGCCGACAAGGTGATACGTTAAAGAATCCCAGGCCGTTACTGGCGTTAGTGCCATCACAAAAGTCAGCAGCAGGCTTGCTGCCGCATATACCACGATCAATCGCTGGAAACCGGTCTGTGGCCTGGGCCACTGGAGTTGTCTGAATGACTGTGCCAGTCTTCGCCAGCGCGGCAGCGTTAACAGGGACAAAGCGAGAACCAACAGCCAGGCTGCTATTGGCCGAAACAACCCGGCAAAACCCAATAACGACACCAACACGGCCAACAAGCCTAGACCGAGGCCGGCAGCCAACACCAGTTGACCGGCAATGTCCTCTTCCTGAACTTTAAGCCCCGACAAAACTAACACGCCAAGACCGGTGGAAAGCCCGGTCAGAGCCAACCATGTCAGGATGTAAAGTGCGGTTTGAGAAACGGCCGTCACTACCGCCCCATCAAACGGTTTGTGCGCCCAAAAATATCCCCCCACTAACAGCCCTAGCCATAAAAACGCTGCTATACCAGCCAACAAACGCCCTGTTGATTCTTTTGGTTTCATGTTTTGAATTTCACGCCACAGCTATTCTCAAACTCAAAGGTGGACAAGCGCCTCTCCATGCAAGTGCGGCCGTCCATCCATACCTTCTCACATAAGGACCATAACAAGTAAAAGCAACTGTCGGTCAGGTCTAGAAGATTAAAAACCCAAAAGTGAACTGACGACAATGATCCAGAGTCCTAAAACGGCCGCTATCATCTCCGCAGGCAAAGTCATTAGAGACGCTAACGCTCCTACCCACGCATGGAGCAAGACGTAGGGTGAAAGGCAAGGAGCTGCCGCCATGGCAAACTCTTTTCGCCGTTTACGTATGGAGGCAACCAAAAGCACCAGACCGAGAGGAATAGAAAGCGGCCACATGCTGGCATTCCACCACAAATCAACTTCTTGCCCCCAGCCGCCTATCCACCACCCATACAGAAGAAATGAAGCTAACCACGCAATAGTCACAGGGGCAAAAGTTTTGAGCACCCCGCTTAGTTTTCCTGTTCGCCAAGCTTCTACAAACCAAAAAAGGGCCACTCCGGCGCCAATTTGCGGCTTAATGCTAAGAAAAAATAGACCCACGGGTGGCGGCAAGACGAAGCCTAACACGACGAAAGCATCTATATTACCGTTTAGTAGAGAATGCAAAACTGGCGGCGATAACAAAAAGAAAAGCATCGTAGTAGCCGAAGCGCCTAAACGATAGGCAACGTAAACAAAGATCATGAGATTCATGAGCAGAAAAAACGCTCTGCCCAAACTTTCAGGCAGTAGAGCCAGAGGCATTAGTGGTATTAAAGTCCACGGAGGATTGAAAAAACCGCTAATGTTATAGGGCGAGTGCCCCCTAAGGATCTCTTGCGCCGCTGGCCTAAACGCCAGATGCCAGTCTACACCCGCAGGCAGCACAGCCGACATAGGAAAAGCCAGCGCCACCACCACCAGACCGAGCAACGCCACAATTATTGTTTTCTGACGGCCGTCTAAATCGCTTATGCTGTTCGCCCTGAAGTTTGCCATAACCCTTCTCCTAGACATACCCGAAACGGAATAGATAAAGTCTAGCAACAATTGTACCTGGTCGCATTTACCCATTGGTCCCAAAAGCGCTTGCAATCCTGGGGGTTTTGTTGTATTATTTCAACAATAGGTATTGTTGTATTATCCCGCATCATCACCGCACAGCAAAGGAATAGGCAGCACGTTCGACGATATGATGGCCCAAACCGACCAATTCATTCGCATTCGCGGCACACGCGATGGCCTGCTCATCGCCCTGAATCCCGGGCCATTTGCTGATCTCCACGCACAATTAGACGCCGAACTGGCGCAAAAAGAAGCGTTTTTTCAGGGAAGCCAGGTCACGCTGGACGTGGGCAACCTCCCCTTGCGACGCGAACAGCTAGCCGACTTGCAAGATTTGTTTGCCGCGCACAAGCTGGAGCTATGGACAGTCCTCGCACAAAGCGACCTGACCAAAGAGGCGGCGCAAGCTCTTAATCTGGCGACCCGGGTAGCAGGCAGCCAGACCGATCTAGAAGGACGGCCGTTATCCACCCTGCCCACCCCCGCCACTGACCACCACGACCATACTATCCCGCCTAACACCAATGGCCTCATCCTCAAAGAAACGTTGCGCTCCGGCCGCTCCATCTATCACGAAGGCCACGTCGTCGTCATTGGGGATGTGAATCCCGGCGCCGAAATCATTGCTGCCGGGGATGTGGTTGTCTGGGGACGGGTACGCGGGCTGGTACATGCGGGAGCACTGGGCGATGAAACGGCCGTTATCTGCGCCCTCGCCCTCACGCCCACCCAACTCCGCATTGCCGACCAGATCGCCATCCCGCCAGCTGCCGCGCCAGATAAACTGCTGCCCGAAAAAGCCTCCATTCGCCACGGTCAAATCATCGCAGAACCCTGGCAAATGAGATAGTGATCAGGTGTTCAAGTATTCAGGTGGTTAAGTGTTTAGGTGTTAAGGCGCTCACGCTCACCTGGACACCTGAAAACCTAAACACCTAACCACAAATACACACGGAGAATCCGATGAATTCAAAAGTCATAACTGTAACTTCCGGCAAGGGCGGTGTGGGCAAAACCACCGTTACGGCCAATCTGGCTGCCGCCCTCGCCATGATGGGCAAAAAAGTCGTGGCCCTGGACGCTGATATCGGCCTGCGTAACCTGGACGTGGTGATGGGCCTGGAAAACCGCATCGTCTACGATCTGGTAGATGTGGTCGAAGGGCGCTGCCGCCTGCGCCAGGCCATGATCAAAGACAAGCGTCAGCCAGAACTGTACCTCATTCCCGCAGCCCAAACGCGCGACAAAATGGCCGTCAGCCCCTCAGACATGATCCTGGTATGCGACCAGCTCCGCAAAGAGATGGATTATGTCATTATTGATTCCCCAGCCGGCATTGAGCGCGGCTTTCGCAACGCCATCGCACCCGCCGATCAGGTACTTATCGTCACCAACCCAGAAGTCTCAGCCGTACGGGATGCCGACCGGATTATCGGGCTGGTGGAAGCGGAAGAAAAAGGCCCGGCTAAACTACTGATCAACCGCCTAAAGCCGGCCATGGTTGCTCGCGGCGATATGCTGTCCATTGAAGATGTGCTGGATATTCTGGCAATCGACCTCATTGGCGTGATCCCTGAGGATGAATCCATCCTCGTCTCCAGTAATCAGGGCATGCCCTTGGCGATGACAGGGGCCAACGGCGTGAGCGCCGGTCAGGCGTTTCGCAACGTGGCGCAGCGATTGGATGGCGCCGACGTACCTTTTCTCGACCTGACACATAAAGCTGGCTTCATGGAACGACTACGCGAGTGGCTGGCTGGCGGCAACTAACCTCGCCAGGAGAGACAAGGAGGTACAGACCATGAGTTGGATCAATAAGTTATTCAGTCAAAAAGAAAAAAGCGGCGCTGTAGCCAAGCAGCGTTTACAGATGGTTTTGATCCATGACCGGAGTGATGTGTCGCCTGGGGTTTTAGAGCAAATAAAGGATGACATCATCGAAGTGATCGCCAAACGGCTGGCGATTGATACAGAACACGTGGAGGTGAATCTGACGCAGGAAGGGCGGGAGAGCTGCCTGATTGCGGAGATTCCTCTGGTTGTGAACGGCCGTTCCCGCACCTGATTCTCGCCGCCGGCTGGTTCCAGTCCGCAGCCGTGAATATGAAGAATTGCTGGGAAACGGCCGTTTCCCCTCGTCACCCCTCCCCAATCTGAATACAATGCCCGCTTATGAGTTTTAACCGCTCCACATGGCGTCACTTCGACATCTGGCTGACAGCGGCCGTCTTGCTCCTCACAGCGTACGGCATTTTAATGATCCGCAGCGCTGTCACCGGCGCGCCTGCTTTGCAAGAACACCCGCGCCTACAGCTGCAGTGGGCAGTCATCGGCTTCATCGTCATGATTGTCGTTGCGGCCGTCGATTACCGCTTCCTCACATCCTCACACTGGTATATTTACGCCGCGTTTTGCGCCAGCCTCGTCTTTGTAATTGTCGGGGGCCAGATCAACAACGACGCCCGCCGCTGGATCAGCCTGGGCTTTATTGAAATCCAACCCTCTGAATTTGGCCGCATCTTTCTCGCCATTACCTTTGCCCAATTCCTCGCCGGTCGCCAGCACCTCATGCACCGCTTCTCCAATACCATCATCACCCTGATGTACGTCGGCCTGCCCATCAGCCTGATCTTCCTGCAGCCCGACCTGGGCATGTCGATTCTGTTCATGGTTATCTGGTTTGTGATGATCTGGCTGGCCGGGCTGCCTCTCTCCCATTTCCTTATCCTCGCAGCTTTGGGCATTTCCGCCGCTGTCATTGTTTACCCCAATCTTGCCGCGTACCAGAAAGACCGCATCACCACCTTCATCAATCCAGAAGCAGCCGACCCCGAATCGGTTTTTAACGTGGATCAGGCAGAAATTAGCGTAGGCTCTGGCGGTTTGTGGGGCAAAGGCTACATGCAAGGCACGCAAAGCCAGCTCGGTTTCCTACGTGTACAGCACACCGACTTCATTTTCTCCATGCTTACCGAAGAGATGGGCCTGATGTTTGGAGCGCTGCCCGTGCTCTTCCTCATGGGCTTCATCTTGCTGCGCATTCTGCGCGTTTCCCAACTATCGCCGGATCCGGCCGGAAAGTACATGACGGCCGGTATCGCGGCCATCCTCTTCTTCCAAACCGTCGTCAGTGTGGGCATGAACGTGCGAATCCTGCCTGTTACCGGCCTCACCTTGCCTTTTGTCAGTTATGGCGGTTCCTCCCTGGTTACGTTGTTCATCGCCATTGGCGTGGTGCAATCCGTCCTTATGCGTCACCGCAAGCAAGAGTTCGGCTAACGTTTACTCCGCTACCCGCTGCCCGCCAAATCCGGTATACTCCCCTCTGAAAACTCCAAAAGGTGATGGATTTAACATGAGTGTACGTTTACGATTTGCCCCCAGCCCGACGGGGTATTTGCACATCGGTGGGGCGCGCACAGCCCTCTTTGGCTGGATGTTTGCCCGGCGTTTTGGCGGGCAGTTTATCCTGCGCATCGAAGATACTGACCAAAAACGAGAAGTCGCCGGCGCGGTGGAAAATATCATGGCCGCCATGCGGTGGCTGGGCATTACCTGGGACGAAGGCCCGGACGTAGGCGGCCCTTACGGCCCCTATGTGCAAACTGAGCGCGCCGCCCTGTACCAGGAATGGGCGCATTGGCTGGTAGACAACGGCTATGCCTACAAATGTTTTGCCACGCCCGAAGAATTGGAAGAAATGCGCGTCGTCCTCCAGGCCAAAGGGGATATGTCCGGCTACGACCGGCGCTACCGCGACTATCCGGCGGAGAAAGTGGCCGAACTAGAAGCGCAGGGCAAGCCTTACGTCATCCGCTTCAAAATGCCGCTGGACGGCGTGACCATCGTGGAAGACATGATTCGCGGCGCGGTCACATTTGAGAACAGCCAACTCACGGATTACGTGCTGCTAAAATCCAGTGGTTTGCCCACCTACCATCTGGCCCATGTGATCGACGATCATTTTATGCAGATCAGCCACATCACGCGCGGCGATGAGTGGCTGAGCACCGCGCCGCTGCATTTTCAGTTGTGGCAGGCGTTTGGCTGGGAACGGCCGTTTTACGCCCACATGCCCGTCATCCTCAACCCCAGCGGCAAAGGCAAACTGAGCAAACGCACTCAATCCTTTGTGGACGGGCAGTGGCAGGTGCTGGTCCGGGTGGAAGAATTCTTAGAGCAGGGCTATCTGCCGCAAGCCGTAGACAACTTCATCATCAACGTCGGCTGGTCGTCGGGCGACGACCAGGAAATCTTCACCGTGGACGAGATCGTGCCGCGCTTCGACTTGGGCGACGTGAACCCCTCGCCTACCAGCCTGCCTTATGCCAAGCTGGACTGGATCAACGGGCAGCACATCCAGCAGATGGACCCATTGGACCTGGCGAAAGCGATTAAACCTTTCCTGGAAGCAGCCGGCTACGAGGTAAACGTGGAGGCGCTGCTGGCCGTCGTTCCGGCCATGCGCGTGCGCCTGAAGCGCCTGACGGAAGCGGCCGAATTTCTGCACTTCTTGTTTGCCGACGATGAGCCGTTCACCCTGACGACCGACGACCTGACCCATAAGCAGCTGCCGTGGGAAACGGCCGTTTCCGCCTACACCCAGGTCCGCGACTTCGTTCTCGCCACCCCCAGCTTTGACCTGGAAACCATCAGCACGCGGGTGACAGAAATTGGCGAAGCCGCCACCACCAGCGGCAAAGCCGGGCCATTCCTGGGCAAGCTGCGCCTGGCCATCACCGGGCAGCAAGTTTCGCCGCCCGTGTTTGAATCGATGCTGGCTTTAGGGCGCGCGCGCACTGCGGCGCGCCTAAACCAGGTGCTGGACGCCCTGCAAGCAGGCGGCGCGTAGCCAGATTTACCAACAGGAAACTACTCGAAAAACCATTTGCCGGGCCTTGTTCCTTTTGGTACAATGCAGCCCGTTCGTTGAGGGATAGTTTAACGGCAAAACAGCGGACTCTGACTCCGTCGTTCCTGGTTCGAATCCAGGTCCCTCAGCCTAAGAATACATAGGACGTAAATACACCTATTCGGTTGTTAACGTTCTGAGAAGAAAGGCCCGTTACCTTTGGCGAGAGAGCGGGCCTTTCGCTTACTTATCTTTGGATTCTATGTAGGCAACCACATCACCCCAGGGGATGATAGAACCAGATCGCACCGTTTTGGCGTTGGGGAATCTTCCGTCCTTAACCCACCGCTGCACTGTGCGCCGATCTACGCCTACATGTTCTGCCACCTCTGAGGTGGTTAAAAGTGTTTCCGGATCAAGCTGTGGTAGTAAAGTCATTATTCGTTTTGTCCCATGTGCGACATTGTAACGGGATAATAACATGGGTTGTTGTCACCGTCAACAAATTGGGTTAGGGAGTTTTGTACCAGTGGAAGAGCTAACACGCGCCCAAAGACTATTGGCCCAACAGTTTAACGACGCGCCACGCGAGCTGGCCGCCACAATCGATCTAGCTATGAATGCCACCCGGCGGGGCAGCCTGGGCGAAGCCCTTAACGAGTTAAACCGTGCCCATGACCTGGTGAATAAAAACAAGTTGGATGAATGGCGGGCAGAGGTAGCGGCGGCCTGGGCAGTCTTCTACTATCGGTCCAATGAACCAAAGAAAATGAATCAGGCCATTAGCTACGCAAAGAAGAGAGAGCCAAATAACCGGCGGTTAAACGCGCTGCTGAAGGTGCTGGAAGATAAATAAACGGCCGTTCTAACTGTCCACGTGGACAGTTAAAACGGCCGTCAAAAGGCCAAAATTGGCAGTACATACTACGGAAGTATGTACTTTACTTGGTCATCATAAGCGCCGGCACCTCTGCCCGCTTTAACGGCCGTTCCACGTCCTCAAACGCCAGCACCGGCCCGGCCACCAGCACCAGGCCCAACACCATTGTTACCAGATAGATTGCTACTTGTTTCATAACCGCTCCTGTTGTCGTTGGCGTTCACGTTGGGCCGCTGCCTGCCTGCCCACCAGTGCTAAAATCAGCCTAAGCCCGATCACAATTCCCATCACAAATAAAAACACTTTGAAAAATTCCGGTATTGTTTCAAAGTAGAAAAACGTCCTCACAATCCTGAACATATCGGTTATGGCTGCGATGTTCCAGAACGGGGCCAGATCGATTGTGTCCTCAATAGACGGCATGGGGAAAGGCTCAATAGAATCTGTGGTGATATACGCCGCCGGTAAGATGGCCTCTTGTGGATCCACCGTTGGCGCTGGTGTAGGTGTGGGCACAATGGGCACCTCGATATTATCGCAGGGTATCACCAGTTCCAGATCGTCAAATGCGCCGGTAACGCTGCCACTGCCATAGATTGATAGATACACACTGGCTATCTGTTCGCCGGCCGTTGCCGTCACAGACAGCACAGACCAGTCATCGGCCGTGCTTGTGCTGTCATAGTCATATGAGGCCACACCATTAACGGCCAGCCTCATTTCGCTGGCACCCGCACCAGGCCGGGCCGCCGCTGCCACCTGCACGCCGTCACTCGCAATAGGCAGCCCGGCCGGCAAGCCCAGGGCGGCCAAAATTTCGTCAGCCGTCAGGCTGGTGTACGCAGAGGATGATAGGCTGCCATTGGCATAATTCAGCGCCCCAGGGGCCAAATATCCCAGGCTGCCCGACCAGCTAAAATTTGTGGCTGCCAGCTCCGCAGGCGCCGCATTATCGAATTTGTATTCTAATGTCCAGGCATTGTTACATACTGGCAATGGTGCCGCTGTGGGTGCCGGGGTGCTGGTGGCCGTAGCTGTGGGGGTGGCTGTTGGTCCCGTGGCCGTGGCCGTGGCTGTTGGGGTGGCCGTGGCTGTAACCGTGGCCGTTGGTGTGGGCGTAGCGTCAGCCGCGAAGATCTTAAACTCTGCCAGGCCACCATCCTGGCCTTTGCCTGTTAGAATGGTAAATTTTACCCAGGCAGTCTGTCTGGGTGAGAAGTCCACAATGAGCGGGCTGCCATCGTCTGGCAATGCGCCGACTGATACGCTGCTTCCGTCGCTAAAATCCAGACGGCCAGTATAAATACCATCTCGTGTGTTTGCCCGGTCCATCAGCACTACCCGATCAACGGTGGTTGTTGATGGCAACACGACCAAAATCCAGCCGGTAATAACATGATTCATTACCCACTCTGTGGCCGTGTTGTTGTCCGTGGCATTACTCGCCGGATAGCCAGCATAAACAGATGACGCGGTAGCAATGATACCGCTGGTTATTTGTGTGGACGCCATCGCAGCCCGAAGGGGCAATAATGCCACAATTAACACAAGTAAAATGGCTATCTTATTTCTCATGGCTAATTCAGGGGGATGGCCTCCCAGAGTCGCCGGATTAATTCCAACACCACTTTAAGGACGCCGATCATTGGTTGGGCCATTACGTTAAATGCTACCCAGGCAGCCATTAACAGCAGCACACCCAGATACGGGGCCGCGTTGGGCATGTAAACCAACACCGCCTTAAAGTAGCTAATGGGTGCCCCTATGTTTTGTGTTACCACGTTAGCCAGGGCCGCCGGGCTGCCCACACCTGTTACATCCTGGCTAATATCCGCGTTCATTTCGGCCGTCGCCACTGCCCCTGCCCAATTGTCGTTGACCTGGTAGATCCGTGTGACCAGGCCAGCACTGTTACCAGACACTACGGTCGGTACAGTACCGCCGGGCGACGTGGTAGGCACCCCCATGTCGATCACCTCGGCCGGGGGAATGTCGGGGAATGAAACCGACGGAAACGAGATAGACGGCATGGTATAGCTGCCCCAGGGGGTTGGCGTTATTTCGCTCTGGGTAGTGGGAAAGGCAATAGGGGCAACCGTGCTGGTAGGAAAGGGCGTGGACGCCGGCGACGTAGGGTAAGGGGTGCCACCTATGGGCGTGCTGGCCGGGGTGCCCGCCGGGGTTGGCGTCCAATTGGGTGTGGGCGTCGCCGGCGACGTGACGCCGGGAATAGCACACATGGCCGGGAAGGTATCATAAACGTCATACGGCCCCACCTGCACCGATGACAGCGCCCAACTAATGATACTCTCTGGCTCGTCTGTCACCAGTTGGATACGCAGCCAGCCGCCGGCGCTGGCATTGATATAAGTGTCCACAAAGTACAGGGTATAGCTTGCCCACTGATACTGTGCGGGCACTTCTATCTGCTGCACATGTGAATCGTTCGTGACGTACAGGGAGCGAGTAGCGACAAATGAACCTGTGGACGTGTAGCTATTGATATTAATTGTCGCTGGCCCAACGTCCCGGTTAACCGGTATACCTGGTGACAAGTCCAGTTTGTCAGTTAGATAAAACCGCACCCGCAGATAGTCGGCACCCCACACCGGCGGGGTGATATAAAGATAGCCGCCGTCTGTGCCACTGCTTAAGCCGATCACGCTGTAAACCGTATAGACGCCATACGCCTGGTCACACGGATAG
>Ga0116151_10004590_pt1 | contig 12062 bp, 12 predicted proteins | sample AD_UKC117_MetaG_FD_89893 | JGI IMG/M metagenome (GOLD analysis project Ga0116151, IMG submission 89893) | Active sludge microbial communities of municipal wastewater-treating anaerobic digesters from Hong Kong - AD_UKC117_MetaG | ecosystem: Engineered > Bioreactor > Anaerobic > Digestate... | reverse complement strand
CCCCGTCGTCGGTGAGGGTGACCAGCGTGTCGCACACCGGCTCAGCCCTCGCCGAACGCCTTCGCCTGGGCCGCCACCTGGCGCACCACGTCGCCCATCACCAGGTTCACGTCGACGAGGTGCAGGCCCCACTCCGCCGACAGGTCGCCGGGGATGTCGTCGGCCCGAGGGCCGTCACCGGCACCGGTGATCGACGCCTCCAGGTAGTGGAAGCCGCCGGTCTCGGCGCACTCGCCGGTGACGAGGTCGGTCAGGTGCACGAAGGGGGTCTCGATGGTGCCCGCCGACGGGTCGAGCCAGCTGGCGCCCTCGTCGCCGCCGGCGCCGAGGGCGTCGAGGATCGAGGCGCCGGCGTTGGCAGGGAAGTAGCTGTCGAGCTCGTGGGCGCCACCGGCAGGCGCCGCCGGGTTCACGCAACCGGCCACGCCCTCGCTCCCGCGTGGCGCGCCGAAGAACGAGTTGGGCGGTGGCGGGGCCGTGTCGCGAAAGGTGGCCCAGGTGGTGACGCAGCCCACCTCGCCGTCGGCCGTGCACAGGGGCACGTTGGCGAAGTCGCCGCCGACCACCTCGCCCTCGGGCACCGCCACGGCGCCACCGGCCAGGTAGGCGCCGACGAGCAGGCTGCGCAGGTCGTCCTCGGGGTCGATCTCCTCGGCGATCAGCCGGTTCAAGATGCCGGCGCCCTGCGAGTGGCCGATGAGCACGAAGCCCCGGCCGCCGTTGTCCTCGGCGAGGTAGGTGCGGAAGGCGTCGAGCACGTCGGCGTAGGGGTCGCCCTGCTCGGTGGACTCCTCGCCGCCGATGCGGCTGCCCAGGCCGCCCAGCGTGAGCTGCCGGTAGCCGGGGGCGAAGAGCCGGCACTCGGACTGCAGCCGGGCCGCCTGGTTGAGCGTCACGTACCCCTCCTCCTCGTCGGAGAGGTCCCAGTCGGCGAACTGCGTGGCGTCGCGCGAGATGGTGGGGTACACGTAGAAGCAGTCGATGGGCGGGTCGTCGGCCCGCTCGAAGGGCTCGACGGTGAGGGTGCCGTCCTCGGCCACCAGCGTGGCGTCGAGGTCGCCGTCGCAGATGTCGTCGTCGACCGCCGGCGAGCACACCCAGTGTGACGGGTCGTCGTAGTTGACCGATTCGTAGTCGGCGAAGCGCTCCAGGGGCGCCGCCTCGGTGGTGGTCGCCTCGGCGGCGGTCGTGGGCGAGTCGTCGGCGGGCGCCCCCTCGCTGCCCCCATCGGAGCTGCACGCCGCGAGCGGGGCGAGCAGGAGCAGGGCGGCGGCGAGCAGCGCGCGCCGAGGAGCGGGGTGGGGAGCCATGAGGCCGACGGTAGCGGTGGCCGTCAGGCCGTGCGCTGGTCGAGGGGGAGGTGGTTGGCGTCGCCGAGCGCCCGCAGCGACCAGAGGTTGGCGCCGGCGATCGGGTCGGTGGCGAGCACGGCCACCGAGGCGTGGCCCATCGTGAAGCGCAGCCACTCCCACGGTTCCGACGGCACGCCGAGCAGGTGGGCGACGAGCGTGCTGTTGGTGCCGCCGTGGGCGACGACCACGATCCGGTCGGGTGCGCCGTCGGGCACCACCCAGAGCCCGGGCTCGTCGGCCGGCACGATCCCGTGCTCGCCGAGCAGGCCGTCGATCGCGCCCGTCACGCGTGCGTGGAACGTGGTGAAGTCCTCGCCGCCGGGGAACCCGGACCGCCACGCCTCCCGGTCGGCCGCGCGCATCGACTCGAACGCGTCGCGCACCACCTCGATGGCGACGCCGTCCCAGTGGTCGGGGCTGCGCAGCTCGACGAGGTCCTCGCGGGTGTCGATCGGCAGGTCGAGCGCCTCCGCGATCGGCGCCGCGGTCTGCTGGGCCCGAGCGGCGTGGGAGGCGTAGAGGTGGTCCACGTCGCCGCGCCCCGGGGCGTCCTCGGTGTCGGCCAGGCGGCGGGCCACCAGCGCCGCCTGCGCGTGGCCGAGCGCGGTGAGGCCGGGGTCGTTGCGGTTGCGGCCGTCGGGCGAGACCCAGTCGGGCTGGGCGTGGCGGACGAGGATGAGCTCCATGGCCGGACCCTACCGAGGGGGTCCGACAGGCGAGCGCGGGGTTCGGCCCGCCCTCGGTGCTACGAGCGGGCCAGGGTCTTGCGGTTCTTGAACTTGGCCTTCAGGTAGTCCTTGTTCATCAGCGCGATGAAGTCGATCGAGATCTCCTTCGGGCACGCCTCCTGGCACTCGCCGTGGTTGGTGCAGGAGCCGAAGAACTCCTCCATGGTGTCGACCATGGCCTCCACCCGGCTGTAGCGCTCGGCCTGGCCCTGGGGCAGCAGGTTGAGGTGGCTCACCTTGGCCGCGGTGAACAGGTTGGCCGCCGAGTTCGGGCACGCCGCCACGCAGGCGCCGCAGCCGATGCAGGCCGCGGCGTCCATGGCGGCGTCGGCCACCGGCTTGGGGATCGGCGTGAGGTTGGCGTCGGGGGCACCACCGGTCTCGGCGGTGATGAACCCGCCGGCCTCCACGATGCGGTCGAACGCCGAGCGGTCGACCATCAGGTCCTTCACCACGGGGAACGACGTCGCCCGCCACGGCTCGATGGTGATGGTGTCGCCGTCGGCGAACTTGCGCATGTGGAGCTGGCAGGTGGCCGTGCCCTTCTGGGGGCCGTGGGCCTGGCCGTCGATCATCAGCGAGCACGTGCCGCAGATGCCCTCGCGGCAGTCGTGGTCGAAGACGATGGCCTCCTTGCCCTCGTTGATGAGGCGCTCGTTGACCTGGTCGAGCATCTCGAGGAACGACATCTCGTCGTTGATGCCCGGCGCCGCGATCGTGTCGAAGTGGCCCGGGGCGCTCGGCCCGTCCTGGCGCCAGACCTTGAGGGTGACGTTGAGTTCCTTCACTTGTAGCTCCGGACGGCGAGGTGGACGTTGTCGAACTCGAGCGGCTCCACGTTGCGGATGGGCGCCGTGGGATCGCCGCTCCACTCCCAGGCGGCGACGTGGGCGAAGTGCTCGTCGTCGCGCTCGGCCTCGCCCTCCTCGGTCTGGTGCTCGGCGCGGAAGTGGCCGCCGCAGCTCTCCTCGCGGGTGAGGGCGTCGAGGCACATCACCTGGGCGAGCTCGAAGAAGTCGTCGACCCGGCCCGCCTTCTCGAGGGTCTGGTTGAGCGACGAGCCCGAGCCGGTGACCCGCAGGTCCTTGCGGAACTCCTCGTGGAGCGCCGGGATCTCGGCGAGGGCCTTCTCGAGGCCCTCCTTGGTGCGCTCCATGCCGCAGTAGTCCCACATGATGCGACCGAGCTTCATGTGGAAGGCGTCGGGCGACTGCGTGCCCCCGATCGACAGGTACTGGGCGAAGCGGTCGGTGGCCTCGGCCTCGGCCGCCTTGAAGGCCGGGTGGTCGGTGGGCACCGGCGTCGTGCCGAGCAGCGGGGCGAGGTAGTTGCTGATCGTGTTGGGGAGCACGAAGTAGCCGTCGGCCAGGCCCTGCATGAGCGCCGACGCGCCCAGGCGGTTGGCGCCGTGGTCCGAGAAGTTGGCCTCGCCGGCCGCGTAGAGCCCCGGCACCGAGGTCATCAGCTCGTAGTCCACCCAGAGCCCGCCCATCGTGTAGTGCGGGGCGGGGTAGATGCGCATGGGCTGGCGGTACGGCGATTCGTCGGTGATCCGCTCGTACATCTCGAAGAGGTTCCCGTAGCGCTCCTCGATCACCTTCTCGCCGAGGCGCCCGATGGCGTCGGAGAAGTCGAGGAACACGCCGTTCTTCAGCGGCCCGACGCCCTTGCCGGCGTCGACCTCGACCTTGGCGGCCCGGCTGGCGATGTCGCGCGGGGCGAGGTTGCCGAAGCTCGGGTAGCGCCGCTCGAGGTAGTAGTCGCGATCCTCCTCGGGGATCTCGTGCGCCGGGCGGCGGTCGTCGGGATCCTTGGGGGCCCAGATGCGGCCGTCGTTGCGCAGCGACTCCGACATCAGCGTGAGCTTCGACTGGAAGTCGTCGCTCTGGGGGATGCAGGTCGGGTGGATCTGCGTGTAGCAGGGGTTGGCGAACGCCGCGCCCCGGCGGTGGGCCCGCCACGCGGCGGTGACGTTGCACGCCATGGCGTTGGTGGAGAGGAAGAAGACGTTGCTGTAGCCGCCGGTGGCGAGCACCACGGCGTGCGCCGAGTGGCTGGTGACCTCGCCGGTGAGCAGGTCGCGCACCACGATGCCGGCGGCCACACCGTCGACCACGACCACGTCGACCAGCTCGGTGCGGTTGTGGAGCTCGACGTTGCCCAGCCCGACCTGGCGGGCGAGCTGCTGGTAGGCGCCGAGGAGCAGCTGCTGGCCGGTCTGGCCTCGGGCGTAGAAGGTGCGGCTCACCTGGGCGCCACCGAAGGAGCGGTTGTCGAGCAGGCCGCCGTACTCGCGGGCGAACGGGACGCCCTGGGCGGTCATCTGGTCGATGATGTTCACCGACTCCTCGGCGAGGCGGTACACGTTGGCCTCGCGCGAGCGGAAGTCGCCGCCCTTCACGGTGTCGTAGAAGAGGCGGTAGATCGAGTCGCCGTCGCCCTTGTAGTTCTTGGCGGCGTTGATGCCGCCCTGGGCGGCGATCGAGTGGGCCCGACGGGGCGAGTCGTGGAAGGTGAAGGCCTTCACCTTGTAGCCCTGCTCGCCCAGCGTGGCGGCGGCGGCGCCGCCGGCGAGGCCGGTGCCCACCACGATGACCTCGTACTTGCGCCGGTTGGCCGGGTTCACGAGCTTGCGGTCGAACTTGTAGCTCGTCCACTTCTCGGCGATCGGCCCCTCGGGGATCTTGCTGTTCAGCTCCACGGGGATCTCCTTCAGCCCACGACGCCGGCGAGCACGGCGATCGGGAACGAGACGTTGCCGATGACGATCAGGGCGGCGAACCCGGCGGCGAAGTTGCGCCGCCACGAGTTGAACCGCGGGTTGTTCCACCCCATCGACTGGAACAGGCTCCACGCGCCGTGGAACAGGTGCACGCCGAGGGCGAGGTTGCCGACGATGTACAGCAGCGCCACCGGGAACCGGCTGAGGCTGTTCGACACGTTCTCGTAGGGCAGCCCCCGCACGTACGTGTAGCCGGTGCCGGTGAAGGTCAGGTCGAACAGGTGCCACACGAGGAAGATCAGGAAGATCACGCCCGTGTACCGCATGGTGCGGCTGGCGAAGTTGGCGGCGATGTAGTCGCGCTGGCTCTGGTACTTGACCGTCCGCGCCTTCTTGTTCATCACCGTGAGCGAGTACGCGGCGTGGATGTGGAGCACGAACGCTCCGATGAGCCCGAGCCGCAGCAGCCACAGGGTGACGGTGCGGGGCAGGATCGGCACCAGCAGCTCCCGCAGGAACTCGCCGTAGTGGTTGAACTCCTCGGCCCCCAGGTACATCTTCAGGTTGCCCACCATGTGGGCGAAGACGAACCCCATGAGCATGATGCCGGTGATCGCCATCACGTACTTCTTGCCGAGGGCGGACCGGTAGAACTCGACGGGGAAGGGGGCCTTGCGCTTGGCCCGATTGCCGCTGGCGGCACCTCGGGCGACCGTTGTCGTAGCCATCGGTGCTCGACGCTACCCCTGCCGTCGTGCAGCAGGACAACCGACGAGCGGGACCGATCTGGGTTCGTGCGTCATCGTCGGGCAGGCCGGGCGTTGTGCATCGCACGGCGGCGGTCCCCGAGCGACCGGTGCCACTCATCGCTCTGTCGACCGGCGGGCGAACGACACGGAAGGGTGCTGCACCATGGAAGGCGACATGCAGTTGGCGGTCGGCGTGAACCTGCGACGTCTGCGCTACGCGATGGGGTTCTCACAGGAGTCCTTCGGCGAGCACGTCGGGTGGCACCGGACCTTCGTCGGATCCGTCGAGCGCGGCGAGCGCAACCTGACGCTGCGGACCATCGAACGGATCGCGATGCAGCTCGGCGTGGATCCGATGGTGCTGCTCGTCGGCACCGAGGTCCCGGGCGCGGGGACCCCCGCGCCGCTGCGGGCTGCGGCCGGCGACGGGAGCGAGGTGCCGGCCACCGGCCCGCGAGCGCGATCGCCTCGGCCCTCGCCGCCGTGACCGCTTCGTCGGTGCCGCGGTGGAACCCGTGGCTCGCGCTGGCCGAGCGCGACGACATCGAGCTGTGGTTCGCGTCGCTCGGGGGCGACCGAGGTCGTTGGGTGCGAAGCGCCGAGGGCGACGAGATCGTGCTCGAGGTCTCGCTCGCCCGCCGCGCCCGCGCCGAGGTGCTGGCCCACGAGCTGGTCCACGCCGAGCGCGGCGTCGGCTGGCCGCTCGCGACGGTGGCGACGATGCAGCTCGAGGAGGAGCGCGTGTGGCGGATCGCCCTCGATCGGCTGGCCCCGCCCGCCGAGGTGCTGGCGTTCGTGCGCCGCCGCTCGGCGGTCGCGCCCGTGACGGCGCTCGACGTCGCCGACGAGTTCGACCTGTCGGTCGAGGCCGCCCGGCGCGTCCTCCGCCTCGCCCTGGTCCGATCACCTCGGCCGCCCGAGGGCGGCGGGCCGGCGCTCAGCGGCTGACGATCCGCCCGCGGTCGGTGCGCTCGATGGGCTCGTCGCCGAGGGTGGGGCCGGTGAGCGACAGGTCGAGGGTCAGTGGGCCGGGCGCGTCGGGCACCTCGATCTGCAGGGTGCCCACCCGGGCGACCGTGTCGGCGGCGACGGCGCCGCCGAAGCGCCAGCGGTGCTCGCCGCCGTCCCAGCGCAGGGTGGCGCGCACCTCGAGGTCCTCCACCGGCACCCGCAGGTCCGACACCACGTGCACGTCGAGGGCGATGGCCTCGCCGGCCACCAGCTCGGCGGGGAGCCGGTCGGCGGTGGCGATCACCGGACGGCACGCGTCGCGCAGCGCGTCCCAGGCCAGCTTGGGCACGCGCTCGTGGTCGAGCAGCGACCACGAGATCGCCGGGTGGCCGTCGGCCAGGAGCTGCACCGCGAAGCCGCCGGTGGGCCGGTACTTGAGCCGGCGCAGGGCCTCCACCTGGTGGCGTACCACCTCGGCTTGGTGCTCCTGGGTGGCGCGGCGCCACGAGTCGAAGCTCGGGTGGTCGTCGGGCGGCACCCGCCGGGCGAACACGGCCCGCTGCATCCCGTGGGTCTCGTCGAGGGCGTCCCAGTCGAGGTCGGGCCAGCGCTCGGGGTGGGCGAACTCGGCCGTCTCGGGCACCGACTGGGCCGACAGGTCGCCCATCCACCGCACCAGGCGGGGCAGGGCGCGAGCGAAGCCCACCAGGTCGCGCGGGTCGCCCAGCGTCCAGCCGAAGCTCACGTGGGTGTCGGTGCCGTCGAGCTGGGGCGGGTGGGGGAGCACGCCCGAGTGGGCGACCACCGGCCGCGTCCCGTCGGCCTTGTCGATCGTGCGCCGCACCGAGCGGTCGAGGATCGAGCGGTTCCACGACGGCAGCTGCTGGGCGGCCAGCAGCTTGGCGGGGGTGGCGTCCTCGGTGTCGTCGATTGGGTCCCCGTCCACCGCGAACGGCTCGTCGTGGGCGCACCAGATCGCCACCGACGGGCGGTGGGCGAGCAGGTCGACCGCCTCGCGGGCCTGGCGGATCGCCTGCTTGCGGACGCTGCGGGCGTAGCCCCGGTAGAGCGGGAAGTCCTGCCAGATCAGCAGGCCCAGCTCGTCGGCGGCGTCGTAGGTCTCGGGCCGGGCGAGGTGGGCGTGGAGGCGCACGAGGTCGAGCCCGGCCTCCCTCGCCAGCTCGAGGTCGCGGCGCAGCTCGCCCGGCGTGGCCTCGCCCAGGAGCTGGCGGGTGGGCCCGGCGAGGACGCCCTTGGCGAAGATCCGCTCGCCGTTCACGTGCAGCACCCAGTTGCGCAGGTGCACCTGGCGCAGGCCGATGCGCCCACCCACCGCGTGGCTCGCCACCGCGCCCTCGGGCGCCTCCTCTGCCCCCTCGGGCACGGGGATCACCTCGACCACGAGGTCGTGCAGCGGCTGGTCGCCCAGCGCGTGGGGCCACCACAGCGCCGGGTCGTCGACGCGCAGCTGCCACTCCACCTGGTTCTCGCCGGCGGCCAGCCGGCGCACCTCCCGGCGCTCCACCTCGCCCACCGCCGAGCGCAGCACCACGTCGCCCGCCTCGGCGGCGTCGAGCACCACGCGGAACTGCACGGTGGCCCACCGCTCGGTGGCGTCGCGGACCTTGGCCCGCCAGTGGCGGATGCGGACGGGGCCGGTGCGCTCGAGCGTCACCGGCCGCCAGATGCCCCCGGGGTTCACCGCCGGATCGAGGTACGGCGCGTGCTGCAGCGATCCCGTGAGGTTGCGCTTCGCGGTGCGGTCGCTCGGGTGCCCGCAGGCCACCTCGACGCCCAGCACGTGCTCGCGCCGCTCGGTGAGGGCCTCGGTCACCTCGAACGACTGCGGGAAGAAGTAGCCCTCGGTGTCGCCCACGTACTGGCCGTCGAGCCACACGTCGCCCTGGTAGAGCACGCCCTCGAACCCGAGCCACCAGCGCTCGCCCGGCTCGGCCGGTCCGTCGTGGTCGAAGCGGGTGCGGTAGAGCAGCGGTCCGTCGGTGGTGGCGAAGGCCTCGTCGCGCTGCCAGTGCCCGGGCACGGCCACCGGCGCCCAGCCCTCGTCGTCGGGGTCGTCGAGCCACGTCCGTCGCAGGTCCTCGTCGGCGACGACCGCCCGCCACTCGCCCGCGAGGTCCATGGCGGCCGACGCTACCCGCGACCCTCCGGCCCCCGTCCAAGCGGCGGCGCCCGATCGGCCAGGCGGGCGAGGCCGCGTAGCGCGAGCGTGGTGCTCGTTCGTGGGTGATCAGGAGATGTCCAGCGAAGCGACCGTCGGCGTGCCGGCCGACCCCCCGAGGGCGGCGGACGGGTTCGACGCGTTCTACCGCGCCATGGCGCCCCGGCTGGTGGTGCTCGGTCGGGCCATCACCGGCAGCACCGCCGTCGCCGAGGAGGTGGCCCAGGAGGCGCTCTTCGTGGCCCACCGGCGCTGGACGAAGGTGGCGACGCTCGACCGGCCCGACCTGTGGGTCCGGCGCGTCGCCGCCAACCGCTGCATCTCGATCTGGCGGCGCCGGGCGGTCGAGCACCGGGCCAACCAGCGCTACGAGCGATCGGCCGGGACCGCGGTGCCCGACCCCGCCGCCGAGCTCGGCGACGACGCCCTCTGGGCCGAGGTCCGCCGGCTTCCGCAGCGCCAGGCCGCCGCGCTCACGATGCACTACGTCGACCAGCTCACCACCGCCGAGATCGCGGCGGTGCTCGGGTGCCGCTCGAGCACCGTGCAGACCCACCTCGCCCGGGGTCGGGCCACCCTGGCCGAGCGCCTGTCGGCGCACGAGGAGGACCCCCGCCGTGGATGATCCCGTCGAGCAGCAGCTGACCGCCGCCTTCGGGCGCGCCCACGCGGCGGCCGCCGCGGCCCCCTGGGTCGCCGACCCGGCGGCCGACCTGGCCGCCCGGGGGCGGCGCCGGCGCCGCCGCCAGGTGGTCGCCACGGCCGCGGTCCTGGTGTCGCTGCTGGTGGCGGTGGGGTCGTGGGTCGTGCTGCGGGGCGGCGCCGGCGACGATCCGACGCCCCTGCCTCCCGTCACCGCGCCGCCCACGACGCGCCCACCCGACACCACCACCACGACCGTGACGACGTGCCCCGACGAGCCCGATCCGGCCACGCCGTGCGCGCTCCCGGGTGAAGCCGAGCCCGGCGGGCCCACCGGGCGATCCGCGCTCGCGTGGCGCGCGGCGGCCGCCGGATCGTGATCTGTGGCGAACGATCCGCTCCCCACCTGGAGGCCCCGATGACCACGACCCCACCGCTCGCCCGCCACCGCCGCCTCGTCCGACGCCTCGCCGTCGTCGGCGTGGCCGTCGGCACCATCGTCGCCGCCTCGGCGTGCGAGCCGGCCGAGGACCCCGACCCGCCGACGCCGACCACCGGCCAGCTGACCGTCGTGGTCGCCCACGACGGCGATCCCGTCGACGCCCGGGTGTCGGTCCTGCGGAGCGGCGATCTGCGCACGTTCGAGACCGGGGACGACGGGACGGTCACCGTCACCCTCCCCGCCGGGACCTGGGGCGTGTCGGTGTCGGCCGACGGCGAGCCGCTCCCCGACGACCCGCTGTGCTGGCGGTCGCTCGTCGCCGATCCGATCCCGGCCGTGGCCGTGGCGGGGGGCCAGACCCGCGACGTGGCGTTCGCGCTGGAGGCCGGCCCGCTCGTCTGCGCCTGAGCGCGGCTCGGCTCGCCGCCGGGCCCGGGCCGGTTCCGATCGGCCCGGGCGGCGGACGCGTCGGCCACCCTCGGCGGTAGGTTCGGAACATGTCGAACCGGCCGGCCACCATCGGACAGCTCCGCGACAGCGGGTGGGAATCGGTCCCCGTCAAGACCGAGATCCGCCGCAACGCCATCGCCCGGGTGCGGGCGGGCGAGCCGCTCGTCGAGGCCGTGCTCGGCTACGAGGACACCGTCCTGCCCCAGCTCGAGAACGCCATCCTCGCCGGCCACGACGTGATCTTCCTGGGCGAGCGCGGCCAGGCGAAGACCCGCATGATCCGCTCGCTCACCGGTCTGCTCGACGAGTGGATGCCGATCGTGGCCGGCTCGGAGATCAACGACGACCCGTACCACCCGGTCTCCCACCACGCTCGCGAGCTCGTGGCCGAGAAGGGCGAGGACACCCCGATCGACTGGGTGCACCGCGACGCCCGCTACGGCGAGAAGCTGGCGACGCCCGACACCTCGATCGCCGACCTGATCGGCGAGGTCGACCCCATCAAGGTGGCCGAGGGCCGCTACCTCTCCGACGAGCTCACCCTCCACTACGGCCTGGTGCCGCGCACCAACCGCGGCATCTTCGCCATCAACGAGCTGCCCGACCTCGCCGAGCGCATCCAGGTGGGCCTGCTCAACGTGCTCGAGGAGCGCGACGTGCAGATCCGCGGCTTCAAGGTCCGCCTGCCGCTCGACGTCGTGCTGTTCGCCTCGGCGAACCCGGAGGACTACACGAACCGCGGCCGGCTCATCACCCCGCTGAAGGACCGCTTCGGCGCCCAGATCCGCACGCACTACCCGCTCGACGTCGAGACCGAGATGGCCATCGTCGCCCAGGAGGCGGCGCCGCTGGCCGACGACGGCCTCCAGGTCACCACCCCGGAGTTCATGGCCGAGGTCGTGGCCACGCTCTCGCAGCTCGCCCGCCAGTCGAGCCACATCAACCAGCGCTCGGGCGTGTCGGTGCGCCTCACGGTCACCAACGCCGAGACGCTCGTGGCCAACGCCGCCCGCCGCGCCCTGCGCGCCGGCGACGACGTGGTGGTGCCCCGCGTGTCCGACCTCGAGGCGCTGGCTGCCTCGACCTCCGGCAAGGTCGAGCTCGACACCCTGGACGACGACGGCGGCGAGGTCATCGAGCGGCTGGTGAAGCAGGCCGTGCTCACCGTGTTCCGCGACCGCCTCGACGTGGGCCAGCTGCGCGGCGTCCTCGACGCCTTCGACGGCGGCCGGGTGGTGCACGCCGGCGAGGACGTGGCCGCCACCGACGAGGCCCACCTGGCCGACGAGGTGCCCGCGCTGCGCGAGGCGGTGGTGGCGCTGGTCGGCGCCGACGAGCGCCCGGCGGTGATCGCCTCCGCCGTCGAGTTCGTGCTCGAGGGCCTGCACCTCTCGAAGCGCCTCAACAAGGACGAGGACCACCGGGGCACCCGCGCCACCTACCGCGCCCGGTAGAACCGGCGGCGGGGTCGCTCAGTCCCGGAACGGCGCCGCGCAGTCCCAGGCCGCCTCGACCTCCTCGATCTGGCGGCCGAGGTACGCGTCGGGGTGGTCGAGGCGGCACTGCCAGTCGCGCACCACCGGTCCGGCCACGATCGTCGGGCGCAGGCGGACGCTCGACGCCTCGTTGGCGTCGTCGGGCGCGATGACGTCGACGCGCACCACCGCGAACAGGAGCTGCAGGCCGACCAGGGCCATCAGCACCCGAGGGCGGGCCTCCAGCGCCACCGCCAGCAGCACCACCAGGCACAGCAGCGACGGCAGCAGGTGGGCCATCTTCCACGGGAACCGGACGAACAGCACCTGGCTGGCCACCAGGCCCACCGCTGCGAACCGCACCAGCCAGCT
>Ga0116151_10004583_pt1 | contig 12074 bp, 8 predicted proteins | sample AD_UKC117_MetaG_FD_89893 | JGI IMG/M metagenome (GOLD analysis project Ga0116151, IMG submission 89893) | Active sludge microbial communities of municipal wastewater-treating anaerobic digesters from Hong Kong - AD_UKC117_MetaG | ecosystem: Engineered > Bioreactor > Anaerobic > Digestate... | reverse complement strand
ACAATGATTTTATTTTAATCTCGGGACCGGGAAATAATCTTAATCGTATGATCTAAACATATTAAGAATAATTCTGAAACCCTTAAAATTTCTAGGAGTAAATATAATATGGCACGTAAGAAAATTGCGCTCATCGGTGGCGGTCAAATCGGCGGTACTTTGGCACATCTTGCCGGACTTAAAGGTCTGGGTGATGTGGTTATTTTTGATATAGCAGATGGACTGCCACAGGGTAAAGCCCTTGATATCGCCCAATCCTCAACTGTTGAAGGCTATGATGCCCGCATTTCCGGTACAGCAGATTATGCGGATATTGCCGGTGCTGATGTTGTCATTGTTACTGCTGGTGTGGCCCGTAAACCCGGTATGAGCCGCGATGATCTGCTTGGTATTAACTGTAAAGTTATGAAATCAGTGGGTGAAGGTATTCGCGATCATGCGCCAAACGCTTTCGTGATCTGTATCACAAATCCGCTTGATGTGATGGTTTGGGCGTTACAGAAATATTCAGGACTTCCGGCAAATAAAGTTGTTGGAATGGCTGGCGTACTGGATAGTGCAAGATTTACTCTCTTTCTGGCAGAAGAGTTCAATGTTTCAGTTGAAGATGTGAATGCATTTGTTCTCGGCGGGCATGGTGATACCATGGTACCACTACCACGCTATTCAACTGTGGCCGGTATTCCGATCCCTGATCTTGTCAATATGGGATGGACAACAAATGAAAAGCTTGAAAAAATAATTCAGCGTACCCGTGATGGCGGCGCGGAAATCGTCGGTCTTCTTAAAACGGGGTCTGCCTATTATGCTCCGGCAACGTCTGCGATTGCGATGGCAGAAAGTTATCTTGGTGACAAACGTCGTCTTATGCCATGTGCTGTGGCGCTTAATGGCGAGTATGGCCAAACCGATATGTATGTTGGCGTGCCCTGCATTATCGGGGAAAACGGGGTCGAAAAGATTGTTGAGATTTCTCTGAATGAAGAGGAAAAAGCAGGCTTTGATCACAGTGTGGCTGCCGTCAAAGGACTTATGGAAGCTGTTATTGCCATTGATCCTTCACTGGGAAAATAATCAGAAAATTTAAAGAATAAGGGTTTTCTTAATCCTTGTTCTTTAAGACGTATAAACGAAAAACTAGCGGGAAAAAGGTATAGACCTATGAATATTCATGAATATCAGGCGAAAGAGCTGCTTAGGCAGTATGGTGCACCGGTACTTGGCGGTGGTATCGCCTATACAGCGAAAGAGGCAGAACAGGTCGCCAAAGATCTTGGCGGACCGGTATGGGTGGTAAAAGCCCAAATCCATGCAGGCGGACGCGGTAAAGGCGGCGGTGTTAAGGTCGTAAAATCTGTTGAAGAAGTAAAACAGGTTGCTTCGCATATGATAGGAATGAACCTTGTAACCCACCAAACTGGCCCAGCCGGTAAACAGGTTAATCAGGTTTATATTGAAGATGGATGTGCAATTGCCAATGAACTTTATATCAGCCTTCTGGTTGACCGTGAAAGCAGCCGTATAGCGATTATTGCGTCATCAGAAGGTGGCATGGATATTGAAGAAGTTGCTGCAAAAACGCCTGAAAAAATCATTACTGTAACGATTGATCCTGCGACCGGACTATCCGGGTTTCATTGTCGGAAAGTGGCTTATGCAATTGGCCTTACAGGTAAAGCGGCAAGTGCTGCTGTAAAGGTCATTGCGTCCCTTTATAAAACATTTGTCGAAAAAGATGCTTCAATGCTTGAGATTAACCCTCTCGTTGTCACAAAAGATGACGATATCGTCATTCTTGACGCAAAGATGGGATTTGATGGCAATTCACTTTTCAGACATAAGGATGTGGTTGAGCTTCGTGACCCGACAGAAGAAGATCCAATGGAACTTGAAGCGGCAAAACATGAGCTGAGCTATATTAAGCTTGATGGCAGCATCGGTTGCATGGTCAATGGCGCCGGTCTTGCTATGGCCACAATGGATATCATCAAATTAAAAGGCGGATCTCCAGCAAACTTTCTGGACGTTGGAGGTGGCGCAACCAGAGAACGGGTTACAGAAGCGTTCAAAATTATTCTGAGCGATCCAGCAGTTGAGGGAATTCTTGTTAACATATTTGGCGGTATCATGCGCTGTGATGTGATTGCAGAAGGTGTGGTTGCTGCTGCCAAGGAATTGTCACTGAATGTGCCGCTCGTTGTGCGCCTGGAAGGGACTAACGTAGAAAAAGGCAAGGAGATAATGAATAACTCCGGTCTGAATATTATCGCGGCATCTGATCTTGGCGATGCTGCAGCTAAAATTGTAAAAGCTGTAGAGGAGGCAAGCTAATGTCTATTTTCGTAAATTCACAAACAAAAGTAATCTGCCAGGGCTTCACGGGAGCACAAGGAACATTCCATTCTGAACAGGCTATTGCCTATGGAACCAAAATGGTTGGTGGTGTAACACCGGGTAAAGGCGGCACCCAGCATCTTGACCTTCCGGTCTTTAACACTGTTGAAGAAGCCGTTCATAAAACAGAGGCCAATGCATCCGTCATTTATGTGCCACCTCCATTCGCGGCCGATGCTATATTGGAAGCAATTGATGCCAAGGTTGAACTTATTGTCTGTATTACAGAAGGAATTCCCGTTCTTGATATGGTTAAGGTGAAGAGGGCTCTACAGGGGTCAAGTTCTCGCCTGATTGGTCCCAACTGCCCGGGGGTCATCACGCCTGGAGAATGTAAAATCGGGATTATGCCGGGTCATATCCATATGAGAGGGTCAGTTGGGTGCGTTTCAAGGTCCGGTACTTTAACATATGAAGCTGTTCATCAGACAACAGTTGCGGGCCTTGGACAAACCACCTGCGTTGGTATTGGTGGTGACCCGGTAAATGGCACAAACTTTATTGATGTCCTTGATGGCTTCCTTCATGATGATGAAACACAGTCAATTATCATGATCGGTGAAATTGGCGGTTCAGCAGAAGAAGATGCTGCAGAATTCCTTAAAACCCACAAAATCAAAAAACCGGTTGTCGGGTTTATAGCCGGGCGTACAGCGCCTCCTGGACGGACAATGGGTCACGCCGGGGCGATTGTTTCCGGTGGTAAAGGCGGTGCAGAAGACAAGATTGAGGCGATGAAAAGCGCTGGCATCGTGATTTCTGACAGCCCATCTGAACTCGGTACGACAATGTTAAAAGTATTAAAGGGTTAAACGTTTATAAATCCTTTATGAGTAAAAGTTGATCCAACGGTTTGATTATTAAAACAGGCTCGAACAAAATGAGTATAGAAACCAAAGAAAATCTTTTTAACGGCGCCAGTGGTGCATTTGTTGAAGAATTATTTGCCAGATATTCCCGTGATCCATCATCTGTGGATCCATCATGGCAGTCTTATTTTGAAGAACTGGCTGACGATGCCAGACTTCTCATGGGTGCCGGTAAAGAAAAGCCGGGTGCTTCATGGACACGGAAGGACTGGCCTTATAATGAAAATGATGACCTGACAGATGCCCTTAATCCGGGTTTTGAAGCAAAAGATGAGAAAAAGAAAGGCAAGTCGACAGCTTCTGAAGCTGATATCAGGAAAGCGACGCTTGATTCAATCCGTTGCTTAATGATGATCCGAACCTATCGGGTTCGTGGACATTTGCATGCAAATCTTGACCCTCTCGGACTTACTGAAAAACCATACCATTCTGAACTTGATCCAGAGACTTACGGATTTGGTGAGGGTGATCTGGACCGTGAGATTTTCCTTGATAATGTATTGGGGCTTGAAGCGGCTACTGTCAGAGAAGTCATGGCAATTCTGGCAAGAACATATTGTTCAACATTCGGTGTTGAATTTATGCATATTAACAGTGCTGAAGAGAAAAGCTGGATTTTGAAGCGCATTGAGGGCCGCGACAAGGAAATTCATTTTACCAATGAAGGCAAGCTTGCAATATTGCAGAAACTGACTGAAGCCGAGGGCTATGAAGGCTACCTTGCCAAGAAATATGTTGGCACGAAAAGATTTGGTCTTGATGGAGCGGAAACGCTTATTCCGGCCTTGGAAGCTGTAATTAAAACTGGTGGACAAATTGGTATTAAAGAAATTGTTATTGGTATGCCCCACCGTGGTCGACTAAACGTGCTTACAAATGTGATGAGCAAGCCTTTTAAAGCTATATTCCATGAATTCCATGGTGGATCATCAACCCCAGACGAAATCGAGGGATCAGGCGATGTTAAATACCATCTGGGCGCCTCTTCGGACCGTGCCTTCGATGGAAATGACGTGCATCTCTCTTTGACAGCCAACCCGTCACACCTTGAAGCAGTCAACCCGGTTGCCCTTGGCAAAACAAGAGCCAAACTCATGCAGCGCGGCGATAAGTCCGGCTCAAGTGTTCTGACATTATTGATGCATGGTGATGCGGCCTTTTCGGGCCAGGGCATTGTTGCCGAGGGTTTTGCGCTTAGTGATCTTCGCGGGTATCATACCGGTGGTACAATCCATGTGGTCGTTAATAACCAAATCGGCTTTACCACATCACCTCATTATTCGCGTTCTTCACCATATCCTTCTGATATGGCCAAAGCTATTCAGGCACCGGTATTTCATGTAAATGGCGATGATCCGGAAGCCGTGGTTTTTGCGATGAAGCTTGCAACTGAATATAGGCAAACATTTAAAAAAGATGTGGTCGTTGATATGTTCTGTTATCGACGGTTTGGCCATAACGAAGGCGATGAGCCGTCCTTTACACAGCCGCTGATGTATAAACGTATTAAAAACCATCCAACTACACGGGCAATCTATGCCGAAAGATTAATACGTGAAGGCCTTTTGACCGCAGAAGAAGCGGAGCAGATGGTTAAGGATTTTCATAATTTTCTGGATGTCGAATTTGAGGCGGCAAAAAGTTATAAACCTGAAAAGGCAGACTGGTTTGCCGGTAGCTGGAGTGGACTGGAACGTCCGGATGCTGATATGCGCCGTGGCAGCAAAACAGGGGTTAATGTCGAGGAACTAAAAGACCTTGGTCATTTATTGACAACCGTTCCTGACGGATTCAAAATTCACAAAACGCTGCAACGAACCCTTGAAGCTAAGGCGCAAATGTTCGAAACAGGTGAAAATTTTGACTGGGCGACAGCTGAGGCACTTGCCTTTGGTACGCTGATCCGTGAGGGCCACCGCGTCCGCCTGTCAGGTCAGGACAGTCAGCGTGGGACCTTCTCCCAGAGACATAGTGTATTTGTTGATCAGGAAACGGAAGAGCGATATGCGCCGCTTGCTCATGCCGGTCAGGGGCCAGATGCCCATGCTACATTTGAAGTTATTGACAGTGCCCTTTCCGAAGAAGCAGTGCTCGGATTTGAGTATGGCTATACCATGGCTGAGCCGAATGCTCTGGTGATTTGGGAAGCGCAGTTTGGTGATTTTGCCAATGGTGCTCAGATGCTATTTGACCAGTTTATTTCCAGCGGTGAAAGCAAATGGTTACGCTTCAGTGGCCTTGTTGTCTGTCTACCTCATGGCTATGAGGGGCAGGGTCCGGAACATTCATCTGCCCGTCTGGAAAGGTTTCTTCAGCTTTGTGCAGAGGATAATATGCAGGTGGTAAATTGTACAACGCCTGCCAACTATTTTCATGTTCTAAGACGTCAGATGAAGCGTAAATTCCGCAAACCTCTGATCATTATGACACCGAAGTCATTGCTTCGTCATAAACTGGCGACGTCAAAAATAGAAGATATGGGCGTTGGCTCAGAATTTCATAGAATTTTATGGGATGATGCTGAATCTGATCCGCATAAAACTATCGAAATTAACAAGCCAAGCGGAATTAAACGTCTTATTCTGTGCACAGGAAAAGTCTATTATGACCTGATGGCAGAGCGGGATATTCGTGAGCAGAAAGATACCTATATTATGCGTATTGAACAACTCTATCCATTCCCGGCGGAAGCCCTTACCAAAGAAATCAAAAGATTTAAAAATCTTGAAACCGTGGTCTGGTGTCAGGAAGAACCCAAAAATATGGGGTCCTGGAGCTTTATTGATCCACTCATAGAACAAGTACTTACCAATGTTGGCGGTAAGGTAAAACGGCCGGCTTATGCAGGACGTAAAGAAGCGGCCTCTCCAGCAACAGGGTTGATGGAAAGACATAAAAAACAGCAAGCGGATCTGATTGATCAGGCTTTAACAATTAAGAAAAGATAAGAACAATAAGGAGTTGGTCATATGACCGTCGAAATCCAAGTGCCGGTACTCGGCGAATCAGTATCTGAAGCAACTGTAGGAAAATGGTATAAAGCCGTTGGTGATGCAGTTGCCGTTGACGAAGTTGTTTGCGAACTGGAGACAGATAAGGTTGCCCTTGAAGTGACCGCATCTGCTGCGGGAGCCCTTTCAGAAATTGTCGCTAAAGAAGGCGATAATGTGGAAGTCGGCGCCCTTCTGGGTAAAATTGATGAGACGGCTCAGGGTAAGGCCGCTGAGAAACCGGTTGCTAAAGACACTCCGGCGAAAGAAGAAAAGCCAAAAGAAAAGGCTGTGGCTGCTCCGGTAGCTGCCGCAGCATCCGGAAAATCAGGTTCGAATGCAAGACCAGCAGCAGCAAAGCTTGCTGCGGAAAAAGGGATTGATGTTTCCAAGATTGCAGGTACTGGTGCTGGTGGGGCAGTGACAAAAGCGGATGTGCTTGCGCATATTTCAGGCGGACCAGCACCTGCAGCACAATCCACTACACCGGCAGCAGAAGTTGTTGCGGCACCACAGGAAGAAGTGGTTCCAATGACCCGTTTGCGCCGTACAATTGCCAAGCGTCTTAAAGATGCACAAAATACTGCGGCTATGCTGACCACTTATAATGAGGTGGATATGACTGCGGTCATGAATCTTCGCAAACAGTATCAGGAGACTTTTGAAAAGAAACATGGATGCCGACTTGGTTTTATGTCTTTCTTTGCCAAAGCCTGTACTGCAGCGCTAAAGGAAATCCCTGAAGTAAACGCGGAAATTCGCGAAGACAGTATTGTCTATAAAAACTATTACAATATCGGTGTTGCGGCAAGTACGCCAGCAGGTCTGGTTGTTCCGGTCGTGCGAAACTGCGAGAAACTTGGCTTTGCTGATATTGAAAAAGAAATCAGCCGTCTTGGCGGACTTGCCCGTGACGGTAAACTTGCAATGGAAGATATGATGGGGGGAACATTTACCATTTCAAATGGCGGTGTGTTTGGCTCGCTTCTTTCATCACCGATTCTGAATGCGCCGCAATCCGGGATTCTGGGAATGCATACTATTCAGAAACGGCCAGTTGTGGTGAATGATGAGATTGTCATCCGCCCGATGATGTATCTGTCCCTTAGTTACGATCATAGGATTGTTGACGGTAAAGGCGCGGTGACGTTTCTGGTACGGGTCAAAGAAAATCTCGAAGATCCACAACGTCTGGTTCTTGATCTTTAATTGAATGAAAATGGAAGTTCATTATGAGTGATAAATATGATGTCGTTATTATCGGCGGTGGCCCCGGCGGTTATGTTGCAGCTATCAGAGCGGCTCAGCTGGGACTAAAAACTGCCTGTGTGGAAATGCGTGGGGCCCTTGGCGGAACATGTCTGAATGTTGGCTGTATTCCGTCAAAAGCGCTACTGCATGCATCCGAGCTTTATGATGAAGCCAATGGTGGTATGGAAAAATATGGTATTTCTACAGGTAAGCTTTCCATTGATATTGCCAAATTAATGAAACACAAAGACGGCGTTGTCAGTGATCTGACGGGTGGTATTGAATTTCTGTTTAAGAAGAATAAAGTCGATTATGTAAAAGGTCGCGGTAAAATTGCCGGAGCGGGTAAAGTCGATGTCACGCTTAATGACGGTGGAAATCAGACATTAGAGACGAGAAATATTGTCATTGCGACCGGTTCTGATGTTGCGGCCCTGCCGGGCATTAAAATTGATGAAAAAATTGTTGTTTCCTCGACCGGGGCACTCAGCCTGCCAAAAGTGCCAAAACACTTGGTGGTGATTGGCGGTGGTGTGATCGGGCTTGAGCTGGGATCAGTATGGAAAAGACTTGGCGCGGAAGTAACGGTTGTTGAATTTATGGACCGTATCACGCCGGAAATGGATGGCGAGGTCTCAAAAACTTTTGCCAGAATTCTCAAAAAACAAGGGTTCAGCTTTAAACTTAAATCAAAAGTGACCGCTGTTAAAACGACAAAAACGGGTGCCACGGTATCCGTTGAACCGGCAGCAGGCGGTGATGCTGAAACAATAAAGGCGGATGTTGTTCTGGTTTCTGTTGGTCGTCGCCCTTATACAGAAGGGTTGGGCCTTGAAGAGGCAGGGGTTAAAATGACCGACCGCGGGCAGGTGGATATAAATGATCATTTTGAAACGAATGTTCAGGGCGTTTATGCAATTGGTGATGTTGTGCGCGGTGCTATGCTGGCTCATAAGGCCGAGGATGAAGGTATTGCTGTTGCTGAAACGATAGCCGGATTTGCCGGTCATGTTAATTATGATGCCATCCCGGGTGTGATTTATACAATGCCGGAAGTGGCAAGCGTCGGTAAAACCGAAGAACAGCTTAAGGACGCCGGAATAGCCTATAATGTGGGTAAGTTTCCGTTTACTGCCAACAGCCGTGCCAAAGCCAACAGCCAGACAGATGGTTTTGTAAAAATTCTTTCTTCCCAGGATAATGATAAAGTCCTAGGTGCCCATATCATTGGTGCTGATGCCGGTAATATGATTGCTGAAGTGACACTCGCCATTGAAAAAGGCCTGACCGCAGAAGATATTGCTTATACCTGCCACGCGCACCCGACCGAAGCTGAAGCAGTTAAGGAAGCAGCCATGGCAGCAGGTGGCTCACCAATCCATATGTAATTATAATGAATTCAGAAACTGTGAAAAAGGCGGCCTTTGTGCCGTCTTTTTTTTACGGCCCATCTAAAATTACATTTGATGGACAAACCGTGCGATTAAAAGTAGACTTATAAAGCGTTGGCCGAAGGGAAAGCTTGAACAGGCGACTTTAGGAAAAGTGTTTTGGGATGTTGTCGGGTTTTAACCTATTATTCTGATTTAAAGATATGCATATGCGCGAAAATAGACATGACCATAATGGAACTGGCAGAATACAAATAGCAGATCTTATGATAACAATTTCGAAGAACCGGAATTGGTTGTTCTTTTTTGGACTGATGTTGTTTGTCTTGGGCGCTGCGGCAATATTGTTCCCATTGATTAGTAGCATTTCCATTATCATTATCATTGGTCTGGTATTGCTTTTTTCCGGAATAATTCAATTTATTCAGGCATTTGGCTATCATAAATGGTCAGGTTTACTTCTTGCTTTATTTTCGAGCATTATCTGGGCAGTAGCCGGGATAATTTTATTGGTCCGGCCGATAGAAAGTGTTGCAGTATTTACGATAATTCTTGCCACTATTTTTATAGCTGAAGGGATTTTAAAATTCATTTTGGCGTTACAGATGAGGGCAATGAAAAACTGGACATGGGTATTATTTGACGGACTTATAGCCTTCATTCTGGGGGTTTTTCTTTGGTCCCAATTTCCATTTTCTGCTCTTTGGGCAATAGGCATTCTTAGTGGGGCCAATATTCTTTCAACAGGAATAGCAACGCTTGCGATTGCATTCAGCCTTAAATCCGAATGAAAAAAAATTTCATGGAATTTCAGAAACGGGGCGAGAATAATCAAGGCAAGATTGATTTTTTCCTTCATTCTGAGGGATAATTATGTATCGCTCCTTCACTCTTTCCCGGCTCAAGAATTTTTCTGACAACATGCAAGGCCTGAGCCAGACCGATCTGGATGAAAGAAAAAGCATTTACGGACAGAATGATATTTTATTATCTGCATCATCTGGATGGAATGATGTAATACGTGATACATTTCGTGATCCTATGGTTTGGTTTCTTGTCTCTATTTCCTCATTATTTTTCTGGATGGGGAATTATTCTGATGGCATTGTTCTGGGGGTTGCTCTCCTACCTATTATAGGGATGGACGCATATCTTCACCGGCGCACACAAGCTTCAACAGAAGGATTAAAGGGGCAACTTTCAACGCTCGTTAAAGTTTACCGTGATGGCGCCATAAAAGTAATCCCAGCGCTTGATCTATTGCCTGGGGACCTCGCTCTTGTCTCTGCAGGAGAGTCCTTCCCCGCTGATGGAATAATTTTAAAAGGGGAAAATATTCAGGTTGATGAGTCCGCTTTGACTGGTGAATCGATGCCGGTTCGTAAACGGTTTTTTACAGTGCCATTTGTTGGCACTGACAGCACGTCCATTGATGAGGTTCACTGGGGTACGGCAGGAACGCGTTTGTTAACGGGGGACGTTACGGTTAGAATTATTTTTACGGGTGCTGATACTTTATATGGTCAGATTGCCAGATCAGCACGCTAGAAAAACATGAGCGAACCCCGCTTCAGAACGCAATTGCCAGAATGATAGGGATACTAATCGTAATCGCAACCATTTTGTGCTTACTTCTTGCGACTATCAGATATCAGCAGGGTTACGGTGTACTTGATGCGCTGCTAAGTGCACTAACCTTGGCAATAGCCGCACTGCCGGAAGAGTTTCCTGTTGTTTTTACATTTTTTCTTGGTGTTGGGGTATTTCGTCTTGCCAAACGACGTGCGCTGGTCCGTCGCGCCGTTGTTGTTGAAAATATCGGGCGAATTAGCTGCATTTGTACTGATAAAACAGGAACGTTGACCATGGGTAAGTTGGAGCTTTCCCATATAGTCAGCAACAAAGGACTTAATGATGAATTTGTTGTAAATATAGCCTCTTTTGCATCGAGAAAGGAAAATGGGGATCCGCTTGATGCTCTGCTTCTTGAGAAAGCAACGGTGAGGAATATTGAAAGGATTGAAACCTATCCTTTTACGGAAGATCGCCGCCGGGAGACAGCAATTATAAAAAATGCATCAGGGGAAATGATGGCGGTAATAAAAGGGGCTCCGGAAACGATTATTTCCATGGTGGAGTGCGATGATAAAGCCAGAGAAAATTGGCTGGATAAAACCCGGACCTTTGCAACGAATGGACACAAGGTCATAGCATGCGCTTATAAAAAACTGGATATTGTCCCCGCTGATGAACCAGAAAATGATTATCAGCTTGCTGGGTTGTTGGCATTTGAAGACCCATTGCGGGATGGTGTCGCAGTCGCTGTAAAAAGGGCGCAGGCCGCTGGGATTAGAGTAATTATGGTTACTGGCGATCATCCGGCCACTGCTGCTGCAATTGCGAAAGATCTTGGTATAGGATCTGGTGATCCTCATGTCATTGAAGGGCCGGAGATTGATTTTTATCTGAACAATGGTTCAAAGGATACTTATTTTGTTGATGTTATAGCCCGGGCAAAACCATCGGATAAACTGAAAATAGTCAGAGCACTGCAAAAAGCTGGTCATATAGTTGCGGTAACGGGGGACGGTGTAAATGATGTACCTGCTTTGCAGGGGGCAGATGTTGGAATAGCCATGGGTGAGCGTGGAACCAGACCTGCACGAGAGGTCGCATCTATAGTTCTGCTTGATGATAATTTTCGAACTATTGTTCGGGCGATTGCGGAAGGACGACAACTTTTTCAAAACCTTAAACTCAGCTTTTTTTATCTTTTAATGATCCATCTTCCATTTGTGGCGACAGCGGCAATCATTCCACTTTTAGGATATCCCTTGCTCTATTTGCCCATACATATTGTTTGGCTTGAGCTTATTATTCACCCAACAGCGTTGCTTGTTTATCAACAACTTCCAGCGACTGATGATCTGGATATACTTAGAAACAATGTTAAAGTACGGTTTTTTGATTGGAATGAATGGATCATTATTGGTCTTGTCGGAACATTAATAACCCTATTAATTATTTTTCTTTATGAACAGGCCCTTGGCGCTGAACAAAATGTAATCCATGCGAGGACAATTGCATTGGCCGCTTTAATTATTAGTGGGGCAACGATAACCTTGATCCTTAGCGGATTTCGATCTAACGCTGCCCGGATGATCACCGGGTTGACACTT
>Ga0116151_10004581_pt1 | contig 12078 bp, 14 predicted proteins | sample AD_UKC117_MetaG_FD_89893 | JGI IMG/M metagenome (GOLD analysis project Ga0116151, IMG submission 89893) | Active sludge microbial communities of municipal wastewater-treating anaerobic digesters from Hong Kong - AD_UKC117_MetaG | ecosystem: Engineered > Bioreactor > Anaerobic > Digestate... | reverse complement strand
TCCTGCGGTGAGGATATACCAATGACATACGCCATCACCCGCCGTCGATGCCTCGCGACCGCTCTGGGCGCTACCGCTATCGCACTCGTCGGCTGTGGCGAGTCAGCGTCACGCCGGCGGTCACGCATTGCCTATGCCGCGGGGTTCTCGCTGCCGAAATCAGTCGATGAAGCGCTGTGGCTTGCGTTCGAGCAACGCATCGAGCAGGCCATCCCGGATATGGATCTGCGGCTCGTGATCCGCGGCGAGACCGGTCCTGAGGAAGCGTTGTTCGCCGCCCTGCGCCGCAATCGCATCCAGATCGGCGGCGGGTCCTTCGCGGGCGTCGCCACGGTGGTGCCCGAGATCTCGATGTTGTCGGTGCCGTTCCTGTTCGATACCGACGCGGAAGTCGACTTCGTGATGGACGAATACATGCTGCCGGCCTTTCAGAAGTTGTTCGCTGCCAAGGGTCTCGAGGTGCTGCATTGGACCGAGATCGGGTGGGTCAATGTCTACGCCAAACCCGTCATCGATCGCCCGGAGGCCGCACGCGGCGTGCGCCTGCGGTCGTCCTCCTCGCTCGCTTCGCAGGCGTTCATCGCCGAGATCGGCGGCGATACGATCACCATGCCGTTCTCCGAGGTGCTGCCGGCACTGCAGACGGGCCTGATAGACGGCGGCGTAACCAGCGTTACGATGTACTCCCTTTCTGGGCTGACTACAGAAGCGCCCAACTACGTTCTCACGCGCCACAGCTACGACATGGGCGTGCTGCTCGCCAACAAGACCTGGATGAATAGTCTCAGCCCGGCGGAGCGTGAGGTCGTGCGCCTCGGCTACGGCGGCGCCGCTGCGACTCGCACCGCCGCGCGGGCCTCGGTCGAGGGACTGCTCAAGTCCTTGCCCGCGAAGGGCGTCAAGCTGTACGAGCCCACGGCCGAAGAACGTGCTGCCTGGCGCGAAGCCACCTGGCCATCGCACGAGAAACTCATCCAGAAGGTTGGCGGGCAGGCACGCGAGATTTACGAGACGATGCTGCAGGGCAAACGCGACTTCGCGGCACGCCATGCGACCCCATAGCGAATTCCTGCAATCGCAATGGTTGCCGTGGACCAGCGGCCTGCCTGGCGGCTTGCGCCAGAATGTCGATGTGCGCACGCTCAGCACCGACCCTGACGATGGCGCATGCAGCCTGATCGTCCGCTATCCGCCGGGTTTCCACTGCGACGCCCACGCCCTGACCGCTGATGAAGAGCTGTTTGTGCTATCGGGTTCATTCAAGGTCGGCGACGTCGTTTACGGTGCGCACGATTACGCCCATCTGCCGCGCCTGTTCGCGCGCGCCGCCATGCGCAGCAGTGTCGGTGCCGAGGTGTTGACCTTCTTCTCCTCGGAACCTCAGCTTGTTGGCGGTTCGCTAGGTGCGCACGATGCGGCGCGCCTCGTGCTGCGACTCGATACCCGCGCGATGCAGGCGCACACCGGGCCGCGCAGGCACATGGCGAGCGAGGGATTCAATCACGGCGGCACCGTACACAAATTGCTGTTCGACGACCCGCTCACGCTCGACAAGACCTGGATCGCGGGCCTGCCGCCCTACTGGCGCTGCGACACGGTCGAGCGCCATCCCGTCTGCGAGGAAGAGTTCGCCATCGCGGGCGACATCCACATGCCGAACGGCGTGATGCACGCGGGCGCCTATTTCTGGCGGCCAGCCAACGTCCCGCATGGCCCATTCGGCACGGTGGGCGGCACGATACATCTGTGCCGGGGCAAGGGTGGTCGATACGCCACCGAATTCTCAGCCAGCGATCGACCATTCAACTGGGATCCGCCCTATGAGCCGATACTGCCGGCAGCATACCGCGCTTACGTACCCGAGGAAGTCAAATGAAGAAGCCTGTCGCACGCACTACCACGTTCGTCCTGCTGTTGCTGATCGGTCTAACGACTGCTTTGCCGTCCCATGGCGCCGATGACCAGTTGCATCTGAAGCGCGTGAATCTGGTGGTGGCCGATCTCGAGCGCGCACTGAAAGTGTATCGGGACATCCTCGGCTTCAAGGTATTCGAAGTCAGTAACTCATCACCCACCTCCTACTCTTATCCCGTCTTCAACTTCCCGCAACGCGCGAAACTCCGTTTCGCAACGCTCGATTCGGCGAGCGAGCCGCGCGCGCTGGCGTTGACGGAAGTCACCGGGATACGGCTGCCGCGGCGGCCGGCGATGCACTTGAGCTGCCCAGTCATCCGTATCGGCAAGTTCGACGCTGTCTACGCAGCGCTCAAGTCCGCAGGACTGAAGGTCATCGAACCGCAAGAGTCGGCCACGCCAGAAGGCGCGCGTTTTCGCGAAATGGCCTTCGTTGATCACGACGGCAATTTGGTGGTCTTGTACGAACTGAGCGCGAAGAGGTGAGTATGACAATCCAAGGCAACGAGCGCGTGGTTCTCGTGCGAGACCTCAGCGGCCAGCCACAACCGGACGATTTTCGCTACGAGCGCTGTGACAAACCGACACTCCGCGCCGGCGAGCTCATGGTGGCAACGGAGTGGTTGTCACTCGATCCTTACGTGCGCGCACTGCTGTCTGGCCGACACTTCCTGCGGCAACCTCAGGTTGGTGACGTGCTACCCGCAAGAAGCGTGGCGCGCGTGATCGACTCGCGCCATGCCGTGTTCAACACCGGCGATCGCCTGGTGCTCGAGACTGGCTTGCAGAGATTCGCCGTCTCGAACGCCGACGACGCCTGGCCACTGCATCCCGGACACACGCCTGCCTCGACCGCGCTCGGCATCCTCGGCATGCCGGGGATGACCGCCTATTTCGGACTGCTGGATGTTGCGGGGATCAAGGCAGGCGAGACCGTGCTCGTGTCGGCGGCCTCCGGGCCGGTGGGATCGATGGTCGGCCAGATCGCACGGATCAAGGGTGCTCGTGCGATCGGTATCGCCGGTACGGCCGCGAAGTGCGAATGGACGGTGCGCCACGCGCGCTTCGACGCGTGTATCAACTACAAGGCGGAATCGGTGGATGAGCGTCTGCGGGAGCTGGCGCCGCAGGGCGTGGATATCTATTTCGACAACACTGGCGGCGACATACTCGACACCGTGGTGATGGGCCGCCATCTCGCGATGCACGGCCGCGTAATCCTTTGCGGGCTGATCTCGCAGTACAACCTCGAGGACGCACCTCGCGGCCCCAATCTCGGCCCGCTGATGGCCTGTCGCGGCAAGATCCTGCCGATGATCGTTTACGACTATGAAGACCGGCGCGAGGAATTCCTGCGCGCCGTGATCCCGTGGTTCGAATCAGGGCAGCTCGCGTATTGCGAGGACGTGGTAGAGGGCCTTGAAAACACAGCCGCGCAGTTCTGCAAACTGATGCGCGGCGAAAATTTCGGCAAGACCCTGGTGCGGGTCAAGTAGCGCGCTCTGCCCATTCACTACACTGTTCATACGAAGTGCCTCGCAACCATTCCCCACGCAGCACCCGATCTTCATCCACCATTTTGATCGCCCGAGCATACTCGGCACGATCCTTCGCTAAGCACGCGTAACTGGCGTACGCATTCTTGAATGCTGGATCGGGGTAGCGCGCGAGCAGATCGCGGAAACTCGATCTCATCATTATCCAGCTGATTCTCGTCTGCTCGGGGTCGACATTGAGCAACTTTAAGTTGATATACAAACGAGCATACAACGATTTTCCCTCGCTCTTTTCCTGTCGCCTCGTCCATTGCCGAATGAATGTGTCCACCTGATCCCAGCTCCCACCCCACCTCGGCTCGAGTCGCGAGATCATCAAGTCATAGAAGTCATAGTAGTGGGGCCAGCGCATCACCCCACTTTCAAAGATCTCCTGCGGATTCTGCCGCGGATTTCTGATATCCAGAGCAATCGCCAGCATCAGGTTGTGCCAAAGCGGCGTTTCCTTCAGTTCTCGAGGCGCAGCCAGCAAATCCTGTTGCGCACCCCGCAACGCCGAATCGAAAAGCTTCCACGACTCCTCGGCAACCGTATCGCGATAGCCGCCCCCACGAACGCTCCAACCCATCGAATACTTCGACCTCGCTTCCACAAACTTTGCGAAATACGAATCCGGACATGTTCGTCGCCAGCTAACCATCCGCTGAAACACTGGCGCTGTAACGCCCCCCGACATCAGCCGCCTGAAAGTCCAGTAGGCCGCACTGCTCGCCGGTCGACCTGAGACAAATCGCTTATCGGACGCCATGATGTCAGCCAACGCTCGGTCGAGTAGCGAAAATCTCTCCTGTTCGAACAACAAGGTGAGCCGGTCGACGGTTTCATCGAACGTACGCCAGTTGTCCACTATGCATATCTCGGCGCTCTTCCGACTGGAACTGTCGGTCGGACAAGTTGCCGGGCTGGTATCCCAAGGATATCGATCTTCCGCAGGTTCCTTGGCCGGTACGGCAGCCGATACAGCAAGTAGCAGAACGAGCCAGCTTGAACGCCGAGAGTGCCGAGCAGGAACAGCTGTGCGACTCATTTGAACCTCACGCGCAATTGAGATCTCATACCCACGGCGCAAAACTTCCCTCCGCTGCCAGCGCATCCATGCGCTGGCGCAGTTCGCGCAGAAAGTCGTCGCGATCGCCACCGTAGTGCAACGGCTCGCCGACGAACACATCGACGAAGAATGGCACCAGGATCGCTTCGCCCTTGGGCAACGCCTTGCCGAGGCCGTGCATGAACACGGGTACGACTGGCACGTCGGGAAACCGCTCGACGAGGCGTGCGACGCCGCCCTTGAACTCGCTCAGTGCCTCAGGCGCGCCACGAGAACCCTCCGGGAAGAAGATCAGGATATCGCCACGACCGAGCGACTCTTTCACCGGGGCTAACAAGTCCTCGTCCGGGCGTGAACGGGCGCGGTTGATCGGCACGATGCCGATCACTTTGAGGGCGAACCAGGCGAGTACGCGATTACGCAAGAAATAATCAGCCGCCGCCACCGGGTGCACGCGCGGCAGCAGCTTGAGCGGCAGCAGGGTCATCAGCGTGATCGTATCGAGATGACTGTTGTGATTGGCGACCAGCAAACAGGGCCCGCCCGACGGCAGGCGCTCACGATGGCGGACATTGAGCCCGAGCACGATCAGCGCCACGAACCGTGCGATAACGCCGAAAAAGATCCAACGCAGCAACTTCGCCATGCGCCTGCCGGGCGGTCTTAGTAGTAGAAATACTTCATGAAGTGGAAGAACAGCGGCGCCGTGAATGTCAGGCTGTCCACCCGGTCGAGAATGCCGCCATGCCCGGGAATCAGAGATCCGGAGTCCTTCACGTTGAGATCGCGCTTGAGTGCCGAGATCGTCACATCGCCCAGGAAACCGCCGATACCGATGATCAGCCCGACGGCGACGGCGTGCCAGATATTGAGCGGTGTCAGAACTGGCGCCAATGCAACGGCCAAAGCCGTCGTCGTCAGTACGCCGCCTACCAGACCTTCCGCGGTTTTCTTCGGGCTCACGGTCGGCGTGATCTTGTGACGACCGAACAGCTTGCCCCACACGTACTGCATCACGTCGTTGAGCTGCGTCAACAGCACGACGAACAGCACGAGACCGGCGCCGCCGACCGTCTGGCCGATTCTCTCGGGCAGCACCAACAGGTACGCGAGATGCGAGAGCGCAAAGACCATCGTCAACATACCCCACTGCAGCGTGCCGACTGCGCGGAGAAAGTCTTTGGTATCGCCGATCACGACCATGCGTGCGGAGACCAGCAGGAACATCCACACCGGAATCCAGATGACGAACAGCTCGTACCAGCGGTCGTACACCCAGTAGTAGTGGATCGGGATGGCGAGATAGCACCAGAACAGCACGCGTCGATCGGCGCGGCGCGTCGGAATCAGCGAGAGATACTCTTTCAGGGCAAGGAAGGAGAGAAACGTGAAGAATCCGATGGCGATATTGACGTTGAGCGCGACTGCCACGGCGAAGATGCCCGCCATCCACCACCACGAGTTCACGCGCTGCACGAGCTCGCCGTAGTCCTTGTCGGGGCGGGCGCGCTTGAGCCATTGAGAAATGATCGTGGCCACGATGAGTGCGACCAGAATGCCGCCCAAAGTCCACAGGACCTGCGGTTGAATGCTGCGGATCACGACGGCACTCCTTCTGCGAGCGCACGCCGTGCGCGATTCCAGATTGTAATGACTAACAAAACGGCCACCGCCATGAACAACCAATCCGTCCAGGGCACGCGCGGTGCGCCGAGCGCAAGGGCCAGCGCCAGCGCGCCGAAGACAAAGGCGCGGTCACTCTTGCCCATTGGGCCATCATAACGACGGCTGGCGCCGATCTGGATGGCGACGACGCCTGTCATTTCGCTGATGATCGCCAGCACGACGACCAGCACGACGAGGCCGGCCGGCAGCCCGACCAGCGATGCGAACGGCAGGTACAGCATTGCGTCGGCGACGACGTCCCCCAACTCATTGAGCACCGCACCGAGGCGGGACTTCTGCTGGTGCTCGCGGGCGAGCATGCCATCGACCGCATTGAGCGCCATACGGACGAACAGCACGATGGGCACACCAAACAAGGCAGCTCGCGCGCCCTGCGACCACGTCAGCCAGGCGCCCGTGGCGCCAGAGAGCAGCACCGCGGCGATCGTTACCTGGTTGGCTGTCACACCGGCGCCTGCCAGCGCTCGCACCAATGGTCGCAGCAAAGCCTGAAAACGAGCCTTGAAATCGTAGATGGACGCCACCATTGCTCCCGTGCGTGCCCCGCCCAACTGTGCGCTGCACAATCATGACAGAAGACCGCAACCGTAGCGGCATCCGACACTTGAAAACTGCTAACCACCCCCTATTTTTGCTATCAGGGCCCGCTGCTGAGCGGGCAACAGACTACCGGACAACCGTTGGAGGTGACTCAACATGGCGATCATGCGATATGAACCCGTCGGCCTGGGCCAGCTGCAGCAGCAGATCAATCGACTCTTCTCCGGCTGGGACGACACCGAAAGCAGTGCGGCCACGGCCGGCTGGGTGCCCACCGTCGACATCAATGAGTTCGACGATCGGTTTCAGCTGTTCGTCGATTTGCCGGGCGTCGATCCGGACAAGGTCGACATTACGCTCGACAATGGCGTGCTGACGATCAGTGGCGAACGCACGGCCCCCGAAGAGAACAATGGCATGGTGCAGCGGCGGGTAGAACGCGGTGCGGGCCATTTCCACCGCCGTTTTATCCTGCCGGACACGGTGGATGCGGACAAAGTGGCAGCGAGCAATCGCCACGGCGTGCTCGAGATCTCGATTCCGAAGCAGGCCAGAGCGTTGCCGCGACGGATCAAGGTGGCAGCGTAACAGCCAGCGGGCGGCGCGAGTGCGGCTACGTACTCGCGTCCGCCTGCGACATGTTTACGGTTCGGCAGCGGTCCGAAGCCTGGTGGCGTGCAGCAGGCCAGAAGGTGGGAATAGCGGCTGGCCGTTCTCCCCGTACAGCACATCTTCTATAGCGAACTCGGCCTCGCTCAATACATAGGTCAGATCGGGCGCAATGATTTGCTTGAACGCCTTGCTGACGTATTGACAGTCCGAGCGACTGACGCGGGCCACGAATACTCCCGGGCGTTCACCTGCCAACCATCGAATGGCGCACGACTCCGGAAACTGCATCAGCACGGTCGGATCGAGTGATGCCAACTGCGCCGCGTGCTGTTCGAGATTGGCATAGCCTTGCTGCGGATAGAATACGACCGATCGCATCCGGTTGGTCGAGCGCTTGGGATCGAGGTCGAATGCATAGATCTTCTGCTGAAACGGCTGCGAGGAATCGAACCCATCGCGCGATATCTGATGATAGAAGACGTACTGCGCACCGAACTGCGGCGCCGTGATCGGCACGATCTTGTGAAAGAGCCTGCCCGCGGGTGCACCCGGCTCACGAGGATCGGCCGGCGCCGGGCCAGAATAGTGGCCGGGCAGCAGGGTCACTATAGCTGCAAGATCCGTGTCGAGCTTTGCGGGCGATCGTGATCCAGCGCCGGGCGAACTCGCGCAACCGGAGGCTACCGCCACTACGAGACAGATCAGCCATGCCGCATTTCCACCCCGCCGTGCTCGAACCTGAACTATCATCCGGTGAACACCATTCCTGTTGATCTTCTATGCGTATCTGGCAAGACGAAATCACTCTCGAAAAATTCAGCGCGGTTGAACGCGCAACGGCTGTCGAACACTGTGGTCTAGTATTGACGGAACTTGGTGACGATTTTCTCTCGGGTATGCTCACTGTAACAGCCGCTGTGCAGCAGCTTGATGGAACATTGCATGGTGGTGGCTCGGCTGTTCTGGCGGAATCACTCGCCAGCCTCGCAGCAAACGGCGTAGTCGACAGAAGCCGCTTCGCTTGCCTCGGTCAACAGATCAATCTGGCACATCTCAAGCCCGTTCCGTTCGGGGACACGATCAAGGGGACGGCGCGTCCGCTCGGCATGGATCAACATACTCAGGTCTGGGGCGTCGACATCGTCAATAACAGCGGTGAACTGGTGTGCGTTTCCCGTGTGATGATGGCGGTGGTGCCACGACCGGCGAACGCCAAGGCGTTTCTGAACGGCTTGTCGGCCAGCTAGCCCCGGCGTCAAAATGCGCCAATCCCCGTCAGTTCACGTCCGATCGTGAGCTGATGAATAGTCTCGGTGCCTTCATAGGTGATCACGCTTTCGAGGTTGAGTGCGTGCCGGATCGGCACGTACTCGGCGCTGATGCCGGCACCGCCCAGCATGTCGCGGCAATCGCGCGCGATATCGAGCGCCATGCGGCAATTGTTCCACTTGGCGAGCGACACCTGCGCCGGCGTCATCTGGGCGCTGTCTTTCATCCGCGCCAGTTGCACAACTAACAACTGTGCCATGGTGATCTTGCGCGCCATCTCGGCCAATCGAATCTGGATGGCCTGGTTGGCCGCCAGCGGTCGGCCGAACAACACTCGTGATGCAGTGTAGTCGAGCAATTGCGCGAGGCAGGCTTGTGCTGCACCAATCACGCCCCAGGAGATGCCAAAGCGAGCCTGGGTGAGGCACGAAAGAGGTGCTTTGAGTCCGACCGTAGACTTCGGCAGCATGTTCGCCGACGGTACAACCACGTCTTCGAAGAACAGCGAACCAGTGGACGACGCGCGCAGGCTGAACTTGCGCTCGATTTCCGGCGTCACGAAGCCCTTCGTGCCGCGCTCAACGATGAAGCCACGAATGCCTTCTTCGGTCATCGCCCACACGACGGCGAGATCGGCGATCGGCGCATTGGTGATCCACATCTTCGAGCCGTTCAGTACCCAGTCGCCGCCACGTCTTTTCGCGTGGGTCTTCATGTTCACGGGGTCAGAGCCACCGTGTGCCTCGGTGAGGCCGAAGCAGCCGATCAGCTTGCCCTTGGCCATATCCGGCAGATACCGTTGTTTCTGTTCGTCGCTGCCGAATGTATAGATCGGATACATGCAAAGCGACGATTGCACCGAGACGAAACTACGGATGCCGGAATCACCCCGTTCGAGCTCCTGGCAGATCAGTCCATAGCTGGCAGCGTTCATGCCGGCGCATCCGAAGCCCTGCAGAGACGAGCCGAACAGCCCGAGCGCAGCAAGGCCGGGAATCAGGTCTCGTGGAAAAGTATGGTCTTCGAAATGACGCTGGATGATCGGCAGCACTTCCTCGTCGACAAAACGTCCGACGGAATCCTGCACCATGCGCTCGTCTTCCGCGAGCATGCCGCGCACATCGTAGAGATCCAGCGGATCGAGTGTGCGACGGTCCAGTAATTTTTCAGCCATACGGTTCTCTCAATAGCTCGGATTGTCGACCGGCAGACCCATTGCGTGCTGGCCCCACATGATGCCAGTCACATCCCACGACAGACCAAGGTGGGAAGCGGCGGCGTGCATGTCGCGGAACGACCGCTGCATGTAGTGATCGAGATAGATACCGCGACCGCCGGATGCAGCGAACAAGCGATCGATCGCACTGGTCAGCAGTTTGGTAGCGTAGCCCTGATTGCGACGCCAGTGAATACGCTGCTCGATCGATACGGGCGCGCCGCGCTCCACTGTCGCCATGGCGTCGCGGCAGTCCTGCATGATCAGCGCGCGCGCTGCTTCGATTTCACAGGCCGCTTCTGCGACTCGTAGTTGCACCACCTGCTGCTGCGCCAGCGTACCTTTGCCGCGCACCAGATTGCGCGAGCGGGCCGCCTCCATGTACTGCTCGAGCGCGCCTTCGGCCATACCGAGCGCGGGCGCGAGAATCGCGTAAGGGTTGATGGCGATCAACGGCAGCCGAAACAGCGGCGCCTTGTGCAGATCAGTCCCAGGGCCGCCGCCGTCGCGCAGCTCGGCGGTGGGCGCCAGACGATGCGCGGGCACGAACACGTCGGTCAGCTTCGCATCGCGACTCCCGGTGGCAGCCAGGCCGGCCACGTGCCAGGTGTCCACGATTTCGCAGTCGGACACTGGCACGACGACATAGGTCGCCACGGGCGCACCAGCGCCATCCGCCGCTGGCAACCAGGTGCAAAATACGGCCCAGTCAGCGATATCGATGCCGCTGACAAACCGCCAATGACCGGTCACCCGGTAGCCTCCCTCGACCGGTATGGCTTTGCCATCTGGTGTAATCGACGATGTGATCAACGCGTCCGGATCATTGTCCCAGACGTCGTGCTGCGCGCGCGCCGGGAACTTGGCTAACAACCAGGCACGTTCGGCGGTGACGCCGTAAACCCACGCGGTCGACCCGCAGCCGCGCCCCAGCAGGGCGACCAGCTCGACGAATTCGGCCAAACCCAACTCGTAGCCGCCAAACAACTTCGGTTTCTGAACGTTGAACAGTTGCGCCGCGCGCAACTCACGCACTGTCTCGTCGGGCACGCGCCGCGCCAGCTCCGCCGCCTGCGCTCGTTCGCGCAAGCGCGGCACAAGCTCCTGCGCACGGCTCAGGAGGCTGTCGAAACCGGGCTGCGTAGCAGACGCGATCGTAGCAGTCATCACTCAATACTCTGTGTATTTCCTGGACTGCCCGCGGACCTTATCCGCCGGGTAGCGCTCAGCATTCTTCACCAACTTGGCCGCAGCGGCTGCCAGCAAATCGACGCCTAACTTGTCAGCCAGTCGAACAGTGTACAGCAGCACGTCCGCCAGCTCATCGCTGATCATCTCGCGCCGCCGTGCGTCGAGCGCCAGATCCTGCTGCTCGGCAGCCCACTGAAAATGCTCCATCAGCTCGGCTGACTCGATGGAAATCGCCATGGCGAGGTTCTTGGCACTATGGAACTGGTCCCAGTCGCGCTCGGCTGCGAAAGCGCGCAGGGCATGTTTGAGTTCTTCGAGACTTTGCATGAGGCGGCCCCCGGCGATGACGACTATGGCGGTGAGATTGTCACCCCGATCGCGACGGCGTAAAAGCACTAATCCACGCGCACAAAGGGAGAGCGAAGATGAGCCAGCGATTGAGTCGACGAGCATTGCTCAATACAGCCGCCGCGGCGGGAGTCTGGATGGCGACTCGACCCACCGCGGCGCTGGAACCGCGCGCCGACAACCCGCTGGCACGGCTGTCGGGCAACGAAAACCCCTATGGTCCCGGCCCCAAGGCGCGCGCGGCGATTGCGGCCGCGATGTCGGAGTCCTGTCGCTACAGCGTGGGCAGTTACAATGCGCTGCTCGACGTGCTCGCCAAGCACGAAGATGTGCCGCGCGACAGTATCGTGCTCGGCTCGGGCTCAGGCGAGCTGCTGCACATGCTGGCGCTCGAGTTCGTCGGCCGGGACGAGCTGGTCAGCGCCTGGCCTACCTTCGGCCAGATCATGACCTATGCCGAAAAGCTGGGCGCCATCGTGCGCAAGATACCGCTCGATTCGCAACTGCGCCATGATCTCGCCCCACTCAGCGCGGCGGTGACTCCCAGTACGGGCTTGCTGTACCTGTGCAACCCTAACAACCCGACTGGCACCGTAGTAGATGGGCCGGCGTTGCGCGAGTTCTGCCGGCAGATGGCCGGACGCACTCTGGTAGTCGTCGATGAAGCCTATATCGATCTCATCGAACCCGGCGCGACC
>Ga0116151_10004579_pt1 | contig 12090 bp, 11 predicted proteins | sample AD_UKC117_MetaG_FD_89893 | JGI IMG/M metagenome (GOLD analysis project Ga0116151, IMG submission 89893) | Active sludge microbial communities of municipal wastewater-treating anaerobic digesters from Hong Kong - AD_UKC117_MetaG | ecosystem: Engineered > Bioreactor > Anaerobic > Digestate... | reverse complement strand
GCCATCCGGTGTCGCGCGGTTGTCGGTCGCGTAAAGCTCCTCGTTGCCCTTGCGCCCGCCCTGGATTTGCAGGGCGTAGATCAGCGCGCCGCCGATCCCGACGCTGGCGACCAGGCCGAGACCGGCCAGAACCTTGCGCGACAGCCGGGTCACGCGTGGCGGCTCCGAGCGCAGCCGCATCGGCGCAACCGGCTCGCCGGTCAGCGGCAGGGCGCCGTCCTCGCCGGACGGCTCCGGCCCTTTCTCCTTTCCGGGTTCGATCTCGCTCATGACGCCGGCCTTCCGTCGGTGCGCGAGATCCGCACCCGCTTCTGGTTCTTGTCAGCGCCGAAGCGCAGCTCGGCGGCGGCGAAGAGCCGGTCGACGATCATGTAGTTGCCGCGCACGCGGTAGTTCACGAGTTCCGAGGTCGCGCCTTCGGGGCCGACGACGAACAGCGGCGGCATCTCGCCCTGGCCGATGCCGCGCGGGAATTCGATGAAGACCTGCTTGCCATCATCGAATGCTCGGAGCGGACGCCAGGGCGCACGGTCGCCCGTCACCTCGTAGCGGAAGTTGACGCGCGAAAGATCGATGCCGGTCGAAACCGGCTGCGCGGCCTCCGCCTGCGCGTTCTGTCGGCGCAGCGCGATGAGCTGGTCCTGCGGATACTGCCACGAGACCGACGCCATATAGGTCGAGGACGTCGAGCGAAGCTCCATGTAATAGGTGCGCAGGTTGGTGTTGATGACAAGGTTGGTCATCAGGTCGGTGCGCGTCGGTTTCACCAGAATATGAACCTGCTTCGCCGCGCCCGTGCCGCTCTCGGTGTCGCCGATGATCCAGCGCACCGTGTCGCCCGCCGCCACGGGGCCGGCGCCGACAAGCTGTTCGCCGGGCTGAAGCGCGATGTCCGTGATCTGCCCGACGGCCGTGTAGACCTGATAGAGCGCCCCCTGCGTAAAGGGATAGACCTGCATGGAGTTGATGAAGCCATTGCGCACCGGCTGCACGCGGGCCTGCGCATTGGCCTGATTGACGCGGGCGGCGGGATCGGCGGCCTCAGCCGGCTGGCGCGTTCCGTCCACCGGCTTCATCTGACCGGGAAGCGGCAAGGGCTTCGGCAGCTCGACGATGCGCACCGGCGACGGCGGATCGACCGTCTGAACTGCGGGCGCCGCATTGTCGTAGCTGATCTCGGGCGGCGGCGTGTGGGTCGCGCAGCCGGCCAGCGCTGAGGTGCAGGCCAGCAGAAGCGCAAATGAGTATTTACGGAGAGCCGGCTTTCCGGCTGTGCGGAAGGCGGGCGTCATTGTCCAAGCTCCTTCGACCAGTTGATGGCGTTGATGTAGATTCCGAGCGGATTGGCTCGAAGCTTTTCGGCGTCGCGCGGCGTCTGCACGACGATGGTCAGAATGGCGGACCAGCGCTCGGTCGCGGCGAGCGAGCCGTCCTGGTAGCGGCGCTCGATCCATGCGACGCGAAAGGAATTCGGCGAGGCCCTGATGACGCTGGATACCTCGACAGCGACCTGGTTCTTGCCGACCTTTGCGAACGGATCGTTGGCGCGGGCGTAGTCATTGAGGGCGAGCGCGCCAGCCTGTGTCGTGAACTCATAGGCGCGCAGCCAGTTCTGCCGCACGATGATCGCATCGGATGGGATCGAGCGGACCTGTTCGATGAAACGGGCGAGATGGAAGGCGATCTGTGGATCTGACGGCTGATAGTCGGCGACGGCAGGGGCGACCGCCTGCGCCTGGCCGAGCTTGTCGACCTGCACCACCCAAGGGACGATGGTGCCGCTGGCCGATTGCCAGATGAGGCCGCCTGACAGACCGGCAGATAGGGCCAGGCAGCCGAAGGCCATGTAGCGCCAGTTGCGGGCTTGCACGCGGGCGGAGCCGATACGGTCGTCCCAGACCTGCGCCGCGCGTTGATAGGGCGTTTCGGGCTGCGGGGCTTTGCCGTAATGGGTCGATGGTCGTTTGAAGAAATTCATGGTCAGTCGCTTTCGGAAAGATTGACGGAAGAGCCGCCGCCGTGGCTGTCGCCGGATTTGACGGCATGGGCTGCGGCCTGGACGCCGTGGGCGATTTGCTGCGAGCGTTTCATGCGCTTGGCCCAGGCGGGCGGGCCGTCGCGGGTGGCAGTCGAGGCGGCTGCCGGGGCGGATTCAGTCGCTCCGCCGTCGCCAGCCGTGCCGCCGGAGATTTCTGTCGCAGCGCGCGAGCCGGCGTCGAAGCTGGATTTGAGGCTGTCGGCAGCACGGGTTGCGGCCCGCTTCAGGGGCGAGGCAGCGGCCTTCGCGCCGGTGCTCGCAACATTACCGAGCCCGGACGCAATGCCCGATGCGCCGGACTGCCCGGCAGCGCCGAGGCTATAGGCGGTGGAAGCGCCACCCGCGACCGCCGCGCCGCCACGAGCGGCTGCGGCTGCACCGCTGGCGAGGGCCGCACCGCCGGAGGCAACGGCTCCGACCGCTGCGGCGCCTGCGGCCATCGTTCCAGCGGCGGCAACACCCGCTCCAACTGCTGCGCCGGCGCCGAGCTGAGGACCGCCGGAGACAAGGCCATTGGCGATGCCGGGACCGAAGATGCCAAGGCCGAGCAGCGACAGCGCGGCGAGCACGATCGCCATCGCATCGTCGACAGACGGCGCCCCGCCATTGAAGCCAGCGGTGAATTCCGAGAACAGCGTCGAGCCGATGCCGATGATGACGGCGAGCACCAGCACCTTGATGCCGGACGAGATGACATTGCCGAGCACGCGTTCGGCCATGAAGGCGGATTTGCCGAACAGGCCGAAGGGAATGAGGACGAAGCCGGCGAGCGTCGTCAGCTTGAACTCGATCAGGGTGACAAAGAGCTGGATCGCCAGGATGAAGAAGGCCAGCAGCACCAGCGCCCAGGCGAAGAACATGCAGGCGATCTGGATGAAGTTCTCGAAGAACGACCAGTAGCCCATCAGGTTCGAGATCGAGTCGAGCAGCGGGCGACCGGCATCGAGGCCGGTCTGCGCCACCTTGCCGGGCCGCATGAGATCGCTGACCGTAAAGCTGGTGCCCGATGCCTTCAGGCCGAGGCCCGCGAAGCTCTCGAAGACGATGCGAGCAAGATTGTTCCAATTGGAGATCAGATAGGCGAAAATGCCGACGAACAGCGTCTTCTTGACGAGGCGCGCGATGATGTCGTCGTCGGCGCCCCACGACCAGAAGAGCGCGGCGAGCGTCACGTCGATGACGATCAGCGTGGTGGCGATGAAGCCGACCTCGCCGCCGAGTAGCCCGAAGCCACCATCGATGTAGCGCGTGAAGACCTCAAGGAAATGGTCGATGACGCCGGTGCCGCCCATGTCAGCGAACCTCCGTCGGAGTCGGTTCGGTCGGCGCTGCGTCCTTATGGACAGGATCAACCGATGCTGGCGCGCTCGGAAACAGCATGGTCGGCGCGACCGGCGCCGGTGAGGATGTCGGGGCCGGTTGCCTGAGGAAGCGGCGGCGGTTCTCCGACCATGCTTTCAGGCAGCCGGGATCGCGCGTGCCAGCTTCGCCGATTTCGGAGCAACGGAGCAATTCCGCCGCGAGAGGATCCGCAGCGCCGGGACGGCTTTGCGCCACGGGAGCGTCCGACGACATGTCCTTGCGGTTCATCTCGATCGCGGCCGCCGTGATGGCGACCGCGACGAAGACGATGGCGCCGATGCGGGCGAGGGTCTTGCCGTCCATCGCGCCAGCCTCAGTTGCCGCTGTTCTGGAACATGCGGGCGTTGCCGGGCTGATAGCCCGTGCCCGGCGTCAGGAAGCGGCGGCGCTGTTCGCGGCCCTGTTCGGCGGCGGCAGCTTGCTCGGCCGACTGCAATGCCTGCGCCCGACCGTTCGCCGCGACGACGGCGGTGAGATCGGCGAGCTGCTGGGCCTGAAGTGCGAGGAGCTGGTTGCCGGCCTGCGTCGCCTGTAGCGCGCCGGTCGCACCCTGGCTCTGGCCGACCAGCGCCGACATCTGCGCGCGGTTGGTGTCGATGTTGCCGACGACGCCGGCCTGCACGCGCATGGCGTCCTGTAAGCCGCCGACCGTGTTCTGCCAGCGCGAGCGGGCATCGGCCACGAGCTGCTGATTCGATGCCGACATGGAGACGTTGCCGTATTTGCTCTGGAACGCCTGATCGATCTGCTGGACATCGTAGGCGATGTTCTGCGCCTGCTGGAGCAATTGCTGCGTCCGCTGCACCGACTGCTGAAGCTGTTGCAGCGACGAGAACGGCAGGCTCGCGAGATTGCGCGCCTGGTTGATCAGCATCTGCGCTTCGTTCTGGAGCGAGGTGATCTGGTTGGTGATCTGCTGGAGCGCGCGGGCCGCCTGAAGGACGTTCTGCGCGTAATTGGTCGGATCATAGACGATGATGGCGTGGGCGGGCGTCGCCAGCATGGGCGCGAGCGCGATCGGCGCGGTCAGCAGCGCGGCAGCAAAACGCGCTGCGCGGGAATGGCGCAGTTTCATATCATTTCTCCTTGGTTAGCGAGGGTGGGAACGAGTTCCGCCGCCCAGCCGACGTCACGGTGATGCAGCCAGGCGGTGAGGAACCCATCGCGGCCGTGCTCGGCGACGATGCGGGCGATGGCCGTCTGATCCGTCTTCGCGGAGGCGGCGCAGAGTGCGAGCGCGACATCGGACAGGCCGAGTTCGAAGAGGCGATTGCCGCGCCGCGACTGGCAGTAGTAATCGCGCTTGGGCATGGCCCGTGCGATGATCTCGATCTGACGATCATTGAGGCCGAACCGGCGATAGATCGCGGTGATCTGCGGCTCGATGGCCCGCTCGTTCGGCAGCAGGAGACGGGTCTGGCAGCTCTCGATGATGGCCGGCGCGATTGCCGATCCGTCGATGTCCGACAGGGACTGCGTGGCGAAGATGACGCTAGCGTTCTTCTTGCGCAGCGTTTTCAGCCATTCTCTGAGCTGGCCGGCGAAACCGTCGTCATCGAGCGCAAGCCAGCCCTCGTCGATGATGATCAGCGTCGGCGATCCGTCGAGCCGGTCATCGATGCGGTGAAAGAGGTACGCGAGGACCGCGGGCGCGGCGCCGGTGCCGATCAGCCCTTCGGTCTCGAACGCCTGAACGGAGGCGGAGCCAAGATATTCATGCTCAGCATCGAGCAGGCGGCCGTAGGGGCCGCCAACGCAATAGGGCCGGAGCGCCTGCTTCAGGTCGTTGGACTGGAGCAGGACCGCAAGGCCGGTAAGGGTCCGCTCCTCGATCGGCGCGCTGGCGAGCGAGGTCAACGCCGTCCAGAGATGCTCCTTCACTTCCGGCGTGATGGTCACGCCTTCGCGGATCAGGATCGCGACCAGCCAGTCGGCGGCCCAGGCACGCTCGGGGACGTCATGGATGCGCGAGAGCGGCTGAAGGCTGACGCTATCGGATGCGCCATCGCTGAGATCGCCGCCGAGATCGTGCCAGTCGCCACCCATCGCAAGTGCGGCCGCGCGGATCGATCCGCCGAAATCGAAGGCAACGACCTGCGAGCGCGCATAGCGGCGGAACTGAAGCGCCATCAGCGCCAGCAGCACGGACTTGCCCGCGCCGGTCGGGCCGACGATCAGCGTGTGGCCGACGTCGCCGACATGGATGGAAAGCCGGAACGGGGTCGAGCCCTCGGTCTTGCCGAAGAGCAGCGGGGGCGCTGCAAAGTGCTCGTCCCGTTCCGGTCCCGCCCATACCGCCGAAAGCGGGATCATGTGGGCGAGATTGAGCGTGGAGATCGGGGGTTGGCGGACGTTCGCGTAAACGTGGCCGGGCAATGAGCCGAGCCAGGCATCGACCGCGTTGACGGTTTCCGTCATGGCAGTGAAGTCGCGGCTCTGGATGACCTTCTCGACCAGCCGCAGCTTCTCGTCGGCCGCGCGCGGATCGGCGTCCCACACCGTTACCGTCGCAGTGACATAGGCCATGCCTGCATAGTCGGCGCCGAGTTCCTGCAACGCCATGTCGGCGTCGGCGGCCTTGTTCGCGGCGTCGGTATCGACCAGGACGGATGCCTCGTTGGTCATCACCTCCTTGAGGATCGCCGCGATCGACTTGCGCTTGGCGAACCACTGCCTGCGGATCTTGGTCAGCAGCTTGGTCGCGTCGGTCTTGTCGAGCAGGATCGCGCGGGTCGACCAGCGATACGGAAACGCCATGCGGTTGAGATCGTCGAGCAGGCCGGGTGTGGTCGCTGTCGGAAACCCGATGATCGTGAGGATACGGACATGCTGATCGCCAAGCCGGGGTTCGAGCCCCCCGGCGAGCGGCTGATCGGCGAGCAGCGCATCGAGATAGATCGGCGTCTCGGGGACGCGGACGCGGTGGCGCTTGGTCGAAACGCAGCCGTGGAGATAGGTGAGCGTCTCCGCGTCATCGAGCCAGCGGCATTCTGGCATGAAGGCTTCGACCAGGCGCAGGATGCGGTCGGTGCGATCGGCGAAGCCGGTGAGCGCCTCGCGCGGGTCGATGCCCGATTTCTCGCGGCCCTCGTAGAGCCAGGTTTCAGCGCGCGCGGCATCCTCGGCCGGCGGCAACCATGCGAAGGTCAGGAAATAGCTCGACTCGAAATGCGCGCCCGCTTCCTCGAAGTCGGCCTTGCGCTCGGCATCGACCAGGGCGGAGGCGGCGTCGGGAAACTTGCTGTCGGGATAGCGGTTCGACGGGTGGCGCTGCGCCTCGACAAAGATCGCCCAGCCGGAGCCGAGGCGACGAAAGGCGTTGTTGAGACGGCTGGCGACCGCGACCAGTTCGGCAGGAACGGCCGAGTCCAGATCGGGGCCGCGAAACTGAGCGGTGCGCTGAAAGCTACCGTCCTTGTTGAGGACGATGCCGGCGCCCACCAGCGCGACCCAGGGCAGGAAGTCAGCAAGCCGGCTGTTGCGGTTGCGATATTCGGCGAGGTTCATCACGGCGATGCTCTCCCTCAGACCGCGAGATGGGCGGGGATGCGCAGATGTCGGCGTACGACGTCGACGAAGAGCGGATCGCGCTTGGCCGCCCAGACCGCCGCGACATGGCCGATCGCCCAGATCGCGATGCCGACGAGCCAGAGGCGCAGGCCGAGACCGACGGCGCCGGCGAGCGTGCCGTTCATGATGGCGATGGCGCGTGGGGCGCCGCCGAGCAGGATCGGCTCGGTCAGCGCCCGATGGACCGCGACCGTGAAGCCCGGCACTTCGCCAGCCTGATCCACGATGCCCACCATCAGACGAGCGCTCCGCCGCCGAAGCTGAAGAAGCTGAGGAAGAACGAGCTGGCCGCGAACGCGATCGACAGGCCGAACACGATCTGGATAAGTCGGCGGAAGCCGCCAGACGTGTCGCCGAAGGCCAGCGTCAGGCCCGTGACGATGATGATGATCACCGCGATGATCTTGGCGACCGGGCCTTCGATCGACTGGAGGATCTGCTGAAGCGGCTGTTCCCACGGCATGGAAGAGCCGGAGGCGTGGGCGGCGGGCGCCATCGTGATGCTGATGACGGTAGCCGACGCCGCCATCATCAGGCGGCGGGGCAAGCTACGGGCGTGCGGGATCATGCGGATTCTCCTTTGGTGGGCTTCGGGGTGACGGGGGTGACGCGGTAATCGCCGTCAGGGCCGAGGCCCTCGACGCGGGCGAGTTCGGCAAGCCGGCGCTGCGAGCCGCGGCCGGACAGAACCGCGACGAGATCGATCGTCTCGGCGATCAGCGCGCGCGGGACGGTGACGACGGCTTCCTGAATGAGCTGTTCGAGTCGGCGCAGCGCGCCGATGGCGCTGCCGGCGTGGATCGTACCGACGCCGCCGGGGTGGCCGGTGCCCCAGGCCTTGAGCAGGTCGAGTGCCTCCGCGCCCCGAACCTCGCCGACCGGGATACGGTCTGGGCGGAGGCGAAGCGACGAGCGCACGAGGTCGGAGAGCGAGGCGACGCCATCCTTTGTGCGCATGGCGACAAGGTTCGGCGCGGCGCATTGCAGCTCGCGCGTGTCCTCGATGATGACGACGCGGTCGGTGGTCTTCGCGACCTCGGCGAGCAGCGCGTTGGTGAGCGTGGTCTTGCCGGTCGATGTTCCACCAGCGACGAGGATGTTGGCCCGAGAAGCGACGCCCTGGCGAAGTGCTGCGGCCTGATCCGCCGACATGATGCCGGCCGCGACATAATCATCGAGGGTGAACACGGCGACGGCGGGTTTGCGAATCGCGAAGGCGGGTGCTGCGACAACCGGCGGCAACAACCCCTCGAACCGCTCTCCCGTCTCGGGCAGCTCGGCCGAGACACGAGGCGCACCCGCATGAACCTCAGCGCCGACATGATGGGCGACGAGACGGACGATACGTTCGCCGTCCGCTGCCGACAGCCGTTCACCCGTATCGGAAAGGCCCTCGGAGAGACGGTCGATCCAGAGCCGCCCGTCTGGATTGAGCATCACCTCGACGATGCCGGCGTCGTCGAGGTAGCGCGCGATGGCGGGGCCGAGCGCGGTGCGCAGCATCCGCGCGCCGCGCGCAAAGCCTTCTGAATTTTGGTGAGACGCCGCCATACAACCCCGATTCCATCGGGGCTGAGACAGGCCTTCCCCGGACGGGGATGATTAAAAGGGCCTGATTTTAGGCCGATTCAACAACGAAACAGTGTCGTAGTAGTGTAGCGCGCAAATACAGGAGAACGGCGGTCGCGATCCGATCTTGAAGACGGGATGGGGATAACTATTCGCCGTGCGCGAGACTTTCTTGATGCTGCGACTCGCTCACATCCTCGCTGATTTCCTGCCGCAGCTTCGGTCCCTTGGCGAGGCGTCGTCCGAGCGCGGTGACGAACTGATCATAGCGTTCACCGGCCTTGGCCTTGGCGGCCTGCGCTGCTGGCTCCGGCAAGGTGGGCGTGGTCGTGACCCAGTATTTGATGAACACGGCGAGGCTTTCCACGGCGATGCCGACATCGCGCTCGATCCGGGTCATGCGGCGATCGAGCTGGTCGAGCCGTTTGGTGATGACCGCCTCCTGGCGTTCGGCCGCATCCGGCGAGAGGAAGGATTCGATAGCCGCCTCTGCGACCAGCGACCGCGAATGATCGCGCCGCGCGGCGTGCTCCGCCAGGCGGTTCATGACAGCGGGATCGAGATAGACGGAAAGGCGCTGCTTGCGGGCTGGCTTCGTCATCAGCGCCTCACATGCCCATGTCGTCGCCAGGATCGAGCGATGCCTGACGCGCCATGCCCTGCATTAGCCGGTTCATCCGGTTGTTGCGCACCGCATCGTCGTCAGCCTCCTCCCGGTCGGCATCGATCTCGAACGGGTTGTCGATCGGCACCTTCTTCTCGACGGGTTTCACGCGGCTGAGCTCCGGTTGCTGGCGGCGCTCGGATTCGGTCGGATCTTCGTCGGCGGTTTGCCCGGCCTGATTGGCTTCGTCGGTCTGGGGACGCGGCGGCAGCGGTAGAGACGTCCAATCATCGGGCCGTGCCTGCTTCGGCGCGGTGAGCGCGGGCGGCGGCAGGATGCGTTCCTTGAAGCGGGCATCCTCGTAATAGCGTGCCTTCTTCGCCCGGATCGGCGGCGTGCCGGCCACCATCACGATCTCGTCGGCGGGCGGAAGCTGCATGATCTCGCCGGGCGTGAGCAGCGGCCGGGCGGTTTCCGAGCGCGACACCATCAGATGGCCGAGCCAGGGTGACAGCCGGTGCCCGGCGTAGTTTTTCATGGCCTTCATCTCGGTGGCGGTGCCAAGGGCATCCGACACACGCTTGGCGGTGCGCTCGTCATTCGTGGCGAAGCTGACGCGCACATGGCAGTTGTCGAGGATCGAATTGTTTGCGCCGTAGGCTTTTTCGATCTGATTGAGCGACTGCGCGATCAGGAAGCTCTTGAGACCGTAGCCCGCCATGAAGGCCAGCGCGGACTCGAAGAAATCGAGGCGACCGAGTGCCGGAAACTCGTCGAGCATCAGCAGCAGGCGATGGCGTCCCGCCTTCGCCTGAAGATCCTCGGTCAGGCGGCGGCCGATCTGATTGAGCAGCAAGCGGATCAGCGGCTTGGTCCGGTTGATGTCGGAGGGCGGCACGACGAGGTAGAGCGTCGTCGGGTGTTTTCCGCCCACGATGTCGGCGATCCGCCAGTCACAGCGCCGCGTCACCTCGGCGACGACAGGATCGCGATAGAGGCCGAGGAACGACATAGCGGTGCTGAGCACGCCTGATCGTTCATTGTCGGATTTGTTGAGCAGCTCGCGCGCGGCGCTGGCGATGACAGGGTGTGGCCCGGTTTCGCCGAGATGGGCGGTCTTCATCATCGCATCGAGTGTGGATTCGATCGGCCGCTTCGGATCGGAGAGGAAGGCGGCGACGCCGGCCAGCGTCTTGTCGTCCTCGGCATAGAGGACGTGGAGGATCGCGCCGACCAGCAACGCATGGCTGGTCTTTTCCCAATGGTTGCGCTTTTCGAGGCTGCCTTCGGGATCGACCAGGATGTCGGCAATGTTCTGGACGTCGCGGACTTCCCACTCGCCGCGGCGCACCTCGAGCAACGGATTGTAGGCGGAAGATTTCGGGTTGGTCGGATCGAACAGCAGCACACGACCGTGCCGGGCGCGGAAGCCGGCGGTGAGCTGCCAGTTCTCGCCCTTGATGTCGTGGACGATCGAACTGCCCGGCCAGGTGAGCAGCGAGGGCACGACGAGGCCGACACCCTTGCCCGAGCGGGTCGGCGCGAAGCACAGCACATGCTCCGGCCCATCGTGGCGCAGATAGGTGTGATCGTAGCGCCCCAGGACGACACCATCCGGGCCGAGAAGGCCGGCGTCATTCACCTCCTTCTTCTCGGCCCAGCGCGCCGAGCCATAGGTTTCGACCTTCTTGGCCTCGCGTGCCCGCCAGACCGACATGCCGATGGCGACAGCGATCGAGATGAAGCCGCCGGATGCGGCGATGAAGGCGCCCTCGACGAATATCGACGGTGCGTAGGCGTCGAAGCTGTACCACCACCAGAAGAAGGAAGGTGGCAGATAGAAGGGCCAGCCCAGAACCGAGAACCAGGCCGGGCCGAGCTGCGCCTGAAATCCGAGTTTCCACGCGACATATTCGGTGGCACCCCAGGTGGTGGCGAGGACGATCAGGAAGACGGTGAGTATCTGGCCCCAGAGGATTTTCGTTGCCGACATGACGGCGGTCCTTTCGAGAGAGAGGTTAGAGGCCGAGCCCCCGCTTGCGGCCGAAACTCCAATCGACCCCGCCATCGTCGCGGGCGACGCCGGAGACGCGCTTGCCGAGCTGCTTTTCGAGAGAGGGCGACCAGGGGACGAGTTGGAAGCCGAGGCCGTCGTCCAGCATGGCGAACCGACCGGAGGCGAGTGCGAGACGCTGGCGGTAGGTGCCGGCGACATACTCGCCGCTGCTGGCGCGATTGAACGGTCGGCCGGTCTCAGTGGCGAGCTTTTTGCCAACCGCCTCCAGCTCACGGCGACGCAGCGTGTCGATCAGCCCGCGGTTGAAGGTGACGCGCTGGCCGTGCCGCTCGCCAAAACCCTGTCCGACCAGATGATCGGCCCGCCGGTCCAGTGCCTGCCGCACCTCGGCGCCGAAGCCGCCCTCAGACAGTGCCGCCGGTTCGCGGGCGATATTCTGCCGGTCGAGCCAGGTCGCGCCCGTTGCCGTGATCTGCCGATCGATGTCGAGATCGGAACGCACCGCGATCGCAACGCGCCGCTGCCCCTGTGCATCATCGAACTTACGAAGCTCGACGATCGAGCCCGCTGCGCTGTCACCGGCCGCATCGAGGTCGGGCAGCTTGATGTGATGGGTGCGGCCATCGACACCATCGACCACGGCGTAGGCCGTGCCCTTCAACTCATCATCGAGACCACGATCGACCAGTCGGCCGATGATCGGCGTGTCCAGACTCTCGGCGGCCAGCACATAACTGGCTGAGCCGCGCTCGATGCCGCGTTCCGTCAAGGCCCGGTGCATCCGTTTGATGATGTCGCCGCGCTCGCCGAGTTCGCGTAGCGTCGCTTCGGCCTTCTCGTCGATCATCCATTGGCCGGGGCCAATCTGTTCGGCAAGTCCGAGCGCTTCCAGCTTGCGGAGCCGCCCGACTTTCAGCGCATGATATTCGT
>Ga0116151_10004578_pt1 | contig 12090 bp, 9 predicted proteins | sample AD_UKC117_MetaG_FD_89893 | JGI IMG/M metagenome (GOLD analysis project Ga0116151, IMG submission 89893) | Active sludge microbial communities of municipal wastewater-treating anaerobic digesters from Hong Kong - AD_UKC117_MetaG | ecosystem: Engineered > Bioreactor > Anaerobic > Digestate... | reverse complement strand
GACTGGGTAGATGAGGCAGTGGTGGTGGACGATAACCTGATCACCAGCCGCAACCCGGATGATATTCCCGCTTTTAATCGGCAGATTGTGGCGGAGTTTGCCCGGGCCGGAGAACCGGCACGAGCATCTTAAACGGCCGTTTCCCCCGGGACTGGCCCTAACGTAAACCGAAATCTCGCGTGGAGGAGCAGAGAAGCGAGGGCTTTCTCTGCTTTTCTGCGTTCAAACGGAGTAAAGCAATGACAGGCGAAGATTCTACAGTGAAAAAAATCGATTCTGAACATTCTCCTCGTGGCGATATGGGGCAGAAGTATCTGGCGTCGGGCGTTTCTCTTTCTATGCGGTTGTGGCAGCAAGAGCAAACGGACCGGGAGAAGACGGTGCATACACGGCCGTATGAAACCGTCGGCTATGTCATCGACGGTCGGGCCAAACTACACCTGGGCGAGCAAACCGTCATGCTCAACAAAGGCGATTCCTGGGTAGTGCCAAAAGGGGCGGAACACCGTTACGAAATTCTGGAACCGTTTACGGCCGTAGAAGCCACCCATCCACCAGCCCACGTCGCCGGGCGAGACCAGCGGTAGACCAGTCGTTCTGCCAACAGGGGGAAGGAATATATGATGTTTGCCCGGTTACTGAACAGGACACAGTCCAGGCGGATGCGGCGGATACGCAACCCCCACGCGAGAATCGGCCTCATCCGCCTGCTTTTGCGCCCTCTTTCCAATCGGCAAAGATAAAGGTGTAGACCCATGAATAGAAAACTTGTTCTTGCGGGCGGAATTGGCTGCACGCTGCTGCTCCTGCTGGCTGTCGTCCTGGTGGCTGCCTTGTTTGTGCCCTTTCGGGCATTCCGCACCAGCCAGGCGCAGACCAATACCGGCCCGGTGGCGGTGCAAACCACAGCCAATCAATCCCCGGAAGCCATTGTGACGCAGGAAGCGATTCCCACATTGAGCGCCGGCATCGGCGGTATGCTGGAAATGACCAGCAGCTCCACAGACGGCTCGCTCACCAATCTTTACAACCAACTCAATCCTGGCGTCGTTAACATCCAGGTTTTTATCAATCAGGGGCTGGGTGCTCAGGGCGCCGGTTCCGGTTTCATCCTGGATGACAGCGGGCACATCGTCACCAACAACCATGTCGTAGCCGACGCGGACACCGTCACCGTCATTTTTTACAATGGTTTTGAGTCCAGCGCCCAGGTAATCGGCGTGGATGATGACAGCGACCTGGCCGTTCTTCAGGTAGAGCAGATGACGGATGGCGCGCATCCGCTGCCGCTGGGAGACTCTACCCAGTTGGAAGCGGGGCAGTGGGTAGTGGCAATTGGCAACCCGTTCAGTTTGGGCGGCAGTATTACGTTGGGCATAGTCAGCGCGGTGGATCGGAGTATCCCTTCCGGCGTGACACCGTTTGCCATCCCGCAGGCCATTCAAACAGATGCAGCCATTAACCCCGGCAATTCCGGCGGGCCGCTGCTAAACCTGAACGGCGAGGTGGTAGGCGTGAACGCCCAGATTCGCACGACCTCTTCTGTGCCGGCCAACAGCGGCGTGGGTTTTGCCGTGCCGGTGAATGTGGTGCGCCGGGTTGTGCCGGTGCTTATCGACCAGGGCAGTTACCAGTGGCCCTGGCTGGGGGTTAACCAGCCGGCCAGCGTGAACCTTTTGCTGGCCCAGGCGAACGATCTACCGACGCAGCAGGGTGTTTACATTCATCAGGTGGTGCCGGACGGACCGGCGGCGCGTGCTGGTTTGCAGGGCAGCAGTGGGAGCACGGCCGTTAACGGCCTGGACATCCCCACCGGCGGCGACGTCATTTTGCAAGTGAACGGCGAACCACTAAACAACCTGGACGAACTGCTGGAAGCCATCGCTTTTAGCAGCCCTGGCGATAACCTGGCGCTGACTGTTCTGCGTAATGGCCAGCAGCAGGAAGTGACCGTGACACTGGATGCGCGGCCACAGAATTTTGAGCAGTTTCAGCAGTAAGGGTAACAAAAGGAACAACGATGGTTTCTAAAGCAGCAGAATCGGAGCTGGATGCATATACCATACGGCACACGGTAACTGTCCCCCGGCCGCCAGGCGAAGCGTTTGTGTTTTTCACGGAACGGTTGTCGGACTGGTGGCCGGCAGCCTATACGTGGGCGCAAGATGTATTGGAAGAGATAGCCATGGAGCCGAAGGTAGACGGCCGTTGCTTCGAGCGCGGCCCGCATGGGTTTACCTGCGATTGGGGCCGAGTGCTTGTTTGGGAGCCGCCGCTGCGGCTGGAGTTTTCCTGGCAAATCAGCCCGGGGCGAGAGCCGGTGCCCAATCCGGCCAAAGCCAGTGAGGTAGAGGTGCGCTTTACGGCAGAAGACGCTGCCACCACACGCGTCACGCTGGAGCACCGCCACCTGGACCGGCACGGCGAGGGCGGCGAAGAGTATCGTTCGATGCTGGCTTCCGAGCAGGGTTGGCCGTATATTCTGGCGTGTTACGTGACGGCCGTTTCGCCGTCGCCCTAGCTTTTGCACTGTAAGCGCCTACGGAGGATTGCATGGCTGATCATAACAAAGTGGAAAGGCTGGCCGTCCTGGCCGAGGCCGTGAACGGGTTGACTACCTCGCCGCTGTATGCTTACCGGCAGGAAAACAATTATCACTCCGTTTTTGGCGAGGGGAATGCCGATGCCGACGTGCTGTTTATCGGCGAAGCGCCGGGGGAGCAAGAAGCCAAAAAGGGACGGCCGTTTGTCGGCGCTTCGGGCAAGGCGTTAGACGAGATGCTGGAATCTATCGGGCTGGCGCGCAAAGACGTCTACATCACCAACGTCGTCAAGGATCGGCCACCGGACAACCGCGACCCGCGCCCGGACGAAATTGAGCTGTACACGCCGTTCCTCGTGCAGCAGATTGACATCATTCAACCCAAAGTGATCGCCACTTTGGGCCGTTTTGCCATGGAATTTGTGCTGGCTCAGTTTGGTCTGGTTCAAGAAGGGCAGAAGATCAGCCAGTTACACGGCCGTCCCCTAGAAACGGAAGCGGGATACGGCCGTGTAACCATTTTGCCTCTCTATCATCCGGCCGTCGGCCTTTACAATCGCGGTCAGCGCCAGACGCTGGAAGAAGACTTCCAGGCGCTGCAGAAATTTCTCTAGCTCAGGCGGCCGCAGCCAGCACGGTGACGTCGTAGGCTTCTGGCCCCTTTTCCCCAGACACCAGCGTAAACTCCACCCGATCATATTCTTTCAGCGTGGGTGGCTCGCGGTTAATGCTGGAAGAATGGACAAACACGTCGCCTCCTCCCTCGCGCTGGATGAAGCCATACTTCTTTTGCGTATCAAACCACTTCACATAGCCCGTCAGGCGTGGTCCTGCGGCGTACCCTTCATCGAGTGTGCTTCTGAGGTCGTCATCATTCATAGCGATTCCTTGTGTCTAAGCCCAGCCTGGTGTGCCGCTTGCATCCAGGGTGGGCAGATAGGCGGCGGCCGCGCGGCGGTTATGCACGTTGAGCTTCTTTAGGATGCGGTGGACGTGGTTTTTCACCGTTCCCACCTCAATCACGAGGCGGTGGGCGATTTCCCGGTTGCTTAGGTTTTGGGCCAGCAGTTTCAGCACTTCGCGTTCGCGACGCGTTAGCTTGACGGTGGGTTGGAGTGAAAGTGTGGGATTGTTGTGATTGTCGGCCAGTTCGGCCAGGCGGCCCATGAGGGCGGCTGTTATCTGGCTGCAAATAATAGGCTGACCATCATTTACTGCCCTGATTTTTTCTATCATATCTGGCACGGAATCGCGGTGAAGAATGTAACCGGCCGCGCCTGTCTCCAAATAGGGCAGAATGACCTCTTTGTTATCGGGCAGATCAATGACGATGGATTTGAGCGCAGGATAGTCGAGCGCCAGGGTGTGTACCAGCGAAAGGGCATCTTGGTGCCCTAATTGGGAATGGATTAGCACGAGGTTACAGTACTCGCTTTCCAGGATACTCAATGCCTGGCTAACGGCCGTAACGCAGCCCACGACATGCATATCCTCCTGATTCTCGATCAGGTGCCGCACAACATTGCCCACAAGAGGCGTTTCAGCAACAATCAGCATTCTGATTCTCATATTTACCTCCTCTGAACTTGTATGTGTATGTGTTTCTGTAAAAAGATGTATAAGCTTTAGCCCCGCGCGTTAGAGCATTTCTAAGGCGGAGTTAAGGTTGAGGGAACGCTACATTCGAGGCCTAGCTGTCATACTACTATGATGGCAAAGAATGGCCAAAAGGTGTATGGGGGTTTCCCCCCCTTTTGGTAAAAAAGAGACCTGAAAAATGCAAAGATGAGAAACGAGGGAAGTAGGAGTAGGGTAGACTATAACGCTAGTCAATAAAAATGAGGTTGTATTTGATGGCCGCCCGGATGAGGCCGGGCACGTCATGGACGTTGAGCTTGGACATGAGATTCGTGCGGTGTTTTTCTACCGTCTTCACGCTGATGGTCAGCAAGTCGGCAATGTCGTTGTTGGTATGCCCTTCGGCGATGAGCTGCAGCACTTGCCGTTCCCGGGACGTTAAAACGTCGTCGGGCTGGCTTTGGCCGGTTTCTGCCTGCAGCGCCCATAAGTTGTCCAGCAGGTTGAGAGAAATGCTGGGGCTGAGATAAACGTGGTCGCGGCTGGCGGCCTGGACAGCCAGGTACAGCTCTTCGCTGATGGCGCTTTTGAGTAAATAGCCTTTGGCGCCTTTTCGCAGCACTTCCTGCACAATGCTGGACTTTGAATGCATAGATAAAATGATCACGCGCGTCGGTACGTCCAGTTTGATGATCTGTTCGGTGGCCTGGATGCCGTCTAACATGGGCATAGAAATATCCATGACTATCAGATCGGGAGAGAGTTTTTCTACCATCTCCACAGCTTCGATTCCGTTGGCGGCTTCACCGAGAACTTGTACGTCACCAGTTTTTTCCAGCAAGGCACGAATACCTTCTCGAACGAGGTGGTGATCGTCGGCAACGACAACTTTCAGCATAAACTTCTCCTTAGTGGTGTACAAGTTCAGGCCGTTCTGGGGTATTACTGCTGCCAGGGCACAACGGCCGTTAACGTCGTGCCTTCCCCTTCTGGAGACAACAGAACCAGGTGTCCATCAATCCGGTCAAAGCGCTCTTTCATACCGATCAGCCCCAGGCCGATGGTTCCGGGTGTGATGGCGGCTGAGTTGGCCAGGGCTGCTTCCAGACCACGGCCGTTATCCTGCACTTCCATGCGTACCGCGTAGCCATCATAGCTGAAACGGACGCGGATGTGGGTGGCCTGGGCGTGTTTCGCCACGTTGGTCAGGGCTTCTTGCAGGCAGCGATAAAACGCAATGTTTACGCTGTCGGGCAAATGGGGAACGGCCGTTGATCCTTCGTAAGAGACGCTGATGCCCGCCTGCTTGTCGAACTCCTGGCTTAACGTTTCCAGGGCGCTGTTTAGTCCCAGCGTATCCAATTCTGGCGGGCGCAGGTTGTAAGCCAGGCGGCGAATACGGGTCAACGTTTCGGCCAGAAGCTGATTGGCTTCCTGGACATGTTTATGGATAGGGCTGATGGGCGGCAGCTCGCTTTGGATGGCGTTGAGGCGCATTTGCAGCACAGTGAGGGTTTGGCCGGTTTCGTCGTGCAGGGTGCGGGAAACACGCTTGCGCTCTGTTTCCTGGGCTGTAACAAGCTGGTCGGCTAGCAGCCGCAGCTGCTGTTGGCCGGTTTGCACTTTGCGGAAAAGTTGGGCGATGTTCAAGGATACGGCGACGGCGGCGGCAACGGCCGTTAACACAGGCAGCCGTTCCTCCGTGAAGTAATTCGTCTGCTCACTCAACAGGCTAATCACACCCAGAATGTCTTGATTGGTTTTCAGGGGCAGCACCACCACCGAACAAATGCCGTCATCCAGGCCGGGAATTGGCACCCAATCTTCCTGGCAGTTAATGTCTGGAATGGTCACCCCCTTGCCGCTTTCCAGAACCCGGCGTATTAGCTGCTGCTGCAAACGCTGTTCCACCTGGGCTTCAAACTCGGAGATGTTGGCTTCTTCATACCCGGCCAGCGTTAGCAGCTTAAGCTGCCCTTTATCGTCGAGAAAAAAGATCTCGCCGCGCAGAATGGCAAGCCTCTGGAGGATTAAATCGAGTGTCTGTCGGCCGATGACTGCCGGGTCATGGTTGTTGGCCAGCCCAAACTGCAGCAGATCAAGCAGCAGCGATAGACGGCTTTTTTCACTTTCTCTTTCCAACATAAGCTTCTCTTCCCACGGGAACCGCCATCTTAACTCTGCATAACCCCACGCCGATGTGCCAGACGGCCGTTTCCTTTCCTCTGAGACGGCCGTTAGAGTGATGCAGCGGCAAAACAGGCCCTCATCCCACAGTGGGTGCTGCCGATGCCCCCATAAACTGTTTACATCCGTATCAAAGAAAAATCCCCCTTTCGCCTTTTTGTGTATCCACGACAAAAAGGAAGGAGAGAGCGGTGTTGCAGCCACGTTCGGTGCGATAGGGTGGGGGACAGCGACGGTGGAAACAAAACAGGATATCGACAATCTTGTTTAAGTGTACTGATACCCAGCGGTTTTAGCAAAATTTTAGTGAACTCCCCCGCCCACTGCTGTAAATCCGCCTCGTTTGTTCATATACGTTTCATTTTTTGTCGGCGCTGCGCCGTGTGACGCCGACTGTATCCTTTTTATGCCCTGGATATATGTCTTGATATATGCGCCAAAAAGCGCCCCTGTGAATAACATGGAAAGAGTGGCGGGGTGGCGTTTGGTGGTCAGAGGCCTGTCCTGCGAAGACGGCCGTATCACACCACAGGCGTACCGTCATCAAACAGAGCGTATTTATCAAGCAAACAGTAGAGGAACGGGCAGCAATGCCCAACGTGGGAGCGGCGTCAGCAGTAAACGATCAGGCCCGCCCAGTACCAGTTTATCACCCTGGCTTTATTATTTTTTGTCCATATTGATGGAGAAAATGGCCGGAGAATCCCTATGGTTGCGAAACGGCCGTAGGGATTCCTTACATTAAGAGACCTTAAACGTCCACTTTTTCTGGGGCCATACGCTTCCCAAAAGCGGCTCGCCCCCCTAGGATAAATTCATGTTAGATAATATTGTAGTACTGCTAGATGGCTCCCGGCTGGCCATGTGTGTGCTGCCGCACACCCGCGCCCTGGCCGAGGCTTTCCGGGCCGATATTACCCTGCTGCATGTTCTGGAGCCGAAAGAGAAAACCGACACAGGCCGGCTGGATCCTCTCAACTGGCACTTACGCAAAATAGAAGCCCAGTCCTTCCTCAACGCGGCCGCCCAGGAAGACGCAGATGAAGAAACTCCTCTAGAGACAATGCTGCTAGAAGGCCCTGCCGCCAACCGCATCGTCGAATACATCGATAAAAACAATCCGGATCTGGTTGTTCTGAGCAGCCACGGGCAGGGCGGCCTTTCGCCCTGGAATGTCAGCAGCGTGGCCCAAAAAATTATCTACCGCGCCTTCTGCTCACTCTTGTTGGTGCGTGCCTACCAGCAGCCGGCAGAACCGGCTGTCAAGGTCCGCTACCGGCGCATTGTGGTGCCGTTGGATGGCTCCAAACGGGCGGAGTGCGCCCTGCCGTTTGCCGTTCGTCTGGCGGCCGTGCACGAAGCCGAACTGATACTGGTACACGCCCAGGTCCCGCCCACACTGATACAAAGCCACACCCTGTCACCGGAAGAAATGGCCGCTGTGGAACAGTTGGCAGAACGCAACCAGGTGGAAGCCGACCATTATCTGGCGCAGGTAGCAGCGCAAATCCAGCCGGAACCGCTCACACGCCGCCTGGTAGCCAGCAACGCAGCCGATGCCCTGCTGGGATTTATCAATCACAATGACGTTGATCTGGTAGCCATGTGCGCGCATGGGTATTCGAGCGAAACCACACGGCCGTATGGCTCGGTTGTCTCTAACCTCATCGCGTACGGTAGCAGCTCCTTGCTCATCATCCAGGACTTGCCCCAAGACCAAATCCGCCAGACGCAGGCTGAATTAAGCGCTTCTGCCAGCGGCGGCGCCAGACAAATGAACCGGACAATGGCTTATGCTCAACCCGCAAACTGGTCTACAAAGTAAAACACTCGCTTCCAATACCAGCGAAAGCGGAGATCCGCTAGCTGAACTTGAACAGTCTGCCCACAATCTGGCATACCAGCACCAGGAAACGGCGCTGTCGCAGTTTCCCCCTTATTTGTTGCAAAGGCTCTCCCCGCAGAAAGATCTGTTGCAGACCATTCACCAACATTTTGTCCACGCTTCGCAGGAAGAGCTGGCCTACTCTACGGCCGCTGAATGGATTTTAGACAATTACTATGTGGTGCAGCAGGCTGTCCGCCAGGTAAAACAGGATCTGCCCCCTACCTATTACAAGCAGCTGCCGAAACTGCGGGCCGATGACGACTATCACGGCTTGCCGCGTGTGTATGCGCTGGCCCGCGATTACACCATGCTGGAGCACTGCTACACCGATATGGACCGGGTGAAGCGCTTTGCCTACGCCTACCAAGAAGTTACTCCATTAACGATGGGCGAGGTGTGGGCGCTGCCGATTATGCTGCGCTTTTGCCTGTTGGAGTGTCTGGCGCAGTCCGCCGGCCGGGTGACGCAGCTGCTGACCGACACGGCCGTTTTAGAACCCGCCCTCTGCTTCAGCCCACACACCTCCGACAACGAAGCCATCGCCAACTGCATCCTCAGCCTGCGCTTGCTGGACAGCTACGACTGGCCCACCTTTTTTGAGGATGTCAGCCTCGTGGAGCAGATTTTGCGCCAGGATCCGGCCGACATTTACGGCCGTATGACCTTCGAGACCCGCGATCAGTACCGCAAAGTGGTAGAAAATCTGGCCCTATCGACCGGGCAGATGGAAACTGAAGTAGCGCAAACGGCCGTTCACCTCGTCCAGCACCCGCCCCTGTTCATCACCGCCGAAGACAAGTGGGCCGGGCTGGGCCAGCCCCCGGAAGCCCACGTCGGCTACTATTTATCAGGCGCAGGGCGAGAAACCCTGGAGCGTGAAATTGGTTATCGGCCCGGCCTGCTGCGCCGCTGGGGCCGCCAGTACGTTGCGGCCATCTATCTGGGCAGCATTACGCTGCTCACGCTGCTGCTTGTCGCCGTATTGGTGTGGTACACGGCCGTCGCCGGCGGCAGTGCCTGGCAGATGGTCCTGGCCGGTGTGCTGGGTTTTGTGCCGGTAACGGCCGTGGCCGTCGGCCTCGTCAATTGGGTGGCTACCGCCGTCGTCAAACCCCGCATCCTGCCCCGGCTCGATTTTTCCGACGGTCTGCCCCCCTCCTGCCGCACCATGGTCGTCATCCCGGCTCTGCTTACCAGCGAAGACGAGATTCGCTCTTTGCTCAACGAACTGGAGCAGCACTACCTGCGGAACCCTGACCCGGAGATCGGGTTTGCCCTGCTCACCGATTTTGGCGATGCGCCCAAAGCAGAAATGCCCGAGGATGAAGCGCTGGGCCATCTCGCGCAAAGCCGCCTCCAGGGATTGAACCAGCGCTACCCCAGCCACCCCTTTTACCTGTTTAACCGCCGCCGCCAGTACAATCCTGCCGAGGGTGTATGGATGGGCTGGGAGCGTAAACGCGGCAAACTGCACGAATTCAACCGGCTGCTGCGCGGCGCGGAGGACACCTCTTTCACCGTTCAGGTCGGCGACCTGACCTTTTTGCCCGATGTCCAGTACGTTATCACCCTGGATGCCGATACGGTGCTGCCTGCGGATGCCGCTTGCCGGTTAATTGGCGTCCTGGCTCACCCCCTCAATCGCGCCCACTGCGATCCGCAAACCGGCGAGATAAAGTCTGGTTACACTGTTTTGCAACCGCGCACCGAAATCAAACCTACCAGCGCCGGACAATCCCTCTTCACACGCGTTTTTGCCGGGGACATTGGCCTGGATCTGTACAGTCTGGCCGTGTCGGACGTTTACCAGGATTTGTTTGGCGAAGGTATCTACGTGGGCAAAGGCATCTACGACGTGGACGCCTTTGAATGCAGCCTGGCTGGCCGCGTGCCGGAAAATGCTTTGTTGAGCCACGATCTGTTCGAGGGGGTGCAGGGCAAGGCGGGGCTGGTAACCGATACGGTTTTGTATGAAGATTTCCCGCCCCACTATCTGATCCACGTGCGCCGCTCCCACCGTTGGATACGGGGCGACTGGCAGTTGCTGCCCTGGCTGTGGCTGACTGTGCCCACGGTCGACGGCCGTCGCCGCAATCCTCTCTCTCTCCTCGCCCGCTGGAAAATCGCCGACAACCTGCGTCGCAGTCTTGTTGCGCCGCTGCTCTTCCTCTTTTTTGTGGTGGGCTGGCTGTGGCTGCCTGGCCCGCCGGTCGCCTGGACGATTATTGGCCTGCTGCTCACGGCCGTTACCCTGCTTACGGCCGTGGCTATAGCCATTATGCGCGGCATTGGCGGGGCTACCTGGCGTGATGTGCGCCGCCCCGTGCGCGACAGCGCCATTCGCTGGCTGCTGCAGATCGCCTTCTTGCCCTATGAGACCCTGCTTCACCTGGATGCGATTATCGTTACGCTCTGGCGGCTGTTTGTCACACGCCGCCATTTGTTGCAGTGGACGACGGCCGCACACACGGCCCGCCTGTTGGGTGAAGAGGTGTCGCTGGAAAAAACGGCCGTGCAGATGGTGCGCTCCGTTATTCTCGTAACAGCCCTGCTGCTGGTGCTGGCCGTGTGGCGGCCAGAAGCGGTGGTTGCCGCCGCGCCGCTCATGCTTATCTGGGTACTGTCGGCCGAAATTGCCCACCGCATCAGCCAGCCTGAGCAGGAGGAAACGGCCGTTTTAACCCCGGCCGAGCAGCAGCGCCTCCGCAACGTCGCCCGCCGCACCTGGCTCTTCTTTGAAGAATTTATCGGCCCCGAAGACAACTGGCTGCCGCCCGATCACTATCAGGAATTTCCGCGCGGCGTGGTGGCCCACCGCACCTCGCCCACCAACATCGGCCTCTACCTGCTCACCAGCCTCGCCGCCTACGACCTGGGCTACATCAGCGTCCTGAACCTGTCGCTCCGCCTCAACGACACCTTCGATACGCTCGATAAGCTGGATCGGTATCGCGGCCACTTTTTGAACTGGCTGGATACGCGCACGTTAAGCCCGCTGCCCCCGCGCTATGTTTCCACCGTAGACAGCGGCAATCTGGCCGGCTGTCTGCTGGCTCTGAAACAGGCCTGCCTGGCGATGGGCGAGCAGCCGGTCTGGCGGCCGCAGCGCTGGCAAGGACTGTTGGATACCCTTGCCCTCTTTGATGAAGTAGTAGCCGCCCTGGCCGCCAATGAACAGGCGGCCGCCATTCGGGAGCAGTTGGCCCGCATTCGCCGCAAAATCAACGCCATCCAGAGGGACCCGGCGCAGTGGAGCGGCACTTTGGAGCAGCTTATCCAGATAGATGCGCCAGAGCTGGATCGGCTGCTGCTGGTGCTTTTGGAAGACACGTCCAGCGTGTTTACGGCCGAAACCATCCGCCAATGGCGGCTTTACATGGAGCATTTGCAGGGTATGTTGTTTGGTATGGACCGCAAACTGAAGTTGCTGAGTCCCTGGCTGCTGGCCCTGCAAAATGCGCCCTCTTACTGCACGGCCGCCGATGCGCCAACGGCCGTGCACACCGCCTGGCAAAACCTCCTGGAAGCCACCCCCCAGATGCCCCGCCTGAATGAGCTCATGTTCACCTGCCGCCACATTGAAGAGGCTTTGCAGCAGTTGGAGGCGGCCTTGCCCCCCGCAGACGTTTCTCCTAAGGCCGCCGCCGCATACCGGTGGTGCGCCGATCTGCGCCAAAACCTGGCCAGCGCCCGGCTCACGGTGGAACCGCTGCTCACCAGTTATCAGATGTTGGCGGCCCGCGCCGACCGCCTGGTGGAGGAGATGGATTTTACTTTCCTCTACAATGCCCAGCGCCACGTGTTCCACATCGGCTATAACCTGGAGAGCGGACGGCTGGACAATAACTATTATGATTTGCTCGCTTCGGAAGCGCGGATCACCAGCATTGTGGCG
>Ga0116151_10004576_pt1 | contig 12093 bp, 9 predicted proteins | sample AD_UKC117_MetaG_FD_89893 | JGI IMG/M metagenome (GOLD analysis project Ga0116151, IMG submission 89893) | Active sludge microbial communities of municipal wastewater-treating anaerobic digesters from Hong Kong - AD_UKC117_MetaG | ecosystem: Engineered > Bioreactor > Anaerobic > Digestate... | reverse complement strand
CATCGAAGCGCTCACGGTACAAGGTCAACATGTGCCCCGAACCGCATGCGGTATCCAACAAAACACCGGGAATTTTAACTATACGCTCTTTCAGCCGACCAAGCATCTCGGAATAGACGGATTTTTGTATTTCCTGGTCCATCATTTCGGAGTACGCGTGGGCAGTTTCATCATACATCTTGCGGACTTCACGTGCATCCGATGGCTTCACATTCCCTCCTTGCAACCCTCCAATGGCAATCCGGGTTCTTCATAACACCTTTTGGCCGTAAAATCGCAAAACCCACATTCATGGGCAAATGCCCTGCTTACAGGAACACGAGGGAAATTGTAGGGGCAGGGCCCCGTCCCTGCCCGCCCTTGCCTCTTGGGGCCCCCGCACACCAGTGCAATAAGGTTTTTGCCACGCAGGTAAAGGCATTTTCAATGGAGAACACCCGAACTGCATTCCGTCGCCACGCCTTGTTGGGCATCTCTTTTCATTTCGCCGACCACTCTCTACAAAGAACCTCCGCCTGCTCCAAAACGGTTTGTGTTGCTTTTTCCTGCTTGTCGGGTGGATAGCCGTACTTGCGCAAGATCCGTTTCACGATCACGCGTATCTGGGCGCGGGCATTTTCGCGGACTGTCCAGTCTATCGTTACGCTTCGTTTGACCGCCTCGACCAACTCGTGTGCGATGGTCTTCAACGTGTCATCCCCCAAGACCTTTACGGCACTGTCGTTGACTTCCAGTGCATCGTAGAAAGCGATCTCATCCTCGGTCATACCCAGGTTTTCGCCGCGCTGCTGCGCTTCGCGCATGTCCTTGGCCAACTGGATAAGTTCCTCGATGACCTGCGCAGCCTCGATGGCCCGGTTCTGGTACTTTCGAATGGCTTTCTCCAACATCTGCGCAAAAGAGCGCGCCTGGACAACGTTTTTCCGGGAGTTGGCCTTGATCTCATCGTTCAGGAGTTTTCTCAGTAGCTCCATCGCGAGGTTGCGGTGTGGAAACTGCCGCACTTCCTGCAGGAAGTCATCCGAGAGTATGGAAATGTCGGGCTTCTTCAATCCCGCCGCGGAAAAAATGTCGATGACCTCCTCGGACACCACAGCCCGCGACACCAGCTGGCGAATCGCCGTATCCATCTGGTCGGGGCTCTTTCCCTCGCCGTCCCCCGTCGCTTTTGCCAACCCGGCGCGAACCTCTTGGAAGAATCCCACTTCATCCCGAATGTTCAAGGCTTGCTCATGCGGAACCGCAAGGGCAAATGCCTTCGAGAGCAGGGTAACCTCGTTCAGGTATCGCTTCTTGCCATCTTCAAGCTGGAGGACATGTTCCATGGCAGCTGCCAATCCGGCAATACGCTTTGCCGGTTCTGCCTTGAGAAGAGAAGTGTACTCGAAACCGTGGAACATGGCGGCCACGACCTCGAACTTCTCCAACATCACCGCAACGGCTTCTTGCTGGTCGATGGCCGCCTTTCCCTGGCCTCCCGCTTCGGTGTAGTCCGCAAGGGCCCGTTTCAATTGCTCGGCAAGTCCGAGGTAGTCCACGACCAGTCCACCTGGCTTATCTTTGAACACCCGGTTCACGCGGGCGATTGCCTGCATCAGACCGTGTCCCCGCATGGGCTTGTCCACGTACATTGTATGCAACGACGGGCAGTCGAACCCCGTCAACCACATATCCCGCACGATCACCACCTTCATGGGATCGGCAGGGTCTTTGAATCGCTTGGCAAGGGCTTCCCGTCGTGCTTTGTTGCGGATATGAGGCTGCCATTCCGCACGATCCGATGCGGAACCGGACATGACGATCTTCACCACGCCCTTGTCGTCGTCCTCGTTGTGCCAATCCCGCCGCAGCTTCGTGATGGCGTTGTACATGTCCACGCAGATCCGACGGCTCATGCACACTACCATGGCCTTGCCATCCATGGCGGAGAGGCGGTTTTCAAAATGGTTCACGAGGTCTTCGGCAACGAGTGCGATGCGCTTTTCCGTGCCAACCATCGCTTCAAGAGCGGCCCACTTGGTGCGCAGCCTCTGCTTGTAAGACTCTTCCTCCCCCTCGGTGATCTCATCAAACTCCGGGTCGATGTTTGGCTTTTCCTCTTCGCGCAAATCGATCTTGGCCAGCCTTCCCTCGTAGAAGATGGGCACCGTGGCACCGTCCTCCACCGCCCGCAGGATGTCGTAGGTATCGAAGTAGTCCCCGAATACCGCGGGAGTGCTGCGGTCGTCCCGTTCGATAGGTGTACCCGTAAACCCAATGAAAGAAGCATTCGACAGGGCATCGTGCATGTGACGCGCGAATCCGTCGATAAAGTCGTACTGGCTGCGGTGCGCTTCATCCGCAATGACCACAATATTCCGACGAGTGGATAGTTCGGGGTATTGCCCTCCCTTCTCTTCGGGAAGGAATTTCTGGATGGTCGTGAAAATCACCCCACCCGAAGGAACCTGCAGCAACTGCTTCAAGTGTTCCCGGCTTTCCGCCTGAACGGGGGTCTGGCGAACCAGGTCGTGGCAGGAGGAAAAGGTGCCAAAGAGCTGGTCATCCAGGTCGTTCCGGTCAGTGATCATCAGCAAGGTGGGGTTTTCCATGGCGGGATGGCGGATGACTTTTCCCGCAAAAAACGCCATCAAAAGGCTCTTGCCACTTCCCTGGGTATGCCAGATTACCCCGATGCGGCGACCGCCGAAATGCTCTGTGCCAGAGCCGTAGGCGGTCTGCCTCTCGTGCACGGAAAAAGGGTTGTTCGCATCATGCTCCGGGAAAGAGGCATACAGCATGCCTGGCTCTGCCTCGATTCCACAAGCCGACAGGGTACATTCCACCGCCTTGTTCACGGCATGGAACTGGTGATACGCAGCTGCTTTCTTGGCGATGGTAGCTCCGTCATCGTCGAACACGATGAAATTCAACACGAGATCGAGGAAACGCCGCTTGTCAAAGACACCCTTGAGCAACACTTCCAGTTCCAGCGAACCCCGTGGAGCGACCTGTGTGCCATCGATCGTGCGCCACGGCATGAACCGGTCCCATCCGCTTATGAGGGTGCCGCTGCGCGCTTCCAAACCGTCGGAAATCACAAGCAACTCGTTGTAGTCGAAGAGAGTGGGGATATCACCCTTGTACGCCTGAAGCTGGTTGAAGGCATTGCGGATGGTTGCCTTCTCATCCGCTGGGTTCTTGAGCTCGATCACGCTCAGGGGAAGCCCATTCACGAAAACCACGATGTCAGGTCGCCGATTTCTACGATCTTCGGTAACCGTGAACTGGTTGACGGCGAGCCAATCGTTGTTCTCCAGCTCTTCCAGGTCGAGCAGCCACACCTTGTCGTGCACCTCCCGGCCATCTTGCATGTAGGAAACATCCACGCCATCGGTCAGCATGCGATGGAAACGCCGGTTGTTTTCGATCAAACTGGGGGATTCGCTCCGCGAGAGCTTGCGGATGGCCTCTTCCAGGGCATCCGGTGGGATGTTTGGATTGATACTCTCGAGGGCGGTTCGAAGCCTTCCGACCAACACGACTTGACCGTACTCGCCGCGTTCGCAACCGGAACCCCCCGGGCTGATATCCGGGCCAAAGGCGCTCTGCCAACCCAGGGCTTGGAACCAGTCCAAGGCCATCTTTTCCAGGGTGGTCTCCGAGGTCTTACTCATCTTCTTTCCCCTGTGCACCCTGTAAGCAAAATAATCCCCCGGTTCTATTCTTTTCGGTAGGTTTCGGAATCCTTTTCCGGCACCAATTGGGCTTCCAAAGCGCATTCGCCTCTCCGGGGGCAGTTGTTTCCAAATTGGAAACAACTGCATCCTCAGCCAGGGCTTTCTCCGTCAGCAAAAAATGCTCACCGTGAAACAGGACGCCAACTTTCTTGACGCCGTCCGGGGTGCTGTAGAGGGTAATTTCGTTGTTTTGGTTCATGTTTCACCCCCTGTCGGGAGAAAATGAGTTTGGAGGTGAAAGATTTGGGTCTCATCCTTCTTCCTCCTGCTGGTGGTCAGAAATGATGTGTTCAGCTTCTCGATCATAAAAATCAGCTATGCATCTCAAAGTAAGGGCAAATCGATGAAAACCCGCATTCTCGGTTTCCTCAGCTTTTCTTCGAAACAAGTCAGCCAGTACTCTCTCCGGTTTGCCCGTTGGTTCAACCCAATGAACCCCACGTGATTTGATTGACCCTGTCCGGAAACCGTTGCGCATGCCATCAGCTTCACGGTCATTGAGCGCGGAAGCAACAGCTCGGTTAATCCACAAACCCTCAGGTTCCGCAGGGGCATTTATCAACACCTCGCCGATCAAAGGGAGAGAAACTTCAAGGTGGCCAGATTCAGCACAAAGAACCTTCACCCGCTGGAGCCAATTGGTGAAGTGCTTTTCGCTGAACGTTCCATCTTTTTGTGTACCTGGTGGTGTCTTCCAATCATAGAGCAATCGGAAAGCGTTTGCTGCAATTTCCTTTGATTCCTCCGCGGGTTCCTTTGATGGTTGTTTTTGTTTCTTGGATCGGTAGACCATTCGGATTACCTCGCAAAAGAATTCGGGGTCATTGGCCAACCTGTTCTCCAAGAGTTGGGGAGTAGCCCCAATTTGTCGGCTCAGCAAGGGCAAATAGGCCCATTCTATCTGAAAAAGGGCGTCCTTGTCAACAGAAGGATCCCTCTGAAGTAACGTGATCAGTTCAACGATGGTATTCGCATCCCTGTCGTGATTAGGCTCACTGGAGGAAAGAGTTGCAAGCAACGCATGAACACATTGACTAGTATCGATTGGCTGCTTCGCATGGTGTATCCTAATCATGAAACTGATGGCTGCGTGTGGTCTGCCATGTTCTATGAGCTTGTCAATAGCAGTGGCAAGATCTCCGCTGGTCTGATAGGCATTGGCCCGAGTGCGAGTCCAATATTCCCTTTCGTCTTTCTGAAGCCATTCTGAAACGCGATCCCATGTTTCCTTGGAAAATGGCAAACAAGCCAGGAATTGTCCGACTTGCTCTGGTGTCCAATTAGATTTTTCGATGTTGTCGCACCAATCCCAACCTTTGGTGTGGTAACGCCTCCAGATAAAACCGCTCACCAATTCCTTACGCTTGTTGTCTGCTGATTCCAGAAAATGCGGTAACAGGGATTGTTCAATCACATCATCGGCGATAACGCCGAGTGCGTATCCTACCTGACCCGGTGAAGAAACGGATTCAGCAAATCGAATGACGCCCTCGGGACCATTTTGCTGAAAGATTTCGAAAATGGCTGTTTCTCGTCGCATGTATAGTTTCTTTCGTTGTTCCTCCCAGTCGCCGTTCTCTTCGTAAAGATCAAAATCCCGATCAGAAAAGAGGTTCTGATATAAATCGAACGGGTTCGTAGGGGCAAGGTGTTCGGAAACTTTTTCAATGCGGGTAATCAGTTCGTCGGGCAATGCCCATTTCGCCTTGGAGAACCTCCGGTGTTTGTTGATGAGTCTTGAAAGATGGATCCAGATCGGAAGTCGTTGCTCTTCGGGAAGTTCAGAAATGGACTGCGAGGAAAGAACCTGGAGGAGTCTTTCAAAAGAGGGATTGGGGAGGGAATCAAAGTGATCAATCAATGTGGAAAGCCGAGCGCTATCTTGGCCTGCTGCTGTCACCGCAAGTTCCGCGTAAATAGACACCTGTTGCCAGTATTCCTGACGCGTAATGCCTATTTCCCAGCCTTCGGGTATTATCTTTCTCCAGCTTGGCTTGTGTGAACCGGAAGATAACTGGTGCTGTCCTGGAAGAAGCTGAAGGATCAGATTCCAGCCAATATCTGGCCATTCCTTTAGAATAATCTCCACTGCCACCTTGCGCTTTTCAGAAGATGCCAACGTTTGAGGTAGCCAGGGAAGCAAAATGGTAGCAAGTGAATTGAATGGACGATTTTCATTCTGACTTCCGGGATCGTGGCAAGCTAATTCACCAAGTATAACACAGACACGAACCAGATTTATTTCCTCCCAAGCCAGCCCTTCCAATGCCCAGAGTAGACCTGCAAAATAATTACGGCAAGTGATTCCGTTGTTTTCTTGGGAAAAAAGCTCATCAAAGGGACAAGGTGTAAGGCGCATAGTCTTTTCAACCTCTCCAAGAAATTCGTCCGGGGAGGATTCAGCCAGAGTTGGCAGTACACCGTTCAGGCTGCCCCACAAAACCCAGTCTGCGCCTTTTAGAAGTTCACGTATCACCCACACACAGGTTGCTTCAGCTTTCCCATGCGAGCAATTGCGGCACGAATCAGGCTGACTTCCAATCATAGCTAAGCCCTCGGCAATCCCTTTCCGCAACACATGTGAGTACTCCGGCACTTTGCCATAAACCTTTGCTGCGTATCGCTCTTCCTCAAGCAGTTTAAAAGAGGGGTCTGGCTTCTTCAGTACGGAAACCGCCAGCGACCTAAACATCTCGAGATCCTGATCAAAAATACGCGATCCCAGGATATTCCAGAGGTCGGCCCGATTCACTACCTTCCAGATTCCGTTTCTGAGAGATAACGGGCTGTCAGGGTGGTGTAATATTTCCCGGGCTTTCTTTAGCCATTCGTCACAACTGATGCCGAGCAGTTGGGTTATCACCTCAAGATCGCAGGAACTTTTGTCTTGCCAACCGCCGATCAAAACCACTAAGGCAAGATAGGTAGCCTCCGGGTGCTTGGTCCAATCGGTTTTGGGTTTCTCCCGTACCAGCTTTAACTCTTCGGGCATCTCCTCCAAGGTCTTTTTTTTAAATGCTTCCACAAGGTCTTCCGGAAGGTTGTTGGGCGTGATCGTACCAGCATCTTGATTCCATGCTTGCACAATATCGACAACCCGTGACCAGGCCCACTCCGGATACTGCAGCTGGAATTGGGAAAGGTGGGAGTGCAGTAGAGAAAGGACAACCCCTTTCTCCTTACCAAAATCGTAGCCGAGAAGATGGAAGTGGTTCAGGAAGTCATAGAGTTCTTCCCTTGAAACATCGTTGCCGCTGTTTGCTGCTTTCAGGTGGTGCTGAATTACCTCCAGTTTCTCGGTACTCCTGGGTGTGCTGAAATTCGCCAGCTGGATGTTTCTGAAAAACTCATCAACGTTTTTCGTGTGCCTCGCCTGGTTCAGCAGCGAATGCACGTTATGCGTATCGGTTTTATTAAGCGGTCCTGTGATCAGAGCAATGATATCCTTATCCCTTGTGAACACCTTGGGATTATGGAAATCATTCCAGGCCGCTTGCATCACTTCCCCCAACAAAGCATTTCCCCGGGTGAAGCCAATAGAATGTTTGACCTGCACGAGAAGCTTCCGACGTTCATTCCTGGAAGCGTTTTTTGCAACAACAACGAGGTCGTCTGTTTCGAAGCCGTCGACCTTGCTCTGAAGTTTGATTTCCACAATTGGCCAGCAGGGAAGACACGGGGCGTACCCACCGGTTAGCATCAACACGACAAAAGACGCTTGAACATGCGCCTCAAAGTGCACGCCACCACCGCCCGTCGAAAAAGGAGAACTGAGATTTTTTTTTCTCACAAACCAACCTCCCAAATAAACTTCTCGGCATCCGGGATCCGGAGTTCACCTGAAATGAGTTTTGGGAGGAGGGTGTCACGTAGAGAAGCAAGGGTTGAAGATTGCCTAATGTTGGAAAGCAGCTTTTCATGCAATGGGCCAATTTGAACGCAAAAGAAATCAATCACCTTTTTAGGCTGAACAATCCAAGGCAAAACGGCTATTTCTCTTGGCTTGACACGCTGACGACTGCCGGTGCTTCCAGTCACACGGCTAATTATTGCTGACTACATCGCTTGAGATTTAAGCATTTCGAAAAGATAAGGACGCCAGCTTTCTACAACTGGAACAAATGGCATGAATTCAGTTGAGCAGATTGAAAAATGTTTATCCTGAACATCAGGCAGCCATACCCGGGGGAATTGAGGGTTCAGCTTTGATGCTAGAACCGAATTGAAGGGAACTACATATTTCGCACTCTTGATGTCCTTGCCCAATTCTCCAACTGGTCGTTTTCCCTCATCAAAAGAAGGAATACTATAATGCAGCCATGTCTTTTCTGGTTTTGAGTTTGGATGCACTGTTTGTGTCTTTAGGGTCGCGAAATCGTAAACTGTTCCCACTTCCCATCCCTTCGGAATCTCCCCAAGCTCCGAATCCTCGAAACTATCGGGGAAAAGGGCGGCAATATCATCCGGAAGACCTGTCGGGCGGCCTTCGGCTTTGGCGCGCACCGGGTCGAAATCCACGAACCAGGACTTGAAGATGGCGCGGGCCATGGCCTCCAACGTCTGGTTCATCCGGCGGTTCAATTCGATCTTGTCGTCAAGTGACCCGAGGATATGGGCGATGGCGCGTTGTTCTGATTCCTCAAGCCGTGGTAGTTCGAAACGGCCGACATGTTCCCATTTGGCACGAGGCATCTTTGTTCCCTCAGACCCTTGAGTCGCGAAATTCACAAAATCCTTCGAGGCCATCCAGTAATATAAATAGCCTTGGTCAATCCCCTTCTTTGCCCGAACCACCCAAATGTCAGTTGAGCAAATACCGCCAAAATTAGGTCGAATTACTTTTCTAAAATATGGCCGCAATTTCCCAAAAAGAATATCTCCACTGTTGAATCGGAATTTCGTACTTGTTACATTCTTGGCATTTCCGATTCCTGCCAAACGCAGGGTACCTTCCTCAATGTGCTCTAGCCCAATATATGGAACATCACCCACTTCTTCGGGGATGACACCTTGACGAAAAAGCTTTGCCGCCTCTTGGAATTTAATCCATTCACTCCGCATACCCCAAAACCTCCAAATTCCTCAAACTGGTTGTCTCAAGTCGCTCCGCTTCGGGGAAGTACTCACGAAGAAAAAATCACCGCCCCAACTTGACCAATTCTCGGATGCTCATTCTATTCCTCATATTCCTCAAATTCATCGCCTTTTAACAGGGCGGATTTCAGCTCATCGGGCAACGCTCGGGTCAGTTCATACTCCGTAACCCCCTTTGGTTTATGAATATCGCTCAGCGCATATTCGACAACCACCCTGTCTTTGCCATTGCAGAACAGGTTGCCGATGGTCGGCAGGGCGTCCTCCCCGCGGAGTTGCACGCCAAAGAAAATCAAAATTGTAGGGGTCTTTGATCATCTCCCGGGCAGGGTCAGACTGGGGGGCAGGGAAGGTTTTTCAAAGTTGGTGATTGCTTTGCCGCTGCGGGCAAACAAATCACTTTGAATTTGATGGATCAGCACGCTGCGCGACCAGTTGTGCTCGACGGTTTTTTGGACGTAGAAAAAAGCCTGCTCAACGTTGTCACATTTGGAGAGTATCGCCAGATTGTGGCCCCATGGGATCCGGGCCAAAATGGCAACAGGCTGTTGCCATTTTTCCGTGACAGTCAGCGGTTCCATCTTGGCAATGGCTTGTTGCCAAATTTCCTTATCCCGGGAATAAAAGAGATGCCATTGTTTGATAGCTCGCAAATTTCTGTAGGAGAACCCTTTCATATCCGGAAATTCCGCCATCAGGTCTTTGCTGAGCTGCTTGAGAAAGCCACTGCCCCATGCAGTGGCTTTCTGTTTTTCCGCAATATCCGCACCCAAGCTCCAGTAGAATTCCAACAAGGTGGTATTGACCGCCGTTGTCGCTTTCAGCTGGGCACTTTGAACGCGCCGCTTTAGGTCGACCAGCCAGTCGCGGTATTCTTTGGTTGTGATGATCTCATTCACCATACCCCAAAACCTCCAAGTTCCTTTTAATGGTGGCTTAAAGCCGGCCTGCCTCGGCAAACCGCTCGTAGAGCGTGGCCGAAAGTTCGGCCATCTTCTCCTCGAACGGCACACCGTCATCCTCGACCTCGGCAGCCCCAACGTACCGGCCTGGAGTCAACACGAAGCCATGTTCGCTGATCTCTTCGGTTGTGGCACTCTTGCAGAAGCCCGGAACATCGCAATATTCCCCCGCGTCTTTCTCGCCCCGCCAAGCATGGTACGTAGCGGCCACCTTGTCGATCTCTTCGTCGGAAAAATCCTTGTGGGTGCGGTCGATGAGGGCACCCAACTTGCGGGCGTCGATAAAGAGGGTTTGCCCGTGACGGTCACGGAACTTGCCGTTCTTCTTGTTTCGTGTTACAAACCACAGGCACACGGGAATCTTCGTGGTGTAAAAGAGTTGCCCGGGAAGGGCGATCATGCAGTCCACCAGGTCGGCCTGGATGAGGTTCTTGCGGATTTCCCCTTCGCTGTTGGTGTTGGTGGACATGGAGCCGTTTGCCATGACGAAACCTGCCACCCCGACGGGGGAGAGATGGTGGATGAAATGCTCGATCCAGGCGTAGTTGGCGTTGTTCACCGGCGGGATGCCGAATGCCCAGCGAGCGTCTTCCCGCAGTCGCTCTCCACCCCAGTCGCTCATGTTGAAGGGGGGATTGGCGAGGATGAAATCGGCGCGCAGGTCCTTGTGCAGGTCGTTGTGGAAGCTGTCGGCATGTTGACCGCCGAGGTTTGCGTCGAGTCCCCTAATGGCCAGGTTCATCATGGCCAGCCGCCAGGTGGTAGAATTGGACTCCTGGCCGTAAATGGCGATATCCCCCAAGCGGCCGCCGCGCTCTTCCACGAAACGCTCGCTTTGCACGAACATGCCGCCCGAGCCGCAGCACGGGTCATACACGCGGCCCTTGTACGGCTCGATCATTCGGACCAGCAGCTTGACCACGCATTGGGGGGTGTAGAACTCTCCGCCGGCTTTTCCTTCTGCCGCGGCGAAACGCCCAAGGAAATACTCGTACACTCGGCCGAGAATATCTTTCGAGCGGGATTCATCGTCTCCCAGCCCAATCTTGCCAATGATGTCGATGAGTTCGCCCAGGCGGTACTTGTCCAGGGACGGGCGGGAATAATCCTTGGGAAGTACACCCTTGAGGGTGGGGTTTTCCTTCTCAATGGAAACCATGGCGTCATCAACGACCTTGCCGATGGTGGGCTGCTTGGCATTGGATTGGAGTGTGACCCAGCGTGCCTCTTTTGGCACCCAGAAGATGTTGGCAGCGGCGTACTCGTCGCGGTCTTCCGGGTCGGTGTATTCCGTATCCTTCGCGGCTTCCAACTGCTTGTACTTTGCTTGGAAAGCGTCGGAGATATACTTGAGAAAAATCAACCCAAGGACCACATGCTTGTACTCGGAGGCATCCATGTGCCCCCGCAACTTGTCGGCTGCAGCCCACATCTGGTTCTCAAAGCCGAGATTGGCACCATTTCCCTTTTTTTCAGCCATGTATGTCCCCTTTCGGATTGTTTCACTCGACAAGGCAACTCGTCGGTCGGGTAATTTCGATTAACGCCGGGTAACATCTATCAGAATACCGCATAGCCAGGGGTTTTGTCAAGTCTCGCTTCCAGCAGTTTTTGCAAGGGCGAGCAGGCCCGGAGGTGCTCCAGGAAGAATCTCCCGAAAGAAGGGGCAAGTTGAAAACTATTGCCGAAGATTTGATCCAAAGAGGAGTCGAAAAAGGACTCAGGCAAGGTTTGGAAAGAGGGAAAGCGGACTTGCTTGGGAAGCAAATCGTTGCCCGTTTCCCCAAGCTACCGGATGAGGTGTACCCGAAAATCCAAAAGCTCTCCGTGGAACGCCTGGATGTGCTTGGCACGGAGTTGTGGAAAATGCACCAATGGCAGGAGTTGGAACGCTTCTTCTAAAACCACCAAGGGCAAGCAAGCACCGACTTTTTGGGACCGCCGCACCCCAGTGCGGCTGTTTTCAAAACTCAGAGCTAACGTGTCAACACCGGTAGTTAACTGAAACATCGACGAAAATGAGGATAGGGATTGTGGCACGCAAGTCCCACTTTTTACAAAGCTAACTTGTTTCAACCCACACTAAAGGAAAGAGAACCAAAAAAGAGATGCCATTGTTTGATCGCTCGTAGATTTCGGTAGGAGAACCCTTTCATATCCGAAAATTCCGCCATCAGGTCTTTGCTGAACTGCTTGAGGAAGCCGCTACCCCATGCGGTGTTTTGAGATATTGTCAAAAGTTGTGGAAAGGGAAAAGAGGGAACGTATCCTGACCAGAGACGATTACGCGACAGATTCCTTCACAAGCTCACCATCTG
>Ga0116151_10004570_pt1 | contig 12102 bp, 8 predicted proteins | sample AD_UKC117_MetaG_FD_89893 | JGI IMG/M metagenome (GOLD analysis project Ga0116151, IMG submission 89893) | Active sludge microbial communities of municipal wastewater-treating anaerobic digesters from Hong Kong - AD_UKC117_MetaG | ecosystem: Engineered > Bioreactor > Anaerobic > Digestate... | reverse complement strand
TTGACGTCCCACAGGTCCGGCAGTTCGGCCAGATGCGAGATGATGTCGCGCGCCTCCGCCGCATGCAGCCCATCTTCGCCCAGCAGTTCATCGACCGATATCCGGCACGCGACACCGCAGGTGCCGCCCACTGCGTCCTTGGTCTCCTCGATCAGTTCCTTCAGCAGCCGGGCGCGATTCTCCAGCGAACCTCCGTATTCGTCGCTGCGATTGTTGAAGCGCCGCGACAGGAAGAACATGGCGCCGCCGAACAGCTTGCCGGCATAGACATAGACGATGTCATATCCCGCCCGCTTGGCCCTGAGCGCCCCGTTGCGATGCCAGCGCCGGAGATTGCGGATATCCTCCTTGTCCATGGCACGCGCCTGCACCGGATCGTTGAAGATCGAGAACACCGGCAGGTCCTGCGGCCCCATCGGAATCTCGCGGGAATAGAGATTGGGTGCGTTCATGCCGTTGTGGGCAAGCTGCAGGCCCGCGAGCGCGTCATGGGCGTGGACTGCATCGGCAATCCGCGCCAGCATCGGCACGTCCTGCTCATCCCAATTGCGCAGCTCGATGAACGGGGCGATGTCGCCAGACGGATGGATTTCCACCTGCTCGGTGCACACCACGCCCCAGCCGCCCTCGGCCTTCACCGCCCGCATGGTGGCCAGCGCCGTTGCGTCGCGGTAGCCCATGCCGTTGCAGTGTGGCACCTGGTAGAAGCGGTTCTTGGTCCTGACCGGCCCGATCTGAACGGGCTCGAAGAGAATGTCGTATCGGGGGTCGCGGGCCATCAACTGCACTCCGTATTGCGCTGCATATTGTCCAGTCTGGCCTCCCGGTCGCGCACCTGGCAAGGGGTCTAAGCGCAAGTCAGGGGAGAGTTTTCAGCCGCCCCCTTGAATTAACCAGATAGTTACGTATAAGGCTGGCAGGGAGGCTCCGGAGTTCGGCAATGTATGACTATGTGATCGTGGGTGGCGGGTCGGCAGGCTGCGTTCTGGCGGCCCGGTTGTCGGAAATGCCCGACGCCAGGGTTCTGATGGTCGAGGCGGGGCCAAGGGATACTGATCCCTTCATTCACATGCCAGTGGGCTTCTTCAAGATGACAGCGGGCCCCTTGACCTGGGGTTACGAGACAGCGCCACTCCGCCATGCCAACAATCGCGTCGCCGTCTATCCGCAGGCCCGTGTGCTGGGCGGCGGCAGTTCCATCAATGCCGAGATCTACACGCGCGGTTGCCCGGAAGACTACGACGGCTGGGCTTCGACGCATGGCTGCGATGGCTGGGCCTGGAAGGACCTCAGGCAGTACTTCATCAAGTCGGAGGGCAATTCCCGGCTGGGTGGAGCCGAACATGGCGTCGATGGCCCGCTCGGCGTCTCTGATCTCCAAACCTACAACCGCGTCTCCATGGCCTATGTGCAGGGCTGCATGGATATCGGCATGCCCTACAATCCGGATTTCAATTCCGGCAAGCAGGAAGGAGCCGGCCTCTACCAGACGACGACACTCAATGGCCGCCGCTGCAGTGCCGCCGTGGGCTATTTGAAGCCTGTCATGGGACGGCCCAATCTCGAGATTCGTACCGGCGTTTCGGTCAACCGCATCATTATCGAGAACGGCCGCGCCAAGGGCATCGAGATTGTCGAAGGCGGTGCCACGAAACGTATTGATGCCTCGCAGGAGGTGATCGTCACCGCCGGCGCCATCGGCTCGCCCAAGCTCCTGATGCTCTCAGGTATCGGCCCCGCCGCGCATCTCAACGACGTCGGCGTCAACGTGCTGCACGATCTTCCCGGCGTCGGACAGAATTTCCACGACCACTTCTCGACCGATGTCACCTGGGTGCTCAACGGAGATCATTCCTACGACAAGTACAAGAAGAAACACTGGCAGCTGTGGGCCGGGCTTCAATATCTGATGTTCAAGTCCGGCCCCGTCGCCTCCAACATTGTAGAGGCGGGCGCCTTCTGGTGGAGTGACCGCAACGAGAAGACGCCGGACCTGCAATTCCACTTCCTTGCCGGTGCCGGCGTGGAGGAGGGGGTCGGCACGGTGCCCGGGGGCAACGGCGCCACTTGCAATTCCTATCACGTCCGCCCGAAATCGCGGGGTTATGTCAAGCTGCGCTCATCCAATCCCACGGATGCGCCGCTCATCGATCCCAATTCCTTCGCCGAACCATATGATCTTGACCGCCACATCGACGGTATCAAGATCACCCAGGAGGTCGGCCGCTCGCGCGCCATGCGGAAATTCGTCACGGCGGAACATTTTCCGGGTCCGGGCGTCAAGACCCGGCAGGACTATGAGGACATCGCCCGCGCCAATGCCCGCTCGTCCTACCATCCCGTGGGCACCTGCAAGATGGGTACCGACGACATGGCCGTCATCGATCCGCATTTGCGGGTCCGTGGCATCGAGTCCTTGCGCGTCTGCGACAGTTCCATCATGCCGGAAGTCGTCTCCTCCAACACCAACGCGCCCACCATCGCCATTGCAGAAAAGGCCGCGGACCTGATCCGCGGCAACAGGTAAAGAGAGAATGCCGAAGATCGTATCCGCCGCCGAGGCCGTGAAGCTCATCGCCGATGGCACCACCGTCGCCGTAAACTCCTCCTCGGGACTCAATTGCCCCGATGCGGTGCTGAAGGCGCTGGGCGAGCGTTTCGACGCGGAAAGCCATCCCCGCAACCTCACCATGATCCATCCGATCGCGGCTGGCGACATGTTCGGCATCAGGGGCGTGGAACACATCGCCAAGAAGGGCCTCATGGGCCGCATCGTGGCCGGCTCCTATCCGTCCGGTCCATCATCGTCGGAACCGCCGATGATCTGGCAGTTGCTCTGCGCCAACGAGATGCCGGCCTACAATGTCCCTTCGGGCATCATGTTCGATATGATGCGGGAAGCCGCCGCCAAGCGCCCCGGCGTCATCACCAAGGTCGGCCTTGACACGTTCGTCGATCCCGGCCGCGAAGGCTGCGCCATGAACGCCAAGGCGGCCGCCGCGCCGATCGTCCGCAAGATCGACTTTGCTGGCGAAGAATGGCTTTATTTTCCCACCATCGTGCCCAAGGTGGCGATCATCCGCGGCAGCGCCTGCGACGAGCGCGGCAATTTGAGCTTCGAGCAGGAAGGTGCCTATCTCGGCGCCATGGAATTGGCGCTCGCTGCCCATAACAATGGCGGCATCGTCATCGCCCAGGTCCGCAACGTGGCCGAGAATGAGACCATCAAGCCTCACCAGGTGCGCGTGCCCGGCATTCTCATCGATTATATCGTCGAGGCGCCGGACCAGTGGCAGACCACCCAGACGCCCTATGACCCCACCATCTCCGGCGAAGTGTTCAAGCCGGTCAACTCCTTCTCGCTGATGGAATTCGGCACCGGCAAGGCCATTGCCCGCCGCGTGGCACAGGAGGTGAAGCCGGGCTGGGCCGTCAATCTCGGTTTCGGCGTCTCCGCCAATGTGCCCCGCATATTCATCGAGGAGGGCCTGCACGGCCAGGCCACCTGGGTGATCGAGCAGGGCGCTGTCGGCGGCGTGCCGCTTCTCGACTTCCAGTTCGGCTGTGCCTCGAACGCCGAGGCCTTCGTGCCGACGTCCTATCAGTTCACTTATTTTCAGGCCGGTGGCTTCGATTGCTCGCTGCTGTCCTTCCTGCAAATTGACAGCCACGGCTCGATCAATGTCTCCAAGCTCGGTGTCCGTCCCCATGTGACGGCAGGCGCCGGCGGCTTCGTCGATATCACCACGCGGGCGCGAAAGATCGTCTTTTCCGGCTTCTACAATGCCGGCGCAAAGATGGACATCGTCGACGGCAAGCTCAGGATCGAGAAGGAAGGCAAGGTCAAGAAACTGGTGAAGGAGGTGGAGCAGGTGTCCTTCTCCGGCCGCCGCGGCGTGGCCCAGGGCCAGGACGTCACCTATGTGACCGAACGCTGCGTGCTGAAGCTCACGCCGGAAGGTATCGTTGTCACCGAGATCGCGCCGGGCGTCGAACTGCAAGCCAATATTCTCGACCAGTCGGAGTTCCCCCTCATTGTCTCGCCGCAACTCAAGGAAATGGACGCCCGCCTGTTCCGCCCTGAGATCATGGGCTTGACCCTCGATGCCTGACACCGGCGACAGCCGCATCCGCCTGGCCGTCGACGGCCACGTGGCGCTGGTCACCATCGCCCGGCCCGAGAAGCTCAATGCGCTCGACTACGAAATGGTGGCGGGGCTCGAGCGGGCGGCGCATCTCATTGAGCTCGAGCAGGGCGTCCGCGTCGCCATCATCACTGGCGAAGGAGAAAAATCCTTCTGCGCCGGTGGTGACATCGAAGCGTGGTCGCAGCGTAGCCCCCAGGATTTCGGCATGGCCTGGGTGCGCCACGGCCATCGCGCCTTCGATGCGTTGGCGAGGCTCCGCCAGCCGCTCATCGCCGCCCTCAATGGCCACACGCTGGGCGGCGGCCTCGAACTGGCGGCGACGGCCGATTTCCGCATCGCCGAACAACATGTGAAGCTGGGTTCGCCCGAAACCGGTCTCGGCATCATTCCCGGCTGGTCTGGCACGCAGCGCACCGTGCGCCGTTTTGGTTCGCAGACCGTCCGCCGCATGGCGCTGCTGGGCGATATCTTCACGGCCGAGGAGGGCCAGACCCTGGGCCTTGTCGATGCCGTTGTTGAAAAGGGCCGGTCGCTTGAGGCGGCCCGCGTGATGGCGGAGCGAATCGCAAAACGGGGACCTGCTGCAACGCAGGCCACCAAGATGTTGATCAATGCCGCGGAGCGCGAAGAGGCCGAACGCGCCCTCGAAACACTTGCCGGATCGGTGGCCGCCGCGAGTGACGATCTGCGGCTTGGCCTCGCCGCGTTCAGGGCGCGCAAACCGCCGGAATTCTAAGCAAATTTCGCATCTGCGAAGCAAAAATTTCTTTTTCTGAGGTGCGATAGGCGGTTGACATCGCAGGGGGTCAGAATAGAGTTTGAAGCTTAGGGCAGGACAACAAATCATGTCTGCCTTTGAAATGGGAGGAACTAAATGCTTCGTAAAATGATGGCGGCTGCCACGTTGGCGGCCACTGCGCTGTGCGGCTTTGCAAGTGCATCGCAAGCAGGCGAGTTTGATGGTGTAACAATCAACGTGCTCACCCGTCCGGGCCCGGTGATCGCCGGTCCGCTGAAGGAGCGTGGCCAGGATTTTGAAAAGTTGACCGGCGCCAAGATCGTCGTCAACGAAGTGCCGTTCGCCGAAATTTTCCCCAAGATCCAGAATGACTGGACGACGGGGACGAACTCGATCGATGTCGGCGTGTTTGCCGCCGGTTGGGGCGTCGAATTCGACTCGGCCGGATTGATCGAGGACATGGAGCCCTTCATCGCGAAGGATGACAAGATCGACATGCCGGACATCGCGCCCTATTTCCGCGAGTTTGGCCAGAAGGTCGGCGGCAAGACCAAGCTGCTGATGGTCGATGGCGACTTCCAGATGGTCTACTATCGCAAGGACGTGTTGGAAAAGGCCGGCCTGCAGCCGCCGAAGACCTGGGACGACTACATCGACATCGCGTCCAAGATCCATGGCACCGACATGAACGGTGATGGCGAGCCGGACTACGGCTCCTGCATCTTCAAGAAGCGCAACGCCCAGTCCTATATGGCAATCCAGACAGTTGCTGCGGCTTTCGTTCAAACCCAGGGCACGTCCCAGGGCTTCCACTTCGACAATGCGACGATGAAGCCCATTATCAACAACGAGGCCTGGAAGAAGGCGTTCGAGATTTACAAGAAGACCGGTGAATATGGTCCGGCCGAAGAACTCAATATGGACATCGGTGACACCCGCGCCATCTTCAAGGATGGTCGCTGTGGTCTCCTCATCGAGTGGGGTGATCCGGGCACGCTGGAACTCGATCCGGACGCCGAGAAGGTCAAGGGCCTGATCTACGCTGTTGCTGCCGTGGGCACGAAGGAAGTGCTTGACCGCGCCACCGGCAAGCTCGTGCCAGTGACCAAGGAGAACGCACCGTACTCGATCGATGGCATCAACTATGCGCCATTCGCTGCCTTCGGCGGCTGGGCTGGCGCGATCAACGCCAAGATCGACGACAAGAAGAAAGCCGCCGCCTACGCGTTCCTGTCTTACATGAACCAGGCCGCCCAGTCGAACGTCGACGTGACTCACGGCTATACCGGCTACAACCCCTACCGTCTGTCGCAGCTTGCCAGCACGGACCTGTGGGTTGCCGCCGGCATGCCGAAGGAACTCGCCGAGAACTATCTTGGCGCCATCAATGGGGCACTCAACAACCCCAACATGGCTTCGGACATGAAGATCCCAGGTGCGCAGCAGTACACCGCCGTGGTTCTCGACACCGAGCTCGCTCGCTATCTCGCCGGCGAAATCACCGTCGATGAAGCCCTGGCGAACATCGAAGCGGGTTGGGAAGACATCACCGAGGACTTTGGCCGCGATGCCCAGATCAAGGCCCAGGGCCTGGCACTCGGATCCAGCAACTAAGCTGCGCCGAGTATGAGCAACGCACACGATATGCACCGGCCGGGGGGAACCCCGGCTGGTATTTTTTCAGGCGAAAGCTGGGGCGAATGGTTCGACCGCCACTCGCGCACGTTCTTTATTGCGCCGGCGGTGACGCTCATCCTGGTCTTTGCGATCTTTCCCACCTTTTATTCGATCGTCTTCGCCCTCAGCCGGGTCCGCTTCACCGCGGACGGCCTCAATTTCCGCTTCGTCTGGTTTCGGAACTTCGAGAAGCAGTTCACCGGCAACGAGCAGATTCACTTCCTTGGCCGCGTCAGCACCATGGGTGTCTTCGGCTGGATCTTCTTTCTCGTGGTCACCGCCGCTGTCCTGTGGTGGCTCTATCGCTATCTCCGCCGTGAGTTCTGGTGGCCAGGGTTTGTCGGCCGGCTGATCTCGTCCTTCGCCGCCATTGGCATTGCCTATCTCCTGGGCTCGACCCTGCTTTCCGGAGATCAATGGGGCACGCTCCTGAACACGCTGTTCTTCGTCGTGGTGGGCTGCTTTCTGCAATTCGTCATCGGCACGGCGCTTGCCTTCCTGTGTTCGCAGCCCATCTCCGGCAAGAATTTCTTCCGTGTGCTGTTCTTCATTCCCTTGATGATCACGCCGCTGGGCGTCGGCTACGCGTTCAAGATGGTGCTCGACATTCTGGGCGATTCCTGGCAGTGGATTCCTTTCATCTTCATCGTCATGCTGGCGGCCCTCGAGAATGTCCCGAAGGACCATGTCGAGGCGGCTCAGGTCGATGGCGCCTCCAGCATCCAGATCTTCCGCGAGATCATCTGGCCGCAGATCGTGCCCGTGGCGGTCACTGTCATCCTCATTCGCATGATCGAGGCCTTCAAGATCGTCGATCTGCCAAATATCATGACGTCGGGCGGCCCTGGCATCGCCACCGAGTCCATGACATTGCATTCCTACTTCCTGTGGCGCGCCAATGATATGGGTTCATCCGCCGCGATCGCCTATCTCCTGCTGATACTCACGGTCGTGGTGTGCGCGTCATTCTTTAATTATGTTGTGCTGGGACAATTGCGGAGGGCGAAATGAGTGGGACCTCCTTCAAGTTCAAAGAGGCCGACCGCAATCTGATGGAGCGGTTGTTCGAGGCGCCGGCCATCGGAAAGATGTCGCCCGTTGCGAAGGTGGTCGCTTACAGCATGCTGGCCTTCTGGTCCGTCTTCGTGATCTTTCCCATCTACTGGGTGGTGATCACGGCATTCAAGGATGCTGCCGCCGTCAACCAGGGGCCGTTCTATATTCCATTCGTCGATTTCCAGCCCAATCTCGACGCCTGGCGCGTTCACGTGTCAACGGATCCCTTCTGCGATGGCTACGCGGTGGTCCGCCAGTTCGGGCTGCTGATCTACAATACCGTGGCCTTCATCCTGTCGCCCGTCGTTGAAATCGCCCCGATGGAACCGCAGATCTGCAAGCTCTATCTGGCCTTCACCAATTCTCTCGTCATCAGCATCACCGCCACCATTCTGTGTGTCGCCGCGGGCAGCATGGCGGCCTACGCTCTTGTCCGCATCGAGTACAAGCCCAAGTTCGGCAACATCGTCATGTTCGTGCTGCTGGCGCTGGGCGTCATCCTGGCAACCAGCTACGCCGGCATTCCCTGGTACGTGTCGTCCGCCGTCGCACTCGTGCTTTTCTTCCTTTTGGCGCGGACGCTCGGGAGGCGGTTCAAGGCGTCTCTCAGCAATGGCGATATTCTGTTCTGGATGATCTCGCAGCGTATTCTGCCGCCCATCGTCATCATCATTCCCATCTACATGATGTATCAGGCCGTTGGATTGCTTGATACCCATCTTGCGCTCATCATCATCTATGCCGTTGCCAACTTGCCGATCGTGGTGTGGCTGATGCACGACTTCTTCGCCAGCCTGCCTGTCGAGCTTGAGGAATCGGCGCAGCTCGACGGCTCCACCCGCTTCGGCATCTTCTGGGAAATTGTCCTGCCGCTGACGCGGCCCGGACTTGCGGCCACCACGCTGCTGACGCTCATCCTGAACTGGAACGAGTATCTCTTCGCCGTGTTCCTCTCGACGGCCAAGGCGCAGACCATGCCGATCATGGTGGCTGCCAAGAATGCCGGCGAGAAAGGCATCCTGTGGTGGGAGATGTGCGCCGTTATCGTCATCATGATCATCCCCGTCATTCTCATGGCGGTGGTGCTGCAGCGGTTCATCGCCAAGGGCGTCTTGCTTGGCGCGGTCAAGGGTTAAGAGTTAGGGGCAAGAGGGATGGCTTCCACAACACGGGGTGTACCCGTCGTCTTCGACAAGATCGCCAAGTCTTTCGGCGCCGTGCGGGTGCTCGAGGAACTTGCGCTGGCGATCGAGCCGGGGGAATTCCTCGTGCTTCTCGGTGCGTCCGGGTCCGGAAAGACCACGGCGCTGCGCATTCTCGCAGGGCTCGAAACGGCCAGTTCCGGACGCGTGCGGATCGGCGACCGTGACGTCACCGACATTCTGCCGAAATACCGTGACGTCTCGATGGTATTCCAGTCCTATGCGCTCTATCCGCATAAGACGGTGGCCGAGAATATCGGCTTCCCGCTGAAGGTGCGCAAGGTGCCGAAGGACCAGCAGGACAAAGCAGTCCGCGAGGCTGCGGCCCAGGTGCAGATCGACAAGCTGCTCGACCGCTATCCGCGCCAGCTCTCCGGCGGCCAGCGCCAGCGCGTGGCGCTCGCCCGTGCCATGGTGCGGCGTCCGTCCGTCTTCCTCATGGATGAACCGCTGTCCAATCTCGACGCCAAGCTGCGCGGCCACATGCGCGCCGAACTCAAGCACATGCAATCGGCGCTGGGCATCACCACGATCTATGTCACCCACGACCAGATCGAGGCCATGACGCTCGCCCATCGCGTCGCCATCCTCGAGAAGGGCATCCTCCAGCAGCTCGATACCCCGGCCAAGATCTACAACGATCCCGCCAATCTGTTCGTGGCGCAATTCATCGGCTCGCCGCCGATGAACGTGGTGCACGGATCGCTGCAGGGCACGACCTTCCACATCGGCGGCGCCACCATCGATGTGAATGTCAACGGCAAGATCGACAAGGCCATTCTTGGCGCCCGCCCGGAAGATTGTTCGATCGTCGAGCCGGGAGAAGGCCGCATCAACGCCAGGATCTATACCACCGAGCTCATAGGCGACCACACCCTGGTGACCGTCGAGACAAATGACGACAAGCTGACGGTCAAGGCGCCGAAGGACTTTACCGCCCGCGATGGCGATACGGTCGGCGTCTATCTTTCAAAGGATCACCTGTTCGTCTTCGACGCCGCAACCGGCGCACGCGTGCGCTAGCTGCAGGTCTCTATCAGCGAAGCACGAGATGTTAATCCTATCTATTCCGCCGGCCGTGTCAGCCGCGCAATTCCGGCGCGACGTGTTCCGGCCGGATGCCAAGTCCGATGGCGCGGGCCGGCAGACGGTTGAGGCCCGGCACCAATCCGACGAGCCGGATCGGCAGCGGTGGATGGGGTGACTCAGCATGATGCAATGCCGTGCCGATCACCTTGTCCTGAATGATGAGCTGAAGCCGTTGGGTCATTTTGGTCGGAAACTCGCGCCGGGACTGTATGGCGGCCAGGTCCGGGTCCTTCAGGGTTCCCGCCCGCAGCGGCTGGAACAGGTGGTTCGCCGCGGCGGTTGCATCCTGGACCGCGAGGTTGACCCCGACACCGCCGATTGGCGACATCGCGTGAGCTGCATCACCGATGCACAGCAATCCCGGTTTCCACCAGGTCTGCAGGCGGTTCACCTGCACATTCAGCAGCTTCACCTGGTCCCAGTCCGTCACCTCGTCGGCTCGTGCCGGATCGACGGGCAGCACGGGCCGCAGCTTGTCCCTGAACTGTTGCAAGCCGGCGGCGCGCACCCGGTCGTTGGCACCTTTCGGAATCACCAGCGCACATTGCCAATAGTCGCCGCGGTTCAGGACGATCAAGATCTGCCCTGCATCAAAGCGGAACAGCGTCTCCTCGGTGTCGTCCGGTTGCCGGGAAAGACGGAACCACAACACGTCCATCGGCGCGCCGAGGTCCGTCACCTTCAGCCCGGCATCTTCCCGCACAGTGGAAAAGCGCCCGTCGGCGGCAATCGTCAATGTCGCGTGAATGTCGAAGTCGCCATCACGGTCCGTCGCCACAATGCCAGCCGTCCGCCCATCCTCCACGATGGCGCGCGTGGCTGCCGTCTGCATCAGCAGACGGAAGTTTGTGAGCTTTGCGGCCCGTGAGGCCATGAAATTGAGGAAGTCCCATTGCGGCATCAGTGCGATGTAGGGTGCCGGCACCGGCAGATGTGAGAAATCAGCCAGCGTGATCTTTTCGTCGCCGAACTGGGCATGAAGCCGTGGTGCCCGGTGATGCGGCAGCTTCAGGAATTCATCCAGCAATCCCAACTCATGCATGATCAGCATGGTAGAGGGATGGATCGTGTCACCCCGGAAGTCGCGCAGGAAATCGGCGTGCTTTTCAAGCACGGTCACATCGATGCCGGCGCGCGCCAGCAGAAAGCCGGCCATCATGCCAGCGGGTCCACCGCCGACGATGCAGCACGTCGTCTTGATCATTCTTGCCATGATAGCCTCGCTTCCCCCTTTGCGTGCCTTGCGAAACGCGGCCTGCTTATATGGGAGAGAGGTTTACTTGGCCTTAAGTCAACTGCTTTCGAGGTTCGTCAGTGCCGGCACCGCATCATAGCGACCTGCAAGATGCGGCGGTGCGGAGCCCGAAAGCTGCGACAGCGTCGCGATCACGGACCCGACACCCCGCGCACGGGCACGAGCCAGAGGCCCTTGCGGAAAATTGAGACCCAGCATTAGCGCTGTATCGATAGATGTTTCATCCACGCTGCCTTCGCCCAGCAGACCCGCGGCTTCATTGGCAAGCGTCGCCTCGATGCGCTGGACGATCAGCGCAGCGTCCGGTGGCGGTGCCCCCGGCTGATCCGGAAAAACAAAACCTCGACCCGACTTGCGGCCAAGGTTGCCTTCTTTCACTTGCCGCTTGAGCGCGTCGAAGACGTGATAGCGCGGATGCCGGTCCATGGCCTGCCACACGCCTTCGGTCGCCGCAAGATGGACATCGGCGCCGATCAGATCGATGAGGCTCAATGGCCCGATCCGGTAGCCGGCGGCCATCATCGCCGCATCGATGTCGGAGGCGCTGCGTCCCTCTTCCAGAAGCGCCAGCGCTTCACCATAGAAGGGTCTCGCACAGCGGTTCACGATGAAGCCCGGCCGGTCATTGCAACCGATCACGATCTTGCCGGCAGCCTCTGTGGGAGCCCGCGCCAGCGCCAGGGCCACATCACTGGTTCCACCATGGGCCACCAGTTCCACCAGTTTCATGACGGGAGCGGGGTTGAAGAAATGCAGTCCCAGAACCCGCTCAGGGTGCCGCAATCCCTCGGCGATGGCGCCGACTGAGAGCGACGAGGTATTGGTGGCCAGCACCGCGTCTTGCGCCAGAATTTGCTCAAGTGCGGAGAACAGCGCCTGCTTGGCATCGAGCCGTTCGACGATGGCTTCGATCACCAGCCCGGCTCCACCCAAGTC
>Ga0116151_10004564_pt1 | contig 12106 bp, 7 predicted proteins | sample AD_UKC117_MetaG_FD_89893 | JGI IMG/M metagenome (GOLD analysis project Ga0116151, IMG submission 89893) | Active sludge microbial communities of municipal wastewater-treating anaerobic digesters from Hong Kong - AD_UKC117_MetaG | ecosystem: Engineered > Bioreactor > Anaerobic > Digestate... | reverse complement strand
GCTTGGCCGTCTTGCGGATCGCCGAATGGGAGGCCAGCGCATCATTGCCCGACGCGCATTCAAGGCCCAACATCGACGCAATCAGATTTTCCGCCAACACGGCGCGCACACCACCAGGCAACGACTCGGGCAACGCAATACAGGAGATCGAGCCATTCTGAATGCCCTGGCTGCCGCAGCCGCGCGTCAACATGAGACAGCGTGCTTCGAGATAGAGCATCGAGCACTGTTCGGCACTGCCCATGAGCGCCTCGGAACCGGTGCCGGAGGTAAAGCGCACCTTCACGCCACGTGATGCATAGGCCGCGGCCAGAAAGGCTTTGGACCAGGGCGTGTCGTCGCCATCGGCAAAGGAGCGCTCGGTGCCGTAGACCGAGAGGGTTTCGGCGTAGGTGGTGAGCCCCTTCATGGCCAGTTGCAGGCTCAGCCGCTCCTCGACCGCACATTGGGTGAGCACACCGCCGCGCCCGGTCTGCGTGCCCACGAGAATTGCCAGTGCATTGAACGGGGCATTACGCGCCACACGCACCGTTGTCTCGACTTCGGCAAAGCCACGCAGCGCGGCTTCGGCGGCGTCGGCGGCGAGCAGAGCGGGATGCTCTTTCCAGTTGGTAACGTGGGCCTGGTTGGCAGGGGTGCGGCGCACCCGCATCTTGCCCAGGCCCATCATCATCTCCAGCACATTCATGTGGCGGATGACTTCGCAGAGTTTGGCGGGGGTACAGCCTTCGGCGAGGCGGCGGACCATCTGTTGCGACACGTTGATATCGACCAACATGTGCGCAATCTGTTGCGATGGAGTGGCCATTGCCTCTTCGGCCACGTCGAGGTTGATGGCATGGTCCGCGATCCAGTGGTCGATGGCATCAAAGTCAGCGCGTTGTTTGCCGTCTAGCTCGACGACTTTGCCCGCTTCAATACGCAGCGAAGGGGCGGGATCATAGGGGCTATCGGCGACCATGAGGCCGGCTTCAGCCCACGGTTCGACAAAGGTTTCTTTATTGATATCGCGCTCAGCAAGCACGGCAAAACGACGGGATGTGGTCATGGCTTAGGGTACCTCATAGATTACGGCGCGTCGCCGGGATTGAGCAACAGATTTCCTGGCGCTTGTGCCCGGCGCAGGAGTGCCAGGAAATCTCACTGGATCAACTTGCTTCTTCAAGTTTCTGCCGCGCAAAGGCAAAGGCATCGTCCTCCGGTGCATAGCCGATTTCGGCGCGCGCATTGGTGATGTCGAGCCGCTTCCAGCGGTTGTTGGAAACGCCTTGATAAACGGCAAAATCAAGCTCATCCGGTGCTTCCACACTCTTGGTCACGAGTTGGGTCAGATCTTCCATCGTGATGATGATGTCGATATACTCGTGATCCAGATTGTAGCGGTTGGCAAAGAACGGATTGTCCGGGCGTTGGGAGACCGCGCCAAAGCGCAGGCAGATCGCCGAGAGGCCGTGGGTGTGCGAATAGTAGCGGGCCAATGCTTCGCCCCAACATTTGGTGGCGCCATAGAGGTTGATCGGATAGACCGGCATGGTGGTGTTCACCTGCACTTCCGCCGGGTAGCCAAAGACGGCGTTGACACTGCTGGCGTAGACGATGCGGCGACAACCGGCCTGGCGCGCCGCTTCAAAGGCATTGTAGGTGCCGATGACGTTGTTGGGCAGCAGGCTTTCCCACGATGCTTCCATTCGGGGATCGGCCCCCATGTGGACAATGGTATCCATGCCCTGACAGAGGGCGGCGAGGGCGTCATAATCGGCAATATTGGCTTCGGTAAAAGGGAAGCCAAAGGTCTCCTTGGGCGCGCGGATGTCGGTGAGATACAGCTCATAGCGCTCTTTCCATTGATTGGTGAGAAAGGAGCCAATACGACCGGCCGCGCCAGTGATTAGAATTTTGCGTTTCATGTTTGAATCCATTCGTCTTGCACCCATCATTGTCTTTCCCGGTCATGCCCATCCTCTTGTCTGTCGCCGGTGCGAGGGGAAAGCAACAATGTGGATCGGGCGTTCCGTTGGATGCCACTGTGGGTATTGAGGTTATCGGATAAACTTCAGGCAGAAGCTTGGCGAGAAATAGCAGCAAACCACTGTGAATTTGTCACAAGTGGATGCGCAGATTGACTGATTGCCCCTTGCTGACTCTCGACGTTCTGCTCCATTGTATATGTTAACAGCTTTTTCAATAAATCGGCTAATACACGCGGCATGAAGGCGTGGATTTCATCTGCTGTTGCCACGGCAAGCGCATGATAGTTTGTCGCGGCGTCCCGGTCGCCACATTGATGGGCACAAATGCCGAGTAAGGCTTGCGCCTGGCCCAATTCATCCAATTGTCGAATGTCCTGATAGATGGAGGCGCTCTTTTGAAGTGCCAGAGCCGCGTCGCTGGGATAACCAAGCGCCAGAAGTGTCCAGCCACGCAGCAACTCGGTATAGGCTATCCCGCGTTTTGAAGATGCGCTATCGAAATAGTCATAGGCGGGCTGGAGCGTGTTCACAGCCAGTTCATATTCACCAACATGGATATGGACATGGGCCAAGACCGCGCGGGCAAACATCTCTTCGGTTTGCAGGCCAAGGGTATGGTAAATCGGAATGCTCTCCTCCAGTGGCTCGATCGCTTCAAAAGGCCGGCCAAGCAGGGTCAATGTTTCGCCCAATTTGCCGAAACCAGCCGCAATCCCCGCTTGATCATTGATTTCGCCATAGATGGCAATGCTTTGGCGGATCAGCTGTTCCGCCTCTTGGTGATAGCCCTGGTAGAGCGTGATCCCACCCAAGGCCCGCAGAGAGCCGGCAATCCCCCGCTGATCCTGTAACTGTTGACGGATCGTCAAGCTTTCCTGGTAGAGCGTGCGCGCTTCATCATAGGCGCCCAAGTGTTGAATCAGCCATCCCAGTGCATCAAGGGCATTGGCAGTTCCCCATGATTCGTTGATTGCCCGATACGCCTGCAGGCTGCGTTCATAGGCATTTTGGGCCGCGCTGCGGTCTAGATCGCGCAGGGTGTGGCCCAATTGCAACCAGGCAAAACCTTCTTCCGCACGCATCTCTTCCGTAACGAGTGGTGCACGTTGCAATTGGGCCAACGCCGCTTGGCCGCGCTGCAGTGCGTGCTCAATCTGACCAAGAAGACGCAAAAAGAGACCATGCCAAATGGTTAGGGAGAGGTGCAATTTTGCCACTAAAAGTCGATCGTCTTGTTGTTGAAAAAATGGCAAACGTGCCAACGCCGAGGCGATGCCGTCGGCGCCCTCTTGATATCGTCCACGCCACACATAGAATTGGGAGAGACCGTTGACCATCGCCAGGAGTGATTCGACATCGCCGTGGGCAACGAACCACTGCCAGGCCACGCGCAAATTTTCACTATCCGTCTCCATTGCCTTCAACGTCTGCTGTTGCCTCTCATCTTTCAATGCCGGTGTCCAGGCAACTGTGGCCTCGACAAAATAAGCACTGTGGCGCTTGCCAATCTCGAGAGCAGTTGGCGATGTCGCGGCTAATTTTTCATGGGCGTATTGACGCAACAGTTCATGCAGTGCAAAACGCCCTTTTACTACTGGCTGCAGCAATGATTTTTTCACCAAAGATTGAAGTAGATGGGGTGTCGCATTGGCGACTTGCTGTGCCGCACGGCGCGATAAACTGCCACGAAAAATGGACAGCCGTTCAAAGAGCTGCTGTTCCTGGGGCGCCAACATGCGCCACGAATGGTCAATGGCAGCACGGATGCTGCGTTGACGCAAGGGCAGATCGGGCAGATCGGCAGCCAAAAAGTCGAAGCTGCGATTGATTTCCTCGGCGATTTCTGCCGGCGTATAGATATCCATCCATGCCGCTGCCAGCAGAATTCCCAATGGCATGCCCTGAACCAACTGACAAATACGCACCACCGCGGGCCAATCTTGATCGAGTAGCACATAGTCCGCTTGTAATCGGCGCGCGCATTGGACAAAGAGCTGAACGGCGCTGTACTCAGTATCGCTTGCGAGATCCAGGCGGCTACTCTCTGCTGTGCCCCTTGCGGCGAGGCTGCCCAGCTGTTCCGGGAAGTGAAGCCCGCCCAGCGAAAAGAGATGTTCACCATGCATGTTGAGCCTGGCCCGTGATGTCATTACGATTTTGAGATGGGGCGAGCCGGCGAGAATCTCCGTCACCAGGGCGATCAATTCCGATCCAAGTTGTGCCGGCAGGTTCCCGTGTTGCCCGCCGTCAGTGTCACCCCCCGTATCGACCAAATGCTCGACATTGTCGAGCACCAGGAGTGTCTGTCTGTCTTGAAGGGCATCGAGAAGCTGTTTTTTGGAATTGCCTTCTACGTAGAAGGTGAAGCCGAGTCGTTCGGCCATCATCGCGATGATCGTCTCCGCACTATCCAACGAAGTCAGCGACAGAAAGTAAATACCATCGGGAAAGGAACAGTTGAGCGTGTGGGTGGTGAGTGGATTGGTGAATTGATTGGCCAACTGCAGTGCCAGCCGCGTCTTACCGACACCACCTGCACCGGTAATCGTCAACAGCCGACAGTCGGCGCTACACAGGAGGGTGCTGAGTGTAAGTAATTCTGTTTCGCGCCCCACAAAGCGTGTGGTTGCTGTAGGCAGGTTGTGTGGTGGGGGCGTGTTGGCTGCTTTGAGTGTTTCATAGAGCCGCGTCGTTTCCACCGCCGGCTCGACCCCCAATTCTTGCCTCAATGTGTGGCAACAGCGTTCATAGTGTGCCAGTGCTTCTTCGACACGCTCAAGGCGAGCGAGCAATGTCATCAGGCGGCGATGGGCTGGTTCCCAGGTGGGCTCATGGTAAAGTGTTCGTTCCGATAAGGCCAGCGCCTGCTCAAGTGTACCCGAGTGCAAAGCCTGTTCAGCCGCATCTTCCAAGGCCACAGTCAATAAGTGCCGGCACTCTTCACGCATTGTCTCCATCCAGAGTTCAAATTCCGGCGCATCTCGAACGATGAAGTTGTTGAGAAATGGACCGCGGTAGAGTTCATCGGCCTGCCAAACTTGATCCACATGTAAATGCGCCAGTGGGTTTGGGTCAGGTCCAGTATAGCTGGTCGGGCTGCGCCGCAGCAGTGTATGAAACGCATGCAGATCAAGCGCAACCGCTTCCGATGCCAGTGCGGCATTCTGGTGGTCTGTTATCAGTATCGAGCCGATTAACTTGCGAAGATTAGAAAGCGCTTTGGTCAGATTTTTGCGCGCTGCCGCGGAGGGCATGTAGCCCCAAAAGAGCGTGGCGAGATGGTCGCGACTGTGGGGTTGTCCAGTGGCCGCCAGGTAGTAGAGGAGCGCTTGTGCTTTGCTTGAAATAAACCCGGTGACCGAGTCGTTGTTGTTGGTCACTTGTGGATCGCCAAGCAGTGAGAAATGCAGTGAGCTGGCCATTGGTGAAGAATCCCCTCCTGTTGGTTCCCGCATCGTGCAATTCAGTGTCTGACTGAAAATTCTCTGTTCCTGCTGGGCCACAATCAAATGTGCGAATAGCTACGCTGTTTGTGCGACCACGCGTGCAGTCACTCGTCCTTCTATTGGTCGCTCAATTCACAGTTCACTTCACAGTGAATTCACATTCAATTCGCAGCCGCCGGATATTGTCAAGTATAGCATATGCTACTTCACACGTGTACTGACAATTTCCATCATTTTTTCATGTCTATCTATCAGGAGAACCCCATCATGATTGATTCTGTGCTCTATACCCGACCCGACCATGCCCCCCAATGCCTCATCCAAATGGGGCGTGCGGTACGTGGACGCGGCAAAAGACTGGTTATGCGTACGATAGTGGCCAACGATCTGTCACAAATCGGTGTGTTGCGCCGCTGTTGCCTGTTCCTGCTCGTGGCATTGTTCTGCCTACTGAGTCAACAACAATCGGTGCTTGCACAAATCAATAATCCGCCGCAGGTAGAACCGGTGGCGAACCGTGAGATGTACCTTGGCGATGAGATCCAAATTAACCTCAATGCCAGCGATCCCAATGAATTTGATATCGTGACCTTCATGGAGGAACCGTCGTTGTTACCGCTGCCTACGGGGGCAGAGCTCTTTCCAAGTGGTGACGGCTCGGGCTTTATTCTCTTTGCGCCAACCGCTGCCGGTGTCTACGAATTTGCCGTGGTGGCGGTGGACAACGGGACACCCCAAGGACGCACCGCGGTCTTTTTTCAGGTGACGGTTAAAGAGAAGCCCGCCACTTTTGCTGACATGGCCATCACTAACATAACCGTTCAAAGCCCGTCTGTTGACGGCAAGGTACGGCAGGGAGATCCCTTTATCTATCGCATCGATGTCGCCAATACGAGCGCGGCCACCTTGGCAGCCAGTGATGCGACGTTGACGCTCATGCTGGATCGCTATCTGACGCTGCAATCAGGCAACGATGCATGCACCGTTCTCTCACGTACGGTTGAGACCACTGAAATTCAGTGCGAATTGGGCACGCTTGCCCCCGCTGAAAGTCACCAGTTGCAGTTCACCGTGCGCCCCACCGATGTGGGGGTCGCCATCAACCGGCTGTCAGTCGACACGACGACGCTCGATCCGATAACCGCGAATGACCATGAAATCTCAGAAATTGAGGTCGAGGAACCATTGATCGATCTTGCGCTCGCCAAACGTTGGGTCGCCGATGCGCCGATTGGTGCAATTGAAGTGGGGGATCGCGTTCTGTTTCAACTGACGGTGAGCAACAATTGGACTGTGCCGACGAATTTTTCGCTGGTCGATACCTATTCGCCAGGGCTCAAGCTCATCAGTGTAGAGGGAACAAGCTTCTCGACATGTACAATCGATGGGCAACAGGTCCGTTGTGACGACACAATTGCGTCTTTGGGGTCGGTCGTTTTCACCGTTGTGGCGGAAATTATTCAGCAGGGTGAACTTAGCACAACCGGCGTCCTCACTGGCCTGCATGCCGATCCGGATGAAAGCAACAACCGGGCGACCGCACAACTCTCAGCCCTTGCGGTCGGCGATCTACGGATTACGATCAATATCCCCAACAGGGAGGGCAATCTCTCCGTTGGGGATGTACTTGAGGCATCAGTAACCGTTGCAGCAAGCAGCGAACTCAAGCCGATGGCCTTTGCCGAAGCAACCGCTACCTTCTCCATCCCAAACGGTTTCCACATTTTACGTGCCGAGGAACCAGTCGGCGTGCAGTGTCTGTGGAGCCAAATCTCAATGAGCTGTACCAAATCCGTGCTGCAGGCGGGTGAACAGTTCACCGTCCCGTTTCAGCTCTATGCGGTCAGGGCCGGCATTTGGCAAGCGGATGCCAAGACATTTGGCCAATTTTACCGCGACCTCTTTGTTGGTAACAATAGCGCGGTTTGGATCATTGAAGTTGGGGAGCCTTTAATCCCGTGGATTTATATCCACACATTTGACGATCGCAATGGTAATGGTCGCCAAGACTCTGGGGAACCTGGGTTACCCCAGATCAAGATCGATACGACGAGCAGCGATGGGGGAGAGGTGAAAGCGGAAGCGGGTAATACTGACAACGGCGGTTTGCTCAAGCAGTCGCTTCTCGACAACCCCAATCGCATCCAGATCCGTGCTCAGTTCACACCGACAGAGGAGATGACACCCACGATCTCGGTCAAGCTTAATGTTGTGCCGCCCACTGGCCGGGCCACAGTTACCGGTGGCACCGCCTGTGGCATGACTGTCGGCAACAACGACGGCAGCACAATTACGTTGCCCTGCTCTGATGAGGATACGGTCGAATGGGTCGACCAGGTCGATGCCTCAGTTGCCGATTTGACGGCTAGATTATCGGTGCCACTACTGCAAGCCGCCGCGAACAATGATCAAGTGCTTGCACCGCAGGAGATTTCATTTGTGATCGATGCTGTGGATAATCAGATGCTTTATTTGCCATTTATTGCCAGATAGCAGTCAGTTCCGGGTGCCCATTGGGCGCAGCTGATGAGCGTTTGTCTATAGGGCGGATGTGGGAATTGATCGGGTATACTGCGGTTGTGATGAGAACTGGAGTTTTCCACCGGCTCTACAACGGTAACAAAACTTCGGTTCTCATTCAGAGCTGAGTATAGAAGAACGGAGGCTGAACTTGTCGATGTCGGAACTGCTTCCGACATCGACAAGTTCAGCCTCCGTTTACGCCAATTGCACCATCCCAGTCAACCAGGCGATTGCGCTATAATTCTAACCCATGTTGCTGTAACAACGCTTGATCGGCCAACAGTTCACAGGTACAACCGGCGGCAACCACTTTGCCCCCCTCCATAATGAGGGTCCGTTCAAAGAGTTCTGGCACCATGGGCATGTCGTGGGTGGAGACGAGCATGGTCATATCGAGTTCATGCAGGAGATTGATCAGCTGGCGGCGAGCGCGTGGATCGAGGCCGGCGGTCGGCTCGTCTAGCACAAGAATCTCAGGCTGCATCGACAGGACCGTGGCAATCGCAATGCGTTTTTTCTCACCGATGCTGAGGTGGTGCGAATTGCGCTCGATGTATTCCCCCATCCCGACCGCCGCCAATGCATCCTGCACGCGCCGGCGCACGGTCGCTTCGTCCAATCCCATATGCAACGGGCCAAAGGCCACGTCATCGAAGACCGTCGGCGAAAAGAGTTGGTCGTCGGGGTTTTGGAAGACCAGACCGACCGCCGCCCGGACCTGCCCCATGTTCTTGTCAGACAATTCTAGCCCAGCCACGTGGATGGATCCTTTACCTTCCAAGATGCCGTTTAGGTGCAACATCAACGTTGATTTGCCGGCACCATTTGGCCCCACCAGCGCGACTTTTTCGCCCGGTGCGATGCTGAAGCTAACCCCATGCAATGCTTTGCGCCCATCGGGATAAGTGTATTCCAAATTGCGAACTTCAATCTTATGATGCATTGGTCTACCATATTCTTGCGAAGAGCAGGATAGTCAGCAAAATCAAGACAGTGACCGTTCCCACGAGGAAATCAATGGTTTGGAGATGGCTGTGGGCGACGGTACGCAACTGCCCTTTGTACCCACGCGCCAACATGGCGTTGTAGATCCGTTCGCTGCGTTCAAACGAGCGCAACATGAGGCTGCCTGCCATCCGCCCTGCAACCTGGCCCCGCCAGACAATTGATCCGCCACTGCGTACGCCATCGACCGTCGCGCTGCGTGCCGCGCGCGCCCGCAACAGTCGCGTTGCCTCCTCATACAGCACAAACAGATAACGGTACATCAAACTAACAATTGCGATCAACGGCGACGGCAACCGCAGGGCCCGTAGCGCCCATAACACGGCCGGGAAGGGTGTAACCGTGACCAAAATGATTGCCATCTGTACCGACAGCCATGACTTGATCAGAATGCTGACAAAGCGAATTGTTCCCGCCTGGCTAATGGTGATGCCACCAAAGATGGGTACTGTGGCAAGCGTGTCACCGGGCACAGTAAAGGGCAGGGTAATTGCCGCCAGTGCAAAAGGCAAGGCAATGATTGATCGCTTGAGTAGGTATGTCGGTGCCATGTGCGCGCTGACCGCCGTCGCCATCAGCAGTGCAAAGAGCATCACATAACTGCCGAATGCACCAAACGGGGTCAGGCTCACCGTTAGAATAAAGGTTACCGTCAGGATCACCTTTACCCGGGGATCCAGCCGGTGAATGAGGGATTCACCCTCATGATATTGATCTGTAAAATGAATGTGCATTATCGGTGGCTAATTAGGAATGGCTCTCGGCCCGCTCTGTTTTGATCATCCGCCCAATCATCATGGCCACGCCAAAGACCACTAAGGTGCCTAAGACAACGGCAACAATGCCGGAGACCGTTTCATTGGGAATAAAGGGAATGGTGTAGTCAGGAAGAATGTGATAAACAGGATCGAGTGCACTCCCAATAAAGCCATGATCTTCGGCCACCCGTTCCAACCCATCGGGTGAGCCTGAGGCTGCAAAGGAGAAAATGGCAACAATGAGCGAGATCAGTAAGCCACCGGCCACCCACGCCGCAGAGGCGGTGCCACCAGCCTGTTCGCCCTGGCGCAAGAGATCAGGGCGGCTGCGCAGGATCAACGCCAATGCCCCAACCGTGATCAAAGCCTCGCCGATGCCAATCAAGGCATGGACACCAAACATGGCCGGCAGACCAATATTCAACGGTGTTGTACCGGAAAGCGCCAGCTGAATGGCAGTCGCACTGGCGCCAACTTCCACAGAGAGCCATGCTCCAATGGCACCACCGATTAAAATGCTGCGTTGTTCGCTGCCCCCAATGCGCTTGATTGCCAGGTAAATCAGGTAGCCGGTGAAGGCGGTCAGGATACCCATATTGATAATGTTCCAGCCCATCACCAACAGCCCGCCATCCTGGAAGAGCAACCCTTGCAGCGCAATCACCGCTGTCATCACCAACACTGCGGCCCACGGGCCAAGCACAATCGCTGCCAACGCACCACCGAGGAGATGGCCGCTTGTGCCGCCGGCGACAGGAAAGTTAATCGCTTGCGCCGCAAAGATAAACGCGGCGAGTACACCCAGAAGCGGAATCTGTCGCTCCCCCAGTTGTTCACGAGTTTGCCGCAATGCATACGCGATGGTCAACACGGCCAGAACCCAGCCGATGATGGCCACCGGTGCGCTGAGAAAGCCATCAGGAATATGAAGTTGTTGGGGGGCAGATAGGCCAGTGAGAAATGGATACCAGTTCATGAGATCTCCGTGTGGTTGTGGATGCCTGTTCGTGGATATAGTTCACGTTAGGCATTTTGCACTGCGACTTTCATAAAAGGCTCATCTAGCTCTGCGCGTGAAATCAGGTAGATTCTCGCGAAGGATGGTAGCGATTTCACCTCTTCGTCCCTGTGATTCGTCCCTGTGATTCGCCCATATGATCGTTCATAAAAGCATGAAAACAGAACGGATGTTCCTTCCTGCCTCAGTTTACTATGACACAATGCTTATAGCAAATTTTTGCAACAGCAACCACTATACAGGATGATCAGGATCCGTGACGTAGGCAAACTTCCAAGTTCTCTCGGCTGATCCATTTTCATTGACATATTGTACAGGTATTGTCCACCTTTTCTGTAAGTCTATGGGGGTTTCGTCTAGGGTGTAAAATAGACGCTCATATGGGCGGTGAACTGAAATTTCACGATTCACCAGAGAGAAAAACGCAATTTCAGCCGCATCCCTATTTGAGCCAAAATAGAACGCAAAGTACGAAACTGAAAATCAGATGACCATGATTCCGTCAGCAACTCATGCCAGCCAATGAACCGCCCCTGTGCGTTCTGCGTGCTGGAGCCACGGACTTCGATCCCGCCATTGGTGAGCGTATAGCTGGTCTCGACAAAGATCTCACCAACTTGAATGTGGAAGTGAATACAGGAGCCGAAGCAATAGATATATCGCCGATACGTGGATGCGTGCCGTTCAGCGGTGACAGTCACTGTCGACAAGGTTCTCGGCTAATAATATGTCTTGGGACAGCGACTGTCAGCTACACTTCGCAGCCGGTTTTGGCGCGGCAACCGGCTTCTTTGGCATGGTGGGCAGTTATTACATAGATGTGGCCAGCGGGGCTGCAATCATGATGCTCCAAGCATTGATCTTTGGCATTGTGCTTGCGGTGACGGCGTTGCGTCTGATGGCGCAACGCCGGTTGATGCATACGCATGTGTAGTTAGAACCTATCTTGAAAATCGGTTGTGGCTGTGAACGCTATACCTATACGAGCGAGCATCACAGAGAATTTCAGGATAGCTATTCAACGTTGAACCAACGGTAGATACAGCATATCGGGCGGATCGACGACCTGAGTTTTGCTCGGCAGCAAGCGCCAAAGCACCTCATCTTGTGCGCTATCGACTGTGCCGTCATCGACAATCAACGCAAAGCGCAACTCTATGGGTGCATTCACAGGGTTGGCGATAAACGATGCCACGCTCTCGCCGGCATTGGTCAAGTCGACGGAAGGACCAGCGACTTGCCGCCACTCATAATGCAGTGGATCGTCGTCCACATCATAGCTCCCCCCCCCATCCAGATAGATCGTGGTCGGCGTGCTCAGCGCGATCTGTGTATCGCTCCCGGCATCGGCAAAGGGGGGAAGATTGACCGGCGCAGGCGGTGTGC
>Ga0116151_10004561_pt1 | contig 12108 bp, 9 predicted proteins | sample AD_UKC117_MetaG_FD_89893 | JGI IMG/M metagenome (GOLD analysis project Ga0116151, IMG submission 89893) | Active sludge microbial communities of municipal wastewater-treating anaerobic digesters from Hong Kong - AD_UKC117_MetaG | ecosystem: Engineered > Bioreactor > Anaerobic > Digestate... | reverse complement strand
CGGCCGCCTTCGCGGATGGCGAAGCGCAGCTTCTCTTCCATGGCGATCGGCGTGATCAGTTCGACGTCGAACGAGATGTTGTCGCCAGGCATCACCATCTCCGTGCCAGCCGGCAGCGTCACAACACCCGTCACGTCCGTCGTGCGGAAGTAGAACTGCGGACGGTAGTTGGCAAAGAACGGCGTGTGACGGCCACCCTCTTCCTTCGTCAGAATGTAAGCCTCGGCCTTGAACTTCTTGTGCGGCTTCACCGAACCCGGCTTGCACAGAACCTGGCCACGCTCAACGCCGTCACGGTCAACACCGCGCAGCAGCGCACCAATGTTGTCGCCAGCCTCGCCACTGTCGAGCAGCTTGCGGAACATCTCAACACCCGTCACCGTGGTCTTCTGCGTGTCGCGGATGCCGACGATCTCGACTTCCTCGCCAACCTTCACGATGCCACGCTCAACACGGCCCGTCACAACCGTGCCGCGGCCCGAAATCGAGAACACGTCTTCGATCGGCATCAGGAACGGAAGATCCTTCGGACGCTCCGGCTGCGGAATGTACTCGTCAACCGCCGCCATCAGCTTCAGAACCGCATCGCGGCCAATCTCCGGATTGGTGTTCTCCAGCGCACACAGCGCCGAACCACGGATCACCGGAATGTCGTCGCCCGGGAACTGGTAGGACGACAGAAGCTCACGCACTTCCATCTCAACCAGATCCAGAAGCTCCGGATCGTCAACCATGTCCACCTTGTTCATGAACACAACCAGCGCCGGAACGCCAACCTGGCGGGCCAGAAGAATGTGCTCGCGGGTCTGCGGCATCGGGCCGTCAGCCGCAGACACAACCAGAATGGCGCCGTCCATCTGCGCCGCACCCGTGATCATGTTCTTCACATAGTCAGCGTGCCCAGGGCAATCGACATGCGCATAGTGACGGTTCGTCGTCTGATACTCAACATGCGCCGTGTTGATCGTGATGCCGCGCGCCTTCTCTTCCGGCGCCTTGTCAATCGCATCATACGCCATGAAGGTCGCTCCACCCGTCTCGGCCAGAACCTTCGTGATCGCTGCCGTCAGCGACGTCTTGCCATGATCAACATGCCCGATCGTGCCGATGTTGCAGTGCGGCTTGTCGCGGTTGAATTTCTCTTTGGCCATCGTCTTTTACCTTGTTTGCCTGATGCGGCGCATCCACGTTTCAAAGCTATGGAGCGGGTGAAGGGAATCGAACCCTCGTATTCAGCTTGGAAGGCTGCTGCTCTACCATTGAGCTACACCCGCCCGGAAACCGTCCGAACTCCTATGTACCCAAGCGTCGGACCCATTGGCGGTGGTGGGGGAGGAAGGACTCGAACCTTCGAAGCATTACGCAGCGGATTTACAGTCCGCCCCCTTTGCCACTCGGGACACTCCCCCCGAATTACCCTGTCTAAGAGGGCAAATCGTTTGCCTAGGGCCAAACGCCATTGAGCCCGGAGAAACCCGGGCCCGTTGAGTGGCGGCCTTATGCAGGGGTTGATGCTGCAAGTCAAGGAAATGCTCCGCTCCATTCCAACAATCCGGCACAGCCTCAAACATCCCCTTATCCATAGCCTGCCCTGAACTCGACGTTGAGTTCCCAAAGCGGTTCAACGTGTCTCTCTATCCTATTGTTATAGCGAAGTTCCTGCACCGAAAATGCCAAATGGACGACAGCCATTGACCTTGGCGTTCGATCGCGCTTGTTTGTGGCCATGGAACTTATCACCACCACCGAATCATTGGCGAGCCTGTGCCGACAGCTGGCGAACGAGCGTTTCGTGACCGTCGACACCGAATTCATGCGCGAGACCACCTATTGGCCGTACCTGTGTCTCATCCAGGTTGCGGGCGAATCGGTGCACGGATTGATCGATCCATTGAGTCCCGAGATTGACCTCAGTCCTTTTTTTGAACTGATGAACGATGCCGGTGTCCTTAAAGTCTTCCATGCAGCCCGTCAGGACATCGAAATCATGGTGCACCGGGCCGGCGTCGTCCCTCACCCGGTATTTGACACACAAATTGCAGCCATGGTGTGCGGATTTGGCGATCAGGTCGGCTATGAAGCCATTGTGCGGCGGCTGGCCAAGGCCCAGATCGACAAGTCATCGCGTTTCACGGACTGGTCGAGGCGGCCGCTAAGCGACAAACAACTGGTCTATGCGCTTGCAGATGTGACCCATCTGCGGGTGGTCTACAAGGGCCTCAAGGCTGAGTTGGACCGGACCGGGCGGGAGCACTGGCTGCGGGAGGAAATGGACATTCTCACCAACCCTGCAACCTACAAGACCGACCCGGTCGACGCCTGGAAACGGATCAAGGTCCGGCTTAAGAACAAGAAGCAGCTTGCGGTTCTCATGGCGGTGGCCGCCTGGCGGGAACGTGAGGCGCAGGAGAAGAATGTACCGCGGTCTCGTGTGCTGAAGGACGATGCCATTGCCGAAGTCGCCGTGCAGTCACCGCAAACGCGCGACGCCTTGAACCAGTTGAGGGCGTTGCCCAAGGGCATGGCGGCATCGCGGATCGGTGACGCTCTGCTGCGATCCGTGACGGAGGGTTTGAGCGTCGATCCGAAGTCCCTCCCCCAGCCCGCCCATGGCCGTGATGAAATGAGCGATCAGGCACAAGCTGCAGCGGAAATCCTCAAACTCGCGCTCAAGGTCGTCTGCGAGAATGAAGGGATTGCTCCAAAGCTCGTTGCTTCCAGTTCAGACATCGAGGCGGTTGCAGAGGATGACAATGCCGACGTCCATCTCCTGCACGGATGGCGCCGTGAATTGTTCGGCGACTTGGCCCTCGCGATCAAACGAGGGGAGGCGGTGATCGGGTTTGAGCGTGGCCGCGCTCGTGTTCTACCGGTCCGCAGTGCCGACCTTCGCGCCGCCGAATAAGTCTTAACCGATCACGACCTTGCCTGTCCGACCGATTTCGGCGGCAACGGCGCTAAGCCGCTTGTCGACGCGCTCTCCTGCCAGGTCGGCGAGTTTTTTCGGGAGCCCCAGAACCAATGACTTGCCTTCCACCTTCAACTTGATTTTTGGGAGCATGCCGGGCATGGCTGCCGACAGGATGTAGGCGAGCCGGAAAATGCTGCTCAAGAGATGGGCGCGCTGGTGGGCTTCATCGTCGAGCATCCGTGCGAGATCGTCGTCGTCTCTTTCACCGTCGTAACGGTAGAACACCGTCAGTGCTAGAAATACACGGCCGGGATGATTGATACCGACGAAGGCGGCCTGTGAAATCATGCCCAGCGAGCGTTCAGCCCGGTAGTCGGGATGCGCCTTCCATCCGATGTCGGCCAGCAGGCAAGCCGCATAGCGTAACCGCTTCTGTTCAGCGGTCTCCTTCAGCTTGCCGGAGGCGAACAACTGATCAGTCCAGTCGCAGAGCTCGAGTTCATGTTCTGGCGATCGAGCGTATCTCCGCGCAAAATCCCAGCAGGATGCTAGAAGGGCATCGGTCTGACGGCTACGCCGGCGCAACTTCGAATAGAGCAAACCCTCACGCACACCATAAACCGACACTTCGACGTGATCTGGCTTGCTGTGGGAGAGGAGTCTTTCAAGCACCAGGGCGCCGAACGGCATGGTGTCGGACCGGCTCTTCGAGACCTCGCGAATTTCCTTCAGCGAGTTCGATGACAACCCCGCCACGAGGCCCGCCAATGCGCCAGCCTGCTGCCTCTCGAGGCGATAACAGTGCAGCACGTGCAGCGGGTAGCGCGTCTGCGCCATATGCAGTTTCGCCAGGTTTCTCCAGGTGCCGCCGACTGCATAAAACGTTCGCCGGTTCAGATCTTTCAGAATTGGTGTCCTGGAGAAGTATTCATCGACGATGATGCGCGCCTTGTCGATATCCCCCTCGGACATATCCATCAGGCGGATCGGTCCCAATGGCAGCGTCACACCGGAGCGGACCTTGCCGTCCTTGATGTCGATGAGTTCGAGCGAACCGCCGCCAAGGTCGCCTGCGATGCCATCTGCATCGGGGATGCCGGCGAGTACACCCAGTGCCGCGAAACGGGCTTCCTCTTTTCCCGTCAGCACCTCGATGTGCGCACCCAATGCCTTTTCCGCACTTTCAATGAACTCTTCACCGTTGGAGGCTTCACGCGCCGCGGCTGTCGCGAGGGCGAAAACCTGCTTTGCCCCAATCTGGCGGGCAAGCGCCCGGAACCGCCGCAGGGCCGCGACCGCCCGGGTCATGTTGATCTCGTCAAGCTTTCCCTTCGTGGCCACTCCCCGGCCCAGTCCGCAGAGAATCTTCTCGTTGAAGATGGGAGATGGCGACCGCCGCAAGCCATCATAAACGACCAGGCGTACGGAATTGGAACCGATATCGACAACGCCGACCGGCCGGTACTTTGGTGGCTCAGTACGGAAACCCTTGTGCCAATTCACTTCTTCGCCCTGGACTTCTTCTTGGGTGGCTCCACGATCTCAGGCGGGACATTACCCGCGAGAGAGCGCCCGCGTCCAGACAGCGATGGATTGTTCATGAAATATTCATGCGCGTTGAAGGCCTCATCGTCGGGGCCCGGCACGATGCGCCGGGAGGACCCATCAGGAAGCAGTTCCCAGCTTTGCAGATTGTCCTTGAGGTTCGCCACCATGATCTGATCGAGGATCTGGTCATGCACGGTGGGGTTTTCGATGGGGACGAGTGTTTCCACCCGGCGGTGCAGGTTCCGTTGCATCCAGTCCGCCGAACTGATGTAGACCTTGGCCTTGTTGTGGGGCAGGACTGCACCGGCACCAAAGCAGATGATGCGCGAGTGTTCGAGGAACCGGCCGATGATACTCTTTACGCGAATGTTCTCGGATAGTCCTGGTACGCCTGGCCTCAGGCAACAAATGCCACGCACGATCAGATCGATTTGCACGCCCGCCATGCTTGCCCGGTAAAGCGCATCGATGATGCCGGGATCCACCACAGAATTGAGCTTGGCCCAGATCTGTGCCGGCCTTCCGGCTTGGGCATGTTCGATTTCTTCTTCAATGTGTTCAAGCAACCGCGCCTTGAGATTAATCGGGGACAAAGCGATCTTCTCGAGTTCTTCGGGCCTTGCATAGCCTGAAACGAAGTTGAAGAGCCTTGCCGCGTCGCGCGCCAGTGCGGGATCGCAGGTGAAGAAGGAGATGTCGGTGTAGATCTTCGCCGTGATCGGATGATAGTTGCCGGTGCCGAAATGCACGTAGGTCCGCATCATGCCGCTCTCGCGGCGAACCACCATCGAGACCTTGGCGTGGGTCTTGAGTTCGATGAAGCCAAAGACGACCTGCACACCAGCCCGTTCCAGGTCCCTCGCCCATTGGATGTTGGCCTCTTCGTCAAAGCGGGCCTTGAGTTCGACGAGCGCCATGACGGACTTTCCCGCCTCGGCAGCCTTGGCTAATGCGGCCACAATCGGGGAGTCCTTCGACGTCCGGTAGAGAGTCTGCTTGATTGCCACGACATCCGGATCGTTGGCTGCCTGCAGAACGAATTGCACCACGACGTCGAACGACTCATAGGGGTGATGGACGACGATGTCTTTTTGCCGGATTGCGGCAAAGCAATCACCACCATGTTCACGAATGCGCTCCGGAAAGCGCGTCATGAAGGGCTTGAACTTAAGGTCCGGGCGCTCGTCGAGGATCAGTTGCTTGGTGTCGGAATAGCCGACCAGCCCCGCGCATTCGACAATGGCATCGAGGGGCACATTGATCTCGTCGGCGATGAAATCGCGCAGCGAGCCGGGACAAGAGGCATCAACCTCCATACGGATGACCGAACCACGCCTGCGGCGCTTGAGCGCGGTTTCGAACACCCGGACCAGATCCTCGGCCTCTTCTTCGATTTCAAGGTCGCTGTCGCGGATGAGGCGCATGAACCCCTGCCCCTTCACGTCGTAGCCCGGGAATAGCCGCGGAATGAAGAGACTGAGCATGGCCTCCAGGGATATGAAGCGGACCGGGCCTTGCAACTCCGTCGCCGGCAGGCGGATGAACCGTTCAAGCTGGTGGGGAATCGGGAGCAGTGCGTTCATCTGATCGCCGTCTTCCCGCCGCTTGAGTTCGAGGCAGATGATGAAGCCGCGGTTGGAAATGAAGGGAAAAGGATGGGCGGGGTCAATGGCGATCGGTGTCACAACCGGCAAGATCTGTTCGAGAAAGCGCTGGTCGAGCCAAGCCTTCTCCGGCGCCGTCAGGTCGCTGCCATCGGTAATGACGATCCCGCTTTCTGCCAGTTCGTCCTTCAGCTGATGCCAGCGCTGATCCTGTTCCGCCATCAGATGCTGGGCGAGCGTGCGCACCTGTTCGAGCTGTTCTGACGGGGTGAGGCCGTCATCGCTGACCTGCGACAGCCGTTCGCGTACCTGCCCCACGAGACCGGCAACACGCACCATGAAGAATTCATCAAGATTATTGCCGGAGATCGACAGGAACCGCAGCCTCTCGAGCAGCGGATGGGCCATGTTGCGGGCTTCCTCAAGGACACGCATGTTGAAGCCGAGCCACGACAGCTCACGGTTGATGAAGCGCGATGGCTGCTCGATCGCAATTTCGGGCAACACGGCACCGGTAGCGTCGTTCATGCAGGGTTCCTCAAGTTTCCCAATTCTCACATATTACACCTTGATGACGGAACGGTGAAATTTGCCGGAGCTACGGCTCCTTGTCGAAGAGGTCTGGAGCGGTCAGCCGTTGCAGGACGCGTCCCACCAGCGGCCGGGTCACCGGATTCTGGGTTTCCAAAGCTTCCCGGTCGATCTCGGCCACGATATGGCGCGCGGCACCCAGCGCGCGGGGCATGCGAACCAGCAGATAGGACAGGATGGATTCGTCGATTGCCAGTTGCCGGTCGGCGAACAGCTTGACGAGGACGCCGCGCAGTATTGGATCGTCCGGAGGGCTGAGCCGCGCCACCGGGACTGCCTTGAGACGGGACGCGAGGTCCGGTAGCTTTGTCCCCCATGCCCCTGGGTCAGAAGTGCTCGCAATGAGGATATGTCCGCCTGACTGACGCGCCAGGTTGAGGAGATGGAACATTGCCCGCTCGTCCATAACGTCTCCTGGCGCATTGTCGATCGCGAGCGCGCGGCCTTCAAGGAGTGCGTCTGGTGGGTGTTGTCCAATCTGGTGCGCTTCGATCAATTTTGCTCCCGAAGCAGCGCGCCAGACTTCCAGGAGATGCGACTTGCCACTGCCGGTCTCCCCAACCAGCACCAGCGCATGGGCCGGCCAATCTGGATAGCGGTCGATCACTTCCACGGCCGCCGCATTGGCTGGCGTCACGAGAAAATCATCCCTGCCTGACGCCGTCCGGTGCGGCAGGTCAAACACCAGTTGCCGCGATCTGCCAGTCATGACTTGCGGCGTTTGCCTTTGATTTGAGGAGCGTTCGCCGGCTGGGATGGAGATTGTGCCTGCGGTGCGTCTTCGGTCTCACCGAGATAGAGTTTACTCGTCAGATACTGACGCAGACCAAAGCGGACCAGGACGCCAGCCGCAGCGGCCAGCGGGACGGCCAACAACAGGCCCGCGAAACCGAACAAGTATCCAAACGCCAGGAGAGCAAACATCAACCACACCGGATGCAGGCCGACGCTCTTGCCGACCAGCTTTGGCGACAGGAAATTGCCCTCAAGAAACTGGCCGACCGCGAACACACCGACAACCAAAAGGATTGAGACGATGTCCGGCCAAAACTGCACAAGTCCCACACCGATGGCCAGGATGCCACCAATCATGGCGCCGGCATAGGGTATGAAGGTCAGAAAACCGGCAAAGAGGCCAATGGCAAGCCCGAATTTCAGTCCGGCAAGCGACAGGCCAATGGCGTAGAAGGCACCGAGCAGGATGCAGACTGTGCCCTGTCCGCGAATGAAGCCGGCCATCGCCTGATCAATTTCAGAAGCAAGTGCACGAATTGTCGGCGCATGGTCACGCGGCAGCCAGCTATCGACTTTCGCAACCATGCGGTCCCAGTCTTCCAACATGTAGAAGGCTACGATCGGCGTGACGACCAGGAGTGAAACCAGGTTGACCAGCGCCATGCCGCCCGACCAAATCGAGGAGAGCAATGCGAGGATCCACCCGGCGGCCTTGCCGGCAAAGCCAGCCATCGAGCCTTGAACATCCATTCCGGTATTGGCCAACTGTGCCTTCAGCCAATTGGGTGCCAGTTCATCGAAACGCGCCACCAGTTCGCGAATGATGTTCGGTAGATCGCTGGCAAACCGCCCAATCTGATCGGCCAGGACCGGCGCAATGATGATGAGAGCGGTTACCAGGATGAGAATGGCGCAGATCAGGATGACCAGCGTCGCGGCCAGGCGCGGAAGGCCAAGCCGCTCCAGTGCATCTGCCACCGGATCGAGGAAATAGGCCAGGACCAGGCCAGCGATGAAAGGCAACATGACGCCGCCCAGCAGCCACAGAAGCATGATCAACACAGCGAATGCGGCTGTCCATATGATCACCTGCTTCTGAAACGTCACGATGTGTGGTCCTCCGGCACGGTCTGACTCATGTGGCGTATCCACGTGACGAGATAGGCAGCGCCGGATGTGGCCGTCAAGCCGCCGACTATGATACTACCGTATTCCACAAAGAGGACCAGCGGCCACCCCATCGCCTGCAGACCGAGAACACCGACCACAAAGATGATATGGGCGGCCGTACTGAGCTTGCCAACCAGCAGTGGCGCCATGCGCATTGGTCGATTGATGAGCCACGATAAAATGATTGCGATGATGATCAGCGCATCCCGTGAGACCACCAAAATGACCAGCCACGCTGGGATCTCCTTCAGGAAGCCCAAGGTCACGTAGACCGATACCAAGAGTGCCTTGTCTGCGATCGGATCAAGATACGCGCCGATCTCGGTTTGCATGTCATGGTTGCGGGCCAGATAGCCGTCGACCCAGTCACTGATGCCGGCAACAACGAAGCACAGGAAAGCCAGCGGGTGCGCATCCGAAATGATCAGCCAAACCGTTAGTGGTACCAGAAGGAGCCGCCCCAGTGTAATGAAGTTGGCGATGTTCATGGCCTAGCGGCTCACCGTTTTCACATCGGCTGGATGACCCAGGTCGATCCGTATTGTGACAGATTGAGGCCCACCTGCTTCATGCTGCCACGCAAATTTGAAACGCCTCGAGTGAAGTTCAGCTTGATCACCGCACCGTCGGCAGACAGCGTCGAAAGGTCGACGCCCACAACATTCGGAGCGCTGAGAATGCGCGATCTGATCGCGTTCCACTCCCGTGGGCTAGAGAAGGGAACGGCTACCGCAAGGGATTGAGGGTGGTTGGAATTCCGCGCCTCATCTTCTGCGGCTTTCGCGGCCGCTATCTGTGCAGCGCGCTCCTTGTACGTCTCGACAAGCAGATTCTGGAACTTCTGGATGGCGGCCGGAGCAGCCGATGTGGTCTGACCGTCTTCGGGTTTGTAGATCTTGTTGAACAGAACCTTGCCGAGTTTGGTTTCACCTTCGATGTAAACGTGAATTCCGTCTTCAGTCGGCTGAGCTTGCGCCACCAGGATACTCGGCGCCCCGTAGCGCCTGCGGATGGCTTCGAGCTTCACGGGGTCGTTGTACAGAGCGTCCTCAACCGTGAGGGTCTCGGTATCTTCGAGGTCGCCGAGCGGCACGATAATTGGCACCAGGCCCTGCTCGCCCTTGAGATCAAGCCAAGCCTTGCGCCACGGATTTTCTTCCCAAAGTTGATTAGCCTCCGGCCCGCGCCAGACGGGCAGCACCAGGATCGGATCTGCCTGGATCGTAGGTACGTTGATACCGTAGGATTCGTAGAGTTTGCGGGTCTTCTCCGGCAGGAAGCGGACCGTAAAGGTACCAATGTAGCGGCCAGGCGCAGAACTTTCCTGCTCGATCGACAGGGACTTGAGATAGGGCGCGATATCCTCGGGCTTGAACTTCTCTTCGAAGGCCTGGGCGAGTTCGGGCGAACCAAGGCGCTCGGCGAGCTGAAAGAATGCCTTGACCTGCACGTCCATCAAGGCCTGGTTCTTGGCGGTCGCAGCATCGGTGCTTGAGACATCGACCTCCACGCCTTGAACTGCGAAGACACTGGTCTCGACCGGCCCGGCGAGAACCGCCACCTGGCTGAACAGCAGGAGGAACGCCACGGCTGCCGCCGCATTCCGCCATATGCGGCCCAAATTCACTCCCATTCCATTCAATTGACCGGCCCCGGTATCCACATGTTATGTCCGGCATAACGGCTACGCTTTATTCTGCAAGCGCTTCGGGCTATGCACGCCTCAATCCGGTACTCCCACCAGACAATTAGGGCAAACTAGCGGCATGAGCGGCGCGAAACAAGCAGCAGGCAAGGCAATCAGCTACGCCGACGCAGGCGTGAATATAACGGCAGGCAATGCCCTGGTGGAGGCGATCAAGCCGCTCGCCAGATCCACCAGACGCAAAGGTGCCGATTCGGCCCTGGGGGGCTTTGGTGGCCTGTTCGACCTGAAAGCCTGCGGTTACAAGGACCCGGTTCTTGTGGCCGCCAACGATGGGGTAGGCACCAAGCTGCGGATTGCCATCGAAACGGGCCGCCATTTCGGCGTAGGGATCGATCTGGTGGCCATGTCAGTCAACGATCTCGTGGTGCAGGGCGCTGAGTCCTTGTTTTTCCTGGATTATTTTGCGACTGGAAAGCTGGACGTGAAAGCTGCCCGGGAGGTGATTTCCGGCATCGCCGAAGGCTGCAAGCAGGCGCGCTGCGCGCTGATCGGCGGCGAAACGGCGGAAATGCCGGGGATGTATCACGGCGACGACTATGATCTGGCGGGCTTTGCGGTGGGCGCCGTCGAGCGCAAGGACATTCTGCCCCGCAAGGATGTGAAGGCGGGGGACGTCATCCTCGGACTTGCGTCTTCCGGGCCACATTCGAATGGCTATTCGCTGGTGCGAAAGCTGGTGGAGATGAGCGGCTGCAGCTATCGGCGGAAGGCCCCGTTCGACAAGTCGAAGAGCCTCGCGGACGCCCTCCTCACACCGACGCGAATCTACGTCGTGCCACTGTTGAAGGCGATCCGGGCCACGAAGGCTGTCAAGGCACTGGCACATATCACTGGCGGCGGCTTCCTCGAGAACATTCCGCGTGTGCTGCCAAAGAGTGCGGTGGCCGACATCGACCTTGACCAGGTTCCATATCAGCCGGTCTTCGAATGGCTGCAGGGGGTAGGCAACGTGCCGGAACAGGAAATGCTCCGCACTTTCAACTGCGGCATCGGCATGATCGTCGTCGTGGCTGCGAGTGATGCCAAGAAAGTTGCCACGTCTCTCAAGCGGTCCGGCGAGACCGTGGTGACACTCGGTACCATTCGTAAAAGGCGCGGTGGTGAACCGCAGGTCGCTGTAACCGGCGCTCTCACCGTCAAATGAGGCGAATACCTACGGTGGTCCTGATTTCGGGGCGAGGCTCCAACATGATGGCGCTGGTCGAGGCGGCCCGCGACCCAGCATATCCGGCCAAGATCACCTGCGTGCTTTCCAACAGGCCGGACGCCAAGGGGCTGGCATTCGCGGCCGACAACGGTATCGCGGCGGTCGTTGCCGACCACACGGCTTTCGAACACCGCGACGAGTTCGAAGCCGCCATCGATGCCGAGCTCCGCTCCCGGGGCATCGAACTTATTGCCCTCGCCGGCTTCATGCGCATCCTGTCCGGACGCTTCATATCCGGCTGGGAAGGTCGCATCCTCAACATCCATCCCTCACTACTTCCGGCTTACAAGGGCCTACATACCCATGAAAGGGTGCTGGCTGACGGGAAGGCGATCCACGGATGCACTGTTCACCATGTCACAGCAGATCTGGATGCAGGACCCACCATTTTGCAGGCAGAGGTGCCAGTGCTTGAGGGCGATGACGCCGAAACGCTGGCCGCGCGCGTTCTGAAAGAAGAACATCGAATATATCCGCTAGCGCTGGCGCAGGTGGCCAGACAGCTTCAGGCCAACACGTCCATCTGAGCGAGAGCGCTCTCGCGTCCGATTTCCTCCTGCATCTGCTTCAACAGGGCCTTGCGCCGCCCTGGATAATTCTCGGACAAGACTGCCGCCACGAGCATGCGGTCGGT
>Ga0116151_10004557_pt1 | contig 12111 bp, 6 predicted proteins | sample AD_UKC117_MetaG_FD_89893 | JGI IMG/M metagenome (GOLD analysis project Ga0116151, IMG submission 89893) | Active sludge microbial communities of municipal wastewater-treating anaerobic digesters from Hong Kong - AD_UKC117_MetaG | ecosystem: Engineered > Bioreactor > Anaerobic > Digestate... | reverse complement strand
CGCCAAACGCTTCGGAGACCACGAGCGTGCCGTGCTTAGCAAAGGCAAAGCCAAAGGGTGTCACACCAGAGGAGGCGTGCGGTGTTGGACCAGTCGGTGTGCCATTGCGTTCGATCTGGTAGCTATCCAGCAAGTTGGTTGCCCGTTCGGTGACGATGAGCGCTTTCCCATCCGGTGTAAAGGAGACCTGGGCCGGGGCCGGCGCATCACCGCTACCACCATTGCTCAGGTTGCGAGTGGAGTCCGCCAATGGGGCAAGGGTGCCATTGCGGCGCAATACGAAGCCCCTAATGTTGCCACTTCCCCCAGCATTGAGGACATAGACCAATCCCCGGCGGACCGTGACACTGGTCGGCTGGACGCCGCCGGAAGCAACATTGTCTGTCAACACCAAACCGTAGGGATAGACCGCAAAGACGGCCAATTCATTGCTGCCGGCATTGACCACAAAGAGCCATCGCCCATTGTCACTGAGTGTGACTGCGCCCTGTGAGCCGAGACCGGCACTGAGGCCCTGTCCACCAGTTGGGAAGCGCCCCGTGACCACCAACGTGCCATCGTCAGTTCGCCGATACATGACCACTTCATTACCGCGGATCGGATCATTGGCATTGGTCATTACAAAGACCAATCCATTGTCATTGTGGCTTGCCGCGGCAACCGCCTCATCTCCTTCACTGAGCAGATCGGTGAGTGCCGAATCGCCCACATCGAGCGTTCCATCGGCGCCATCGTTGCCACCATCAATGAAAGGCAAATAGACAGTTGTGCCACTACCGCTTTCTTGGGCCAAGGCCGAATGAGCCGGTAGCAGTAGCAAGACCAATAGACATACATAACACAATTTACGATACATTTTCTGTCTCCTTTGTTGACTGGAAAGATTTCGCGGAACCGGTCGCACTGTTGTCTAGTACATTGCGGCGTAAATTGCACAACAGTAAATAAGGCCAGCTACTGCTGGGAAACAGGCTGTTTTGCGATTGCCTTCTTTATGCGCAATGTACGCGCAATGTACTAGACACTCCTTTAGTCTCTGGAATCGCCGTTTTGTTACACAGATCTTTATAACAAAGATCTTATGCCTCTGTAAGAAATCGATAAGATTTTCACAAGGGTTCGATCTCAATTTTTTCATCGGCTCCTTCTTTCACTGCGCGATTCTGTGGCCAGTTAGCCCGCTTACCCCCGTGGGCTGTATTGCCAAGCGGTTGAAAGGGAAAACAGAGAATGCAGACAAACACGGTACAGAATCGCCAACAGACGGAGCAAGAAGAACGGGAAATTTTCAATGTACCGCTGACAGCGGCGGCGATTAACGTTTGTGATCAAACGTTCGCAAGGCTAGTCGAAAGCTACCAGGCATCTATGTTCCGAATCGCATGCCAATATGTGAGCGACCCGGAATGTGCGGCCGATGTTGTGCAGGAAACGTGGTTGGCTGCCATGCGCGGTTTAGCCCATTTTGAGGAACGCTCATCGTTCAAGACGTGGCTCTTTGCGATTCTCATCAAGCGCGCACAGAGCTATTGGAAGCGAGAAAAACGCTATGTCTGCTTTAGCGAGTGGCAGAAAGAACCGTTTGATCGAGACGACTGGGATGAGATAGCAGGGGGCGGGCAAGGGAGGGAATATATGGCAGCAATCGCCCATGAAGAGCTGCCGGACGAAACAGCGCTGGCCCATGAACTATACCGTTTAGTGGAAGAGAGCATCGCGACCTTACCCGAACAACAACGAATTGTCATCACCTTGCATGATCTGACCGGTTGGACCCATGACGAAATTTGCGCCACGTTACAGTTGCGTGCCGGCAATGTGCGCGTCCTGCTGCACCGCGCGCGGATGAAAGTACGCCAGGCACTACAAGAATATTTGGAACAACTGGTCTAATCCCGGTATACTACGGATTCACACTGTTCCCATCTTCTTCTTGCGGTTGTTTAAGTGACCGCGGCACCAACAATGAAGGATAGAGGCCATGCGCAGGATCCGCGACTTCCAACTGGAGCGCTACTTTGGTAAATACGAATTTGCGGTAGAGTGGCTGTTGAGTCCCTCCGATTGCGAGAGCATGACCGTGGCGGAATTGCTGGCTCTAACTGATGACGAAGGGCAACGGCTGTGGGAGCAACTGACGTTGGGGTACACTGAATCGCCCGGCCACCCGTTGCTACGTGCCGAGATCGCCAAATTGTACACCACGATCAAGGCCGAACAGATCATCGTTGCGGCACCGGAAGAGTTGATTCTGCTGGCCATGCACAGCCTGCTGGAGCCCCACGATCATGTGATCCATATTGCGCCGGCCTACCAGTCGCTCTATGCCGTCGCCGAGGCGATTGGCTGTGCCGTCACGCCCTGGCCATTAACGGTGGACGGTGGAGAGTGGCAGCTTGATCTGGCGCAGTTGGAAGCGGCGATCACGCAACGGACCAAGTTGTTGGTGATCAATTTCCCCCACAACCCCACCGGCTATCTCCCAACAGCCGAACAGCTCGCTGCAATCGTAACGCTGGCCCGTGCCCACAACCTGACGATCTTTAGCGATGAGATGTACCGTCTGCTGGAGTTGGACGAAGCGCAGCGCCTGCCGCCCCTCTGTGATCGCTACGAACGGGCCATCTCTCTCTCCGGCATGTCCAAAACGTTTGGGTTACCTGGATTGCGCTTGGGTTGGCTGGCCACCCAGGATCTCACATTGCCACCCCGCTGGCTGGCGCTCAAGGATTACACGACGATTTGCAACAGTGCGCCAAGTGAAATTCTGGCCCTGATTGGTCTGCGGGCCGGGAAGCAGTTGGCCGAGCGGAGCCTGGCGACGATTCGCGTCAACTTACCACTGGTCGAGGCCCTCTGCGCCCACCATGCCGAGAAGATCCAATGGCTGCCGCCGCAAGCCGGCTCCACGGCCTTTCCCCGCTGGCTTGGCAACGAGCCGCTCGATGGCCTCTGTCAACGGGCCTTAGATGACTATGGATTGATGATTGTCCCAGGCAGGATGTTCGACCACGCCGGTACTCATTTTCGGATTGGCCTGGGTCGCCGCAATCTGCCCCAAGTGCTCGAACAGTTTGATGCCTTGCTCACAACCAGCACCTAATCTCACACGTCGACACTCTTACCCGCACGCCTGCCAGCGGCAGCGTTGCATGTTTGGCATCTCTCATTTTTTGCGACAAAATAGTGTATCCATTTCCTGCGATGATCTACTTGTTTGATGTAAAGGAACCACGCTTGCCATGACCACGCCAATGCGTCGCCAATACCTGGCCCTGAAGAGTCAATATGAAGATTGCGTTCTCTTTTTTCGTTTGGGTGATTTCTATGAGACCTTTGATGAGGATGCGAAAACCGTTGCGCGCGTTTGCGATGTTGTCCTGACGAGCCGACCTGTCGGCAATGATGTGCGCGTGCCGCTGGCCGGCGTGCCCTATCACAGTGTCGACGGTTATTTGGCAAAGTTAGTTGAAGCAGGCTACAAAGTCGCGGTCGCTGAGCAGATCAGTGAACCGGGCAATGGGCTGGTTGAGCGCGAGGTCCGGCGCGTGGTCACCAAGGGCACCATTGTTGAACCGGGGCTGCTCGATGAAAAGCGCAACAACTATCTCATGGCAGTTGCCGTCGACGGGCGCGGCGAGACGGCCGGAATCGCGTATTGTGACATTACCACCGGGGAATTTGCGGCCACCCAGATAACCGCCGCCAGTCGCGGCGAATTGGAACGGCGCATCGGCGAGGAGTTGAGCCGGCTGCAGCCCAGTGAATTGGTCCCGGTCGATTGGGAACCGCGCGAATCGGATCTCTTTGGGCTGATCGACACTCTAGGCCCCGTCATTTCGACTGTCGAGGCGTGGCAAGTAGCAACGGATACGGCAACAACCACCTTGCAGCGCCACTTTCAGGTGAGCACCCTCGACGGCTTTGGGTTGCAGGGACGTCTTCAAGCAACGCGGGCGGCAGCGGCCGTGGTGGCCTATCTACGCGAGATGCAACCCGGTGCGCTCTCCCAGTTGACGAGTCTCCACAGCTACCATGTCGGCGAGTTCATGACCCTGGATGAATCGACCCGGCGCAATCTGGAACTGACAGAGACGATTCGCAGCCACGATGCCAAGGGGAGCCTGCTCGGTGTGCTCGACCGCACACAGACACCCATGGGCGGGCGGCTGTTACGTCGTTGGTTGAGCCAACCGCTGCTCAATGTGGCGGCGATCAACCGCCGTCTCGACGCCGTGCAAGCCTTTGTCGATGACACACCCCTGCGGCTGGAGTTGCGTGAGCAGTTGAATGGACTGGGCGATCTCGAACGGTGGACGAACCGGGTTGTGCAAGGTGTGGCCCTACCGCGCGATCTCGTGGGAATCCGGGAAGTGCTGTGCAAGATTCCAGCGATCAAAGAGCTGATGGAGCAGGAAAACCAGGGAGCAGCGGCGACTGAGCTCGCAAACGATACCGGTGCCCCCTTGGTGCCATTCCGTCACGCCATCGCCATGCTCATTGACCGCTTGCCCAGCTGCGAGCAGGTGTTGGTCTTGCTGCAAGGAGCGCTCGCGCTTGAGCCGCCGGCCAGTCTCTCCACACCAGGTATCATCAACCATGGTTTCAGCGCCGAACTCGACGAGCTGGTACACAAGAGCCGTCATGCCAAGGATTGGATTGCCAATCTGGAAAAAACGGAGCGGGAGCGGCTGGATATCAAGAGCCTGAAGGTGGGCTACAACAAGGTCTTTGGCTATTACATCGAAGTGACCCACACCCACGGCGACAAAGTGCCCGAGGATTACATCCGCAAACAGACGCTGACCAACGCCGAGCGGTATATCACTCCGGATCTGAAGGAGTACGAGGCGTTGGTGCTGAATGCCGATGAACGCCGGCTTGAAATTGAGCAGCAACTCTTCCGCGAGATCTGCATGCAGGTGGCGGCATCATACAAGCAGCTGTTGCAACTGGCGGCGTTGCTGGCGGAATTGGATGTCTACACGGCGCTGGCGGAAGTTGCCCTCAACCGGCGCTACATCCGGCCCGCGGTCGATGAGAGCCCAGGCATTGAAATTGTCGCCGGGCGCCATCCAGTTGTCGAGCTGACCCTGACCGATGAACCCTTTGTCCCCAACGATACACACATGACGCCGGAGATGGCCATTCACGTGTTAACCGGCCCCAACATGGCCGGCAAGAGCACCTATTTGCGCCAGACCGCGCTGATCACCCTGATGGCGCAGATTGGCAGCTTTGTCCCGGCAGACACGGCGCAGATTGGCGTGGTTGACCGCATCTTCACCCGCATCGGCGCCAGCGATGAGATTCATCGTGGCCAGTCGACCTTTATGGTGGAGATGGTCGAGACGGCCAACATTCTCAACCATGCAACAAGTCGCAGCCTGTTGGTGCTTGATGAGATCGGCCGTGGCACCAGCACCTACGACGGGCTCTCCATTGCCTGGGCCGTGATTGAATATGTGCACAATCACCCTGAGTTGCGTGCCAAGACCCTCTTTGCCACCCACTATCATGAATTGACCGACCTGGCGGAGCGCCTGCCCCATGTGGTCAACTACAATGTGGCCGTCGATGATAGCGGAGATGGTGAAGATGTGATCTTCCTCCGCCGGATTATTCCCGGCAAGGCCGACCGCTCCTACGGGGTCCATGTGGCACGGCTGGCCGGTTTGCCCACGGCGGTCATCAATCGGGCCGAAGAAATTTTGGCGGATCTGGAGCGCAGTGGCGCAGCCGGCCCCAAACGGCTCTTTGAGCCGGAGAGCAAGCGGGGTAGCAAAGCGGCGCTCCAGGTTTCCCTCTTTGCCGATGTCCATCCCGTGGTCGAAGCGCTACGCAAACTTGACGTCAACGGTCTCACACCGCTGGACGCGCTCAATCGGCTCTATGAGTTGCAGAAGATGGTGGGGGAAGAGTAGTCAGTGGGACAGTAGTCAGTGGGCAGTGTCACACTGTCTAATGATCATGGCGTTCAAAGCGGTAACCGACACCGCGCTCAGTGAGAACATAGCGTGGGTTGCGTGGGTCGGCTTCGAGTTTGCGGCGCAAATGGGAGATATAGACGTGGACATAGTCGATACTGTCCTGATACTCCCAGCCCCAGACTTTGTCCAGGATATTCTGATAGGTGAGGATTTGACCGGCATTTTGCAGCAGGTAGGAGAGAAGGCGAAATTCCGTGGCTGTCAGTTGAGTTGGTTCGCCATCCACGATAATACGGCGTTTGCGCAGATCGATGTTCAGATGGTCATCGTTGTAAACGGCGTGATCCTCGGCCTCGTTGAGTAATTCCACACGCCGAAGGACAGCTCTGGCTCGCGCCAACAGGACATCGCGGCTAAAGGGCTTGGTGACAAAATCATCGGCGCCGTAGTCAAAGCCCCGCAAAATATCTTCGTCTTTATCCAAAGTAGTCAACATGATAATCGGCACATTCGACAGCAAGCGAATCTGGCGACAGGTTTCCCAACCGTCAATGTCGGGCATGCGCACATCCAAAATGACCAGATCTGGGCGGTGTTCATAGAATTGGCGGAGACCATCGCGGCCATCGACGGCAGTGAAGACTTCAGCTCCCGTCCGTGCAAAGGTTAGACGAATAGCCTGCCCCAAACTTACATCATCGTCGATCACGAGAATTTTCTTGTCTTGCATGCGGTAAAACTCTTCGCTTCTATCCCTGTCGTTCAATTGCCATTGGGGCACTGCCGGGCATTGCTCTGGTTTGTTCCGTCATAGTGGTACTGTAGCGCCCCACTGGGGTGAGTTGCTTCGGTGCCTTCTCTACATTCTGTGGCAAAGTGACAACGAAAGTGCTCCCCTCACCTACCGTGCTGGTCACCGCGATTTGCCCTTGATGTTCTTCAATTAACGCTTTGGAGATCGCCAATCCCAGCCCACTTCCCGTGGCTTTTTCCACATGATCCTCCACACGGCGGAAGCGTTCGAAGATGTAGGGCAACTCGTGCTCGGGAATACCATAGCCGGTATCGGCAAAGGTGATAACAGCATCATCGTGCTGTTGTTGCAATGTGACATGGATTTCCCCTCCCTGGGGCGTATACTTAATGGCATTGGAAAGCAGATTGGTAACTATGCGTTCAAGCTGGTTGGCATCACCGTAGATGGCCAACGTTTCTACTGCAGGTGCATAGGTAACGGTAATCTGTTTCTCCCCCGCTTCGCCTCGGAGCACCACCACCGCCTGGTGCAAAATCTGGGCCAAGTCACACAGGGTCTTTTTGGCAGTGAGCGCGCCGCCTGTCTGCAGCTTTTCAATATCCAAGATATTGCGCACCATGGTGAAGAGCGTACGTTGGCTACGCAGCAAAAAATGGAGCAGATCGGAATTTTCAGCGGCGGTCGGATCGGCCTGCAACTCTTCCGCGCAAAGTTGAATGCTGGTGAGCGGCGTCATCATATCATGGGTGAGCACGGCCAGGTAGGCGTCTTTTTGCCGGTTTAATTCAGCGAGATCGTGGGTGCGTTCAGCAACAATGTTTTCCAGATTTTCGAGGTGAGAACGAACCTGCTGTACATAGAGTCGGAAGGCATAGGCCGAGAGGAGAATGGGCCAGAAGAAGGCAATCACGCCCATGGCATGATAGGTTTCAATGGCATACCCCAACATCCCTCCTCCCATCGCTGCCGCCAAAAGAATAATTTGCGAGGCCGCCCGCTCCTCACGCCACATGCGTAGGGGTTTAATGACAGGTCCTTGTTGGAGACGAAGAATGCCGATGAGCAGCCACAGGTTGATCTCTTCGTAGAGAACTGCCACAGCAAGCCATGGCAACGTTTGCGCCTGCCAGGTGTCGGTGCCCAAGTAGATGCGGAGCACCTCGTAGATCTCACCAGCACAAAAGATTGCAATGGCTTGCATGCTGGTATTGAAGATCAGTTGTCGGAAGTTTTTTTTCCAGGTCCGCTGGTCTGCCGGCTTATTGAGCCAAACCGCAACGCTGTAAATGGCGCCGATGAGGACGGCTGCGGCATTGCCAAATTGAGGGAAAGCGGCCAGGCTAACGATGGCGCCCATCCCATAGTTGAAACCGGTTTCCTCGGAAACAGCCGACGAGATGGGCGCTAACGCAGCGACAACAGTAAGCGCAACAAGAAGAGCAAACGTGTGCAGCGGCAAATAAGAGGATAGATGGGAAAGGGACCAACCGACAAGAATAAATCCAACTGCCCCAATGAGGGAAAGATATAGATTGAACGGTGTAAGATGACGCCGCATAGGCATTGTGCGCTAACCTACCAAATCTGTTTCCCCTGAGAGTCTATCCAAAAATAGTCTATTCCCGCTGGGCCACAAGTGCTTTTTGGACAGACAGGTAGACACTCACGTAATCCTGAAAAATCATCTTACAACGCACACTCCAAAACTCCAAACGCAAGGCTGTAACCCTACACACAAGATACTTTACCACAACGGTTTGTTGGCACCGCCTCTCCTTCGTACCACGACTTGTTCACCCTTACTTATGAACCAGGGGAATATAGATATAGTCGATCTGATCATCGACGACGTTACTGTTGTCGGCTTCACTCAAAACTGTGACTAGGTTTAACGGATAGATCTCAGTTGTCGGTGCGTCTCTCCCGTTGCCCTGTGAGCTCTTTTGGCTGACGGCATTCACCGTAACACCTTGGTCAATTTGCGGCAACACAATCGCCGAAACTTGTGAAGCGGCAGCATCGATGCCGGACACCCACCCCATGTTGCCCGACCAGAAACGCACGCCTGACCAGAAGCGCACACCCGACCAAAAGCGCACGCCCGACCAGAAACGCACGCCCGACCAGAAGCGCACGCCCGACCAGAAACGCACACCTGAAGAAACTTGATTGCCATACCAATCATCGGTCACCGTTGGGTCAAAGGGGATCCCCTCTTTGTTGAAGTGAGGATCAAGGGTCAGCAAACCTGCCAGGTCAAGCCACTGTTGCGCCTCGATGAGCGCTGCCCCCAAGAAGACAACCCGTTCGCCCCTGGGTTCTTTGGCATAGTAGAGATGAACCGCACCATCATCGCTTGTTGCCCGTTGCACAGGCCCCAGATAGTGCGCAAAATGACTCTGACTATCGGGGATACCATCACCATCGGTATCGGCAATGACATACTTTAACTGACCTGAATCGGGCTCGGTTTCCAGGCGATCCGCCAGGCCATTGTCACCAAACTGGTTAGCTGGGGCAGCATCGATTTGGCCGTCAGCATCTGCGTCTAGTTCAGCAAGGAGTTCAAGATCGATGCCACTCTCATAAAGATCCCATATACCATCGTTATCGCTGTCCAGATCCAATGCATCGGGAATCCCATCATTGTCGCTATCCCCGTCAAGCGCAGTAGCGTCCTCCATGAACGTGGGAATGCCATCGTTATCGCCGTCGAGATCCACCTTATGAATGCTGTTGCGACCAAGACAGTCGGCACCCCATTGGACGGCGGCCTCAAAGAGTTGCCACCCCTGCGCTGTGAACCGACTACCAATGCCATTGGAAAAGGCCACACGCCGCGCCGGCGCATCCATGCCGACCATTTCTGCACCAGGCTCATAAGCAAAGATGACGGCAGCGTCCGCATTGTGAGCCAGCGTTGCGATCGTGGTCGCGTTGCCGCTGGGAACGCCCCAGAAATAGGATGTACTGTCCAAGCTGGTTTGCACCGAGCCACTCAAACCTGCTGCCACGGGATGGTTGGATGCGGCTATCTGCACCGTTGTTTGGCGGCCGGCCACGCCATAGCTACGATAGGCATCATCGGTAAGGTGCAAATCGTCGTAGAGTGCCGCATCCCAGGTGAGCAAAGGAACAGCGACATCAGTGTACTTCGTATTGATCCACGGTGACCAGATTGAGTCGGAGATGATGATCAGGGCTTTCCCCTCCGCATCATTGGTACGTGACTCATATTGGTTGCGGATCACAACGTGGAACCCCAAGGTTTTGAGACGATCAACCAGCACCTGGTCGCGCGATACGAGTGGGCGGCGACTGCCAATGAAGAGGATCTCCTTACCGAGGCAGACCGGCGACTCATTGCCTACCCCATCTTGATCTAGATCGCCCTGATCGATGGCACCATTTTGCTCGGCCGGCAACCACAGATGAGAGAGATCGTTCTCCAGATGTAACGCGGTGTTGGCCCGTTCATCGGGAACATCGTTACTGAGCACGGCATCGGGTGCCCAGACACGACCACTGCCCTGTTGAAACAGATTGTAAAGAAGTTGCCCGTCACTGTTCACAGCCGATCGCGCCGTATACATCAGACGAAACTTGACTTCATCGGGTCCGAGTTGGGGGCGGGCCTGCAACATCAGGGCAACGACGCCGGAAACTACACCGGTTGCCATGCTCGTTCCATTCAGGCGATAGAGGCTGAGATTGGGGTTATAATCTGGATGCAGTCGCACCAAGGTGGCGCTGGCGCTCCGATCAGATGGATCCGTGTACATGTAGGAGACGACATTGGCCCCAGGGGCAAGCACGTCGGGCTTGATAAAACCATCCTTGGTGGGACCCGTGCTGGACCAGAGCGAAACGTCGTCATCGTCCCAATTGTTCATGGTTGTGCTTGTGTCGTACGCCCCAACTGTGATGACATAGGGATCGTTGCCCGGCACAGTAATGCTCTCGGCGGCAGGACCATTGTTACCTGCCGCCGCCACAACGACAATCCCCTTTTGCCAGGCCGCCTCCACCGCACGATTCACCGGATCAACAAAGTACGGTGTCGTGGCATAGGCGAGGAGACTCAGGTTCATCACACGAATGTTGTATTCTTCGCGCTGCTGTACTGCGAACTGGATTCCCTCAATCACATCGGTGTAGGTTCCCGTGCCGTCAGCACCAAGCACACGAATACTGAGGATATTGGCTTCCGGTGCAACGCCCCAATCATAGTCATGACCGGCGATAATGAACTGATTCCAAATAATGCCCGCCACATGCGAGCCATGGCCGTAGGGATCGTAGCCGGTCGAAGCACGCCAACAGTAGTTAATTTGATTGCGTTCTTTGGGAACTGCCCCCTGACTGCATGAGCGGCTACCGACAAAATCCGCCTCACCCATAAATTGATCGCGAATCCCGTCACTCAGCACCGCAGTCACCATGGGGTTGAAAGCAACACCTGTGTCAACAACTGCAACCGTTACCCCCTTACCTGTGATGGGTTGTTCGGTGGTGCGCGAGATGCCATGAAGTTCGGTAGCCCCTACTTCAACGGAAACGGGACTTTGCACCTCCCAAACCAAGGGATTGGGTGTTGGAGAAACATAGGAGGCACGCTGAACAGCGTGATCGCGTACAATGGCAGTCACACCGGGAACCATTGCCAACTGTGTCAGGGAATCCTGTGCAATGATTGCACTAACTGCATGAATCAGCCAAAGTTCACTCTGTACTTCTCCTTGGTTGGCATATACAGCCGCCGCAGCGGCGGCCGTTGTTTCGCCAGTCACGATAACCGATACCAGAGACTCGTGCTCTTGATTGGCAAAGGGATCGTCTAAGCCAAAGCGACGATCACCGGTGCCATATATTGACGTCTTGGGCATTGGCGTCTTGGGCACTGTCTCTCCACCAGCGCCAATAGGTACCTCGTCGGCATACAACGATGGGTCGATATAGACGTTCCTGGGGTATTGGTTGAAAAGTTGCTTGGAAGATGGCCTGGGGGAAAGCGCCTGTGCTGCAAGATTTTTCGATGGCAAGAGCGTCAGTAGTAGCGTGAGCAGTAGGGCAAAATGCACAGACTTAATCGACTTGAGTTTCGCAGCAGAATTCCATGGTGGCAATGGATGCTTCGTTGACTGCTGGGAAGAGAGTGCGGTGGGCATTAATCACTTTCCTCGTCATTTTCGGTAAAAACAGTATGGCATGAAGGCGGCAAAGACTTTTGTCGCCCAACGGCATGAAAGCCTACTATGCGACTAGTACCAGTGGGTAGAAGTCAGTAGACAGTCAATGTCGTTAAATAAGGTCATATGACCTTGTCAAATCAAGAAGAACCAGAAAGCGACTGATGAGGGGAGAAAAAAGTCAAACTTGGTTCAAATTGACGAATTAACTTAACATGCTCAAGGACTAAAGCCT
>Ga0116151_10004554_pt1 | contig 12118 bp, 11 predicted proteins | sample AD_UKC117_MetaG_FD_89893 | JGI IMG/M metagenome (GOLD analysis project Ga0116151, IMG submission 89893) | Active sludge microbial communities of municipal wastewater-treating anaerobic digesters from Hong Kong - AD_UKC117_MetaG | ecosystem: Engineered > Bioreactor > Anaerobic > Digestate... | reverse complement strand
GTAGTCGCGCTGCTCCCACATGCGGACGATCTCGGGGGCGACCTCGTTCCACATCTCCTTGGTCTCGGAGGTGTTGAGGTCGAAGGTCTGCATCTCGTGCTGGCCGGCGCCGCGCCCGGTGCCGAACTCGAAGCGGCCCTCGGTGATGTGGTCGAGCATGGCGACGCGCTCGGCGTTGCGGGGCGGCTGGTTGACCGGCGGCGAGAGGTTGATGATCGCCGAGCCGAGGTGGATGCGCTCGGTCTGCGCGGCCACGTAGGGGATGGCCACCTCGGGCGCCGACATGTGGGAGTACTCAGTCAAGGCGTGGTGCTCGCCGAACCAGGCGTACTTCCAGTTGAACCGGTCGGCGTGGATGGCGTACCCGAGCTCGCGCATCAGCATCTCGTGCTCGCACGCCGGGTCGTGGGCGGCCGGGCCCGGCAGGTACCCGTTCATGAACAGGCCGAACTCCATGGGTGCTCCTTCACGCAGCGACACGAGAACGCGTTCTAATGTAGGCCATTAGAACCGTCGCGGCAAGGAGCTCGGGTCAGCTGTTCGGCGCGTCGTCCTTCTCCTCGACCAGGGGGAGCGCCGCCGGCTCCGCCGCCTGGCCGCGGTGGACCATGTCGTCGGGCAGCGGCCCGTCGGGCCCTTCGATGCGCACCTCGACGCGCTTGGCGTAGAAGCCCGGCTCGAAGTCGATGCCGGCGAGCGGCGCCGAGTCGTCGAGCGCGAAGGAGACCTCCCCGCCGTCGCCGCTCGCCGTGCCCGACGAGGTGGGGCTGAGCAGGAGCTTCGACACGTCGTCGTCGCTGCGGATGGTGCCGGTGGCCCGGTCGAACCCGTCGCCGAACGCGAACCAGAGGTGCCAGCCGTCGAAGTCGTTCCAGAGGTACGCGCCGGGCTCGACCTCCGGCGTCACCTCGGCGGCGATCTCGTCGATCTCGCCCAGCCCGGCCGGTCGGCCGCCCAGGTCGGCCGGCCACACCAGGTCGCGCTGGACGTCGAAGGGCTTGGCCACCAGCACGTAGGCGATCGCCGCGATCACGAGCAGGCCGGCGGCGCCGCCGAGGAGCAGCGGGAGCCGGCGTCCTCGCTCGGCGCGCTCGACCTCGGCGAGCTCGTCGTGCTGCCACGAGGAGGGGGCGGTGGGGGGATCGTCGGCCATGGCGTCAGCGCGCTCCTTCCCGGCGGGTGCGGGCGATCAACCCCGCGCGCACCGCCGAGTCGGCGCTGCGGGCCGGACGCTACTCGGGTGGCCCGCCCATCCCGCTCGGGCGGCGAGGGTGCCCGTACGATCACCTCGATGGCCAGGTCGCGCACGCCGATGGACCGCGTGTTCGACGCGATCGTGCCGCGCGCGGTCGGCGCGGTCGATCCCGACGAGCTGCTCGACCGCATCGACCTCGATCAGCTGGTGGAGCGCCTCGACATCGAGCGGCTCATGGCGCGCATCGACGTCGACGCCCTCATCCAGCGGGTCGACGTGGACGCGATCGTCCAGCGCGTCGACGTGGACGCGATCGTCCAGCGCGTCGACGTCGACGCGATCATCCGACGGGTCGACATCGACGCCATCCTGGCCGAGGTCGACATCCGCGGGATCGTGGCGCGCGCCGGCATCGACCAGGCGATCGCCGAGACCGCCACCGGGCTCGCCGGGCGCACGCTGTCGCTCGTGCAGCGCCGGCTGCACCGCCTCGACGCCCTGCTGCTCGGGGCCATCGATCGGGTGCTCGGTCGTCGCCGCGACGTCGATCGGCGGCCGGCGGCGCTCGGCGGCCTGGCTCCGGCCGGGCCGTTCGCTCGCCTGCTCGGGTTCGTCGTCGACACGGTCGTGGTGTCCACCACCTTCAGCCTCGGCGTGCTGCTGGCGACGTCGCTGCTCGAGCTGTTCACCAGCCGCACCTTCGACGTGCGCGACGACGGCGGCCCCGGCTGGGCGCTCGCCTTCCTCGCCTGGTGGTTCACCTACCTCTGGGCGTGCATCGGCCTCGGCGGACGCACGGTGGGCAAGGGGCTGGTGGGCATCCGGGTGGTCGGCGCCGACCTGGCACCCGCACCAGCGCGCGCCGCGCTGGTGCGCGCCGTGGCGTTCCCGTTCAGCTTCGTGCTGGGCCTCGGCTTCCTCCCCGCCCTCCTCGGCCGGCGGCGCCGCGCCCTGCACGACCTCGTGGCCGGCACCCAAGAGCTGGTGGATGCCGACGCGGTCGCGCCGAGCGCGGCGCCCTGAGGCGGCCGACGACCGACCCCGTCAGGCGAGCAGCTTCGCCTTCAGCGAGGCGAACTCGGCCTCGTCGATCACGCCCTGGGCCTTGAGGTCGGCCAGGCGGGCCAGCTCCTCGGACACCGATGGGCCGGTGCCGGCGGCGCCCTGGATGTACTCGCGCACCGCCTGCTCCTGCTGATGGGCGGCCTTGGCCTGGCGCTGGGCCATGCCGGGGCCGCGCACGATCAGGTAGACGAACACGCCCAGGTACGGGGTGAGGATCAGCAGGAGGATCCACAGGACCTTGGCGACGCCGCTGGTCTCGTGGTCGCGGAACAGGTCGCCGAACACGTTGAACAGCAGCATGATCCAGAGGAAGAACAGGAAGAACCAGAGCATCGACCAGAGGACCTGGCCGACGCCGAACGATGCGAGCATGAGGATGCGACTCCTGGGGTGGTGAGGGCGTCACGACGGGTGACGGCGCTTCACCCTAGGCGTCACCGTCGGCGGGGCATCGATGTCGAGCGTCCGAGCGCGTCGGCCAGCCCGCCGACCAAGTGCTCCCGCTCCGCCGTCCGGGCCACGAACACCGAGCGCTCGGGTCGTCGACAGCCCATCTACGCTACCCGCGTGGACGCCGCAGCCGCGCGCGACGTGGGGGACGATCGGCCGAGTGCTTCGGCGCAGCCGCGGGTGGTGTGGGTCCGCCACCCCGCCGACGTGGCCCGCCTCATCCTCGCCGTCGGCGTCTGGCTCCTCGTCTACGGCTACGGCCTCGTGTACCCCGAGGACGCTCGATCGCTCTCGGCCCGCCTGGTCCTCGCCTTCGACGGGCTGCCGCCGACGGTCGCTCGCACCACCATCGGCCTCGTCCAGGTCGCCGCCCTGGCGGCGCCGCTCCTCGCCATGCTCGTGGCCCGGCGCGGGCGGTGGCGCGAGATCGGCCTCGCCGTCGGTGCGGCAGCCGTCACCGGCGTGCTGGGCGCTGTGCTCGACCGCGGCCTCGTCGACGCGGTCCCGGCCGTGGTGCTCGACGAGGCCGAGCGTCCGTCGTGGGTGTCGGGATCGGCCTTCCCGTCCGGCGCGTACCTGGCCGCCGTCGTGGCGGCCGCCACCGTGCTGGCGCCGACGTTCCCGAGGCCCTGGCGGCGGGCCCTGTGGAGCGCGGTGGGCGTGGTCGCCGCGGCGCGGGTGATGACCGCGGTCGAGACGCCGGTGGGCATCGTCAGCTCGCTCGCCGCCGGCGCGTTCGTCGGATCGGCCGTGATGGTGGTGGCGAAGGCGCCCCTGCGCTGGCCGGCGGCCGACGCCGTCGCCGCCGCGATCGGGCGGGCGGGACGACGGGCGACGGCCGTGGCGCCCACCGCGGTGCGCCACCGCCACGGCCCCACCTACGACGTCGTGCTCGCCGACGGCGCCGAAGGCTTCGCCAAGGTCGTGGGGCGCGACGAGCGCGATGCCGAGCTGCTGTCGAGGGCCGTCCGTGCGTTGCGCGTCGCCGATCCGGGCGATCGGAGCTCGCCCGGCGCGACCCAGGTCATCGAGCACGAGGCCCTCGCGTGCGAGCGCGCCGCCCGAGCCGGGGCCCGGGTCCCCGCCGTGCTCGCCGTGAGCTCGACCGACGAGCGCGCCGCGGTGCTGCTGCTCGAGCGCCTCGCAGGGACCACGGCGGCGGACGCCGACGTTGCGCGGCTCACCGACGACGTGCTGGTCGCCGCCTTCGACCAGCTCGCCCGGCTGCGCGCCGCCCGCCTCGCCCACGGATGGCTCAGCCTCGACCACGTGTGGCTGGCCGACGACGGCGACGTCGGCCTGATCGACCTGCGCTGGACGACGCTCGCCGCCACCGACCGGCAGCTCGACAACGACCTCGCCGACCTCCTGGTCTCCGTCGCCCTCGCCGTCGGGGTCGAACGGGCGGTGGCGGCGGCGCGCCAGCACGTCGACGGGGCCGCGCTCGGGTCGGTGCTGCCGCTGCTCCAGCCCCTGGCGGTCGCGCCCGAGACGCGCGCCGCGCTGCGCGGCCGCAAGGAGCTGCTCGGCGAGCTGCGCACGGCGGTGCAGGAGGCCGCCGGGGTGGACGCCTACGAGATGGCCAAGCTCGAGCGGCTCACGGTGCGCAAGGTCATCGTGTTCGTCGCCACCCTCGTGCTGGCCCAGCTGCTGCTGTCGATGCTCGCCAACGCCGGCGAGATCTGGGATGCGGTGCAAGACGCCAACCCGGCCTACATCCCGATCCTGCTCGTCCTCCCCCTGCTGACCTATCCCGCCGGCGCCGCGAGCCTGCTCGGTGCGGTGACCGGGCGGCTCCCCTTCCTGCGGACCACCCAGGTGATGTTCGCCCAGTCGTTCCTCAACCGGTTCACCCCGGCCAACGCCGGCGGGATGGCGCTGCGCGCCCGGTACCTCCAGCGCAACGGCGTGCCGCTCGTGAACGCGGCGTCGAGCGTGGCGATCACCTCGGCCGCCTCGGGGGTGGCCCAGGTGGTGCTCGGCGTCACCTTCTTCGCCTGGGCGGGCCGGGCGGCGGCCCAGGACCAGGACACCGGCTCGGGGTTCTCGATGCCCTCGGGGCAGGTGATCGCCATCGTGGTGGTGGTCGTGCTCGCCGCGCTCGGCGCCTTGCTCGCCACCCGCTTCGGCCGGAAGCTCTGGAACGACCTCAAGGTGAACGTGACGTCGGTGTGGGCGGACGTCCGCAACCTCGCCGGCCGGCCCTCCAAGCTCGCCCTGCTCTTCGGCGGAGCGACGGCGGCGAAGCTGTTCACCATCATCTGCTTCGCCCAGACGATGCGGGCGTTCGGCCAACCCGTCGACTTCGCCGTCGTGGGCGTCGTGTACCTGACCGCCAACACGGTGGCGTCCGCGGCGCCGACCCCCGGTGGGGTGGGCGCCATCGAGGCCGCGCTCACCGCCGGGCTGGTGGGCCTCGGGATCGAGGCGGGCGAGGCGGCGGCGATCGTGCTGGTGTTCCGCCTCTTCAGCTACTGGCTCCCGATCCTGCCGTGCTGGGCGTCGCTCGCCGCCCTCCAGCGCTCGGGCGAGGTCTGATCACCCCGAGCGGCGGGCGGCGACGATCGCGTCGAGCGCGACGTCGCGCTGGTCGAGCAGGAGCCGGAGCTGGCCGCGTCGCTTGGTGTTGCCCCAGACGGTCCGGGCGGTGCGGTAGCAGGCGATGACCTGCTCCGCGAGCCAGACCGCGAGGAGCCCGAAGAGGGGAGCGGCGACGAACACCAGCAGCGAGGGCCCCCAGCCGCCCCGGTCGCCGAAGGCCGCCTCGATCACCGGCGAGAGCGGCCAGGTGAACGCACCGAACGCGTCGGCGGCCCGGCCCGAGCCGACGTCTTGGACCGCCAGCAGCGCCCACGTGGCGGGGAACGCCACCACACCGGCCAGCACTCGGTTCGTGCCCTTCGAGACCGGTGCCGAGGCCACCGTGCCGGCCAGCGCGACGAGGAGGGCCGGGACGAGGTTGACCACGGCCCCCATGAGGGCGAAGGGGGCCAGCAGCACGACGAGCACGGTCGTGAGGACCAGGCGGCGCACGAGGGCCGACAGCCCGACCGAGGGGACGAGGTGGTCGTCGCGCACGCCGAGCGAGCCGACCAGCAGGTGGTACTCGGCCACGGCGGCACCCAGCGCGGCGCGGGGCTCGCCGTCGAGGTCGTCGAGCTCCGCGGCGAGGGCCTCGCGCTCGGCCAGCGACACCTCGGCGAGCGGTCGGACGCCGGGCTCGCTGCGCAGCACCAGGTCGGCGGCGGCCCGGCACTCCACCGCGTCGAGCAGGGAGTCGAAGTCGGGCGACACGCCGGCGAGGCGGGCGCGGATCTCCTCGGTGAGGTGGTGCACGGCCTGGTGGTCCTCGCTCCCGACGGGTGCACCGCCGGGGTCGAGGTAGCTCGCGCCGGCGGGATCGATCGGGGGCGCCGCCCGCACGACCACCCGGGAGCGCAGGGCGACCTTGTCCTCGAAGGTGATGCCCACCGGGACGATCGCCAGGTCGACGCCGTCGGCGGCGGCGTCGAGGGCGAGCCGGGCCGCGCCCGTGCGCACGGGCGCGAGGCGCTGGTCGTCGTGGGTGGTGCCCTCGGGGAAGATGGCGACGGCGTGGCCGTGGTGCAGCTCGGCGATCACCGAGCGGAAGGTGCCGGCGTTGTCGCCGCCGCCGTCGACGGTCCGGTGCACCGGCAGCACCCCCACGGCCCGCATCAGCAGCGGCACGCCCGGCGTCTTCCAGAGGGTGGCCTTGGCGATGAAGCGCGGCAGTCGACCCAGGGCGCCGGCGAGCACCACCGGATCGACGAACCCGTTGAAGTGGTTGGCGACGATGAGGCGCGGCCCCGACGGGAGGTCGTCGAAGCCCACCACCTCCACCGAGCGGAACAGGCCGCGCGAGATGAGGCGGGCGAGCAGCGCCACGGCGCGGTCGGTGCCGGTGCGGAGGCTCACGGCGCCGGGCACCCGGCGTTGGTCCAGTCGCTGAAGGTCTGCGCATCGTCGCTGAGGTCGCGATCGGCAAGGTCGAGCTCGCCGAGGTTGCCGGCTTGCTCGTAGGCGTCGGCGATGCGCGAGACGGCGGCGCCCACCTCTGCGGGCATCGCCGGCGCCCAGGCGCGGAACAGGTCGACCACCGGCTGCAGGTCGTCAGGGGTGAACGCCTCGGTGTAGAGGCGCAGCACCTCGTCGCACGAGGGGAGCGCGGCCGGCGTCCCCTCGGGGCTCGTCGTCGTCGCCTCGGTCGTGGACGGAGCGCTCGTGGTGGCGGTGGTCGTCGTGGTGGTCGGTGTCGCCTCGTCGGAGGTCCCGCAGCCGACGGCACCCGCGGCGAGCACGACGAGGGCGGTGGCGGCGGCGAGCCGCGTGGCGGTGGGGCGCACGGTTCCTCCCGGGTGCGTCGGTGGCCGGAACCCTAGGGCGCCGTGCCCGCGCGAGGCTCTCGGCGTGACCCGCTGGGAGGAGGTCGACGACGGCCACGGCACCCGCTGGCGGGTGGACGCCACGTTCCTCGCCTCGTCGTGGGCGTGCACCTGGGGTGCGGGGTGCCCCGGCATCGGCGACGAGCCCGCACCCGAGCTCCAGCAGGGCTGCTGCTCGGTGGGTGCCGAGCTGCTCGACGAGGACGAGGCGCGCACGATCGCCGCCCTGGCCGCCACCCTCGACCCGGCGACCTTCGAGCACCACCGCCACGCCACCGCTCACGGCGTCGTGCGCGAGGCGGACGCGGGCGGCCTGGCCACCGCCCTCGTCGACGGTGCCTGCGTGTTCCTCAACCGACCGGGGTTCGCGGGCGGGCCGGGGTGCGCGCTGCACCTCGGCGCGCGCGCCGACGGCGAATCGCCGATCGACTGGAAGCCGGCGGTGTGCTGGCAGCTCCCGCTGCGCGTGGAGCGCGAGGCGGCGCCCGGCGGCAGGGTGCTCGCGACCCTGCGACCGTGGCGGCGCGACGACTGGGGCGAAGGCGGCGCGACGATGCACTGGTGCTGCACCGAGGGCGAGGGCGCGCTCGTCGGTGACCGGCCGGTGATCGAATCGCTCGCCGCCGAGCTCGATGCCCTCGTGGGCCCCGAGGTGCGCGTCGAGCTGCGGCGTCGTGGCGTCGGCGCCGAGCCCGAGCGGCCCCGAGACGACCCGTAGCATCGGCCGATGGACTCCGAGCGGCGGTTCCGCGATGTCCTCGATGCCATGCAGGACCACGTGGCCATCGGTGCGTCCGTGCGCGACCGGCACGGGGCCATCGTCGACTTCTCGCTCACCTTCTTGAACCGGGCCTTCGTCGACGGGGCCGGGCGCGCGGGCGAGGAGCTCCTCGGCGGGCGGGTCCTCGAGCTCTTCCCCGGCTGGGCCGACCACGGGCTGCTCGATGCGTTCCGCCAGGTGGTCGAGACCCGGGAGCCGCTCGTCGCCGAACGGGTGCGCTACGAGGGGACCACGGCGGACGGCCGCCCCATCGTCGGCTGGTGGAGCCTCACCGTCGTGCCCTTCGACGACGGCTACCTCGCCTCCTCGCGCGACATCACCGCCCAGGTGCAGGCCGAGGAGGAGCGGCGCCGGGCCGAGCTCGATGCGGTCCGCCACCGCGAGGTCGTCGAGCTCCTCCAGCGCGCTGCGCTGCCCCAGGCGATGCCGTCGGTGGCCGGCGTCGAGCTCGGCGCCCGCTACCAGCCGGCCGCCGCCCAGCCGATCGGTGGCGACTGGTACGACGCCTTCGCCCTCGACGAGCGCCGCGTGGGCCTCGTGATCGCCGACGTCGCCGGGCACGGGCCCGAGGCGGCGGCGTTCATGGTGCAGGTGCGCAACGTGGTGCGGGCCCTCGCCCACGAGCACGAGGCGCCCGGCCGCGTGCTCGCCCGGGCCGATGCGGTGCTGGCTCGCCTCACGACCGGTGACCTGTTCGCCACCTGCTGCTACGCCGTCCTCGATGTCGGCACCTCGCGGGTCACGTGGGCGCGGGCCGGGCACCTCCACCCGATCCTCTGGTCGGCGACCCCCGAGGTGCTCGAGGCCGACGGGGGGCCGCCGTTGGGCGTCGACGGGGCGGGCCGCTTCCCGGTGGCGAGCTGCGACCTCGCGCCGGGTGACGGGCTCGTGCTGTTCACCGACGGCCTCGTCGAGACCCGGGACCGCTCCCTGGCCGAGGGCGTCGCGTCGCTCGTCGACCAGGTGGGCCGGGCGGCGGCCTCGGTGAGCGCGCAGGCCCTGGCCGACGGGCTGGCCGCGGCGGTCGGCGAGCCCGAGGACGACCTGGCGGTCCTCGTGGCCCGCAGGACCGGCGCACCCCGTTCGGCGAGGTCCTGACGCGATCGGGCGGTGCCGGCCTGGTTCACTGGCTCGGTGGTCCCGACGCCCGCGCCCCCCACCACCGCCTTGCGCCGGATCCCGGCCGCGGTGCTCGTGCTGGCCCTCGTCGCGGCCTCGCTCGTGCTCGTCGCCGTCGGCCGGAACGTGTGGCAGCGCCTCGAGCGCGATCCCTCTCGCGACGGCCATCGGCGCGTCCTGTTCGTCGGGGACTCGCTCATGTTCGGCGCCTCGGGCCTCCTCGAGCTGAAGTTCCGCTCGCAGGACATCGAGACCCGGTTCGTCGGAGGGTACGGCTCGGGCCTGCTGTCGGGGCAGGGCTGGTGGGTGCGCGAGCTGGGCTACCAGGTCGACACCTGGCACCCCGACGTGGTGGTGATCGAGGCCTGCTGCAACTACGGCGTCGGTGAGCCCCTGTTCCGGGCCCCCGACGGCAGCACGGTCACCTCCGAGAGCGACGACATGTACCGCTGGTGGAAGCACCAGGCCGAGGCGGCGGTCGCCGAGGCCACCCGCTACGGGGCCGACGTGTTCTGGGTCGTGACGCCGGCGGCGTCCGAGCAGCTCTGGCCCACCTACGTGGAGCGGATCCCGAAGTTCAACGAGATCTCGGCGGGGCTCGGCGTCGATCGCATCGACTGGCGCCAGGTGCTCACGCCCGACGGCACCTTCACGCCCACCAAGGAGATCGACGGCAAGACCGTGCGCATCCGCGACCCCGACGGACTGCACCTGGCCGATGCCGGCGACGATCTGGTGGTGCGCGCCACCTACGACGCGGTCGCCCCTGCCCTGGGGGTGGGGTGACGCGCCGGTCCCGTCGTCCGATGGGGCAGGATGGGCCCTCGCACCCTGGCCTTGGAGGTCCCGTGATCCGCACCCCGCTCCGCGCCATCGGCGCCGCGCTCGTCCTCGCTGCGCTGCTGCTGGCCTCCTGCAGCACCTCAGGAAGCGACGACGCCAAGGACACCACGACGACCGCCGCCGACGACACGACCACCACCGCGGGCGACGACGAGGTGACCACCACCGAAGCCGACGACGGCGGCGATGCCGACGCCCAGGCGCGGGCCGAGACCGTCGACCTCACGGTCTCGGACTTCCCCGACGGCTGGGAGGCGAGCGAGGCCGACGACAGCGAGTCCGGCGCCCTGAACGACTGCTCCGACACCTTCAGCGACGACAGCAACGAGCTGGCCGTGTTCCGCGACGACAACTTCGACCTCGGCGACCTCGACGCCGGCGACGGCAGCCGCATGAGCGTGGAGACCAAGGTGTTCGAGTCCGAGGACGCCGCGTCGGCCGAGATCGCGCCCTTCGCCGACCCCGACGTGCTCGCCTGCATCGACGAGGGCCTCAAGTCGCAGTTCGGCGGCGTCAGCGGCGACGTGCAGATCGACGGCGAGTTCACCGCCGACGACTACCCCGCCACCACCGCCGACGAGGCCATCGCGGCGAGCGCCCAGTACGCGATCACCGCGGACGGCACGAGCACCAACCTGATCGTGGCCGTGCTCCTGCTCCGCACCGGCGACCTGGCGTCGCAGGTCCTGATCTTCTCGGTGGGCGACGGCCTCGAGTTCAGCGACCTCGAGGGCCCGGTCACCCGCGTCGAGGAGCTCCAGGCGGCCGCCTGACGCGCCTCAGGAGTCGAACCCGAGGCCGACCCGGTCGAGGGCCCGCAGCCACAGGTTGCGCCGGCCCTCGTTCCGGTCGGCCCGGTCGAGCGACCAGCGCGTCGCCGTGATGCCGATCCACGCCAGCGGCTCGGGCGGGAACGGGATCGGCTTGGTCCGCACCATCTCCAGCTCCGTGCGCTCCGTCGGCTCGCCGGCCAGCAGGTCGAGCATCACCTGGGCGCCGAAGCGCGTGGCGCCCACGCCGAGGCCGGTGTAGCCCGCCGCATAGGCGACCCGGCCGTCGTGGGCGGTGCCGAAGAAGGCGCAGAACCGCGAGCAGGTGTCGATGGCCCCGCCCCAGCGGTGGCTGAACCGCACGCCCTCGAGCTGGGGGAAGGTCGTGAAGAAGTGGCGGGCGAGCGTGCGGTAGGTGGCGTCGCGGTGGTCGTGGGCGTCGCGCACGCGGCCGCCGAAGTGGTACACGGCGTCGTAGCCGCCCCACAGGATCCGGTCGTCGGCGGTGAGCCGGTAGTAGTGGAACTGGTTGGCGCTGTCGCCGATCCCCTGGCGCCCCTCCCAGCCGATCGATGCCAGCTGCTCGGGGGTGAGCGGCTCGGTGGCGAGCACGTGGTCGTAGACGGGGACCACGTAGGGGCGGGTGCGGCGCACGAGCGACGGGAAGACGTTGGTGCCGAGCGCGACGTGTCGGGCGCGCACCTCGCCGCGATCGGTGCGCACCACGACCCCGGCGCCGTCGCGCGCCAGGCCGACGGCCCGGGTGTGCTCGACGATGCGGACCCCGACGCGCTCGCAGGCGTCGGCCAGCCCCCACGCGAGTCGGGCGGGATCGACGATCGCGGTGGTCCGGTCGAGCCGCGCCGCGAGGTAGGTGGGGGAGCGCACCTCGGCCTGGATCTCCTCGCGGTCGAGGAAGGCGAGGTGGGGGCGCTCGTCGTCGGGCGCGAGGCGCAGGTCGTCCACCTGGTACGGCTCGGTGGCCACGGTCAGCTCGCCGGTGCGGCGCAGGTCGGCGTCGATCCCGTGGCGCTCGACGTCGGCCACCAGCTCGTCGAGGTTCTCGCGGCCGAGCGCCTCGAGGCGGTCGATCTCCGCGGGCCACCGCTCGGCGCCGTTCGCCTCGCCGTGGGTGAGGCTCGCCGCGCAGAACCCGCCGTTGCGCCCCGACGCCGCCCACGCCAGGCGCCCCCCTTCGATGAGGAGCACCTCCTGGCCGGGGTCGCGCTCCTTGGCGAGCAGCGCGGTCCACAGGCCCGAGTAGCCGCCGCCCACCACCACCAGGTCGGCGGAGGTGGGGCCGTCGAGCGGGGGCCGGGGAGCCGGTCGGTCGGGCGCGTCGAGCCAGAGGGGGGAGGGCGTGGCCTCGCGCAGGGCCCGTTCGACGTCGGCCATGGGGCCAGCCTGCCCCATCCGGGAAGCCGTCGGCACCGAACACGGTTGGGAGGTGCCATGAGCACGCTGCACGACTTCACCGCCACCTCGATCGCCG
>Ga0116151_10004552_pt1 | contig 12121 bp, 14 predicted proteins | sample AD_UKC117_MetaG_FD_89893 | JGI IMG/M metagenome (GOLD analysis project Ga0116151, IMG submission 89893) | Active sludge microbial communities of municipal wastewater-treating anaerobic digesters from Hong Kong - AD_UKC117_MetaG | ecosystem: Engineered > Bioreactor > Anaerobic > Digestate... | reverse complement strand
TGTAAAAATATTACTGGTCACCTCTTTTGATTTTGCCGCTCACTCTACTCCGCTTTTTCCAAAATAAGAGTCTTTAATTTCTTCGGCTTATTAGGGTGATGTTTGTATTTACATGATTGCCCTTAACAACTTATGATAAGATGTTTTAATAAAAAAATCTTGGGAGATAAAAATGAAATCGATGATATCTCATGTCGCAATATACGTAAAATACTTAGAAGTTTCACGAGAGTTTTATACTTATTATTTTAATGGTCTAAGTAACGATCTTTATCAAAATACAAAAGGTTTTTCAAGCTATTTTATTCAATTTGAGCAGGGACCTTCGCTTGAGCTGATGCATCATATCGAGCTTGCTAGTCGTGAAGTAGCTGATAAGGTGACAGGTTATAGTCATATAGCTTTTTCCGTTGGAAGCAAAGAGGCTGTAAAAAGTCTTACCAATCAAATTGTGCTGGCTGGTTATAGTCTGTATAGTTCTCCCCGTAGTACCGGGGATGGTTATTTTGAAAGTTGTGTCGCTGACCCTGATGGCAACCGGGTAGAGATTACTCTTTAGTGTTTTGGAAGCGATTTCTGAAAACAGGTTGATCTGGCTTCTTCTTTCAGCCTGTTTTCGAAATTCTTAGCCACCAGGAATAAATTCTAATGGAGGAAGACACCAAAAGTTTGAAAACATCTTTAAATCATCTTCAAACTCAACAATAACGCTGTGAATGGAGGGAGGAAAAAACTTCACGGTTTTATTACCGATATATTCATCAAAAAATTCCATAGCAAGTGATAGCAAATAAGAGAGTGTGTAGCGAAAAAGAATCATCACATCTCTTAATCTGCTGTAAGTAATGAAGGAAAGCCGTATGTGAGTGGATTTATACTCGATTTCACCTGTTTTGCTTCTTTCTTGGTATTTCATGGCTCTATTAATATGCCTAGGTTTCTTAGACATTTTTTTGATATGCATGTCTAAAATAATATTCATCACATCTGAAACGCTCATTCCGTATTTTTCAGCATGATTTTCGATAATTTCCAAGTACTTTAAGTCTACATTAATTGATGTCCTGATTTCATTAGAATTCATAATTATTCTCCTTAGTGGTTTTCATTATATAAGACTGATTTTTATGAATTCTTTTAAAAAAAAATAAAAAATTATGACTTTTCGTAATTCTTAGCCACCAAAATGCCATTTTTTGTATAAATTGAGCTTTTAATTCGGTTTTGTGTTTATTTTTTTGTAGCGACGAAAAAAAAGAATACATGATAGTCAGAGAACATCGTTCATTTTATCAATGAGCTTAATAAGAAGTTCAGCGTCTTCTTCACCAAGAGCCGTAACAAACTCATGGCTCAGTCTAAGGTGATGTAGCGTATGTTCTTCATAAACGGCTTTGCCCTTATCACTTAGTGTTAAGAGCGAAGCTCTTTTGTCATTTGTATCCGTTTGTCTCTTTACCATTTTCAGGCGATCCAACCGGTCTGCCATAATGGTCATGGTGCCGGTGGTAACTCCCAATCTTTCAGAAATTGGTTTCATTCGAGCAGGTCCGCACTCACCAATTTCAGATATAGCGTGACATTGTCGTGGTGTCAGATTCACTTTTCGGGCAACACTCTCTTCCCATTCTGATAGTTTTTCGAAAAAGAGGGTTATTGTTTTATTAAGTTTTGTTACAATGTATTTATTTCCAATCTCTTCCATTATTTCTGTACCTCGATAGTTGTATGATCAATATGAATCAGATCCGAAATTTTGTTTTTAAAATAGTTTGCACCTCGCATTTTTTTGTCAGATATGGTTATCATCAATGCTCTGTCGTTCTCGGAATAGCGCCAAAGGTGGATGTCCTTGATTGTAACATCTTTGGATTCAAGGCGTTCTCTTATTTGTGTAAGCTCCTCTTGATAATCTCCAAAATCCAAAAGAACAGAACCAGAATCTTTAATTAAGTGATAAGACCATTTCAGAATAAGAGCTGCTCCTAAAAAACCAGCAGCCGGGTCAAGAAAATCATATCCTGCGTGTTTGCCAAGAAGAAGTGCTCCAATTGCCAGAACCGATGTAAAAGCGTCAGTTATAACGTGAGCAATGGCTCCACTTAAATTTGTATCCTTGTGCTTAATGGATGCAATCTGTTTATCCGAGCTGTGACTGTGCGAATGATGAGAGTGTGCACCTGAAAGAATTACGGCACAGACAAGATTGACAACTAGTCCAATTATTGCGACCATGATTGCCGAATCATAATTAATTTCCTGAGGGTTAATTAGTCTTGCCGCAGATTCGTAAACCATAAAAAAAGCAGTAGCACCAAGAAGCAGGGCATTCGTATACCCTCCAAGAACGCCAATTTTTCCAGTACCAAAAGAGAACGCCTGGTTGTTATGAAGTTTCCGTGACAGAACATAAGCGCCGAGAGTAATAAAAAGTGCAAAGGCATGTGTTCCCATGTGTATGCCGTCGGCTAATAGAGCCATTGATCCGGTTAAAATACCATATGTTATCTCGACGACCATTGTTATTACTGTAATCATCGAAACAATAAAGGTTCGTTTTTCAGCTTTTCTGTTTTTTTGTAAAAATCTGTAATTTGTATTTAGTTCACAGTTTGAATGATTTTTCATTATGCAACCTCGTTTATTATCTTGATAGTCAAGATAATAAATATTGTTTGATAGTCAAGATAAAAATTATATTAATGAATTTCTTCTAAATTTACAAAAAAAAGCATTAATGGGTTGACAAATTGAAAAAATATGATAAAAAGAAAAGTAGAATGAAAGATATTGCTTGGTTAATAATTATTGTAATTCTTGGGTTTTTATTTAAGAGACTATTTTTTTACCAATCAATTCCAATTGATCGGGGGTTCATATAAAATCAAAGGGGAGGTATTGTTATGTCTGCATTAAAAAAGGGTTTATGGGTTTTGTTTTTGTTGTTACCCATTGCATTTTATTCTTGTGAAGATCTATTGGATGAACTTGAAGACACGATTGAAGAAGATGGGGACGGTTTTGAAGGACGTTGGAGTATTCCCGGATCTTTTACAGATAATTACAACGATCTGGAGATTACGGCGGCAGACTCGTCTGGTGTGACAGGAACTTTATCTACTCGTGCGGAAGTGGGATCAGAAATCCATAGTTTTGATGGTACTCTTAGCGGCTCTGTAAGCGGTGACAATATTGACATCACGGCTTCTGGACGTGTAAAGAAAGAGATATCAGGAACATATCAGTATATTGATAATGTTGAATATCACCTTATGCTAACCCTTTCGGGTGATACCCTATCTGGCCAGATGGCAATGACCAAGGCCTCAGGTGTTTCTGTTGGCTCACCATACTATTACAGTATTACATATGAGCGTTGGGATTAGAATATCAATTAATTAAGGTGTTATTCTGTGGGTATCTGTTATAAACAAAAATAGTTGACTCAATATGTTTATAGATAAGAATCGTGCACACCGCTTGTGGTGACTGATTGCGGGCTACTGCTTTGCGTGGATTGTTAGCCAGTTTGCTTGATTACGCGATCTGTGAAATTCTGCCGTTTTGTCTTTTGGTAATCGGCAGACCGGGAATTGGAGCTACATTTGATACGCACAGCCTACAAAAGACTGCCGATTAGCAGAATAGTTTTTTTTATACTTAGCATTGTACTTTTTTTGTTATTGCTAGTATTGTCGTTAAATCGTGGTGGAACTGTTGTTTTTAAAGATCCGGGGCTTGACGCGGCTATAAGATCACATCTAGGCACAATCGAAGAGGGTATATCTCTTGGTCAGCTTAACCGTATAACAACTCTTGACGCATCATCTTATCAGATAAAGGATCTCTCGGGTATAGAAAATCTTCCGCGACTTGAAGTACTTAATCTTGAAAACAACAGTATAACCGACCTTTCACCTCTTTCAAAAATTGATAGCCTTAGGGAGCTTAATCTTCGTAATAATGGTATATTGTCTCTAAAAAAGATCAGATTCTCATCCATAATAGATCTGCCAATTACAAAACTGAGTTTGCGCCATAATGTGGTAAGAAGTGAAGGGGCAGAGCCGAGACGTCTTGAAGATATCTCATTACTGTCAAGTATGAGTTCGCTAAAAGAGCTTGAACTGAGGGATAATCATATAAGTGATTTGTCGCCATTAGTAAATCTCAAGAATCTTGAATATCTAGATTTAAGACAAAATAGAATCAGCGACATTGTTCCGATTGCCAATCTAATTAATCTTAAACATCTTAATCTGCGAGAAAATCATATAAAGTCACTATTGCCAATTAGGAATCTTGTAAACCTGCAGTATCTTAATCTTCACTCCAATAAAAATGCCCGCGACTTTAAAGCCCTTGAAAGCCTTTCTGCTATGCAGGAGCTTGTTATGCGCGATGTCCCTCTTGCAGACGGTGTGAGATACCTTTCGGGTATGAACAATCTTTATCGTGTTAATCTACGCGGTTGCTTAATCGATAAACCGGATATCCTTGTGAGTCTTATGAAGGAGGGGGCTTTGCAGGATAATCATGCACAAGGCATTATCGCAAATATTGATATTCGCGATAATCCACTTTTTGACAGCTCTTCCACAGGCTTAGAAGAGTTAAAATTATTATGGAAAAATATTGATTATCGCCGTCCAAAACAGATCGAATCTGCAGGTATTACCAGACCGGTTTTTTCGCACAAACCTGGTTTTTATACCGATAGTTTTTATCTTTCTCTTAAAGCAAAAAGCACAGACAGAATATACTACACATTAGATGGAGAGCTTCCTAAGCCAGATGAACCAGGCACATTTCTCTATTCAGCTCCTCTACAAATTAAGGATCGTACTGATGAGGATAACTTTTTGTCATTGCTTCATACTTCGTATCCAGATCGAAAAAGGGAACCACTTATTGGAAGTGTTTTTAAAGGAACGATAGTACGCGCTTTAGTTAAAGAACAAAACGGAGCAACAGGCCCTGTTGTTACCAACTCGTATTTTGTTAGCGACGATATTTTAAAACGTTATGGCACACCTGTTATTTCAATAAGTGCCAATAGAGATGATCTTTTTGGTTATGATAAAGGAATTATGGTCGCGGGTAAGATCTATCACGAAAACGAGAAATACTGGAAAACTTTAAATCCGGGTGCATATCATCATACTAGACCCGCAAACTTTGTTCAACGAGGCAATATTCGTTTAAATGTAGGAGGTCTCAAGGTTGAACGTTATCCCGGTGGTAAGGTTGCCTTCAAGATTCCTGTACATGGGATAGGTCTTGATTTTAGTTATTTCAGGGCGCCTGTGCCGCAAATTGTAATTCGCGGCACTAAGAATTATGACGGCTTTCACTACCTTGATAGGAGCTCTACACGAGACATGCTTGTTGTTCGTAGTCGTTATTTGCCAGAAGTTTTACCAGCAGGTGCTACGATAGAATGCGTATGGGAAAGGGAAGTAAGTCTTGAATTTTTCGAAGCCGATGGTAGTATCGCCTTTTCTCAAAGGTTGGGTATGCGGGTGCATGGCGAGTCTTCAAGGTCTCATTTCCAGAAAACACTGCGTCTCTATGCAAGAAGTGAATATGATGATCAGAATTACATCGATTACAGGCTCTTCCCAGAATATGATCAGAACCGCTATAAACGATTTCTTCTGCGCCAGACAACAGAGCGTACAGGGCTTACGGATATTATTGCGCAAAAAATCATGAAAAGCATAAATCCTGATATGGATATACAAAGGCATCGTCCGGCAGCTGTTTTTATTAATGGCGAATTCTGGGGTTGGTACAATATTCGTGACAGGTACGATGACTGGTTTTTAGCAACAAAATATAAAGTATCGCGTGAAGATATTATCGCTATCGAGGGTAATGGTAATCTTTTATATGGAATTCCTGGTGAACAGAAGCAGTTTCTGATGCTTGATAGTTATATACGAAAAACAGATTTATCAAAAAATGATAATTACAAGCATCTTACAGATCTCATGGATGTTGAAAACTATATGACCTATATGGCTGTTGGTATCTATCTCAATTATCAGGATTGGGGAACAGACAAACATCAGCTTGTTTGGCGAATTAGAAAACCTGTGAAAGATGGACCGGTTCAACTTGACGGAAGATGGCGCTGGTTGCCGATTGACCTTGACGGAACCATCCTTCGAGAGAACAATCCCTCTTTGAATCATCTAAGAGATACAATAGAAGATAGATATTCAAATACTTTTGGTATGTTTCTGCCATATAGATACCACCTCCATTTTCTTTTGCAAAATGACCAGTTTAAGAACAAATTTATTAATCTTATGGCCGATAGCATGAATACTGTTTTGAGTCCTGTTGGTGCTCGGGAAATAGTAAAAGAAATTGTTTGGTCTCAAAGCCGTAAGCTTGTTTTGGAAAATGAAAAAAGATGGAAAGGTGAGAAGAACCTCGATTCATGGGACAGGCAGATAAAAAAAACTTATGCGTTTTTTAAACAGAGACCTGTATATATGCGACGTCATATTATGGATTATTTTGGCATTGACGGAACGTACTCACTTGATATTGTTGCGGATATTACAATGGGGCATGTAAAAATAAATTCGATAGATATTAAAAAAGGTACTCCTGGCGTTAAGGATGGATCATATTGGAATGGCATATACTTTAATGGAATACCTGTTGATATTGAGGCTATACCTGCTAAGGGTTACAGATTCGTTAAATGGCGTGATATGCCAGGTGGTCAAAAAATAACCATATGTCCTAAATCTGATATGGTGATCAGACCTGTTTTTGAAAAGATGTAAAATGATTATAGTTGTTGTTTAAAAAAGTTAAAAGAACCGTTGCAGTTTTCCGGTTTTAACAATATTTATGGGGTGAATCAGATGAGTATAATGGATCATATTGTCGGTCTTGCGGCAAAAAACATGTTTTTACCGGGGCCTGATATTTTTGATATTATTTTTTCACTGGTCTTGTCGGTTGTAATCGCGATTGTTATTTCACAGATATATAAACTTACCCATAGAGGTATGAGCTTTGAGCTATCGTTCATGTCTACGTTGGTTCTTTTATCGCCGATAGTCGCGGTGGTTATGCTTTTTATTCGTGGAGATCTTGTTCTTTCGCTTGGATTAATTGGCTCCCTTTCAATAATTCGTTTCCGTGCTCCTATCAAGGATACAAGGGATATGGTTTTCCTCTTCTGGTCCATCGCGGTTGGTCTGGGGTGCGGTACCTACAACTGGAGTGTTGTAATCATATCCACAATTTTTATCACAATTGTAATGTTCACTCTCTATTTTGTTCGTTACGGACGTTCCAGAAATTCGGACTTTATACTTGTTGTTAATGGCTACAATGAATATAACAGCGGCGATATAGAGAAAATACTCTTAGGTTATACAGATGACGCTCGTGTACGCTCGCATGAATCAGATGATAATCATTGGGAAATAATTTATGAGATGAGACTCAAGGATCTGCATGAGAAGACTGTAAAAAAACTTATTGATGAAGTCAAGGCTGTGAATGGAGTCGCGAAAGTTTCACTTCTTGCTCCTCAGCTTGCTCTACCGGTTTAATCATGGGCATTGCTGAAAATAAAAAAAATCATGACCCAACTGCCGGAGCTTGGCGCTTTGAACTGAAGTACAGAATTAGTTATTTTGAATATTATGAAATACGATCAGCTCTTGTGCCCTATATGAAAAAAGATTTTTTTACATTAAAAGAGCCTGGTGAAAAGTATCTTGTAAGAAGTCTCTATTATGATACCTACGACTACAAGGCTTACGATGAAAAGATGAGTGGAGACTGTGACAGAATAAAATTCAGGCTAAGAACCTATTCTGACACATACAGTGATGACGTAAAAGTTAGGGCAGAGTTAAAAGTTCGTCGCGGTAACGCAATGGAAAAGTTTACAGCTTTTGTGAAAGGTTCCGATTATAGTTACTTTATGCAAAACGGATTATGGAATGTAAAGAATCCGGTGTTAGACGAGTACGCACGGTATGTGTACATGCGGGAGCTTAAACCGCAGATACTTATTCAATATTTTCGTGAGGGTTTCGAAGAGCGCGCGCGTGGCGGATTACGCATAACATTTGATCATAACGTTCAGAGTATTCAGTCAGATACTCTTTTCCCCGAAAAAAACGTTTTTTTGAGGCATCATATGCCTCATACTGTAATCCTTGAAATAAAATGCCGAAACGAACGTCCACAATGGTTACGCAATCTTGTGCGTGATCACGGCTTAAAAATAATTGCTAACAGTAAATTCACTCAGGGCATACAGGCTTCTCGTCATGATCTTTATCACCCTGATGGTGTAGTGCTTGTGCGGTAAACATGCGCATTTTAAATTGCTTGACCTTTAGTATAAATTAATCCATATAAAACTATAATTTCTATATATCTGCATAGTGGAGGCTGTATGCCACATGTCATAATAAAAATGTATCCGGGACGCGGTGAAGATATTAAAAAAGATCTGGTTCAGCAAATCGCTAAGGTTATTCAGGACAAAACCGGATGTGATGATAACAGTATATCTGTTTCGATCGAAGAGATTGCTGCTGGCGAATGGCCTGAAAAGGTGTATCGGCCTGATATTATGGAAAAGGCAAATTTACTGTACAAGAAACCCGGGTATAATCCGTTTGAATAATTGATCTGGAGTGATTATATGGCTTTAATTCTAAGAAATATTTCTTTTTTATTTTTACTGTTTCTAATAACTGTTTCATGCGATGGTGCAACTGAGGATCTGGAAACTGTTCTAAACAGCGCTCGAACAAATGTACATGCGCATGGAAACGATATTTACTGGAAAGGTAAGAAGGTCGGTAAATTCAAGGACGTCTATGGACAAGAAGATGATTATGAACATCTGCTAAAAGAAAGAGGAAAATGGATATTAAAGTCAGGCCGAATATATACAAAAGAAAATATTTATGATGATTTCAGTACCTCTATCGGTTTTGTTAAAGATATAAGGGATAATAATGGCAATAAGTGTTATGTTTATTTCAGCATGATTGTTCCTGTATCCCCCATAAGTTCGGAAATAGTAACACATTATTTTGTTTATAATCCGGGAACCGGTGAACTTGAAGAGGTATCAAAAATTCAAAATAGTAGCAATTATTCACCAGTTAATTTTTCAACTGAGGTTGATAAACTTTTTGTGGATTATGAACCATATTTTTCTTCTAATGAACAGAATCAGCAGACTATAAACCAGCAATCTGTTTCTGGAACGAATAGTCAATGGCGTTATTTGTTTGTCGAAAGCAGATTTAACTATAGAAGCTGGAAAATGACTCAGGAAAATCCGGATAATGCGCATTCAAAAATCAGTACTTCTGTCGAACCGCTAATGCTTTTGCAAATTGTCGGAGGTGTTGCGGCGTTTGATTCTTTTTTTAAATTTGATTATGAAACAGACTTCGGCTATGGTGGCGGCAGCGTCGAAACTGGAAAAGAGGCTCAAGAGCAATTTGGTCTTGATGAAAACACATCCTATCTCTTAAAACTGGCTGCTGGTACAAAGGGCGTAGAGGTGAATTATCTTATTGAAGAATTTCAATATGGTAATTATGATTATCGATTTTCATCTGATGACCAGGATCCGCAACGTGATTTGCTGCAGCAGCGGGCTTTTCAAACCAGCAGAAGACAAATTGAGGTTTTATACCATCCGGGTTGGCGTGATATTCCTAGATTAGGTGGAACCGCGGGTAAAACAAAAATTATCGATACATATTTTGGTTACCGGTATATGACTTTTAAAGTGCCTAAAATCTTCTATTCATACGTTGATGACAAAGATGACGATGACTATAATGTTGTTACAGGTGAATAGACTCCTCAGTTTGTCGAGACTCGTGCGCATGTAATAGGCATGGGGGCAAATAACCATATGTCTTCTACAAGTCCGGGTTTTAATTTACTTTATGGTATAGAATTATTTGGGGGGTATGCTCAATGCAAGATGAAGAAGTATGATTATTATCATGAAAATTATCTTACAGCAGATGAAAAAGCAACAATAACTGAGTTCAATTATCCATTTATCGATTTTGGCTTATCACTGGGGTTTAGTGCTAATCATAAGTTTGGCATGTTAAAAACATCTCTTTTCGCTATTTGTCATGTAAATTACTATTATGAATTAATTAATAAATTTCAAAGAGGGGATACGGAATCCGAAACAGATATTGTAAGTAATCAGGAAAACAGATTTACTCTTATTACTGCAGGCGCAAATATATACTTTTGATACGAAATAATTTGCGATAGCCGTTAATCGAACAAACGGCTATCCCGTTATTTACGGCCTGACAAGAGGATTTGATTCACATGATGCATTTTCTTCCGTACTATAACTGAAAATGCACGAACATTTAAAAGTAAAACTTGCAGGGCTGATATATATTGTCTCATCGAAAACGCCATCGGTGTTTATTAATGCTCCGCTATCCTCCAGTGTAAATGAACCGCTTAGCCCTTCCTTTACACTAAATTCGTTAATTTTTAATATTAGATTTTTTTTCGGTGTCGAAGCGTATTCGACAGTTTCACTGATACCCCTGTAAGTAAAAATTGCAGTGGCCCAACTGCCATCGTCAGGATTCTCACTGTAAAATGTGTCAATAGGATGCTCAGCGCCGTGAATAAAAAATAACAGTTCGTGGTTTTTCTGTGAACTTTTGTCTTTTAATAGGGTGATATCGATATCGTAACCGTGCTCTGTTTTTGAGTATTCACAGAAAATAAATTCAAATCTTGCAGTAATATTCTGATCCCCGCTAACTCTAAGGTCCAAAGGACTTGGTTCCCCTCCGTAATCTATGTCGGAATAGTCTTTGTCGTCTGTCTGCTCCTCACAGCTGGTAAATGCAATTGCGCTTATAATAGCTGTAAAAAATATTAAAAAAATAAGTTTTGTAATTTTCATTTTCTTTAACCTGGGATTGATATTTTGAATAGAATTGAATATAATGTTTAAAATATCAACAAAATTTCCTGATAATTTTGTATAAATTTTAATCTGCATATATTTCAACAGCAGAATTTTAAGTTCGGTAAACGTACCCGGAATCCTGAAAATAAAGGAACTATAGAATATAAAAGCCCTAAATTTAAAAAACTATTGATTCAGATAAAGATTAAATTAATTTTAAGGCTAATTATTCTCTAAGGTGGTTTTAATGATATACGATAATGAAGAACCATACAACTACATCGATAGATTTTGCACTCCCTGGGCGCGTGGAAAAGGACGTAAGTATAGCATTTTCATGATTGTGTTCTTGATTTATGGCAATTATATTGTAATACAAGAAATTTGTACTAAAGACTTGTTTCATTCAGAACCAATATACAATGCCTTTATAGCCATGCTATTTTTAGTATTGTTTTCTTATCATATTGTACTTTTTTGCATTTTGTTTATTAATATTTGGCTGTTTGCTTATGAAGTTGAAATTTATAATGACTATTTTATTTGCTATAATGCATTTGGTAAAGAAGTTAACCATATATTTTATAGTGATGTCTTGATGATTAAGAAAACTTTTCCTAATGTTGCTAACAACATGAAAATTGTCACAACAAAATGTAAAATCCAGATTTGGGGCGGAATAAACAGATATGGTGAATGCATTGAAAATATCCGGAAACGTTCGGTTAATTTGAAATTAGTAGATTATGGTGGGCTGGATAGTTCTAAAATCTGGACAAGAAATGATGAAAAATTCGAAGGTCAGCCGTGAATATAATTTAATGGCTTTGATATTGGAATAAATGCTTTATACGTAATACCTTATACTTTTGGCGCTATAGTATGGACAAATAATATTGATAAAAAGTAAAATAAGGATATAAAATGGAACGCATTACAGAAGAAGAATTTGCATATTATCGTTCATATCCTCAGCAGACGTATGGAAAGATTATTGGAGGTTTTTTTTTCGTATTAGCAACGATACTTTTTTTTAAAGTCTGCGTATGGATTACTGTTTGAGTCAAAAATATTTGTAGATTGTTGTGATGATGTCTCAGGGGGGATACTTGTTTTCGCAGGATTATTTATATTTTTTTTAAGTATACT
>Ga0116151_10004551_pt1 | contig 12121 bp, 8 predicted proteins | sample AD_UKC117_MetaG_FD_89893 | JGI IMG/M metagenome (GOLD analysis project Ga0116151, IMG submission 89893) | Active sludge microbial communities of municipal wastewater-treating anaerobic digesters from Hong Kong - AD_UKC117_MetaG | ecosystem: Engineered > Bioreactor > Anaerobic > Digestate... | reverse complement strand
GCAGATCCTCAGCCTGCACTGTCCTCTCACGGATGAAACCCGTGGCTTCATTGATGCCGCCGCGATCGGACTTCTGCCGAGGGGCGCCTTCGTCGTCAACACCGCCCGGGGCGGAGTGCTCGACACCGCCGCCGTCGTGGCAGCTCTGGCCACAGGTCACCTCGCTGGCGCCGGGATCGATGTGCTGGAACAGGAACCTCCCTCACTGGATTCTCCCGTCCTGCGGGCATGGCGGGATCCGGAACATCCGGCGCATGACCGACTCATTCTCAATCCCCATTCCGCCTTCCACTGTGAAGAAGGCAGCGAGGAATTCCGCACCAAAGGCGCCAAAGAGGTCCTGCGCGCCTTGCGCGGCGAACCGCTCAGAAACCAGGTCAATTGAGTCGGAAGATTGCAGCCAAGGCGATACCAACCGCCCGAACCGGAGGCTCATTCTTTGCCGGGAAACAGTTTTTTGAGGGGATTCTTCAGTCCAGGACGCGGCCCCTCCTGAGTCTCGTCTTTGGAACGGGGCAATCCGGGAATCAGTTTGGAGACGCCTTGCACGGTCTTGCCCGCCGCCCTGAGAACGGTGCCTCCGGCATCACCGGCCGTGCCGATCACCCGGCCCCCGACGCCGGAAGCGAAATTAGTGACGCTGTCGAATCCCGGAACATTCTTGAATCGCCACTCGAACGAATCGAGAGGGCCCCGGGCTTCGATCTCCAGCGCTTTGCCGACCAGGTGGGTAAATATCTTGGTAATGCCCACCGATTGCGCCGAAGCCACCATGTCCAGATTCTTGTTCACCAAATCCACTCTGCCAGCGGCATTGATCTCCACCAGACCTTCCTTGATGCTGAGGTTCCGGCAGGAAAACACCCCGCCCTCCATGCCGTAGTCGGAGACCAGGAGGGACGAGGATTCCTTGTCTCTGCCCCCGGGGTGCAGGACATCCAACAGGGGGCGCAGTTTGCCAAAGACCGGAATCGAAATAAAATCGCCTCCTTCAATGGAGAGTTTCCCAGTTCCATTGAGCCCCCCGAGGCTGGACTGACCAACGCCTTGGAAACTCAGATTGAGCCGGCCATTGTGGTCGCTTCCTCCTCCCGACAGTTCCGTCACCTGCTGGAGGGAAAGCCCGGTGGCTTGCAGATCGCCGGAGAAGGAGGGGATTCCGGCCATCAGATCCACCGTGCCCACATAATTCACTGTCCCTTCGGCCATGCGGCACTGAAAGTCGGGCAACCGCAGGGTCCCGTTTTCGAGGGAGAAGGCACCTTCGATTTGCTGAATCGCCAGCGTCTGGTCGCCTGAGAGGGGGACGAGCACTCCAGCACCGCTTTTCAGTGTCCCTCTCAACGTGGTGTCTTGTGGTCGGTCGAGGGATATTCGGGAAGACTCCAAGGAAACCATGGGCGGCTCGACGAATCGGATCCCGGGAAGAGCGGCCTCAGGGGCCAGTCGACGGAAAAGCGAAACCGGATCGATACCCGATTCCAGTCTTTCGATCAGGAACGTCCGAGCTGGCAGGTCGAGCGAACCGGTCAACACCAATCTGCCGCCTTCATATCCGAGGTCGGCTTTCTTCAAGCCAACGGTGAATGCGGTGTCCTCCTTGGATATCTCGAAAGACATCCGGAGATAATCCAACGGAATCTCCTGCCAGGTGCCATCCTTCGCAGATAGTTCGCCTCCGACGGTCAAGCGTCCCGTAGCATCGCGATCGATGTTGACCTTGAGGCGGGACGCCTCCTTGCCGGCGAAATGGATCATCCATGGGGCGGCGGCAAAAACTGGAGAAAAATCGATCCCGGTATCCGGGGAAGCCATCTTGGTGGCCACGGTCGTCGCCGCAGTATCCTCAGCCCTATTCTGGAGAGAGATCCTCCCGTTGATTTCCAAGTCCAATCCTTGAAAATTCGCCTCCAGTTTCCTGATGTCCAGTTCATCCGGAGAGGCATCCCACCGGGCATTGATGGATTTCAAGGCAACGGTGTCTTCCCCATGAAAGAGAGTCAGAGTCCCCTCCTTGACGGACAGTGAGAGAGTCTGCGAATTTCCGTCACGAAGGAACAACGCCAGTGGCGAGAGGCGACAGGCGAAATCGGTGAGCCTTGCGACCGTCTCTGTTTTTGCGGCGGTTTTGTAGAGGGTGAGATCTTGGATGACGAAACCCCGCAGGGGCTTCAATCCGACGAACTCGTAATTCACATGCAATCCCCTGTCGGAGAGCCTTTCATCGATGACACCCCGGATTCGGGAGGCGATCCAATCGCGTCCCAACCACGCGGCGATGGTGAGCGCCAACAGGAAAACCCCACCCCCCAACAACGCCCGCTTTCCCCAACGCCAGAGACGCTGCCTGAGCAACCCGGTGTTTGCATCGGTTTCCATCTTCACCTCAAAAAATACAGCTTGTGCTCGAACACCACCAGACCTCTGTAGCCTCGTGTCAAAGTCGGCCATCCATTCCCTTTCCCAACCGGAAATTTGATCCTTCTCAAGGCGTTCCCCTCGCCAGGAAAAGGAGGATCACGTCCCTCGACAAACCGGAGGGAATCTGAAACGATGCCGGAACAAAACGCTGCGCCGCACGCCATGAAACTCCCCTTTTTTCTCGTTCTCGCCGGACTGATGCCAGCGATTGCCGTGCCGGCAATCGACACTCCCCCGCCACAATGGCGGGCTGGAGCGGCCCGGACGATCATCACTCCCACCGAGCCCATGTATCTCGCGGGCTTCGCAAGCCGGGTGGTCATCGCCGAAGGCACCGCGATGGATCTGCAGGCCAAAGCGCTCGCTCTTGAGGACGATCGCGGAACCCGCTTTGTGATGGTGACCCTGGACTTGGTGGAGGTCGCCAAACAAACCCGTGATGCGGTCGCCGCGCAGGTGCAAGCAAAGTTCGGCCTGCCCAACGAAGCGCTGCTCCTGAACTGTTCGCACACCCACTGTGGACCGGAACTTCGCTTCACCGAGGAAGAGTTCTCGGAACTCAAGGATCCCCAGCGACGGGAACGTTGCCTCCGGTACAATGCCGGATTGGTGGCGAAAATCACGGGCATTGTCGGGGAATCGCTGCAACGACTCGAGCCCGCCACCCTCGCCTATGGACACGCCCGCTGTGGGTTCGCCATGAACCGTCGGCTGAAAAACGAAAAGTCCACCGGAGAACCCTATCTCAACAGTCCCAATCCCGACGGTGTGGTCGACCATGACGTGCCAGTGCTCTCGGTGACCCGGGCCGACAATTCCCTTGCGGCAGTGGTTTTCGGATATGCCTGCCACAACACCACCATGAGCATCAAAGAATGGCACGGCGACTATGCCGGCCACGCCCAACGGATCCTTGAGGAAGCGCACCCGGGAACGGTGGCCTTGTTCATGATGGGCTGCGGGGGAGATCAAAACGGGTATCCCCGGTTCGGCGATGTGTTCAGCCAACGCCATGGACAAAGCCTCGCGACAGCCGTCGAGGCCGCCTTGCAGGCAAAAGCCCGGCCTCTCTCAGGACCGTTGAAAACCGCTTGGGACACCGTACGCTTGGACTACCAACCCCTGCCCACTGAGGAGGAACTCCAAAAACGGCTCGCCACCCCCCAAGGGAGTGATCCCTCCTACAGCATCTACCGAAGAGATTGGGACCGACGCCGCCTTCTCGCTTTGCAGAAGGGAAGCCTGCGCGACCACTATGATTATCCGATCCAGGTGGTGCACTTCGGCAAAGACCTCACCTTCATCGGTCTCAGCGGGGAAACCTGCGTGGATTATTCGCTGCGCTTGAAACGTGAACTGGCGGGCTCCACCCCGCTCTGGGTGGCCGGCTACTGCAACGATGTCCTGGCTTACATTCCCAGCAAACGAGTCCTGATGGAGGGCGGTTACGAAGCCGGAACCTCCATTGTGTACTGGTCCAATCCACTGCACCCCAATGTCTTCGCCCCTTCTCTGGAGGAACGCATCATGGGCAGAGCCATCGGGATGGCACGGCAGCCCTGAGGCGCTGGCCTGCGCTCATCCGAACACTTTCAGAAAAGGGTCGCCCTGGTTGATCACCGGGTTTTCCATCGTGCCGTTGTTCATGAAAATCAGCTTGCGCGCGTCCAAGCCGAGAGACCAGAGGATGGTGCTGTGCAGGTCGTGGACGTGCTGGGGATCCTCCGTCGCGTAGAGGCCGAGCTCGTCAGTGGCTCCGAGAGTCTGACCGCCTTTGACTCCGCCACCGGCCATCCACATGGTGAAACCCCAGGGGTTGTGGTCGCGCCCGTCGCCCTGCTCGGACATGGGCGTGCGGCCGAATTCCCCGCCCCAGATCACCAGCGTTTCGTCGAGCAGACCACGCTGCTTCAAGTCCTTGATCAGGGCGGCCACGGGCTGATCACTTTCGGCGCAGCGGTCGGTATGGTTTTTTTCAATGCCCTTGTGCGCGTCCCATTTTGAGCCGGTGCCGGCGAACACTTGGACAAAACGCACCCCGCGCTCCACGAGCCGACGAGCAAGCAGGCAATTACGGGCGTTGGCGTCGGTCTGGGGATTCCCGATTCCGTAGAGCTCCGTGATATGGGGAGGCTCATCCGCGATGTCCACCGCGAGAGGGATTTCCGCCTGCATGCGATAGGCCAGTTCAAAGCTGTTGATGCGGGCCTCAAGGTCCGACTGGAAACTACGAGACTGGATGTGACGGCGGTTCAGTTGGTTGATGAAGTCGATGCGCTGCCGCTGGCGATGGACACTGACTCCCCCCGGATTGGCGAGATTGGCCACCGGCTCATCGCCGAATTTGAAAGGAGTGCCCTGATAGGTGGAGGGCATGAAACCGGTACCCCAGTTGCGGCTGCCGTTGAACGGCTTGGCATCGCTGTCAGTGAGGACGACAAAGGCGGGCAGATTATCATTTTCCGTTCCCAGTCCATAGGTCGCCCAGGCGCCAAGCGAGGGCCGACCGGCGAGAATGGAACCGGTGTTCATCTGGCAAACCGAGCCCACGTGGTTCAGACCGTCCTGTTTGCAGGAGCGGATGACGCAAATGTCATCCACAATGGTCGAAGTATGGGGTAACCAGTCGGAAACCCAGGTCCCCGCTTGGCCGTGCTGTTTCCAGACCCGCTTTTCAGCGAGGATGGGCGAATCCTGCTCCCCCATCGCAGTCAGGGGACGCTTGAAACTTGCGGGGAGTTGCTGCCCGGCGAGCTTGTTGAGCAACGGCTTGGGATCGAACAGATCAATGTGCGAAGGACCGCCTTCCATGAAAAGGAAAATGACCGACTTGGCTCGACCGAAGGCGTGATGCCGCAGCAAGGGAGCATTGCCGCTGGAGGCAAGAGCTCCGGTGCGACCCAGCAGATGCGCCAGCGCGAGAGAGCCGAAGCCGGCACCCGCGCGGGCGAGGAAATCCCGGCGGGAACGGGCCATTTCGTAATGGGGTGGTTTCATGAGAATCAGTCGATGTAGAGGAACTCGTTGGAATTGAGCAGCGCGAGGCTGAGATCAATGAGTGCGGCGAGCCGCGGGTCCGACTTTTTGAGCGAGGGAGACGAGCCGGAACCCGGAGCCGCCCGGACTACCTGAGGAGGAAGTTGATCGTTTTTAAATGTCAAATCGACGAGCGCGGCGGCGGCCGGACTGGTTCCGGTCAGCAACTCCTCCGCCTTGAGAGCATGGTCGTGCAAGGCAAAACGGGCGATCGAACCGTCAAATAGGTGCCCCTCCTCGTCGCGCCCGCCAAGGAACAAGCGCCGCTCCGGCACCTGGATGGGCCCGGTGAAGGGATGGGGCACGATGACGCTTTCCATCTTGGCGTCAGGATCGCTCAGATTGCGGGCATGGAACGTGACCGTGCCTCCGTCAGTGCCACCTGTTTCGATCACCGCAGCAACATAATAGGCCGCTTGTTCAGACAGGTGAATGCCGGAAGCGATGACTTCATAGTGGGGATTGCCCGCATTGTCCTGGCCGGTCAGTTGAACAATGAGATTGCCGGGAGAGTACTTGGATTTCACCGAGGTGATGCCAAGGGACCATCCGTAGCTGTCAGCCGACAATTCGGGACTGCTTCGCCAACGCGACGCAATGGTCCGCACCGAGGCGTCGGGGTAGAGCGAGTCCAGGCTCAGCACCGCCTGCACGGTGAAGCTGCCGCCTTCATTCCGGGGAAGTCCGGTGACTTCCACTTTCTCGAAGAGAGAGTTGGGCTGGATGTTGACCGCGGAACCACCGGAATAGGGCGAGGTCGGAAATTCCTTGAAAGCGGTGGTCTGGACTTTCGGTGTCGGCGGCGGGAGCGCCACAGGTCCCTTGTTTTTGGAAAGACCCGCCCGCACCTGGTCGAGGAACTCCCGGGCCTGGCTGACTTCTTCGCCCGAGGGTTCGCGCCCGAGCACGAGTTGAAAGGCCCGGTCGATGGAGCCGTCGTCGGTTTGCTCAGTCAGCGCCAACCCCGCAATGCGTTGGGCCCGACGGTTGAGGAAATCATTGTTCAGCATGACCAACGCCTGAGGCGCCGTGGTGCTGACATCGCGGCAGGCGCAGGAATTGAATCCATCAGGCCCATCGAAGGTGTTGAGGAACAAAGTCCTGGGGTTTTTCATCAACTTCTGGTAGATGCTACGGCGGAGCACGGCCTCGCCATCATAGCCTGCCCCTCCCATGGTGAAGTCGAGCTCATGTCCCGATTGGAGCGTGGCATCCCGAATCTGCTCCGCTTCGAGACGACGGATGCGCTGACGCCAGATCAACTGGTTTCCCGGATCGTTCCGCGAGGCGGCGTCCCCGGGCTCGACCAAAGACGCCTGCTGCCAGACCGCGCTGGTCATGATGAGCTTTTGCATCCGCTTCAAACTCCAGCCCTCCTGGACGAATCGCTGGGCGAGCCAATCGAGCAGCTCCGGGTGGGTCGGAGCGGTCCCCTGCTTGCCGAAGTCGTTGCCCGTGGCGACGATGCCGGAGCCGAAATGGTAATGCCAAAGCCGGTTGACCATGACCCGGGTCGTGATCTGGTTGTCCGGTCGCGTCATCCAGTCCGCCAACGCGGTGCGGCGGCCGCTGCTATTCCCGGCCTTTACTCCTTCCCGGGAGACCTTGGCCTGACCCGGATCAAGGATGGAAAGAAACCCGGGTGAGAACGAGCGCTTTTCATCATCGTCAGGAATGTAGGCAGCGGGTGCCACCGGACCGACATCGCGCACCGCGTAGACCGGAGTCAGCGGTTTGGGCTTGAGCGCAGCCAGCTTTTTCAACTCGGCCTCAATGGCTTCATACCGAGCCTTCGCGGCGTCCTTGAGTTTGGTGGCGACTTTCTCCTGTTCGATGTCGACCTGCCGCTGGATCAGAAATTTGTGCTGAACTTCCAAAGGGGTAAGTTCTGCCTCGGGCTTATTGTAAAGTGCCTGCAACTCGGGGGAGAATTTTTTCACCGCATTGACTTCGGCATTTTTCAGCCCCTGGGCCAGCAGCCCGTCGCGTTCTTTGCGAAGAGCGGCGGTCGATTCCTCCCACCGGGCCAGCGACTCCGCATGGACCTTCTTCTCCTCCGGGGTGGCGGCCACGATGGAGTCATCCGGGTAGATGCCGGAGAAAAAAGCCTGCAGCCGGAAGTAATCGTCCTGCAGAATGGGGTCGAATTTGTGGTCGTGGCATTTCGCACAACCCATGGACAGGCCGAGAAAGAGGGAACCGGAGACGTCGGTGATGTCCTCCAGAATGATCCCCCACTGTTTCGGCGCATCGCGTTGGTTGGACTCATAAGGCCAGAGACGGAGAAAACCGGTGGCCGTGACCGCATCAGGGTTCTCCGGGGCGACTTCGTCACCCGCGATCTGCCAGCGGACAAACTGGTCATAAGGCATGTCCGCATTGAGAGCCCCGATGACCCAATCGCGGTAACGCCACATGTGGGGACGGTACTCATCGGCCTTGTAGCCGTTGGAGTCGCCGTAGCGCGCCAGATCAAGCCAGTGCCGTCCCCAGCGCTCGCCATAGCGGGGGGACTTGAGGAGTTCATCAATGAGATGTTCAAACGCCGCGTCAGGATCCTTCGCATAGGCCTCACGAAATGCCTGGACTTCCTCGAACTCCGGAGGCAGACCGATGAGATCGAAATAGGCCCTCCGGATCAAGGTGCGGGCGTCTGCCCTCGGGGCGGGGACAATGCCGAGGGCCTCCTGCTTGGCGAGGATGAACCGATCAATCTCATTGCGGCACCAACCGTCGCGATCTTTCACCACCGGAACCTCCGGATGGGTCAGAGGCTTGAAAAACCAATAATCAATGTCTTTGGCGGCCAACCGTTCCTGGATCGTGCGTTCACCGGCGGAGGCTACCCCGACGGAACCCAGCAGGAGGCAGCAGGAAAGTCGGAAGAGGAAGGTTTGGAAGATCATGGGAGGGGAATCTAATCTGAGGAGATGCCGTGAAAAGATGTCACTGGAAAAATGTAGCCGGGCATGACCGGAATCACAAGGATTGCCTATAGAGTCCAGGGAGGCGCGATTCTGGACATCTTTTTTTACTTTCCGATGAGAAACCGTGATCACGCCGGAGGGGGGGAATCCCTCACGAGGGAAAAAGATGGGCTCCCGGCTGACTTTTGCGGGAATCTCCTTCCCTGCCCCAAACGCTGCCATGATGCCATCGCCCGGACGGAACCGGGGTCACAAAATCTGGAGGCGGGAAAGGTCCTGGGTGTCCACCATTCCCACCGGGCGCCGCTCCGCATCAAGCACAACGAGATCGTCAATGCGATGATCATCAAAGAGTCGCAGGACTTCTGAGGCGAGTTTGTCGCTGGTGATGCAGATGGGATTCCTCGTCATGCAGTCCCCCACCGGCAGGGTGGCAACATCCGCCCGGCGTTGGAAGGCCCGAACGAAATCGCCCTGGGTGAAAATCCCCCCCAGTCGTCCCTCCGGATCAACCACGACCACCGCACCAGCCCGGGCCCGCGTCATCTTCTCCAGCACCCCACCGACAGGTTCGTCCGCATTCACGACGACAAAGGCCTCACCGGTCCGCATGATGTCGGTGACCCGGGTCAGGAGCACCCGGCCCAAGCTGCCGCCGGGATGCAACTCCGCGAAATCCTCTTTGCGGAAACCGCGCGCCTCCAGCAGCACCATGGCCAATGCATCACACAACGCCAGCATGTTGGTGGTAGAGGACGTTGGCGCAAGGTTCAGAGGACAGGCTTCCCGCTCCACATTCACATCAAGGGCGACATCGGCGGCCTTGGCCAGGGATGACCCCAGCCGGCCCGTGATCGCGATCAGCGCAATCGGCCGACGCTTCAAATGGGGAAGGACATCAAGGAGTTCGCGTGTTTCTCCGCTGTAGCTCAGCGCGACGACCGCATCACCCGCGTCCACCAATCCCAGATCTCCATGAAGAGCGTCCTGGCAATTTAAATTGGCTGCCGGAGCTCCTGTCGAACTCAGGGTTGCCGCGAGCTTGCGACCGATCGCGCCGGATTTCCCCACCCCGAGCACCACAATCTTGCCACGTTGGTCCAAAGCCGCCCGGAGGAGATCGACCGCCGTAACAAAATCCCCGTCCAGCCGGTCCCGGAGGCGGGCAAGTTCATCGATTTCAATCTGGATGACGCGGCGGGCTTTTTCCTGATAATCCATAGGGGGCAATGCGAACGAAACGGGGTCGGAACCACCTTCTATGCGGCCTTTTTCGGTCCCGCGCAAGCAGCGAGCGAGAGGGATCCTGCGGCCCCACTATTGTTGAATAATGAGTTCATAATTTCTTGTCCGCCCGGTCCCCACCGAGTTATAAAATGTCCCGCCACGCGTCACCGCCGATTGCCAAGGCGCGTTACCGCAGGCAAAGTGCCCTCCACTTTTCCCCTCATCATACTGAAAATTCCCCCATGGTTCCTTGGTTTGGCCCGCAAGGCCACTCTTACTTGCGGCGGTCTGCTCCTGGCCACCGCGGCAGCCTGGGCCTTTGGTGCGCTCTGGTTTGATTTCCCATTCCCCCGTCTCCGTCAGGTGGTGGCAGTTCTTTTTGCCATGGGGATCATCGCCAGCCTCCTGCTGGTGCGTCCCCGTTGGCGGAAGATTTCCGTGGCGAGTGGTCTCGTCCTTTTCGTCGCCGGTTGGTGGATGACCCTGACGCCGCGCATCGACCGCGACTGGATGCCGGACGTGGCGGAAACGCCTTGGGCTGAGGTGGAGGGAGACCTCATCACCCTCCACAATGTCCGCAACTGCGACTACCGCAGTGAGACCGACTACACCGTCCATTGGACCACCAGGACCGTCCGGCTCTCCCGTCTCACCGGGGTGGATGTCGCGATCACGTTCTGGGGCTCCCCGTGGATGGCTCACCCGATCATCAGTTTTCAATTTGCCGACGCCCCGCCATTGGCTTTCTCCATCGAAACCCGCAAAGAATCCAGCGAGTCCTATTCCGCCATCGGTGGACTCTACCGCCAATTCGAACTGATCTACGTCGCTGCGGAGGAACGCGATGTCGTGGCCTTGAGAACAAACCAGCGGATCGGCGAGGACGTCTACCTCTACCGGACCACTTTGACCGCATCCGCCGCCCGCGGCAGGTTCATGGAATACATTCAGTCGATCAACCAACTGCACCAAAAGGCACGCTGGTACAATGCCCTGACGAGCAATTGCACCACCGCCATCCGCACCCAGCACCCGGTCACCGACCGCATGCCCTGGGACTGGCGCCTGCTGGCCAATGGCAAAATGGATGAGCTTTTTTACGACCTCGGGGTGATCAACACCGGGGGACTGCCGTTCGAGGAGTTGAAGCAGCGGGCGAGGATCAACGAAGCCGCAAGGGCCGCCGGACCTTCGGAAGATTTCCCGGTCCGCATCCGCGAGGGACGACCGGGATTCCCGTCGCCGGCTCCCCTATCAAATGATACTCCGTCGCCGAAGGAACAGGGGCCGACGGCATCCGGAGCAGGTTCCTCAAAACCACCCCTCGAGAACATTCCTTGACACCCGGAGCGCTTTCTGGCGACCGGCCAGGGTTTTTCCGAACGTGTCGTCTTCTACTTCGATGCAGATCGGACCATCGTAGCCACACTCCATGAGCGCCGCCATGAACTGGGCCCAGTCAATCTCTCCATATCCTGGAATCCTCGGCTGGTGCCACTTCAGGGGTTCCGCAAAGGCACCGACTTCGTTGAGACGTGGCCGGTCAATTTTGACATCCTTGGCGTGGAGATGGAACAGCTTGTCGCGGAACTCCCGCAGCGGACTGATGGGATCCATGAACTGCAGGGCGAAGTGGGAAGGGTCGTAATTCAGCCCAAAGGACGGGCTGGGAATGTCGGAGAACATCCGACGCCAGATCGTCGGAGAGGTGGCCAGATTTTTTCCGCCGGGCCACTCGTCGCCCGTGAAATACATCGGACAGTTCTCAATTCCGATCCGCACCCCGTGGTCCTCAGCGTGGCGGATCAGCGGACGCCAAACATCGAGAAACCGGGGCCAGTTGTCATCCACACTGAGCCTCCAGTCTCGTCCGACAAATGTGTTCACCCGATCCAAACCGAGAAGCGGGGCGGCCGCGATGACCTGGCGGAGATGCTCCAAGCAGAGGTCCGCAATCCCAGGGTCAGGATCAAGAACATTCGGGTAGTATCCCAGTCCACTGATGGCCACCCCGCGATCCGCCGCATTCCCCCGGATCTCGTCGGCCCTCGCGGGGGTAAGCCCGGCCACATCGACATGGGTGACTCCGGCAAATTTTCGCTCGGCGCGGCCGACCGGCCAGCACATCAACTCGACTGTGGCGAAGCGTTCGGCGGCAGCGAAAGCGATCACCTCGTCGAGGGAAAGCTCAGGGAGGATGGCGGAGACAAAACCCAGTTGCATGACGACGGCATCATGACTTCCCGGAGGCGATTCGGCAAGCAGGAAGGCAGGAGTCAGGAGACGGCCCACTTCCGCGCCAAGCGCAGCACCGACTCCTCATTGGTGAACTCTTCCAAAGCATCGATGGGCACCCAGGCGAGATCGAGCGATTCTTCACTGATGATGAATTCCCCGTCTCCTTCATGGCGCAAGGCATAGCGAACATCGAAGTGCTCATGGGCTGGTTGGTTTCCCCGGGCCGGGATGGGATGGATGTCGATGTCAAAAATCCGGCTCGAAACCGGTGT
>Ga0116151_10004546_pt1 | contig 12130 bp, 16 predicted proteins | sample AD_UKC117_MetaG_FD_89893 | JGI IMG/M metagenome (GOLD analysis project Ga0116151, IMG submission 89893) | Active sludge microbial communities of municipal wastewater-treating anaerobic digesters from Hong Kong - AD_UKC117_MetaG | ecosystem: Engineered > Bioreactor > Anaerobic > Digestate... | reverse complement strand
GGAGGCGTTAAAAGGGTCTGCTAAAACTAAAAATAAAACATACTTTGGAAAACCAGATTTTCATATTGAAAAATACTATGTTCCAGTTGTTATAGAAAATAAATTAAATACCAATAAATTGATTTCAAAAAATAAAGTAGGAATCAAATTTGATGAAAAATCTGTGCAAAATTTTGCTGTTAACGGTGCTGTTTACTATGCCCAAAACATGATAGCTTCTGATAAATATTCCGAAGTAGTTGCAATAGGGATTGCGGGAAATTCTGAAGAAGATGTTGAACTTGCCGTTTACTATGTATTTGGGTCAACTGCTGAACCTAAGTTTATGGGAAACTATAAAAAATTGGATTTCCTGGAAAATACAGTTACATTTAATAGTTTCTACAATGATGCTTCATTAAGTGAAAAAGATAAGCATGATATCTTGATTTCATCACAAGAACAATTGAAAAAGCACGCTAACAATTTGAATATATTAATGAACAATCATAATATTCCAGTTGATCAACGTGTTGTATATGTATCGGGTATGCTTCTTTCTATGCAGGATGTTATAGATAAAAATGGAAATAAGATTGATGATGGACTTACTCCAGATGATTTAAAGGGAATCCAAACGGATACTAAACGTGATGGAATAAAAGTTGTAAATCAAATTAAGGAGTATTTAGCGCAAAAAGATATTTCACAAGAAAAACGTAATCTAATGTTAGGCTCATTCCGTGAATCTATCTATTTAGCCCCCTAACCGACTTGGACAAAGTATCTTAATCTGGTACCTTTTAAAACAGGAGGGGGCAATATGCAACGAAAAAGGTACTCACAGGAATTTAAAGACCAAGTAGTTAAAGAATGTATTGAAGTTGGCAATGCCGCTATTGTGGCTCGGAAGAATGATTTGTCCGCCAACATGGTCAGTCGCTGGGTTAGAGAACATAGGAATCAAAATAATATTGGAACAGGAACAATCCCTGTTAGAATCGGACCATATAATCAAAGCGCTAAAGCACTGGAATCTGAAAATGAAAAGCTTAAAAAGTTGCTGGGCGAAAAAGACCTTGAAATAGCTATTCTTAGAGACCTTGTAAAAAAAACCAGCCCACCATTGAAGATAAAGTAGATATAGCCAGTAAATGGATAAACAAAGGATATTGTGCAACTCTGGTACTGCGATTAGTTGGTCTTAGTCGCTCAACATACTATTACCATTTGAAGCATTCAGTTTCTGCACTTAATCACAGAGGAGGCCACCCGACATCTGCAATTACTTGCACCAACGATGGCAGACTTGTAAGCAATGAACAGGTTAAAGAATGGCTTTGTGAACTCATCTTTGCTGAAGGAGAATACTACGGTTACCACAAATTAACCTGGGCGCTCAGGCGAAAATACCAGCTTATCATCAATAAAAAGAAGGTATATCGTTTGTGTAAAGAACTGGATATGTTGAAACCTCAGCGTAAACTTAAAGCAAAGCATCCCAGACGACTGGCACGGAACCATGAAATTACTGCTTCAAATCGTCTGTGGGAAATTGATCTCAAATACGGCTATATTGCCGGAGAAAACCGTTTCTTTTATATTCTGCCTATCATAGACGTGTTTGATCGGGTTATTGTGGATTACCACATCGGCCTAAACTGTACCGCTCAGGATGCTGCACGGACTGTACAGGCAGCCATGTTTAAACGCCAGGTATATGGAACCGATGATTTAGTCATCCGAAGCGACAATGGGCCACAGTTTATCAGTCATCATTTTGAAGAAAGCTGTATCAAATTTGGCGTTGAACATGAGCGTATTCCTTGTCGTACTCCTAATAAAAATGCTCACATTGAATCTTTCAATGCCATCCTCGAAGAAGAATGTCTGAGCAAGCATGAATTCCAAAGTTATGCCGAAGCTTACGATACGGTAAGCCAATTCATAAAAGACTACAACGCAGTGCGGATTCATTCCAGTTTGAAATATCATACTCCAAATGAAGCGTACCGCCTGCTACAGCAGGAATCCCTGAAACTCCAGTCTGTAAGGGTATAATGATGATCCTGGCAAAGCCAGTTTATATAAATTTTCAAATTCTAAGTATCAGCCAGATATTAAGAGTTTTTGTCCAATATCAGGGGGTCAGTCCGTTATGGATATGTAAGTTTTTATAGATAGTAGGTTTTCAAGGGCTCCAACAACCTCAAAGGAACAAGTTGAAAAATTATAAAACCGAAACCAGGGCTGAAATACACCCTGGTTTTTGTTAAGGACGACCTCCACTGGCCGGTGCTTTATGCTCCGGCTTTTTATTATGGTCGGATGGATAAACTTACCATGCCTAAAAAATCTTGTACCAAATAAAGATTAATGACTGATATTAAAGGAGGTAATTATCATGGGGTCGAATAAAACTGAAGAGATTTTGATCGAAACAGACGAATCAATAATACTGAAAAAAACAATCAATAAGATGGAAGTATCCAGCGTTTTCCCAAAACATCGTAAAGATAGTGAAAAAAACTTTGAGAATTTTTTAAGAAAATTAAATACAGGATGTTATGAGAGGAGGCTTAATGAATGAAAGTTGCAGCATTATATAGGGTATCGACTAAAAAACAAGTTAGAGATGACGATGATACCCCAATTCCAGCGCAACAGAAGGCAATAGCTGATTTTTGTGAATCTCACGGGTACACTCTTGTGGCAGAGTATATCGAACCGGGGGTATCTGCTTTTAAAGTATCGGCAGACGATAGAGATATTATCGAAAACGTTTATACTGATGCTAAAAACAAGTTGTTTGAAATGTTATTGATATTTAAAAACAACCGACTCTCAAGACGATCTCGCGAATATCCAGTAATTTTAGATAAATTAAAAACGTATGGCGTAACCGTTTGGGAAGTGAGCCGTAACAAAAGATTAACCCCGACAACACACGATGAAGATCTCACAACATTTATCGACGGTTGGCAAGCTGAGGGCGAATCTATTAATATTTCTAACGCCACCCATGCTGGCAAAATATCGAACGCATATAGTGGAATCCATAATGGCGGGCCATGTAGCTATGGATACAGAGTGAAAGATTGGGCAATTGAGCGATCTGGCCGGAGAACGAAAGCCCATGCTGTTTACGAAATTGATCAAAAAGAGGCTAATATAATTGAGTTTATTGCAGATTATTATGAGCGGGGATTTGGCTCTCGGTATATAGCCAAACAATTGAACCGGCAACAACTTTTTAACCGCGCCGGTAGTGAGTGGTTTAGTAATAATATAAGGAAAATCATGCGTAATCCAGCCATTGCCGGAATAACTATATACAGAATTGATGGAATAACAACTAAAAAGACTCATGAATATAAGGATTTATATAATCCCAACTATTATGCACATAAAGACCAAGAAGGTAATTATATTTTAAATGAATTAGCAATACTGCCACTTGATAGATGGCTTAATATAATGAAGATAATGGAAAACAACTCCAAACAGGGCCACAGTAATTCTAACCGCCAAAAACCATGTTTACTCTCGGGCTTTGTCCGTTGTGGTTACTGCGGCAAAAGCATGTCCGGAATAAACTATAAGGCTCAAAGTCGCACAAAATCAGGTGATATATCATATTATGATCGTTCGGCATATAGGTGTAGCAGTCATCTACTTGGCGCTTCATGCGAAGGTCCTACTCAAGTTGCAATACGCAAAATTGACAGTATCTTTTTAGAGGAATTGGAAATATTTTTCTCCAAATTGGATCCCCAAAAGTTAGTTAGAGATACCAATAATGATAAGGAAAAAATACAAAACCTAAAACTCAATTTAAAAAGGCTAAAAAATGATGCTAAAAAAACAGGCTATATTAGGGACAAATGGCTCAATGAAATGGATGAGTATTTTGCTAGAAATGGCGACTATATGTTTTCGAAGGGAAATATCGCCAAGAAGATAATGGAATCAGAAAACAAACTCTCGGTACTAGAAAAAGACATAAACACTCTACAAAAAGAGCTTGACGAGAAAGTCTTAAGTAAAAATAACATTGAAATGTTTAAACAGATCGCTCCAAACTGGTATTATACATTTGCCGCCAAGACGGTTACTGAGCAAAACTTGATGTTAAAAGATATCCTCGAGTCTATTTATGTTTATCGCAACCGCATTGTAATCAATTATAAAATTGATACTGATATCATTAATAAAAATTCTGCCAAATCCAACGATTACATTGAAATCTCTCACACAATCTCCTTATAACACCGCTTAGTCACAAAAGCGTTTAGAACACCGTGGTTATTTGTATTATGGACAATTCCGGTTCTATGTACTTAAGCAAAAAATTTTTGGCGCGCAGTTTTTTCTTTTTGCTCTATCAGTTTGCGCGTTATCGTTATGTGAATGTCGAATTGGTCTTTATCAACCATACTACGACTGCGCTGGAAGTAAATGAAGAGGAGTTCTTTCATCGCGCTGAGTCTGGCGGGACCATGATCAGCAGCGGGTATGACAAGGCCATCGAAATCATCTATCAACGCTATAGCCCGGCTGTTTGGAACGTCTATGCCTTCCATTGCAGCGATGGTGACAACTGGCCGGAAGACAACGACAAGGCAGTCGCCAAGGCCAGGGAATTATGCAAGCTATGCAACATGTTTGGCTACGGAGAAATCATTTCCAATTGGGGCAGTACGGAAAGCATGGCCGACTTATTGAACCAAGCCATCCAGGCAAAAAACTTTCTGGCTGTCAAGATGGCCGGCAAGGATCATATCTGGCCTGCCTTTAAAAGCTTTATGAGCATGGCGGAAGGAGAGTGAGGGATTGAGCAGCCATTTTAGTCTGCAGGAGCTGCAGGAATGGAATGAAAAAATCGAAGCGCTGGCGGAAAAAAACGGCCTCCATCCTTATCCGCAGGAATTTGAGATCTGCGATTATGAGGAAATGATCAACTATGAGGCCTATATGGGTATGCCGGCCCGCTATCCCCATTGGAGCTTCGGCAAAGCTTACGAGAGGAAAAAAACGTTCTACCGTTACAATTTGAGCGGGCTGCCTTATGAGATGGTGATCAACGCCAACCCCTGCCTGGCCTACTTGATGAAAGACAATACCCTGCTGCTGCAAATTTTGACCATGGCCCATGTATACGGGCATAACGATTTTTTTTGTAATAACCGTTTGTTCAAAGAAGGGACCCGGGCGGAGCTGGTGCTGGAAATGTTCAAGTCCCATGCCCGCAGGATCCGTTCCTATATCAGTGATCCCAGCATCGGCTATAATAAAGTGGAAAGGGTGCTGGATGCAGCCCATGCCCTGCGTCTGCAATGCGATCGTCTGCCGGGACAAAAAAGCGAGGATGAAAAAAGTCAAAAGGCACGACTGCTGCAACAAGCTCTGCCCCCTGCCGCCCCTCATCCTTTGCTGGAAAAAAGCAAACCCTGGCAAATACCTGATTTTAACCGCATTCCCCTGGAGCCGGAGGAAGACATTATTCTTTTTCTAATGCGTTATGCTCCTTTAAGTGAGTGGGAAAAAGACATATTACAGATGGTTCGGGAAGAGAGCGCCTATTTTTTACCCCAGATCGAGACCAAAATCATGAATGAGGGATGGGCCAGCTTTTGGCATTACCGTATTCTCAATCAGCTGGATCTGCCCCAGCCACTTTACCTGGAATTCATCGTCCGGCATAACCAGGTTCTGCGTCCCCATGAAGGAGGAATCAACCCCTACCATTTGGGGTTTACGATTTTTACGGATCTGGAGAAGCGTCACCCCCAGGACCCCGACTTTCTTTTTAAAGTTCGCCAACAGGAACGGGATACCTCCTTTATTCGCCGCTACCTGACCGCGGAACTGTGTGAGCAATTGAATCTGTTTGCCTACCATAAAAAAGGCCCCCGTGATTATGTCATTACAGATATTGCTGACGAAGAGGGCTGGAAACAAATCCGTGATACCCTGGCGGGACAGGTGGGAATGGGAATGATCCCCAATATAAAGGTGATGGAAGTACAGAAGGCGGAGCGGGTTTTGATCCTGGAGCATGAGTGGGAGGGCAAGGAACTGCAGATCAAATATGCCCACGAGACCCTCCATTATATTGCCCGTTTGTGGGGCGGCAAAGTGCGGTTGCGCACCAAAGTTCGCAACACCGGTCAGATTTTGGAAAGTGAGGCCTGATGGTATATTTCCCCGGACTTTCAATTCAGTTCGCGGTAGTAGTATAATTAATTTTGTAATTGCCAGCGTTATGGAATATCACTGAGGGAAAAGGGGAATTGATTTGCGCAGCGGGAATAAAGTGGAAATTGTTGTAGATGGAGTGACCGGGGTAGGAAAATCAAGTCTGGTCAAGATTATTTGCGAGGAACTGAATCTCAAGCCTTTCAGCGAAATGTTTGAAGATGAGAACCGGCTTTTGCATAAATTTTTTTATGATCGTGAAAAATGGGCCTTTCCCATGCAGACGAATTTTCTTACCAATCGCTTCAAACAATATCAGCAGGCGATGAAAGTCGGCCACGCGGTCATGGATCGCTCCATTTATTCGGACCGGATATTCGCCCGTATGTATCTGCAGCAGGGTTATCTTATTCCCGAGGAATATGCCGTCTATAACAATCTCTTGAATACCTTGCTGGAACATGTTGATCCGCCCCGCCTGCTGGTTTACTTGCAAGTCGGCACCGATGAGGCCATTCGTCGTATCCACAAGCGCGGACGCCCGGATGAGATCGAAGTGGAACGCGAGTACTGGAATCTGCTCAATCAATTCTATGAAGACAACTATAAAGATTTCAATATTGCCAGGCTGCTGGCCATCAAGGTAGACAAGCTCGATTACGTACACCGACCCGAAGACCGTGAATATATCATGGGAGAAATTAGAAAAGCCTTGCAAAGTCTTGAAAGGACGGAGCTTATTCTATAGAAGCACCGGAGGGTTATAATTATATGACTTTGGCACTGGGGATTACTGCTGCGGCGCTGTTTTTACTGTACTCCTGGTATTTTATTCGCATCATCAAGGGAAACCCTCGGTTGTTTGAATTGGAATTGCTGAAATCATTGGCCCGATGGATGGTACAAAAGGGCCCTGCCTCCAAAGGCAGGATGTGGCTAATGTACTGGTCCTCTCTGCTGATTGAAGCAGGTTATCTGGGGATGGCTTATATCACCCTCGGCAACCCTTTCATGCACTACTTTACAATTACGGTTATGTTGTTGGAAATTTACCATTTGATATGGCTGGGGTTTAGTTTTAAAAGTTTTTTCGCCGGCAGGAGGCCGGTTGGCAAGCTTTTTAACTGGAATCTGGAGAGATTAAGTGCGCTGACTCTTTTTAGCTATAGCCTGTTGCTGCTGATCACGCTGGCTTTCTTCCCGGCAGGATAATCAAGTTCATTAAAAGGCAGGGCGGGACAGCGTGACCGTATCAGAGGTCAGCAACGGTATGAATTTTTCCCGGTTGTGAAAGCCCAATTGCAGGTAGTATTGATTGCCAGGCTGCAGTTCCAAGCGGCATCTGCCTGCCAGACTGCGGGCCTTGATATCAAAATGGGTACGGCCTTCATTGACTTCATAAAGACGCAGCACAATCTTGTCGGGATCAGGTTTGATTTGCGCACGAAGGACTTCCTCGGTAAATTTCGTCTGGCTGAGATTCCAATAAGCCAGCATGTTTTTGGCATCATTGCCGCTCAACTTGACAGTATTTTCCATGACATATAGGTCGCTCTCACCGTAGATGGACAATTCCGGGGCCAGTTCATAGCGAAAGCGGTTGTTTGGGGGGATGACGTTTCCGGTGGTATCAATATTGGCCAGTACCCAGTAAATCAACATACTCAAGGCAGCAACCACCATGATAATAAACAACAATGGGACCATAAGCACACTCCTTTCCCGGCAGACAGACATGATCCGCATGCCTGTTAAGATATTATGCCCGGGAAAGATGTTTTATAAGCGCATTTTATGGAAGCCAATCATCCTGTCCGGCCCAATCCGGCCGGGGAGTCTTAACTTGGGAGGGAAGGCGATTTGACAGACAGACCTCGCTGGGGTTGGATGGAGATCATCCTGGTCTACGTTTGTATTACGGTAATCGGATATCTGGTTTCTTTTTTTTACCAGCAACTAGAGGATTTGACCGCCGGTTTAGGTATGGGTGAAGCCGGCTATTTCCTTGTGGTGTTTCTGCTGCAGTTTATTGCCACCCTGGGTTTGGTCTGGTTTTTTGCCATGGTGACGACCGGCGCGGGTTGGTCTGATTTGGGCGTAAAAGCGACCAATCTGAAAAACCTTTTGCAGTATGGGCTGCTGGGCGGTATCATTTTAATTGTGACGGTAGTCTTGCTGGGATTGGTGCTCAAGCAATTTGCACCGGATGTCCCCCCGCAGGATTTTGAACGGATTTTGCGCTCGGTGCACGACCTGAAAACATTTTTGCCGCTATTGGTGGCCGGGGCTGTACTGGCCCCATTTTCCGAGGAACTGTATTACCGGGGCATGATTTATCCCGTTTTCCGCCGGCATCTTGGTCCGGTTTGGGGCGCAATATTGGCCGGACTTTTGTTTGGTTTGGTTCATTTTGATCTGTGGCGGACCATTCCTTTGGCCATTGGCGGAGCCGGGTTGTGCTACATCTATGAAAAAACGCAAAGCATCTGGGTTTCAACTCTTGCACATGGAGTATGGAACGGTTTTATGTCCATGGTGGTGTATTTTAGTGTCAGTCAAGGGTTGCTGTGATGTTTGGCTTGACAAATCCTGCCGAAAATTATAAATAGTAGAGTGGTATTATCTTTTAGAAGAGGTGAAAAACTCGTGCCCACATATGATTATCGATGTGAAAATTGCGGTGATTTTGAAAAAGTACAGAAAATGAGTGAGGCAGCCCTCGCGGTTTGCCCTCAATGTGGCGGCAAAGTGGAAAGACTGATTAGTAAAAACGTAGGCATTGTTTTGAAAGGTTCCGGATTCTACAAAACCGATAACAATCAAAAGGACCGGGCAAGGCGAATTAACAAAGAACGACAGGTCGACAACCAAGCCTTGTTGGATGGTGACATCGGCTCCTACGTGTCACAATCGGAGAGCACGGACAAAAAGATTCAGGAGGCATGAAATCCCCGTCCGGGGATTTTTTTTGCAGATAAAATCAATCGGAAACAGAAGGACTTAAAGCAGATTATCGCGAAATCAAAAATAGTGAGATATCTCTGCCCGGACAGTATTTAAAGGGTGGCATTGGGAATAATTCAATGATTATGGCAGTATAGGGGACGATCAATGAAAACGATTGCAATTTATACAGACGGGGCCTGTTCCGGTAATCCTGGTCCGGGCGGATGGGGCGCGGTGCTTTTGTATGGAGATCGGGTCAAGGAAATTCACGGAGGCGAATCCGATACCACCAACCAGCGCATGGAAATCAAAGCGGTGATTGAGGCCCTGCGTGCTTTGAAAGTAAGCAACTGGGAGGTTGTCGTTTATTCCGACAGCGCTTATGTTGTCAATGCCTTTCAGCAGAAGTGGCTCGAGAACTGGCAGAAGAACGGCTGGCGAAACAGTAAAAAAGAGGCTGTTGCCAATCAGGATTTGTGGCGGGAGCTGCTGCAGCTGACAGAAAAAAACCGGGTGCGGCTGGAAAAAGTAAAAGGCCATGCCGGCAATACCTGGAATGAGCGGTGCGATCAGCTGGCTCGTCAGGGTATCAAGGAGTTGAACGGGGAGGGATAACATGACAGCGAAGATGATCGATCAGATTGCCGCTTTGATGCAACAAACCAAAAACACGGTGGTGGTAACCGGAGCCGGAATCAGCACGGAAGCAGGTATCCCGGATTTCCGGGGTGAAAAAGGCATCTACCGGCAATTGGGCGAGGACCGGGTGATGCGCATCATTAATATTGACTTTTTCAGGGCTCATCCAGATCAGTTTTACAGCTTTTATCGCCAATATTTCAAGTTCCCGGAAGTCGAACCCAGCAAGGCACACAAAATGGTGGCTCTTTTTGAACAGGCAGGTATCATTAAAGGTGTGGTTACACAAAATATTGACAATCTGCATCAGCAGGCCGGCAGTCGCAATGTTATCCCGGTACACGGCAATGCCGAAGAATTTGTCTGTATGAATCCACGCTGTCAGCAAATCTATGATCAGGCGTATTTTGAGAACAATCATGATCCCGTTCCTTATTGCCAGGCTTGCGGAGAAGTCATCAAGCCGAATGTTGTCCTGTTCGGAGAAAACATCAACAATTATCTCGGGGCCCGTCAATTGATCCTGGATGCCCGCTTGCTAATCGTGATCGGTTCGTCTTTGACCGTTTATCCGTTGGCAGGTTTTGTCAACGAATTCTGTGGCTTTGCCAAAGATCTGGTAATCATCAATAAAGGCCCAACTCAGTTGGACTACGCTGCCCGATACAAATTGGATGTCCAGGATAACAGTACGGGTGAGGTATTGGAAAAAATTTACCGCAAACTACAGGGATAAAGGCAAGGAGCTGAGCGCGGTGCAAATTTGGCATGAAATCCAGGATAAATACAGCACGTATCAGGTCAAAAAACAATTGGCTTCCTGTGGAGAAAATTTTCGGGCCCGCAATCCCCGGGAGCTTTTTTTGGGAGAAGGGGCCGAGATCCATGTAGGGAACAATGTATTGTTGGAGCGCTATGTTCGTATTTCCATGGGCAACCACGCCCGCATTTATATCGGAGACAATACCTACATCGCTGACTTCAGCAATTTGCTGGCAGTACAGGAGATTAATATCGGAAAGAACTGTGCCATTTCCTGGCATGTATTGTTTATGGATACGTCTTCCCATCCGGTCGGGTTAAAAGGTGAGGTTCCCACGACCAAAATTGCTCCTATCCATGTCCGGGATCATGTCTGGATTGGCTGTCGGGCGGTGATTCTCAAGGGGGTAACCATCGGGGAGGGAGCCATTGTGGCCAACAATGCAGTTGTTACCAAGAATGTTCCCCCCTACACCTTGGTCGGCGGCAATCCTGCCCGGGTTATTAAAGAGGATGTTGTGTGGGAATGAACAAAGTAACGCTGCATCAATATCAGGAGCAAGGCCGGGCAGCTTTGGGGGTCAAAGTCATGGATGATACAGCCAGCCTGCAGGATCTGCTTGATGCCTGGCAGCCGCTGTGTGATGATACCTTGATTCACAAAGAATATGCTGCTGCAGGCCATGATGTTTGCAAAGCCTGTCAGGTGAATTGCTGCAATACCGCCTATGTAATCCCTGATCTGATTGCGTTTAAAAGAATTTCTGCCTATTTGGGGTTAAACTATCAGGATTTTATCAGGCAGTATTTTCAACCTGAAAAATATGTCGCGGGTTTATTGAGGTTCAGGCCGGATCCCTGTGTTTTTCTGCAGGAACGTATCTGCAGCATTTATGAGCTGCGTTCGCTGATCTGTCGTTTTTATATCTGTACACCGCTGTATGGGGATACCGAGGAACTAATTTACAAGATTAGCTGGGCAGGGGGGGCGGCAACCCAGGTATTTGCCGAGCAGCAGGGATTGCTGACAGGCAGCGAAAATGCCTCCCGCAGCAGCTTTGATGCGCTTTTCCTGCATCTGCTGGAAGAATACCGGCAGTCTAAAATGGTGGAAGCTTTCCTTCATGCTGACAACTATGCTGACATTCCCTTGGCCTTGTTCCTGTCTTGAAAGGAGCGTTGTGATGTTTATCATTCAGGTGGCGACCAATGATCCGCTCAGAGTAATCCGCAGATTTGAAGAGAAACCCGGGCACTTGCTGGCCATTACTTGTCCGGAAGGAGAAAAAAGATACCAACTGGTGTATTCAATGGAAACAGACCTGCATTCTGTATAAGTATGCAAAATTATTGATTTGCAGCAGGAATTTTAAAAGCTTTCATGAATTATATTATAGTTAAGCTTTTCTGATGGGGGAGGAGGGTATTTTTAATTCGTTTGGCAGTATTAATGACTGTTTATAACAATCAATACTATTGAGGAGGGTATAGGTTTGAAAATTAGAAAAAAAATTGCGCTGTTGCTTTGTGTGATGATGCTGGGCACCTTGCTGGCTGGCTGTACAGGAGGCCAGGGTGGTGAGAAAACCGCCGAAGGAGACACCAT
>Ga0116151_10004545_pt1 | contig 12130 bp, 8 predicted proteins | sample AD_UKC117_MetaG_FD_89893 | JGI IMG/M metagenome (GOLD analysis project Ga0116151, IMG submission 89893) | Active sludge microbial communities of municipal wastewater-treating anaerobic digesters from Hong Kong - AD_UKC117_MetaG | ecosystem: Engineered > Bioreactor > Anaerobic > Digestate... | reverse complement strand
TGGACTTCCGGACCGGCCTCGCGTTCGCTGAGCATCTCGCGCACCAGGATCGCCAGCGAGTAGGCCTCTTCGCCGGTCGCACAACCGGGCACCCAGATGCGCACGTGCTCATCGGCGCCCCGGCTGATCAGCGGCTTCAGCACCTCCCGCCCGAGCACGTCGAACGCTTCCGGATCGCGGAAGAAGGCCGTGACGCTGATCAGCAGCTCGCGGTACAGCGTGCGCGCCTCATCGGGCTCCTCGCGCAGCTTGCGGATGTAGTCGTCCACATCGCCGATGCGCAGAACCTGCAGGCGGCGCAGGATGCGCCGCACGAGCGTCGTGGACTTGTAATGCTGGAAATTGACGCCGGTGCGCTCCTGCACGCACTGGGCGATCGCGGGAATCGCCGCGAGCGCCTGCTCCTTCAGCGCCGCGCTGTGCTCCGCGTCGCTCACCGACGCCACGTGCTTGCCGTAGCGCGCCAACTCATCCGCGATCTGCTCGGGCGCCAGCACCTGGTCGACGACACCGCTCATCACCGCATTGCGCGGCATGCCGTCGTACCTCGCAGTCTCCGGCGCCTGCGCGACGGTCAGGCCGCCCGCCTCACTGATCGCCTTCAACCCCAGCGTCCCGTCGGTGCCCGCACCGGAGAGGATAACCCCGACGGCCCGGTCCTTCGCACCCTCCGCGAGCGCGCGCAGGTGGCGATCGATCGGATTGCGGCGATCGTCGGCAGTGGCTGCACCGTCGACGCGCAGCCGCTCGTTCACGAGGCTCAGCACCGTGTGCGCCGGAACGATGTAGACGTGATCGCCGCGAACGGGCGTGTCGCGTTCGACGACGGTAACGGGAAGCGGGATTTTCGCCTGGAGGGCTTCGGCGAGCAGTTTGGTATCGGCGGGGTCGACGTGCTGGAGAATCACGTAGGCGTGGTTGCGTCCCGCTTCCGCCCGCCCGAGGCAGACCTGCAGTGCCTCGACGCCGCCGGCTGACGCTCCCAGGGCAATGATCAGTTCTGCGCGGGGCGCTTGCTTGCGGGCCATCGCATCAGGTTCCTCAAACTACTCGGGTTGGACCTGCGGGCAGTGTGCATACACAGCGTCACTGTACGTGATGCAATGCGCTTATCTCGCCTCCGGCCAGCGTCCAGCGCTGCAAACCTGTAGGGTAACAACCTAAGTACGCGTACTCAACCGGCGCCACCTGAAGCTTTCTTAAGGTGCTGCGACGTGCGGGGCTGGCCCGTGCAACGATGGCGTCGGCGGATGGAGTCTTCGTCACCACCAATTCACGCCCATCTCAGGTCCATGAGGTGTATTTCAACGGGCGGGGAAAGCGGATTTCACGGCCGCGCAACTTCAGAAAGGTAACAACCATGGCCAAGCCACACGACCAACGAACCGAGCGGGACGCGCACCCCGCTCCCAGTCCCTACACGCGCGAAAAGCCCGCGATCGATCCGCGGGATCGCGACCTCGGTGAGAATTTCGAGGGCGGCATTGAGGGCGGGATGCAGGAAGATCAGGGCGGACTCGGCGGACACACCGGCCGCAACCTCCCGGCGGGCCGCGGGAAGTAGCTGCGGATTCGCGCGTTTGGCTTCGTTCCTAGCCGATGGCCGGCGGATCAGGATCGCTTACGCGTTCCGGGCGCCGGTTCCATCGCCTTGAGGCGCGAAGCGGTCACCTGCTGACGCGTGCGGAAGTAGTCCGCCCACGGATCGCGCGACCGGGCGCGCAGGTGCTGGCGGGCGTTCTCGACCGTGTAGGCGTCGGCGTTCTTGAGTTTCTTCAGGTCGCTCCAGGCCAGCGGCATTGACACGGGTGCGCCCGGGCGTGCCCGCGTGGACCACGGCGCGACCGAAGTGGCGCCGCGGCTGTTGCGCAGATAATCCACGAAGATCCGCCCCTTGCGTTTCGCCTTGCTCATCGTGGCGAGGTACTGCTCCGGCTCCTCGCGGGCCATCCGCCGCGCGACTGCGGCGGCAAAGTCCTTGACGTCGGCCCAGTTTGCCCGGCGGGCCAGCGGCACCACGACGTGGAGCCCCTTGCCGCCCGACGTCTTGACGAAGGACTCCAGGTCCACCTCGGCCAGTACGTCGCGCAGCCGCTCGGCGGCTGATTGGATTTTCCCGAAGGTGACGCCATCGCCCGGGTCGAGATCGAACGTGATCACATCGGGCTTGTCCAATGCGTCCTCCTTCGCCCCCCACGGGTGGATCTCCAGCACGCCGAATTGGATCAGCGTGACCAGCCCGTCCGCGCCATCGACGCCGATGTAATCGGCTGTGCCGGATTTCTCCTTGACGCGGATCGCGCGGACCGGCGCCTGCAGCGTTTCGCCGACGTGCTTCTGGAAGAAGCACTTCTTCTCCCGCCCCTGCGGGCAGCGCACCGTGCTGAGCGGCCGCCCCTCCACGAAAGGCAGGATTTGCTCCGCGATATCCGCGTAGTAGGTCGCCAGGTCGAGCTTGGTCAGCCCCTGCTCGGGATAGAGGACGCGCTGCGGATGGCTCAGGGATACGCCCGCCACGACCGCGCCCTTAGCGCTTGGCCCGCCGGACTTGGCGCTCTTGCCCTTCCGGTTCCCGGGCTTCTGGGTATTCTCAACTTCGGCGGGCTGTTCGATCTTCACGTCGGCAGCCTCCTTGTCCGCGCGCAGACCCTGAAACGACGGATGCCGCAGCCGGCCGTCGCTGGTCCACTCGGTGAATTCCACCTCGGCGACGAGCTGCGGCGTGACCCACCGGGCCTGCCGCGCGTCGGCACGCGGCGGCGCCTCGTCCGTCGGGGGCGTCTTGCGCTCGAGTTTCCTCAACCGATGACCGATCGACGCGAGCGTCTCGTCGTTGAAGCCGGTCCCCACCCGCCCGGTGTACACCAGGTGGCCGGCGTCGTCGTGCGCGGCCAGCAGCAGCGACCCGAAGTGCTTGCGCGATCCGCCGGGCGGCGTCCAACCGATCACCACGAACTCCTGGCGCCGCTGGCACTTGATCTTGAGCCACGTGCGCGTGCGCTGCTGGCGATAGGGGCTGTCCAGTTGCTTGGCGATCACTCCCTCCAGGCCCAGCTTGCACGCATGGGCGTGGAAGGATTCGCCCTCCCCGACGACGTGATCGCTGTAGCGCAGCACGCCCGCATCACTGTTCGGGACGATCTGCTGCAGCAGTTTCTTGCGCTCTTCGAGCGGCGCGCCGGTCAGGTCGTATCCGCTCAGGTACGGCAGATCGAACGCGAAGAACGCCAGGCGCTCGAACTTCTGTTCCTTCAGCGCGCCCTGCAACTGCTGGAACGACGTGCGCCCGTGCGCGTCGACGATCGTGGCCTCGCCGTCGATGACCGCCGACTGCACCGGCAGCGCCGCGATCGCCTCGGCGATCGGCGGGAACTTCTTCGTCCAGTCCTTGCCCGTGCGGGTGAGGAGGGTGACCTTTTCGCCGTCGCGCCGGCACAGCAGCCGGTAGCCGTCGAACTTGATCTCGTGAATCCACCCATCGCCGGCCGGCGGTGAGGAAACCAGGGTGGCCAGTTGCGGCTTCAGCGTGCGCGGCAGCGCGGCCTTTTTCGCGCCCTTGATCTTCGCCGGGTCCACCTGTCCACTCGTCTTCGCGGAGGACTTCCGCTTGTGCTTTCCTGCAGCCCGCTGGCTCGCCGCCCGGGATGACTTCGCCGCGCCGCTGGATTCGCTGTTGCTTTTCCAGACCGCGTCGCGATCCGCCGCGATCTCCTCCATGGCCCGTCCCGACTTCACGCTGTCGGCGTGCCACTTGAGTGGATCGCGCGACTTGCCCGCCCCCTTGCCGCTCCGCTTGATCAGCAGCCAGTTCTCCTTGTCCTCGTCGCGACGGCCCATGCGCGTCAGCGTCCACTTCCCCTTGAGCCGCTCGCCGGCAAGGTCGAAGGAGAGCTTGCCCGCGCGCAGCGCCTTGGCGACATCGTTCGCCTCGGGCTTCCAGTCGCCGCGGTCCCAGACCATCACGGTGCCGCCACCGTACTCGCCCTCCGGAATCACGCCCTCGAAGTCGGCGTACGCGAGCGGGTGATCCTCGACGGCGACGGCCAGACGCTTGTCGCCCGGCTTGATCGAGGGCCCCTTGGGGACCGCCCACGACTTCAGCACGTCGCCCACCTGCAGGCGGAAGTCGTAGTGCAGGCGCGAGGCGTCGTGGGCCTGGACCACGAAGCGGTGGCCTCCGGACTGGCTGCGGGCCTTGCCGCTCGGTTCCGCGGTCTTGCGAAAATCCCGTTTCTTTCTGTACGCCTTCAGCGACATCGCGTGCGTCTTCTTCGGCGGCGCCGCACCGCGGCTGGCCAGCGCCTACCCGGCCTTCTTGCGGCGTTTCGCCTTCTTCTTTGTTTTTGCGGTCGTACTTTTCTTCTTGCCGCCGGAACCGCCGCTCTGTTTGACGCTCTGCTTGAGCGCGTCCATCAGGTTGATGGTCGGCGGCAGCGAACTCGGTGCGGCCTTGGCCTCGCTCACGCGATTGATCTCACCCGCCTCGATCTTCTGCTCGATCCGGGCCATCAGCGCCTCGCGGTACTCGTCGTGGTAAGCGTCGGGGTTCCAATCGGCCGACATGCTGTCCACCAGGGTGCGTGCCATGTTCAGTTCGGATTTGGTCACGCCCACCTTCGTCAGGTCGTCGCCCGGCAGGTCCAGCTCGTCCATCGACGCGATCTCCTGCGGATAGCGCAGCAACGTGAGCACGAGTGCATCGTCGCGCGGGGCCATCGCGGCGATGTACTGCCGCGAGCGGATCACCACGCGGGCGATGCCGACCCGGCCGCTGGCGCGCAGGACCTCGCGCAGCAGCGCGTAGCCCTTGGCGCCCTTCTTGCCCGGCTCGAGGTAGTAGGGCTTGTCGAAGTACATCGGGTCGATCTGGTCGAGTTCGACGAACGCCTCGATTTCCACGGTTTGCGCCGCCTCGGGCGCGACCTGTTCGAGTTCCTCCTTCTGCATGACGACGTAGCTGCCGTCGTCGAACTCGTAGCCCTTGACCACCTGGTCCCAGGGCACTTCCTCGCCCGTTTCGGCGTTCACGCGTTCGTAGCGCACGCGGGAGAAGTCACGGCTGTCGATGAGGTGGAAGCTCACGTCGGCGCGCTGCTCCGCGGAGTACAGCGCGACCGGCACGTTCACGAGCCCGAAGGAAATATGGCCTTTCCAAATGGCGCGCATGGCCTGGTCCTTTCGACGCGTCCCCTACATGCGGCCGCCGGTGATCAGCAGCACCGCGCCGGTCACGTAGCTCGAGTCGGCTTCGGACGCGAGGTACACGTACGCGGGCGAGAGCTCCTCTGGTTGGGCCGGCCGCTGCATCGGTGAAGAATCTCCCCCGAAGTTGCTGACGTCCGCGCCGTCCAGTCCCGTGTCCGAGACGTTCAGCGGCGTCCACACCGGCCCGGGCGCAACGCAATTCACCCGAATGCCCTTGTCCACCAGCTCCTTCGCCAGCGAACGCGTGGCGGCGTGGATGGCGCCCTTCGTCGCGCCGTAGTCGCTGAGCTCCGGACTGCCCTGTTCGCCCACGATCGAACCCGTCGCGATGATCGCCGACCCTGGCGCCATGTGCGGAACCGCCGCGCGGCACAGGCGCAGGTACGCGTAGACGTTGGTCTTGATCGTGCGCTCGAGTTCGTCCTCGGTGATGTCCGTTACCGGCTTGCGGTTCTGCCAGGCCGCGTTGTGCACGAGAACGTCCAGCCGGCCGAACTCCTCGACGGTCCCCTCGACGATCTGGTCGCAGAAATCCGCCTGGGCGAGGTCCCCCAGCATGATCCGGCAACGCCGCCCGGTCTCCTCGATGGCCCCCTTCACGACCTGTGCGTCCGGCTCCTCCTCCGGCAGGCAGACGATCACCACATCCGCCCCCTCGCGCGCGTACAGGTACGCGACCGAGCGGCCGATGCCCGAGTCCCCGCCGGTGACGAGCGCCACGCGGTCCCTGAGCTTGTCCGCCGAGCGGTAGCGCTCCGCCCGCCAGCGCGGGTCCGGCTGAACGTCGCGTTCCAGCCCGGGCGGCGCCTGCTTCTGCTCGGGGAAGGGCGGCTTGGGTTCCTTCATTTTCAATTCCGGGGTGGATCGATTCTGCCGTGTCATTCGTCCTCTCCGTAGCGCGTCCGATCGCCCGGCGATCGGCAGCTCGGCTGAAACCAGTACAAGAAGAACGCCCGCACGTTGCGACACGTTACGGGCGTCCTTCCTTGGATGCTGCCCGACCAGACAGCACCCCGTTTCTCTCTCCCTCTCGTGTCAGTGTGGCCTATCGGGGGTTTCCACCAGCCTGGGCCACCTGGGTCCAATCTCCGTCACCGATCTTCACGCGCGAAGCGCGCAGGCCCTGCGCGCCGCCGACGTCGCCGCGCACCGCCTGGAACTGCACCTCGTCGCCGTCAGCCGGCCCGGTCGTGCCCAACCGCGACGTCTGCCCCAGGTCGACTTCGTACTGCCGGCCGTCGTAGAGCCGGACCGTGGCGAGCGTGTGCGCTTCCCCGTCAACATCCGAAGCCCGCTGCTTCACGATGTGGCCGGAGTACACCGACATTCCGGGAGTGGCTGCGCTGCTCTGCTCGTCGGTCATCGTCCGGTTGCGGTCGGTGCGCGCGGCGTTCGTCGCGCCGCCCCGCATGGACTGCGTGTTGTCGGTGGCAATGTCCTGGCTCCGCCGGCGCATCCGCTGAGCGACAAAGTAATGCGACAGGTCGCCCCGGCCGGGCTGGCCCTCGACCTCGATCTCGTCGCCGGCCTCGAAATCACGACCTTCGAACTGATCCGCCGGACCCAGGTCCACGCGTTCGAGCCCGCTGCCGTTGTCCGAATCGACGTAGGCAATCATGTGGTCGTTGCCGTCGATCGAACGGGTCTGCACCATGTCGATCTGGCCGCGCAGCCGCTCGGTGCGCGGATTCCTCGGCCCACGCTCCCAGCGATCATCGATCGTCACGGTCTGATCATTGGCCGACACCTGGCCCGCGGTCAGCATGCCGCGCCGCCCGTTCACGCTCACGCGTTCGCCGGTCTTCAGCTTGAGATCCGTCAGCCGGTCCTCCGGACCGAGATCCACGACGTACTCACGGCCTGAATCGCTACGGATCTTCGCAATGGTGTGGCGGTTTCCGAAGTAGTCGGTGGTCTGGGTGGAGACGATCTCGCCGGAGAGGTCGCGGCCAACGGAATCATCCCGACGGGCGTTGCCTTCGTACTGGCGGCCGCGCCAGTTCCCCTGGGCGTAGCCGGTGCTCGCGTCGTCGCCGGGTCCGTACCCGTTGTCCATCACATCGCGGTAGCGCCCGTCCGCGGCGCGCCCGGTGTCGTTGTAGCCGGAGGGATCGTTGTAGCCATAGGTGGCGTCGTCGCCCGTCCGGCGCGACGTGCCGTAAGGATCGTTGTAATTGAAATCGCCATTTGTGCGATTCCCATACGCAGCACTGTTGCGCCCGCGATCGCCGTTGTACGCGTAATCGCGGTTGTAGCCGTACGAGTCGTCATCGGCATTGTCGCCGTACGCGCGGCCGTTGGCGTTCGCATACGAATCCGGCCCGTAACGTTCCACGTCGCCGCTGCGGTTGTACCCGGATCGATAGTTCTGCGCGTAATCGGAGCGACTGTTGTAGCGGTCGCCCCGGTTGTAGCGCATCGGGTCGCCGTAGCTGCCATACGCCCGGGGATTGCGGCTTCCGCTTCCGACGCGGTAGGGATCGTTGCTGTAGTACTGGTTGTGCGCGCCGTAGCCACCGTCGTTGTCGTAGTCGTAATAATCGTAGTAGTCATAGCGGCTGCGCGGATCGCCGACGTCCTGCCAGTTGTCGCTCCAGCCGTCGAAGACCGAACGACCCTGCTCCTGCGGCCGTTGCGTGCGGCGCACGTCGCCCTGGCGCGCCTGGCGGCCCGCTTGGTCGCGCCGGGCGTTGGTATTGCTCCCGTCAGCGCTGGCGTTGTTCGACTGCGGCTGAATGTCGCGCGGGTTGCGTGCCGCGCCGCCGAGCGTGCCCGGCCGCTGCGCGTTGTCGTTCTGCTTTTTCTGCTGTGCCGTCTGATTGCGGACTGCTCGGCCCTGCGGGGTACCGCCTTCCGTGCGCCGGTCGCGTTGCACCTGTCCCTGGTTGCCCGGCGAGGCGGAGTTACCCTTGCTCGTGTCGTTGCCGGTGCTCTGCGCCAGGGCGGCACTGGGCAGCGCCAGGCAGGTGGCAGCGACCAGGGCGGCGATCCGGCCCCCTCTGCACGCGCGTGTCGTTGATGGCGATGGCATTTTCTGCGCTCCTCGTTTCTCGTGTGGGTCTGTCGCTTCCGCGCAACGCGTTGCGTTCCGAGTGTAAACTGCAGTCAAGGCCTGAAGCCCCTCTGAATTGCCGCTGACGCCGATGCAACGCGTGCCGCCCTGTCGGCACTGTCATAAGGCAGAAACCAACCGTTGCGATGGTGTTGCGCAACGACTGACGCAGTTGTCACGGCGAATTTATCCGGCAGCAAGGTGGTCCCCCCATCCTAGTGACCGGCGGAGGACGACGCGGTGGCTCGTCCTCCTCAAGCCGCTGAAATGAGAACGGGAAGTTCAAACGCCGTGTCTCCGGCGCGTTGGCGGAGCGGTTGACTTCCCAGCCGGCACTCAGGGCATTACGCCCGATGCCGGATTCACGAAAGGAGAATCTAGATGAAGACCAAACACCTCAGTCTGCTGGTAGCCGCTGGCTTTGTCGCCGCGATGGCCGGCGCCGTACGCGCCGACGACAAACCCAAGCACGACACCATGAAATCCAAGACGAGTGCCGGGGACGTCCAGTACGAAGGCGTATTCAACGGGTCGCGCGGCAGCAAGCTGATCGGCGCCGACGTCAAGAACAACGCGGGCAAGGACCTCGGTGAAATCAAGGACATCGTGGTGGATCCCCAGTCGGGTCGCGTCGCCTACGCCGTGCTGCAGTTCGGCGGTTTCCTGGGCATGGGCGACAAGCTGTTCGCCATCCCCTGGCACTCGCTGACCATCGAGAGCAATGACCTCGTCAAGCTCGACATCGACAAGTCCCAGCTCAAGGAATCGACGGGTTTTGACCAGGACCACTGGCCGAATATGGCCGACCAGAAGTGGGCCACCGAGACGCATCGCCGCTTCAACCAGAAACCTTACTGGGAAACCGGCGTCAACGAGGTCGGGGTCAACACCGGTAACGCCGACAACAGCATGAACAACGAGCGGGTCCGGGCCCTGCCGGTCTGCAAGCTGAGCGACATCATCGGCCACGACATCGAGAACAACATGGACAAGGACCTCGGCGACATCAATGACGTCGTGCTCGACTCGAACCGCGGCCAGATCGCCTATGCCGTTCTGGGTGTCGGCGGCTTCATCGGCATCGGCGAGGATCTTGTCGCCGTCCCGTGGGACAAGCTCGACGTGCGCATCGCCAACGATGACACCACCGTGCGTCTGGCCATGACCGAGAAGGAACTCAAGGACGGCCCGCACTTCTCGAAGGACAAGTGGCCCAACGCGGACGACAAGGACTACATGATCCGCGTCTACACCTACTACGATGCCGAGCCGTACTGGCAGATGGGCAACAACCGCGTTTCCAGCGCGCGGAATCCGTAGGAAACACACTGCAGCGTGTCGAGACCGGCACGGCAGAGAATCCTGACCGTTTCCGCCCGAACTCGCCCCGGTGAACTCGTTTCAGCGGGGCGAGTTCTCTTTGTGCTGACTTGCGTCCGCCGGGCGCTCGTGGCCGGATGCGTGGCATGGCAGGGTAAAGCTGATGGTCGTGCCCCGGCCCACGACGCTCGTCGCGGTGATCGTCCCCAGGTGGGCTTCCACAATCGACCGGCAGATCGCCAGCCCCAGCCCGCTGCCCCCGGTACGCCGGGAGCGCGCCGCATCCACGCGGTAGAACCGGTCGAACAGGTGCGGCAGGTGCTTGGCGTCGATGCCCGGACCGTTGTCCGCCACCTCCACGAGCGCTGCGTCGGCGCGGCGCTCCACCGTCACGACCACCGCGCCCCCCGTCGCCGCGTAATTCAACGCGTTGTCCAGCAGGTTGCTCAGTACTTGGCGGATGCGCGTCCCGTCCGCGACGCACTCGATGTTCTCGCCGGCCACCAGCGTCAGCTCGACGCCGCGATCGAGCGCCAGCGCCGCGTACAGATCCACCACGTCGCGCACCGCATCACTGAGCGACATCGGCTCGTTGTGCAGAAACCCGTGACCCGCATCAGCCCTGGCGAGCAGCAGCAGGTCGTTCGCCGTCCGCGTCAATTGATCGAACTGATCGATGCTCTCTTCCAGGACGTGGCGAAGCTCCTCGGTGCCCGTGTCGCGCTGCAGTGCCACCTCCATGTTGCCGCGCATCGCGGTGAGCGGCGTGCGCAGCTCGTGCGCCGCGTCCGCCGTGAAACGCTGGATCTCCTCGAACTGCCGCTCCAGGCGGCTGAGCATCTCGTTCAGCACCGCCGCGAGGTCGTCCAGCTCGTCGCCCGTCTCCGAACGGGGCAAACGGTCGGACAGGTTGACGCCGCCGATGCTCCGGGCCTTCTCAATCATCGCCCGTACCGGTTGGAGGCTGCGCCGCGCCAGCACCAACCCGCACACCACCGACAACACCGCCGCCAACCCCATCGCCGCGAAACACAACCGGCGAAAGCCCGCCAGCGACGTCGCCCGCCGGTCCAGCCGGTACGCCGCCTGCGCCTGATAGACGGTGTGGTCCGCGAGCATCACCCACTGGCTGCACACCCGGTAGGGCCACTCGCGACCGGCCACTTCGACCGTGCGAAAAGTGGGCTCGTTTGCGGCCGACGTCGCCGTCGTGGAATCAACCTTGGTCGGCAGGGCATCGTACGGATCGCTGGTCACCACGAGCCGGCCGTGGGCGTCGAGCAACCGGAACGTCAGATCCTTGCGCAGCCGGCTGCCCAGCTCGCGGCGGATGTCGCGCTCGATCTCGTCGAACGCGACGCTCCCCTCCTCCTCCAGAATCGTGCGGAATTCCTGCGTTTCGCCCACCAGGAATCCATCGACCTCCCGGCTGAGGGAAACCGCCAGCCCGATGTAGAGCAGCGTACAGAGCAGCGCGCACGTGCCCAGCGTGATCGCGGTCCACCAGAGCGTGAGCCGCGCCCCGATGGTGCTCAGCAGCCTGCGCGACCTAGTCGGCTTTGAGGACATATCCCGACCCGCGCACGGTGTGAATGAGCGGTGATGCGAAACCGCTGTCGACCTTGCGGCGCAACCGATTGATGTGCACGTCCACCACGTTGGTCTGCGGATCGTGGTGCATGTCCCAGACCCGCTCGAGGATCATCGTCCGCGACAGCACCTCGCCGGCGTGCCGGGCGAGGTATTCCAGCAGGGCGAACTCGCGGGCGGACAGATCGATGCGTTGCCCGCTGCGCTCGACCGCGCGCGTCACGACGTCGACCGTAAGGTCCCCCACCACGATGGGGTTATCCGTCACGGCCTGACCGCGCCGCAGCACGGCCCGGATGCGGGCCAGCAGCTCCACGAAGTTGAACGGCTTGACCAGGTAGTCATCCGCGCCCAGGTTCAAGCCACGCACGCGGTCGTCCAGAGCGTCGCGCGCCGTCAGGCAGATGATCGGCGTGCTGATGCTCCGCTCGCGCAGCGTGCGCAGTACGCTGAACCCGTCGCGTTGCGGCAGCATCAGGTCCAGCACGATGACGTCGTACTGGCCGTTGACCGCGCGTTCGAGTCCGACTTCACCGTCGGCGGCCACGTCCACTGCAAACATCGCTTCCTGGAGTCCCCGCTGTATGAACGAGGCGACGCCGGCTTCATCTTCGACTACGAGTGCACGCATCGGGTAAAATCCTCCAATCGATGCGACATTCTACCGATGGGTGTACACTCCGCGCCCGGTGCGCGGCGAGGTGCGGTTCAAATTACCGCATTGTCATTCTATTGCCATCCGGACGTCATGTCGCCCGCATACACTGTTGGCCTCGCCGTGGCGCCGGGCGGCAAGCGCCGTCGGTACCCACGGCCTGATTCCTCTGGAGATGTTCGCAATGGATCGAAGTGCAAGGATGTCGTCGATCACGCTTTCATTGGGAATCTTGATATGGGCCGGCGGCCCGGCCGGCGCGGCGGACGCCGCCGACACGAACTGGGACCTGCAAATCCAACCGGAGG
>Ga0116151_10004539_pt1 | contig 12138 bp, 6 predicted proteins | sample AD_UKC117_MetaG_FD_89893 | JGI IMG/M metagenome (GOLD analysis project Ga0116151, IMG submission 89893) | Active sludge microbial communities of municipal wastewater-treating anaerobic digesters from Hong Kong - AD_UKC117_MetaG | ecosystem: Engineered > Bioreactor > Anaerobic > Digestate... | reverse complement strand
TTTACTCAATTCTTGCTTTCCTTGCGAAAAATAAGGCCTACAATCCAAAAGTTCTGACCTGCATTGACCTTATTGTCAAGTTATTAGCATATTGTGAATAACTTCTTCAGGGACGACTAAATATTAATCAGCTACGTGAAATAGGTCTCCAATGGATGGACAATCCTACAATCCCAACCTTCCCTCTAATCACGTAAACGACAATGTATCCCCTGTATGAAATGTTTTGCAGGATATTCATCGGGCCAATTGGGCTACAACACGACCGTTTACCCGGAATGTTCTTCTCGACATTACCGAATACTGAAGGATCAGAACTCAGGTGACCCTGGATGTCGTTTCGCTGTATGGGCTATTCAGCTTTCCAATCCCTGCTATTTCCCCAACCTGGACGAGATACCTGCCTGGATGCCATGAAAGCGAAATTTCCAATCAAACCCGTAGGATCGATCCAAATGAGTCAGTGTCTGAGTATATTGGTATCCAAGCATGGTGCTAATTCGATCGGAAATGCGGAATGTCAATCCCAGTCCACTGATTGATTCGATCATTGCACTTCCGGGTGCCTTGCTGCCGATTATTGGAGGATTTCGTTTAGATATTCCCAGGAAAAAAGCCGTTGAAACTCCAGTTTCAGCATAGACCGAAAACTTGTGCAACGGGATCTGATACCTAATCAGGACTGGTATGGAAAGGTATCGAATGGGCAGGGTGAACACCTCACCTGTAGGATCGCAGAAATCGCAGGAGTAGACACCACTCACATCCCGTTGGGAATAGACCAGTCCTGAGCGCAGAGACCACATGGGATGCACTTTCCGCATGATGGACATCCCTATCGATAAATTTGTTTGATCCTCTGTATAGTCAATCCAATGGAAGTGGTCCACCGTAAAAGTACTCAGGGGCCGCAGCTCATCCAGACTATACACCAATCCAATTTGCCAGGGGTCTTGAAGCTCGGACAGTTCCTCTTGTGCTTGCAGACAAGATCCCATTATCAGTAACAGAGGAAGGAAAAAACGTACCATAAGACTGGGTTTGGTGATCACAACTTCTCAGGTTCCAGAAAACAATATACAACCATATCCATCTGAGATCAAGTCAATCCAGGTTGACCTTGGATAATCCCTTGCCTATAATTCTTACTCTAGACCTGATCATCGCCCACCATGGATAAGCTTCTCGTTCAGATCTATGAACGTGCTAGACAGAATGGTCACCTCATCATCAGTCAAGCAGGTGCTACTTTTTCCCGATAGCAATGACAATCTTATTATAATCAGCGGCAGCGTTCACCACCTTCCGGTAGGCTTCAAAGTCAGAAAGTGGGTAAGTCAGGGTTGAATAGTATTCAATATTGGTAGCTTTGTACTTGCCATCATTATACTCCATGGCGCTATCCCAATATGCGGTTGGATTGTTGGGGTCACCGCAAACATAATGCAGACGAAAATCATCAGGATTCTGGATCTCGTATCCATCCGGCACCAAGAAATCATAGGTTCGATAGTAATAGTGAGGATATGGAACATCAACTGGTAGCATTCGTTGATCCACCTGGTACATTTCAATCTGTTTTCCGATCAAGACACCAACATGGCACAAATAGGTATCACCAGCTTTTCTGACCAGGTTCCCTCCATCACAGGACACCTGCAGAACGAAGGGTTGCCTGCCGATGTTTTTTATCCCTTCACCTGATAATTTTCGACGAACATTCTGGCAGCTTTCAACATGATTCTCCACAACATCCGAAACAAGCCGGTCATAGTCCGTTGGAGTCAATACATCACGGAACAATTGATACTGCATGGCAGCATACTGTCCATGACTTGTCGTCACTTCAATTTTAGGATTGGCAAGGTCCCGAGTAAAGTCCACCAAAATGTGCATGGTATCTCTACTGATACAAGCATCCGGAATGCCAATATCCCGAACCTCACCTACACCCATAGTCACGCCACCAAACTGAGTTTCACGGATGAACAATCCTGAAGTCCCTAAATAGGTAGGATTGAATAACGGGAATCGATACTCCATGGACTCTGGATCCAAATAGTTTCCGGTTTCCGGAAAATAGAACAAAGCGTTGTTCAATTGACTGATCAGTTCAAACTCCTTGTCAAACAAAACTTGTGTCCGCTTACTGGTCAGCACGATCTGAACCGGAATGTTTAATTCGTGGAATAACGCCCAATATAACTGGAGCAGCTGATACTTTGTGGACTGCTTTGTTGGAATGATATCAGGATAGCTGGACTGAACTTCTGCATAATCATTAATTTTTATGGTGGACTTGACCTCATCTTCCACCGATCTCACAATATCCGACTGGCTGCCGGTAGTCGAAATAGATCGAAGGAACCCATCCAACTTTTTCCGGGCCTTCTTATCCAACTCTGGCGACAAACCAGCATAGAAATTCGTGGTGAAATCTGTATAATTATTCAGATTCTGAACATTCGTAAGTGTACTACTATACAATTTGTACTTCAATTGCATTTCATTGGCTACCTCATTGGCATATTGCTCATCTTCCGGCAACTTAGTCAGGTTTGACACACGGATTCGTAGTGATTTCCGGCTCTCACCATATGCCTCATCTATCCAATCCGCCTCAGGCAGACCATTATAGGATCTGCTTTTAAATACCAGGTATTCAGGATAGATCAGCTCAAACTGGGAATGCAACACAGGCTGTCCTGATTGAAAGAAGACAGTAGCTCCTTTCAACTCTGGAGCTTCCTTGACAATGAAAATTCGTTCAATAACTGCACCAACCTCAAGTCCGTCCAGGGCAAAATACTGGGTGGTCATCCCAGTCTCCTCATTGTTCTCCTCCAAGATTCCCGAATCGTCCAGCTCGGAAACACGACCATCCGGATGAATGACCCGAACATGCATCTTCTCACTAAGCTGATTGCGCGAATAAGGCAGATAGACGCGGTTTGCCATGGCCACTCCTTCTGGCTGGTTGACCAGCAGATGCTCATGCATCAACTTGTACTGAAAAATACGATCATTCTCCACAATTAACTCAATTTTTACATGTCGACGGAGAATGACAATATTCTCTTCAGTAGCATAATCAGGCACACTTAACTCAACATTCTCGAAAAATTGTTCATAGAACACAGGAGTTTGCGACCATGCCGGACATATGCAAATCAACAGGATCATCCAGGAAAATAATGTGATATGTCGTCTCATACTTGCTATAGTTTCTTTAGGCACAATGTTTCAGAATAGGCGATCTTTAATTGATCAATTGTTGCATTCCACAAGTCGAATGAACCGGGGTCGACCTGGATACATCGATTGGAGATCTCCCATGAAAGCACGACATCAGACCCATTCATAGAATAATGAGCATGGGCTGACATCAGGTCATTTTCCAAATGAAAATCAGCAGGCAATGCCTCTAACTTGTGTGTTTGAGGGATACGGAAACGCGTTGTATTCGTTTGCTTGACTAACATTCGCAAATCATACGGAGAATATCTCCCGGGAGCAATTCGTGTCAAAAGAAATGGTTGATCCAGAAAGAGGGAAACATATTCTGCCTTCGGTGTTGACACTACATGCTTGTCCAAGTGAAATGCATAGTTGATCGAAAAATCACTGTCCAGATCATCTGCATGTTCTTCGGAAAAGTCATCCAGATAAAACGTATCATTTCCCTTGGTTAACAAGCCTTTAACCGATGTTCGCCGATCCATTGGATTGCCTGAGATGATCTGGGCAAGAGCTTCGCTGCGCATCAATCCAGAATATTGGATATGAGCCGTCCCCTCCAGCACTCCTCCAGACAAGGATAGGATCATCTCCTCCTTTTGTTGATTTTCAATGGATGGCACTACCGGAACCCGGACTATTTCGAATGTATCCCCCAACGAGACCAATGCCTCTTTCCCCTGAATGAATCCGGAAGGCCATCCAAACCCGGTATGCGTATCCGTTCCATCCAACCAAAAATACTGATCGCCGGATTTCATGACAGCGATCATATGATTATCCACTGAAGGGGTGGCCAATTCTTTGTAAGAATATGGCAGCTCGCGGGTTCCGATCCAGCACATATGCACATCCGGAATGCCCGCATAGCTTGCCATAGTAGTCAATAAGCTTGCATAATCCTTACAATCGCCAAATCGACGCCTAAAGACAATGGATGCCTCTCTGGGAATGAAGCCTTCATACCCGCTTTCGAAGGCCACATACTTGATATTGCTTTTTACCCAATAATAAATAGCCTTCATTTTTTCATGATCAGTCGGCAACTCCCTGACCAATTCCCGGGTGAATGCAAATAAATCATCATCCCTTTGCATGTTCAAATGATCAATGAAATTCTTGTAGTATCGGTACAGATCGCCCACACTTCCCAAAACCGGTAGTGATCGGGAACCCTTCGGATAACTTCGGACGAACATAACCACATGAGGCATGAAATGCAGGTATCCCGGATTCTCTTCCTCGTACATAAATGCATTCAGATCCCGAACCGACCATATATGCCGTACTGTTCTTCGCTCCTCGATCCGTTCATATTGGATACGTCGTTTCTGGTCATTCAATACCTGAAACCCTATTTCTACCCCCTTTTCGGCAACAACTTCAAATGACTCCGACATTGTCGGTAAATGGCTCCCGAATACATAGCGATGCAGGAGGTAGGGATCGGAAAACTGGACTGTATAGTTAAACACCTTTCTGGCGCCAACCTCCAATCCGGTGAAGGTCAATTTGCGTTTCCTCAGATCATCGGCAAAGATCGCTTGGTCCCTTACAGGTAAATCGACAATATTTGTAACGGGTATTTTTTTCTCCCTCCCTTCACCAGGGACCACAGTCCAACCCAATACATTTTGGACCGGCACCAATCCGGAATAGACAAATGTTTCGAAATTATCCTGAATTCCCTGATCATCCAGGATCTGGGACTCGTAGTAAACATTCTCCATGATCTCAAGCTGATCATTCTTCACATTTATATATCGCTTCTGCCGCTTTGCCAGAACAACCTCGGAAAATCCCGGATAAGCATCCTGCAAATCCTGTAAGGAAGACTGGCTGCTTGCAGACCATGGGAACAAGTAGCAAAGAACAACTAGCAAACCACCAATGCGGCTATTTATTATCTGAAAGTTCACCATATTCAAAGTTGAATTCATTTACCGCTTTGCCATTCTGGTATACCGTAAAGGGACCATGAAGTTCATCTTCATCATAGTGAATCCGATACATCAACTCTCCACTGGTGAAATAATAATTTGCCTCCCCTGATCTATCATTGGTCTGATAGGGCAGGTCAAGAAAAATTTGTCCGTTATCATAAAACTCCTTGTTCCGACCTGTCATCCAGCCATTGAAATATTCGCGCTCAAGACATGTCAATCCACTCGAGTTAAAAATTCGCAATGGGCCATGATGATTGGACTTGATCATCTGCAGATCAGCAGCCAACTGTCCATTTGGCCAGTAGGACCGGATCTCCAGTGAGTCAGCAGGATGAACCGCTATCCTGTTCCCCAAGTCACCATCTGCATCAAGTGTCCGATATTCATAGAGCTGCCCATCGATAAAGCCCAATGAAACAACAGGGTGTCCGTCGAAGGCATACCAAACCTCCTCTCCATTGTACGTATCACCAACCAATGCGATGGAACGCATTACTGCACCATTTTGATAATAATAATTTCGTTGTCCCTCTTCTTCCCCCATCACGAAGGTCGATTCAACTTGTAATGCCCCATTGGGATGATGAGTCACTCGACGTCCATGCTCGATTCCGTTGTAATAGTGTTTTATTCTCTGCATGGTTCCATGGGGATACCGGACTTCTTCCATCCCATCCAACACCCCATTGACATAGGTGGCCTTATACACCCAATCTGAGATACCTCCGATACGATATGATCCGTGCATGACTCCGTTAACCATAGTTGAGAAAACAGAAAGCCGAGAATGCGCGGAAGGAATGTTCACCTCACCCTGGACTCCGGTATAATCAAACCTAACCAATGTATCTCCACCGGGTGACAACTCCACAAATCGCCATGGCTGTTCGCCAATAAAGTCAGTTTGTATCTTCAATTTTCCATCCGGATATCGAAGCTTGACCGGCGTCACATAAACCGACCCTTCCTGCCAACTTTCATATGATACACCCCCATCCCAACCAAAGGACAAAACCGGCCCGTTGATTTCATCCTCCAGGAAATAATCTATCCGTCGGGTCTTTCCAAATGAAATGAATCGCCGTTGACCATGGATTTTACCATTTTGTTTCATGAGGCTCAGATAGAGGTTTCCGTTATCATGAAAAAACTCCTGCGCACCATGTACAATTCCCTTTTCAAACGTTGTGGTAGTCTCCTTTTCGCCATTGGCATGATAAAATTCCCATTTCCCTTCTCGTGCACCCTTCTGCACCTCTCCCTGCATTAGCACAACACGTCCTTCCAGATCCAGAGCACGAATGGTTGTGTTAGAAATTGCCGATACAACCGGATCACCCATCAAATGATACTGAATGCCCTTTGTCAGCTTTCCCTTCGACAAAATTTCCTCAAAATACTTGCGACCTTTGCCATCAAAATACTGTATGGACTCCAAATCACCTTTCGAGGAAAAGCCCATCACTATATCCGGCATCCCATTCGAGGAAAAGGTTGAATCCTGGATCAAGATACCATCTTTGGCCGTCCACGCTCGCTCCTTGCGCCCCTGGTATTTCCAATCAACCCCATAGCCATCATACTTCCCATCCCGATATTCGGATACCTGCCTGATGGTCTGCCCATCCCAATACATGGTATCCGGCCCATGTCGAAATCCCTTGTAGAGCACATGGCGCTCGATTTGATCACCATGTTCATTATAGATGGCAAATACTCCTTCTGCCTCACCATTTCGATATTGACCAGTCTCCTTGACAGAGCCATCCGGAAAATATTGGACATATTTACCTTCAATCTCCCCAGTTGGTCCATAGGTGAGCTCAACCGCCTTCCCACCCATAGGATAATAACCTGCATGTTTTCCAACACGCTGATCCGAGGCTACCTCATAGACCTCAGAAACATTGCCATTCGGATGAAACTCGGTAACCGGACCGGATTGCACACCCATAGCCCATTGCGCCTCCTTGATTCGAATCCCATTTGTATGGTAATAATGTTGAATCCCATCCAACTCATCTTCTCTTATCTGTAGATCGCCAGTCAATTGACCCTTGCGATTCATTAGCCAGAAATGGCCATTCTTTACACCTTTATTCACTGGTCCTTTCAAGAAAGGGAACCCATCCTCATATAAAACACTAACCTGTGTGGATTGACCGTCCATCATCACAGTTCTACGCCCCAAATAATCCCAGGCATGTTTCTGGATAAAAGATTGATCAAAGGTGAGCACTTCCTTAGCATGTGCTTTAAGCTTCTTACCAATATCCTCTTTGAATCCGCCCAGTAGATAATAAAGAAACACTTCTCCCTGCCTTCCTTGCTGAATGGCCTGAAGAAATGGCATATAGGTTCGTTCAAAAAATCCACCTTTGAGGGAGTGCATTGCACTATACTCTAACAAAGCCTGAATGTTCCTGGTCACCGGTTCATCCACATCACAATTCAATTGATATTTTGCACTAAGGGGCAATTGATTCCTCAGAACCGCCTCAATCTCATCGAATTGATCCGTGCCAGCAGTCTTCATCAAGGTACCGGTCTTGGTTAAATAATGATTGGAAAGGCGGACATTCAACTTGCGGACATTCTCAACCGATATTTCCGATTCCGGGTTTAGGGCAATCGCGGTCAACAGTGCTAGATATCCTTCTATTATATACCCCTCCTCCAAACATAGACGACCTAAAAATGAATGCGCTTGTAAATGATTCGGATGCAATTCCAGAGAATGCATCAGATGGGAAAACGCAGCCTTTGTGTCATGCTGCCGATAACTCAGTTGCGCCAGGATAAAATACAGATAGGGGTGGTTCGGGGTCAAAGCCACTACCTTGTCCAACACCTCCGCTGCCTCGACATAAAGTGAATCGTCAATGTACAGACTCGCCAGGTAGATGAGATGATCCGGTTCATCTTTGATAAGCTGATTTTCATATAACAAATGAAGATCATGTATCGCTTCAGCACTCCGGCCCAATTCATTTAAGACCTGGCTTCGATCCAGCTGTGCTTGCAAGTACGCTGGATCCTGAGGTAAAATCTGCTGATATGCCAACAGGGCATCCTCCAAATGGCCATCCTCTATAGCTAGTCTCGCTTTCTCCAAGATCTCTGAGGAATTGTACACCACAGGAAGGTTGTCCTGCCCTTTCAATGCACCAACAAGCAACAGTTGAATGACTAACAATACGCACATCCTACTCATAGCCTACTTGCTTTTCGTGCTGCTCGATAGATCAATCATAAAGCATTGCACAATTTGACTAACTTAGAAACTGACCCATCCCGAAACGAGTTTGAAAGATAATTCTTCTTCCTTTAAATAGCAACTCCGCATTGGATGGATAAGAAGCAGCCAAATTATATCACAAAAGCAAGCACAAATACCTCGGTTGTCTGAGGTAAAAGCCTCCTCTATGCCCCGCCAAGGACAAAGCCCTTCCCCTCGATTCAGGATCGATCAAATCTTTCTCGAATCGTGTGCCCAACAATCAATCCTGTTTTGAATGACTCGACTGGACCAACCTGGCGTGCCGGCGGGTTGTCCTGGTCATCTTGTGAGCTTGAAGCTATCCCCGTCAAAGAATGAGATGCGTCGCCAACCGTTTCATATATGAAACCACCCTTCCGGAATCCCGGCTTTGTATCCCCATCCAAGCAGCAATTTTATCCCTTCTTCATGATCGGATTGAGGATCATCCGAACCTTCCCGAATCAACCTGCCACCTGTCCAGTAAAAAGAAATACATGGTAGCGACCAGGCCAATTCACACTCCGGTTTATGCGTCCGCCTTTTCCTTGAACCACGAGATAAAGGCATCCACGGTCATCAGGCCAAGGTCACCTTCACCGCGCATCCGCACGGCCACACCGCCGGCATCGGCCTCCTTTTCTCCCACGATGAGCATCAGTGGGATCTTTTTCAACTCGGCATCGCGGATCTTCCGGCCAATGCTCTCGTTGCGGTCATCCACAAATCCCCGGATGTCCTCCAGCATCAGCTGTCCGGCCACCTGGTGAGCCACTTCATTGTATTTCTCCGAGATGGGCAGGATGGCATACTGGTCCGGCGTCAGCCAAAGGGGGAAATTTCCACCACAATGCTCGGTCAGCACACCGATGAACCGCTCCATGGAGCCAAAGGGCGCCCGGTGGATCATGACCGGACGGTGGGTCTGGTTATCTGAACCGATGTACTCGAGCTTGAACCGTTCCGGCAGGTTGTAATCCACCTGGATGGTGCCCAGCTGCCAGCTGCGGCCCAGGGCATCCTTGACCATGAAGTCCAGCTTGGGACCATAGAAGGCCGCCTCACCCAGTTCGGTCACTGTCTCCAGATCGACCTCCTTGCAGGCATCAATAATGGCCTGTTCGGATTTCTCCCAGTTTTCGTCCGAGCCGATATACTTCTCCCGGTTCTCCGGATCGCGGAGCGAGATCTGCGCCGTGACATTATCAAATCCCATGCGCTTCAACACCAGTTGGGTCAGTTCCAGCACATTCAGGAATTCATCCTTCACCTGATCCGGTGTACAGAACAGATGGGCGTCATCCTGGGTAAATCCACGCACCCGGGTCAGTCCGTGCAATTCACCGCTTTGCTCGTACCGATAGACCGTGCCGAACTCGGCGATCCGCAGGGGGAGCTCCTTGTACGAGCGGGGCTTGTTTCCGAAGATCTCACAGTGGTGCGGACAGTTCATCGGCTTGAGCAGGAATTCCTCTCCCTCTCTCGGCGTGTGAATGGGCTGGAAACTGTCCTCGCCATATTTCTCATAGTGACCGGAGGTCACATACAATTCCTTTTTCCCGATATGTGGTGTGATCACTGGCTGATAGCCACGCTTGAGCTGCTCGCGTTTCATGAAGTCTTCGAGACGAGTGCGCAGCACAGTGCCACGAGGCAACCAGATCGGCAGACCTGCGCCGACCTTATCGGAGAACATGAACAGTTCCAGCTCCTGCCCCAGCTTCCGGTGATCCCGCTTCTTGGCCTCTTCGAGCATCTCGAGATATTCGGTCAATTCCTTCTGCTTTGGGAAGGTGATGCCATAGATCCGGGTCAGCTGCTTGCGCGTCTCATCACCCCGCCAGTAGGCCCCACCGACATTGGTCAGCTTGGCCGCCTTGATGAATCCCGTATCGGGAATATGCGGCCCCCGGCAGAGGTCCGTGAAATTGCCCTGCTCGTAGAAGGTGATCTGGCCATCCTCCAGATCCTGGAGCAGCTCGATCTTGTACTCATCGCCCTTTTCCGTAAAGTAGGCGATGGCATCTGCCTTGGACACCTCTTTCCGGATATAGACATTCTTTTCCCGGGCCAGCTCCATCATTTTGGTTTCGATGGCGGGCAGGTCTTCCAGGCCAATGGTCCGGTCACCAGGGTCGACATCATAGTAGAATCCATTGTCCACCGGGGGACCGATACCCAGTTTGATACCCGGATAGAGGGCTTCCAGAGCCTCGGCCATCAGGTGGGCCGACGAATGCCAATAGGTTGACTTCCCTTCCTTGTCATTCCAGGTCAGCAACTGGACCGTCGAATTACTGGTAATGGGGCGGGTGGCATCCCACACTTCGCCGTTTACTTTGGCAGCCAGCACGTTCCTGGCCAGGCCTTCACTGATCGACAGGGCAATATCCAGGCCACTGACACCGGATTCATATTCGCGCTTGCTGCCATCGGGCAGGGTAATTTGGATCATCTCAACTGGTTTTTGCGATACCGGTCAGACCGGCATGGAAAATCGGTGCAAAGGTAGGCAATTCGACAGGCTGATTCCAGTCCTCTATCCGGCATCCGAATCTGTCCGTACAAAGGGGATGGTCTGGAGCAAATGCTGCATGACCTCGATCCTGGCCTCGCTCTTCCGGTCGGCCTGGATCACCGTCCAGGGAGCCAGATCCGTATCGGTGTGGGCAAACATCTTTTTCTTGTAGGATGTGTACACATCCCACAGCTCCTGGGCGCGCTCATCGACGGGGGTCATCTTCCACCGCTTCAGCCGACTGCCCCGTATCTCCTGGAACCGCCGGGCCTGTTCTTCCCTGGTGATGGACAAGTAGATCTTGATCAGGTAAGTGCCCGACTCCACCAGCATACGCTCGAAATCATTGACCTGGCCCATGAAGGTGTTGTACTCCGCTGAGGTACAGAAATCATTGACCGGTTCGACGATGGCCCGGTTGTACCAGCTTCGGTCAAAGAACACCATCTCCCCGGGTTTGGGCAACTGGTTGACATAGCGCTGGAAGTACCACTGGCCCTGTTCGTCGGGCGTGGGTTTGCGCAAGGCCACGATCCGATAGTGACGGGGGTTGATATGCGCCGTGATCCGTCGGATCGCCCCGCCCTTACCGGCCGCATCGCGGCCTTCGAACACCACAACGATCTTCTTGCCTTCCTGGATCGTCCAGTTCTGCAACTGGATCAGTTCAGCCTGAAGGGTACGCAACTCCAGCTCGTATCTGGCCAGACGAAGGGCTTTCTCCACGTTGGTCTTCTTGTCCGCGATCAGGTATTTCATCCCGATCCGGGAATTCAGGATAGCCACATCCTCCTCGCTCAACTCCAGCTTCGGCTTTCCGGCATTCTCAACCGTTCTTGGATCGGAAATCCTTCCGTTTTCTTCCTGATGATGTTTCCTGTTCATGTTTTTCCTGATTCATGTTGAAGTTCCTGAGGACTTCTGCCTTCCCTTTCCCAGGGATTCTTTCAGATCCCTCCATTCATTTCTGCCGGTGAGGTTCTCTTCGACTCCTTCCTTCCCCCACTCCTGAACCGGCTTCATCAAATATCCATCTGCTCCAATTGCCGGTAATACCGGGCAACCACGTTCGGGTCGGGGATCAACACGGCTTTTGACCGACTTTTGCCGGGGTATTCAAACTGGGACAATACATAACGCATACTTTCCAGGCGAGCCGTACGCTTGTCATTTGTCTT